>Ga0210044_10001566_pt1 | contig 34913 bp, 25 predicted proteins | sample CryGey13umfilter_2_FD_183959 | JGI IMG/M metagenome (GOLD analysis project Ga0210044, IMG submission 183959) | Groundwater microbial communities from aquifer in Utah, USA - Crystal Geyser 4/9/14 3 um filter (SPAdes) (version 2) | ecosystem: Environmental > Aquatic > Deep subsurface >...
CTATTTGCGAATTGCGCAACAAGACATCTATATTAGATCTCGGCACATTGAAATCTATGGAGAGTCGGTTCAAGCACTTTATGAGCGATAACGCCTACGATGATGCCGAATTGGCTTGGGAGGCGTTTACCTGCCCTGCGCAGTACCGGGACTTTGTCGCTTTCGCAGGTGAAGAGTTTCTCAATGATGGCAAACTTCTGAGTTTTGTGGCACCGTATGGTTACGACACCAAAAAAGGCAAAACGCCTACGCACGCAACAGTACACCCTAAGCCCATCACAGGAAACTTTGCGGGCCCGGTTGATGTGAAATACCCGCTTTCAGGTGACCTGCGCATCCGTTGTGAAGCAGAGGTAGTTGGCGAGGAGAGAGAGCATCTTAAGCGCGTGACAGTCATGATGTCTCTAAATGAGCTTTCGGGTCGCACGAGAGGCGGACGCGATTCCCATTGCGCCGATTTTAAATGCAGTTATCTGCCGAATCCGTCCAGTAAGGATTTAGAACAGGCGCGAGGCGGGCATTGTGACCCATTGTATCGCGTTACACCAGATGGACAGCCAACCGTCAAAGACCTGCTTTCGATCGGAACCAGAGTAAAATCAAACTATTCAGACACGGAATATTTGGTGGAGATGGTGCATGAACACACTTATGAGGCAGTAGAGCGTTTTGACGTAGAGCACGCCTTCACCGAATATAGTTTAAGCCTGATATGTGCCAAGACAAACAAACGCGGCTATTGCATCAACAGCCTAGTCGCGGTGGATGGCAGAATTCTAAAGCTGTTTTATGAAAACCTAGATGAGGTGTTCATACTAGAGGAGCCGATCGAGTTGCCTGTAGTGGTTGACGATGACGAGCCTGAGGAAGAGTGCTGTTATATCGTCACAACGCCGCCCGTCAAAGGCAAGCGATATCAACCGAGCCTATTTTAATCAAGACAATAAATAAGGGAGCCGATATGGAAATGATCTTAGTGACAGAAAACGAGAAGAAGACGATCGAGGCGATGGAGACGGGAACGATTGAAATAGGGGGCTACAAATACTATGTATGGCATGGTGAGCTCTATATGGGCTACACCTCGGACGGCTATGAGGAGCAGGTCGATTTAGAAGTGGCACCAAAAAATAATGTGCACAGTGAAGTGCTGCATAGTTCAGAACAGCCTGCCGTAAGTAAACCATTTTACCTTCGAGATGTCAGCATTGATCAAGAGATGTCTATTCCGACAGACGTGCTGTTTTCTGATAACAGAGGTGGGCCCTTATGTTCGATATCTCACTGTGCCTCGTACACCGACGACGAAAAAGTTGAGCTCGCGGAGAGAATTGCCTTAGCTATGACTCTCATTAAAGGTATTAACAACGAACAGTTGCGCACAATGCTGCAATCCAAACGCTCTATGCCGGAGTTGTTTAAACATGCTTTTGCTACCAAAGTGAAAGGGGAGCCTATTTGCATGCGGATGAAAAGTGATAGTGGCGCAGGGGGGAGCGGAATGCTTCCGGATGGTAGAAGTTATCTCAATATGTCTTACATGCCTGGTGCCCAAAAGCGAATCGTTGATGGCGTGCAATATGACGTAATTGTGATACCGGCAGGGGAGGGTGAATCGTTTGTAATAGACGAGTACCTTAAAAATGGGAAAGACAATGATTGATGTGGTTGAAATAATTTTAAACCAACACGCTTTCGGCACCAACCCGAACGACGGAAAAACGTTGTGTGCCCGTTTTGTTAAAAGGGAGGATGAGGCGCGCATAAAAAAAGCTATGAGGCGGCTCGAGAGGGTGGTTGAAGCAAATGACGCCAATCTGTTTGACTGGATGGATATCGGCGTAATGATCACCAAGGTCAAAAAGAATGCCTCCTTCAACACAAAGAGCAAAATCATCTATTCACGAAAATACAAAGAAGGCTCGACTGCCTCGAAACGGTTTGAAGCGGCAAAGCGGTACGCAGGTTTTCTTGAAAGACGCGACCCAGAGTACATGTATGTTGCCTCACAGCTGAAAGAGGAGACGGGCAGTAATTGCTATCGGATTTTCTATCGATACGGAAAAGCGTTAGAACACGAAGATAAGTGTAAAAAGATCAAACGCAAAATTGCCGGTCGAAAGGCAGCATTTACAAAGGTGATCAATAAGGCCAAGATTATTCGCAAAAATTATCAAACCTCACTGTTCCCAGATGAGTATAAAACAGATGAGAAATTCTTGGCCCTGTTGGAAAAAACAAAGCAGAAGCGAGAGCAGCTTAATAGAGCCAAAAACCTTACGCCTAGCGATATCGAGGATGTTACTTGTGACTATGCTCCTGAATCAATGCCACATGTAGAAAAATTGGTTCGAAAATTGGTTGAAAAAAGAAATGATAACAGAAGCCTTTGCGCATAACGGCAGCTACTTAAAACTCAGTCAAATTTTCTACCCTCTCGATAATCAAGGTATGGCCCTTGTCGGCGAAAGCAATAGGCTGTGCTTTATTGAGCGTATGAGTGATCTGATTAAGGCGCATGGCATATTTCATCAGCCTGTAGTTGTGACCGAGTTTGAAAAAAGTGCCTTTGAATCAAATCTACAACAATTTTTAGCAGCAGAAAAAAAATGTGATTCGCTTAATAAACAGGAGATTCTAAAGAGGTACCCAACACTTTTTTAGCCCGGTTTGACACTATTGTCAAAATAAGCAAACATTGCCGATTGTATTAACCAAGGAGCACCCAGCAACCATGCGTATTCAACCCGCCCCAAGCTTTAGTTTCGAGACAATAGATTGTTTTAGTGATTTGACAATTCTGTCAATGGGGCTAGGGCAGGACTCACACACCATTTTGTTTAAACTCGCGCTGGACCCAGAGTATCGTGCAAGGTTTGCTCCCGGAAAGTTGTTGGTTCTGTTTGCAGATACAGGCAATGAGCGTGACCATACGTACCAGTATCGCGAAGAGATCACCATCCCATTTTGTGAAAAGTATGGCATCGAGTTTGTTTCCATTACGCCGGACATGGGCTTTCATGGTAATGCATGGACAAGCCTCGTCTACCAGTGGTCTGCCAACAAGCCAACAATCGGTAGTGTGGCATATCCAAAAACGTGCACGCATAATTTAAAGCTTCAGCCACAATATCGATACGTCGAAAAGTATATAGCCGAACGCTACGAGAACATTCCCTACAACTGACGAAAAAAAGGCTATAACCATTTTGCGAAGTACCACGGTAAGCTTAGATGGCTTATCGGTATTGCCAAGGGTGAAGAATCTAGGGTAGCAAATTCAGAGGCAGAAACTGCTGTTTGGAAAAAGAATGCCATTAAGGTGGTTTACCCACTAATCGAAGAGGGTCTTAATCGACAGGCGTGCCAGGACTATATGAGAACGATTCAAATGCCGATACCGATGCCATCCAATTGCTTATATTGTCCTTTTGGATCTGGAGCTATGGAATTGCTATGGTTGTATTATAGTTATCCGGACAGATTTTATGAATGGGTAGAGCTGGAGCAAAAAAAACTTGATGCACACAAAGATGTGGAAAAGAACCTCGGGGTTTCAGGCAGGTTACATAAAGAAGGGGCCCAAAAAGGCAAAGCCGTGACACTACTGGATCTACTCGAAGAAGCGAAGCGCAAGTTCCCAAATGCAACTCTTGAGGATCTACAGGCGTTTAAATACTCCCATGGCCATTGTGTGCAGAGCGTATATTAAAGGCACTTTGACAGTAACGATCTTTCGTGCGATTATTCATCTACATCACACAGGAGATTATATTGAGCCTCGCATCAAAAATTCAGACCTATGAGCCTCTTTCGCTCGACCTACCTTGTCAAAAGAGGCTACAGCTTCTCGCTCAAAGAGCAGATCGTCGGGATGTCGCATGACTGCATCTTCTTTGACCGCAAGATAAACGGGTGCGGTGTTTATGAAGCGCGGCCGACTCAGTGCCGCACCTTTCCGTTTTGGGACTATTTCAAGACCCATCTTGCTGAACTCAAGCGCGAATGCCCGGGGATCACCGATGTTTAGGCTCTTTCTTGCTTCTCTGCTGCTTGTCACCCTTTTCAGCGGCTGTACGAAACTGGCATCGCCTGCTGCGACGATACCTGAAGAAGATGCGCTCTATGTTGATGAGAACACCCTGGTCCTTTTTGCGCTTGATGCACAGACCCGCAAAGATTACGGCCAGGCCGTCGGCTACTATGATCTTTTGTATAAAAAGACTAAAGACAATCTTTACAGGGATTATGCGATGAGCGCACTGATTCAGGGACACTATTATAATGACGTCATTGTGCGTGTCTCCTCGATGCGCCAAAGCAGTGAAGCCGTCCCGGATCAATACCTGCGGTACCTTGTCGTCTCTCTTTTAGCGCATCAGGAGATTGCGGCAGCCGAAAAAGAGGCACTCTTTCTGGTGCAGCAAAATCCCACTGAAGAGAACTACCTCACCCTGGCCGAGGTCTACCTGCTGAAAAAAGACAGTGAGAAGACACTCGAGAGCCTGGAGAGAGGCTACGGGCTAAACTACTCCGAGAAGGTTCTCGACCAGATCGCTATGCTGCTGTATACCAATATGAGCCGTCACAGCGAGGCCATCAAGCGTCTGCAGCAGCATATTGAGCACTTCGGCTACTCTCCGCTGCTGACAAAGCGCCTCCTTGCCTTTTACGGTGACCGGAGGGACGAAGAGGGTCTGCTCAATACCTATCCCCGTCTCTATGATCTTGAGCCCACCGAAGAGAATGCAGGTATTGTGATTCAGCTCTATTGGAATGCCAATAAAATACCTGAACTGGTGCAGTTCCTGGAGGCTACCGAAAGCAACGACGAGCTGCTCTTAAAGATCTATGCGAGTGAAAAGCGTTTTGACAAGGCCATTGCGCTTGCAAAGAAACGCTATGATGAGACCGGCGAGATCGGTTACATCGGCCAAAAAGCGATCTTTACCTACGAGGCCGCCAAAAATAAAAGAGACAAGAAACTTCTCGACAGCGTTATCGGTGATCTTACCAAGGTGGTCGAGGTCAAAGAGGAGGGGTATTACCTGAACTACCTCGGCTACTGTCTGATCGAATATGACCGCGACGTCGAAAAAGGGATCGCTTATGTCAAAAGAGCCTTGGCTATCGAGCCCGACTCCGGCTACTTCCTTGATTCACTCGCCTGGGGCTATTACAAACAGGGCAAGTGTCAGGAAGCGGACGAACTGATGCAGCGCGTGGTCAAGATAATAGGCGCAGACGATGAAGAGGTCAAGGCCCATCTTGAAGCAATTCGAAAGTGCAAAAAAGGAAAAAAATAGATGATATTAGATGAGATTATTGTCCGAACAAAAGAGGATCTGGCCAAGCGCGAAAAAGAGTTTCCGATGGAGTGGCTTGGACGTTCACTTGCCTTCAACGGCCGTGCGCCGCGTGATGTCATCCCCTATCTGAAGTCAACCGAAGAGGACAAATACCGCATTATCGCCGAGGTGAAAAAAGCGAGCCCCTCGAAGGGCGTCATACGCGAAGATTTCGATCCGCTTGCCATCGGGCAGGCTTATGAACGCGGCGGCGCGAACGCCGTCTCCGTTCTGACGGAACCGCACTATTTCCAGGGCGACCTGGAGTACCTTTCGGGTTTGCGCCGCTACGTCGGTATTCCGCTGCTGCGTAAAGACTTCATTGTCTCCGAGTACCAGCTTCTTGAAGCCCTGGTCCACGGCGCCGATTTTGTGCTGCTCATCGCGGCCGCACTTTCGCGAAAAGAGCTCAAACACCTGCTCAACTATACCCGCCACCTAGGTATGGAGGCACTTGTCGAAGTGCATGACAAGACCGATCTGACAAAGGCGATCTTTGCCGGCGCCGACATCATCGGCATCAATCACCGCAACCTCCAGACCTTCGAGATGAACATGAATCTTTCCTACGAGCTTCTTCCGCTCATCCCGAATAACAAGATCATCGTCGCTGAGAGCGGCATCTATGAACACGGACAGCTCGAAGACCTGAACAAGGCGGGCGTGGATGCCTTCCTGGTCGGTGAATCGCTGATGCGCCAGGACGATGTCGAAAGCGCGCTGCGCTGCCTGAAAACAGGTCTGTGCAAATGAAGTGCCTTTCACTCCTTGGCATAACGCTGCTTTTAGCGGCGGGTTGCTCTTCGGCGCCGAAAGACGCGCCGACACCAAAGAGAGAACAGGTCGGCACATCATCCAAAGTCAGTTTCAGTACACAGGAGAGCGCTTCAGATTTTTCTGTACCGGGCTATTCCGCTGTAAGCATCGCCGACAGAGACCATGACGGCATCGAAGACAGCAGAGACCAGTGCCCCGATACCCCGGCAGGTGTAGAAGCCGATGCAAACGGCTGCGCTTTTGACCGTGATAAAGACGGCGTCAAAGATTATGAAGACGAATGCCCGGACTCGATGCCTCGCGCCAAGGTCAAAGCCAACGGCTGTGCCGACATTGTCGCATTCAATCTCTATTATGCGTCCCGCGTCAACGAGATAACACCCAAGTCGATGCTGGCGCTCGACAAGGCTGTCGGCTTCCTGAGCGAACATCCTGAATACAAAGTGAAGATAATCGGCCATACCGACAATGTCGGCGACGACGACTACAATATGAAACTCTCCAAAGAGCGTGCGGAAGATGTCCTGAAGCTTTTTAACCGCAAAGGGATCAGCTTCAACCGCCTCGAAGCGATAGCAAAAGGCGAGACAGAACCGATCGCCGACAATGCGACGGACGAAGGGCGCGAACTCAACCGCCGCATCGAGGTCGAACTCTACCAGTAGCAGCGTTTATCGTTGTAAAAGAAGCCGATGCGGCAGCAGCCTGCTTTGTCGATGAGAACGGCAATCTGCTGAGCACGACGCCGCAGAGCGAATTTCCGGAACAGATGCCCTACAGCGAATGGGAACACAGCAGCTATGCCGATTCGAAAAGCTGCCAGGACTGCCATATGCAGCGCATAGACGGCGTGGTGATGGCAAGCCGTCCGCCGTGGCTGGATACCAGGCGTGACGGTTTCGCCCAGCATATATTCGTCGGCGGCAACAAGACCGTTCTGGACATTCTCAACAGTAACAGATCTGTGCTCGGCGTCAATGCGAACGGCTTTGAGGCAACGATAGCCAAAACCGATGCGATGCTCAAAAGTGCCGGCTCTATCGAGACAGTGCAGCAGACGCTGCAAAACGGTATTTTGGAGGTGACGTTCAGGATCAACAGTGAAACCGGCCACAAACTTCCTACCAGCTTCCCTTCGCGCCGTGCGTTCATGCATGTCAGAGTCAACGATGGCGCGGGCAACACGGTCTTCGAGTCGGGCAGGGCAAACGCAGACGGAAGCATCGTCGGTGCGGATTCGGACAGCGACCGCTCGACGTATGAGCCGCACTATGAGCTGATCACCTCGCAAGAGCAGGTGCAGATCTATGAAGCGGTGATGGAAAACAACCTGGGGGAGGTCACCTACACCCTTCTGCGCGGCATGAACTATAAAAAAGACAACCGAATTCTTCTGGCAGGCTTTGACAAATCCTCGGCGCAGAGTGACATCATGGTCCGCGGTTCGGCGGCTGACGATGCGGACTTTGTCGGCGGCAGCGATACGATCACCTATCGCATAAGCGGCCTTGGCGACGGCACTTACAGCGTCGATGCCGAACTGCTCTACCAGTCGCTCGGATATGCCTTTGCACAGGATCTGTTTGCCGACAGTTCCGCAGAAGCTTCATCGTTTAAGACGATGTTCAATGCCTCTGCGATGAAGACATCACAGATCGCAGCGGCGTCATTGACACTAAGCAACAGCGGCAGCACTACGCCTGCAGCCTGCAGCGACGGTATCGACAATGACGGCGACGGCCTGACCGATCTTGCCGACCCCGGCTGCAGCGATACCTAGGACAGCGACGAGTTCAACAGCGGTAAAAAACAGAGGGGCCGCCGTTAAAACCTTATATGATTCCAGGGAGTCTGTCGGATTACTCTGATTGAAGCGAAGCTTTCAGCTTTTGAGGCATGTTTTTGGCACTTTTGAGGCGCATAGCCGTAGCTATGTAACGAAATAGAGCCAAAAAGAGGACTAAAAGAATGGATGCTGCAGCCAATTGAGCATTAATCCGACAGGCTCCTAGGGGGTGCCGTATTCGGCGTTACGAGGTCACTTGAATGAAGGCGGTATCACTCGCATCACACTCGCTCTTTTATGCTATAATCGTTCATCATACAAAAAGGAGTTCGAATATGAAACGTTTCAGTATCGCAGCTTTGCTGCTGGGCAGTGCCCTTTTCGCCGCACAAGGAATGATGTCTTCATTCAATGATTTTGATGCCGACGGCAACGGCAAGGTAACACAGACCGAGTTTGAAAACGCACAACAGGCCAATATGGCCAAACAGGCCGAAAGCGGCAAAATGATGCGCAATGCAGGCAATGCACCGGCATTCGGCGACATTGACACCGACAAAGACGGGTTTATTGATGCGACCGAGTTCAAAAACCATCAGCAAATGCGGATGCAAGATCGTCCCGGAGGTATGGGTCAGGGCATGAAATGCGGCGCCGGCAAATGCGGTGGGGGCACACCTCAAAGCCGTTAACGATACCTCTTCGCGGCTTATGGCCGCATCGGCATCAACCGCCCGGTGCCGATTTCATCCCTCTGCAGGGGTTGAATCTCCAACTATATGGCAATCGTTAAAAATCCACTCACAGCATGCCAATTTCAATCACACATGATTTTAAAAGAGTGCATTTTTCAACGACCCGCTGATTTTGTAATCAAAACAAAATCAGCGGTATTTACTGGCAAAGAGATACCCTCTTTTTGTCCACTTCAACCGTGAAACGAGGCTACAAAGCATGGTAATAGGCACCTTTTTTCGGATTTTGGATTTTGCCTTTTGCGCTCATAAACGTAACGGGGATCGACTCCCTGCCTTTTCCGTCCGTGGCCCTGTAGACAACAAAATGCAGATGCGGTCCGCGTGCATAGCCTGTTTTGCCGCTGTAGCCTATGAGCTGCGCACGTCTGACTTTCTCGCCGACTCCGACAAGCACCCCGTTTTGTTTCAGGTGGGTATAGGAGGCGAGGGTGCCGTCGCTGTGCTCGATGATGATCTCGTTGGCATGCTTTTCAAAAGTGCGGTTCGCACCGCCGAGGTTGGAGTCGGACTTCGTCCTGACAACCGCCCCTTCTCTTGCGGCATAGACCCCTGTTCCCTCTCTCATATTGAAATCAACGGCATGCCGGCTCTGCCCGAAATGGCTGAACTTTCCGTTGAAGCCCTGTGAGACCATCTCTCTGGTCCCTGCCTTGTAGGGGAGCCTGTAGATATAGGTATTGTCGTGTCTGGCATCTTTTGAGCCTATCGTCCAGTCGTAATGGGCCTTGAATGTAAAATCTTTTTTGTCGATATGCAGCGTCAACACCTCTTTACTGCTCCCGGGCCCCAGCACAAAAAGCAGTGGCATCTTTTTACCGGCAGTGAGATTTTTAAAGTCGGCTTCGTAGGCCACCGTGATGCTGAAAGGGTTTCTGTTCTCCCCGATCACGACCACCTCGGAACCGATCTTTTTGGCCTTTATGAGAACACCGTCGTCGGCTGAGAAGAGCGAACTCAGCACGACTAAAAAAAGAATAATACTTTTCATCACAATTCTCTGCCTCAGTTGACTGATTTTTGACAGTATACAAAAACATGAGGGTGAACCAAAAGAGATAAATTGCCGCCGCTTTAACACCCCTGCGCCCTTTCTCGTTAACTCGTCGAGTAAATTCCTGTTAGCCACAAGAAATTTTCATAACTACATTTCAAATAGAATCATAGAATCAACAAGCTGTTTATAAATGTTTTTAAACAGACATATTACTTTATGTTACATTTTGCGATAAGTTAATACAAAATCGACTGAATGTAATCTAAAGGCAGTGTTCTTTAGTTATATTGTGTCCTTAATAAATATATAAGATATGACTAATGGAGTTAGCATGATGGACCCAAAGGTATTTCCAAACTTATCTCCTTTAGTCTTCCGGGCAAAAGATGAAAAGGGTGAGATGGACCGTCTGAATGTGGCGATCAAAAGAAGCGGAAAGGTGGCAAAAAGTGTATTTTCAACGCCTGACCCATGTTTGTGTTCGCTACAAATTTAAATGCTTTAGACGGACACCGTATGCCAAATATGATTGAGGCACTTAACCATTACAATGATTTACTCAGTCACTTTGATAATAAAGACTTTTTAGTTTTAACGATGGCTTATATGTTGAGTGATTTGAGCGGACATAATCAGTTTTACGAAAAAGGAGAGAGTTATTTTAATGATATAGGAATAAACAATGCAGCAGCAAACTCTTTATCTTTTAACTTTTTAAATGACCTTACCGCTTTTGAGATAGCAGAACAAGCCAGCAATAACCGTGCAGTTTTGTTTGCAATACTTAAACTTAATGGATTTGCTGTTGAAGGAAATTTAACAGCTTATCCCAATATAGATTTAGCACATTATTCAGAAACCTATATTAACGAGAGAAGCCTTTTCCTATACAGCCTATTAGACCCAAACAATGCAAAGTTGGCAGATACGCATTTTAGTGATCGTGATCTAGGAATATCACAAAGAAATGGAAATGATGATAATTTAAATCAAATAATATTTGGTTCAGAATCGATGTCCTCTTCGTATCATGAACAATTGATAGGGGGTAATAAGGTTGACTTTCTCTTTGGCATGAATGGAGATGATCTTATTATGGGCCGAGATGGAAATGATTATTTAGAAGGTGGTCAAGGGAGTGATACTTTAATTGGTGGAACAGGTTATGATACATATATCACAGACAACGGCGATAAGGTGTATGACCAAGACGGCATAGGGCATGTGGAGTTTTATGGCATGACTCTCACTGGCGGCACCCAGATGGAAGGTGTGGCAAATACTTATGCGGGCAATGGAGGAGTCTATACACTTGATGCAACCAATAAGGTTCTTACATTTACTGATACTAAAAATGGCAACAGTGTACAAATTCTTGATTTTGATAAAACAAACAACGAACTTGGTATCGTTTTAACAGACTTAGACTCGAATGTCGGTATCGATATTTATGGTCCTCAGTTTCAAGAAGATGACGGTATTGCTAGTGGTGCGCTAACGATTTCACGCACTTTTGATTACGACGTGACAGTTCGCCTTTATACTCAAGCAGATACCGCTACAGCAGGCGATGATTATGCAAACCATGAATATGGAAGCAACAATTACATAGAGGCTGTTGTTCAAGCCGGTAATAATTATGCTGACTTTAGTGTAGAGATCGTAAATGATAGTACTGATGAGCCGACAGAATCGTTCTATGTTCTGATAGAAAGTGTGTTCAAAACATCCAACGGAGAGATGATTGACTTCAGCATAAACAGTGTTCAGCCATTTATTATAGAAGACGATGATGGAGCGCAAGGTTCAGAAAAAGATCCAGATAAGGAAGGTACCGACGGAGATGATATTCTTATAGGTACAGAAGGCGATGACGTCATAGATGGTAAAGCAGGAAACGATTACATAGAAGGTAGAGGCGGCAACGATACCTTGATAGGTGGTTCCGGGAATGATATTCTTTGGGGCGGTGCCGGTAATGATATGTTAATAGGCGGACATGATAACGATATTTTATATGGTGACATCGGTAACGATCTGCTTTATGGAGATGCAGGTAATGACCTTCTCTATGGCGGCGATGGAAATGATTATCTTGAAGGCGGAGACGGTTCAGATTATTTAAATGGTGGTGAGTGTGACGACTACCTAGAAGGGGGAATTGGAAACGACACTCTGTTCGGCGGAGCAGGAAAAGATACTCTCATAGGCGGAGACGATAACGCAAGCGATGTTCTCTTTGGAAGAAGCGGAGCGGATGTGCTTCTCGGCAGAGCAGGTGATGACACGCTCGCAGGCGGCGATGCCCATGATCTTTATGCCGATAAAGAGATTGATTACTTAGCCGCAAGCTTTGACTGCATCAAAGCTACAACCAAAGCAGAGAGTGCAACAGCAGGTGCTAACTACACAAACCATGAATATGGAAGTAACAACTATATAGAGCTACTTCAAAGAGGGGTGGCATAGATGGATAGTACAAAAGAACAAGCAGTAAAAACCAACCATAAAAAAAAGAATCTTCTTCTTTTAATAATTATTGTTTTTTTAGTAGGAAATATGAGCTTTTATTTACAAGAGAGATCCAAATGGATATATGAAGGACAACCCTATCCAAAAGCAAAAGAATGGCTTATACCTGCAAATATGATGTTGGTATATACAACTACACTTGCCAAACTTCCCCTTGTAGATGAGAGAAGCTTAGTAATGAAACCATTCATGGGACTACAAGATTATTTTGTAAAAAAATGGCAAGACAATCTTCCTGATAATGATGCTGAAAAGTATTTAGGATGGTATGTATTTAAACTTCGTACACACATAGTTCCAAACGGTGGAGGAATTATCCTCTATAGCAATAAAAACTACTCTTTTGATGAAGTAATAGAGTTTAATGAAAAGGCTTGGGAAACCATAGAAGCAGTAGTTAAGTATGAAGCACAAGATGACGAGTTTAATGAAATTAGATTAGCTGCCTTCAATAATCTAAGTGCTTTGTTTGTATCAAATTTTACCGTGTATTGGATTCACAATCCTGTTAGATTCAATCCAGATTTTATAGATCAATCTATATTGGAAAATCGTTACTTATCTACAAAATCTTACACAGATAATGAGACAATGCTTAAAGATGATAAAAAATTTCAGCAATTGAGGCAACTACATTATTTTATTAAAAAGATAAATAATTTGTATGCTCTTAAATACTCTGAAATATATTTAAAAAGTAGGCAAGCAGAAGCGACAGAGTATTGGGAAAATAGCAGGATACATAAAATTACAAAATATATTATATTTTATCTAATCGAAACGAAACAATCTAGGCAGATTAAAAATTTCTGTGTTCCTGATAGTAACTCTTATTTAAAAGATTATATGCAATCAAAGAAATGGTTACTTAGCAAAGAAGAGTTTTTAAAATCTAAGAATATTAGTATTGAAAAAACAGTTTCAAAAATAACAGATGAGTTAATAATAAAAACTTGTCCAAACATTAACATAAAAGAGGAGTTAAACAATGGCAACATTTGAATTAGATGGAAAAGAGTATGAATATACGGTTTTAGACGGAACAGCAGCGACTTATGGTATGGCAACTTCCGCTGTCGATATATATACTGAAAAATATTCAGGGTTTGAACCTAACCAAAAAGTTCAAGTCAAATGGGCAACAGCTGGAAGTGCTAATGTAGTTGGCGGAATGGTTACATTTATTCAAGAAGATGATAAGTATAGAGCAGTTGCAAAAATAGGTGGTTCCTATGTCGGAGGTATTGCAGCCGTTACCGTCACAGAAGCAGCTATCGCTTTTGCGGCAGGTTTGGGAGCTACACTTTCTGTCCCTGTTGTAATTGGTATAGGCATAACTGCAGGAGTGGTACTTTCTGTAGCAGGAACTGAATCAGCAGCCAGTTTATATGATATGGTAAAAACATGGTTTGGGTATGGAATAGCTGAAGGAGATAATACTACAATTGATATCAATCAAAATGGCACTACAATTTCAACGACAAATAGTCTACAAACTTTTTTAGACAATGACAATTCACTTGTTACAACTCTCGGGACAAATGGAAATTGGGACATTCACGCCACCATACCATCAGTTTCAAATCCAGAAAGTTATGCAGAACAGCTAAAATATGATATAAACTCATCGACTGCGACTATAAAAACACAAAACCAAACCACGGAAATAAATGCCACAAAAGCTGTTCTCGAAAAAACAACTGCAGATACTTTAGTTTCAAATGGTCAAACCTTCAACATCCAAAACCTCACCCCAATCCAACTCAGAAACGCCATAGACGGCATCGACAAAGTCTCATTCTTGCTCTCAAACATCCTCATAAAAGTAGGTGAACAAATAGACCTCGGAGCTAAAGGTATTTACACAGTAAAAGCGGCGACACCCTCTCTGTCATCGCCAAAAACAACGGCTATGTCACCAAAGATCTAGTAAAACTAAATCCATGGCTTTTTGACGATAACCGCATAGAGTTTAACTACCCTACTAAAGTACTCATAGCAGAGGGAACAATAATCGGTAATGAGATAAACCACACTCTATATGGAGACGCAAACGCAGAAAATATCCTCATTGACCATAACGGAGGAGATTTTAGTGGGTATTTTAGTTTTGAGAGAGAGGTGGCATGATGAATTTTATTGTAATGTTATTTTATTTTGTAGTATATGCAATGATAGTACTGACTAGTGTATGGATATATGAAAAAATTAGGGTCAGGTGACAACCCACTACTTTTGTAGTATAATCTTCTCATACATTAAAGAGGGAGCAACGATGCCAAGAAGACCGAGACTTGACTTTGCAGGTTTTCATCATGTGGTTAATCGTGGGGTAGCAAGAGGCAGAATCTATAAAACAGCAGATGACAGAGCCACTTGCAAATTCCCACAAACAACCAATAATTTAAGCTAATTTAAATTTTAAAAAGCCTTTTGAAATCGTGTAAATTGTACAATTTTCTACCAAAAAAACAATCCAAAACACCAATCAAATAGGCTTTACAATGAGTATCTTACCAAATTTTTCTTTTAAAAATGCAACGTCGGGATTATCAAAAATGTTGCTGCGAATTTTAAACCAAGAGAACTCCTTATTCCCAGTTTTAAAAGAGGAACTTAGATTAGAGGAGTTGTCGCATAAAGAGCAAAAACTTATCAAGATACTTGACTTTGCACAAATTGAAAAAAATATAACTGTCGTATCAGTCACAAATACTCCAAGAGATAGAGAAGAGATTGCACGAGCTTTTATAGCAAAAAGTGTTTACAATATTCAAACAACAAGAGATCTGATTGATAGGCTCAAAAACGATAGAACCCTCAGAGTATTGTGTGGATGGAGATACAAGAGTGATATTCCAAGTGAATCAAAATTTAGTAGAGTTTTTAAAGAGCTAAGTGAACTTCAAATTGCCCAAAAGAGTCATGAGCGGTTTGTCAAAGAGTATCTTGAGCATACACTCTTTTTTTACAATGCAACCGATGCCACCAAAATACCACTGAGAGTTAAACCTTTAAAAACCAAAAAAGAACTAAAACCCAAGAACAACAAAAGAGGACGACCAAAAAAAGGTGAAACTCCTCTTGCAAGAAAGCCCACAATCCTACAACAGCAACAAACTATGACTACAACAAAGGAGATGCTCTCTTTGGTATCAACCAATTGTGGCGTTGGAGTAAAACAGAACTCCAAAGGTAATCGTGAAGTATGGATAGGAGGGAAGCTTCATATATCGGCAGTTGATGGAGATATTCCGATAGCAGCTTTTTATTCAGGTGCTAATGTTCATGATAGCTCTGTTGCTTTGCCACTTATGAATGAAACAAGCAAAAGAGTATCATACCTCTATGATCTTCAAGATGCAGGATATGATAGTAATATCATCAGAGATTTTTCCAAAAAGCTAAATCACAGACCGCTTATTGATATTAATCCCAAAAACTCAAAAGAGTTAAAAGCAAAAATAGAACTAGAGCAAGCAGAACAAAAAAAGTTTAAAATCTTAAACCTTGCTCAAAGTTCTGATATACATCACTACAACCAAAGAAGTATGGTCGAGCGAGTCAACAAATACCTCAAGGAAGATTTTGGATGCAATACAATCTATTATCAAGGAGCTACCAAAGTAGCTTCAGTTTTAGCATTTGGAATTCTTTGTGTTTGTATCCATCAGAGTTTGAAACTACTGACATGACTTTTTAGCTAAAAATACAAAAACTATGCAAATTTAACAATAAAACCATAAAGCACGAGGTGAAAGTATGATTTTTAGATAAATTTGAGATAAAAAGTGAAAATCTCATTCGACACACGAGTAAAATGATTTTTTAGAAGTCGAAAATAGCTACAATAAAAAACTAGCTACTTGGTTGGATTTGAATTTGCAAGTGGCTCGATAGATTTAAAATAGAGATCTGTCAATAATCTGCTTTAAAAGATAAATAGAGAACAAGAGATAGAACTTTATGTTAAACGGTAATTTTTGTCTACTGAAATTGAGTTATACTTTAGGGTAATATTCATCAAAGGAGAGGAAGATGTGTAAAGATGCGATCGTGTTTTTAAACAATCCGCTTAGCAGAGAGCTCGAAGGCGGCAAGGAGTACTCTTTCTGCGCGTGCGGCCGGAGCAAGGACGGGATCTTCTGCGACAACAGCCATGAGGGGACGGGGTGCGAGCCGAAAGTTTTCAAGATAGAGAAGACGAAAGCGTATCAGTTGTGCCGCTGCAAGAGCTCGAATAACTTTCCTTTCTGTGACGGCACACACAGCTATTACAGTGACGATAAGGTCGGCGGACCGGTAGGTTTCGACGAATAAACGGGGCGTTTTCCGGCACCTGTTTTTTTCGGCCGATCACTTGTCTGATGTTGACTCGGGTCAGCAGAAAGTCCGGCGCGCCGGAGCTCCCCCCTCTTTTTTACGCTCAGGCAAGTTGAATATAGGCCGAACCTTTGGCGCCGCATACCGGGCACTTTTCAGGCGGCGCACCTAATTCGATATGCCCGCAGATCGGACAGAGATAGATATTGACTTCATCAAGATCAACGCCGTTCTTAACGGCCTCAAGCGCTTTCTGGTAGAGTTCCGCATGCACTTTTTCGGCTTCAACTGCATAGCCAAACATCTTTTTGGCCTTATGATCCTCTTTGAGCGCCTGTTCATACATAGGCGGATACATATCGGTAAATTCGTATGTTTCGCCGCCTATCGCGGCCTGAAGGTTTTCAAGGGTAGAGCCGACTGCGTCCATCGCCTTTAAATGACCGTTGGCATGGATTCGTTCTGCTTCGGCTGTAGTACGGAAGAGTTTGGCAATGTTGGCAAAGCCGTCTTTTGCCGCTTTTTCAGCGAAGGCGTTGTATTTTTGAAAGGCCTGACTCTCTCCGCTAAAGGCTACTTTCAAGTTTTCATCTGTTGTTGGCATGGTGATCCTTTGTATTTATGTACGTTTTTTGAACTGTGTTTCGCTGTCTCTATGCAAAACGTTTACAACCGTTTTAAGGGCACCTCTAAAAACCCTTAAGTATAGAGCGGTTTACATTAAATGCAAATATTTTGGGGAGAGACTGCCTTGTGTGTTACAGTGCGTCGATATTAATACGGAGGCGGGTTGTGCCCATTAAGGTCCTGATAGGAGACTCTCCTATTTGAACAGGTTCCGCTGATCGATGATCTCGTTTTGAAACTGCAAAAACGCCGAACGCGAAGCGACCTCGGCAGCGTAGGCGGGATTGTCTTTGTAGCGGCCGAAATTGGTGATCCCTCTGCCTTCGGCATGCGAACGGTAGAAAGCTTTTTTGTCGGCATCCAGGAAGGCTACATCGAGGGTAAAGTTGAACTTGGTCGGCTGCCAGTCGACATTGGAGCTGGAGTAGGAGATCGTCTCGATCTGCGGGACAAAGATGAAACGTATGTGGTACTTATCGATCTTCGCATCATCAAGCGAATCGATGCGGTGCACCTCGGTAAAGACATTCTCCAGCACTTTTTTCAAGGCCGGCTCGCTCTCTTTGTAGGGGCTGTAGCGCAATTGGTCGTTGTTGCCGCCGGGTGTCGTCACACTTAGGGCGTAGCGCTCGGGCGGAATGTAGTAGGCGACGCTGCGCTCTATCGTCACCGGGCGCACTTTTTTGACCCTGGCAAGTTCCGGTGCCACGGAGATGTCATGGACGCAGCCGCTCATCAGTACGAGTGCGGCAGGAAGCAGCAGTCTTCTCAACTGCTACTGCTCTTTTAAAAAGATCTCTTTGGCGCGCGCGAGATCTTCTTTTGTGTCGATGCCGAAACCGGTACTGGAGACTTTGACCATCGAGATCTTTTTGGCGTGATAGATGGCACGCAGCTGCTCGAGCTTTTCGATATCTTCGATCGGGGCATCATCCAGAGCACAGAACTCTTTGAGGCTCTGCTTCGTGAAGCCGTAGATGCCGATATGGCCGAAGTAGGTGGCCGAACCGCTGCGGTTGTACGGTATCAGCGAACGCGAGAAGTAGATCGCGTCATGGCCGGCGTCCATCACGACTTTGACAAGATTCGGATCTTCCGCCGCTTCGGCGTTGATGGCGTTGTAGCAGCTTCCCATGATGAAGGGGCGCCCCTCCTCTTTCAAGGCGGTGAGACGCTCTATCAGCGACGCGAGGACCTCCGGTTCGATAAAGGGCTCATCGGCCTGAATATTGATCACCAGTTCGTCCTCATCGATGTCAAGCAGCTGGGCACATTCGTTGATTCGGTCGGTGCCGCTCTTATGCGTCGTGGAGGTGAGCATGGCGCGGATGCCGTGCGCTCTGCACACTTCGATGATCTTCTCATCGTCTGCCGCGACCACCACTTCATCGAGGTGCATCACCTGCCTGGCGGTACGTACCACCATCGGCAGTCCGCCGATATCTGCAAGTACTTTGTTGGGAAAACGGGTCGATGCCATGCGCGCCGGAATAATGATCATTGAATGCCTTGTGTTCACCCTTGTAGGGTATAATTTTTCAATTATAACATGAGGGCACCTCTATAAACCCTAGTCCACCTCAGAGGGAAGAAAGAGAGATGAGATTGTGCAGAACTTTTCTTGCATCATAGCCGAAGCTATGATAAAAGAAAATTCTGTGCAAGATCGCTCTCTTTATCCCTCCCTTCGGGCGATAGAGAGAAGCCCACACTCCGTGTTGCCCCTTTTCGCCTTAGCTTTGGCTAGGGCTTCAAAGGAGCGCCTTGATTGTGAACTTCTCTCTATCGCTGAGGAGGACTAGGGTCTATAGATGTGCCCATAAGGAGAGTGAATGCTGCTTTATCAGCCTGAAAGCGGCTACCGTTACAACAGCGATTCGCTTTTTCTGTACGACTTTATCTCCTCTTTCTGTCCGCGCGGACGTATGCTCGATGTGGGCGCCGGCAGCGGTGTCGTCGGTCTGCTGGTGGCACGGGACAACCCCGGCGTGCAGCTCGAAGCGGTAGAAAAACAGGATGCTTTCGTCTTTTTGGCAACTAAAAATGCCGAGATAAATAAAATACCCTATACCCTCCATCAGAACGACTTTCTGGCGCTCAAGGATGAGCAGGGTTTTGACTACATCGTCTCGAATCCGCCTTTCTATCACGAGGGCGCCTCAAGAAGCGAGCATACGATGATCCATACGGCGCGCTACAACATCCATCTTCCGATCGAGGCTTTTGTCAAAAAAACAGCTGCGCTTTTACGCCCCCAGGGCCATTTTATCTTCTGCTACGACGCCCAGCAGTTCGGGCTTCTCTGCGCTGCACTGGACAACGCGAAATTAAGAGTTGTTGATGTACAATTCGTCCATTCCAAACGTGATAGAAAGGCCTCGATCGTGATGGTTCATGCACGCAAAAACTCAAAATCATTGATGAAAGTCTGGCCGCCTTTTTTCGCCTTTGAAGGCGATGAATATTCTGCAGAGGCGGCAAGCATCTACTCTAAAGCAAGGACGCATACACTACGATGTCAGATCTGATCCGCCAAGATGGCTTTGATTATGCTTTTGCCCCGTCGGCTTGCGAGCGCTGTGAAGGCCGCTGCTGCACAGGCGAGAGCGGCAATATCTTTGTATCGCCGCAGGAGATAGCCGCTCTGGCCGTGCATCTCAAAATGGATGAGAGCCTCTTTCGCTCGACCTACCTTGTCAAAAGAGGCTACAGCTTCTCGCTCAAAGAGCAGATCGTCGGGATGTCGCATGACTGCATCTTCTTTGACCGCAAGATAAACGGGTGCGGTGTTTATGAAGCGCGGCCGACTCAGTGCCGCACCTTTCCGTTTTGGGACTATTTCAAGACCCATCTTGCTGAACTCAAGCGCGAATGCCCGGGGATCACCGATGTTTAGGCTCTTTCTTGCTTCTCTGCTGCTTGTCACCCTTTTCAGCGGCTGTACGAAACTGGCATCGCCTGCTGCGACGATACCTGAAGAAGATGCGCTCTATGTTGATGAGAACACCCTGGTCCTTTTTGCGCTTGATGCACAGACCCGCAAAGATTACGGCCAGGCCGTCGGCTACTATGATCTTTTGTATAAAAAGACTAAAGACAATCTTTACAGGGATTATGCGATGAGCGCACTGATTCAGGGACACTATTATAATGACGTCATTGTGCGTGTCTCCTCGATGCGCCAAAGCAGTGAAGCCGTCCCGGATCAATACCTGCGGTACCTTGTCGTCTCTCTTTTAGCGCATCAGGAGATTGCGGCAGCCGAAAAAGAGGCACTCTTTCTGGTGCAGCAAAATCCCACTGAAGAGAACTACCTCACCCTGGCCGAGGTCTACCTGCTGAAAAAAGACAGTGAGAAGACACTCGAGAGCCTGGAGAGAGGCTACGGGCTAAACTACTCCGAGAAGGTTCTCGACCAGATCGCTATGCTGCTGTATACCAATATGAGCCGTCACAGCGAGGCCATCAAGCGTCTGCAGCAGCATATTGAGCACTTCGGCTACTCTCCGCTGCTGACAAAGCGCCTCCTTGCCTTTTACGGTGACCGGAGGGACGAAGAGGGTCTGCTCAATACCTATCCCCGTCTCTATGATCTTGAGCCCACCGAAGAGAATGCAGGTATTGTGATTCAGCTCTATTGGAATGCCAATAAAATACCTGAACTGGTGCAGTTCCTGGAGGCTACCGAAAGCAACGACGAGCTGCTCTTAAAGATCTATGCGAGTGAAAAGCGTTTTGACAAGGCCATTGCGCTTGCAAAGAAACGCTATGATGAGACCGGCGAGATCGGTTACATCGGCCAAAAAGCGATCTTTACCTACGAGGCCGCCAAAAATAAAAGAGACAAGAAACTTCTCGACAGCGTTATCGGTGATCTTACCAAGGTGGTCGAGGTCAAAGAGGAGGGGTATTACCTGAACTACCTCGGCTACTGTCTGATCGAATATGACCGCGACGTCGAAAAAGGGATCGCTTATGTCAAAAGAGCCTTGGCTATCGAGCCCGACTCCGGCTACTTCCTTGATTCACTCGCCTGGGGCTATTACAAACAGGGCAAGTGTCAGGAAGCGGACGAACTGATGCAGCGCGTGGTCAAGATAATAGGCGCAGACGATGAAGAGGTCAAGGCCCATCTTGAAGCAATTCGAAAGTGCAAAAAAGGAAAAAAATAGATGATATTAGATGAGATTATTGTCCGAACAAAAGAGGATCTGGCCAAGCGCGAAAAAGAGTTTCCGATGGAGTGGCTTGGACGTTCACTTGCCTTCAACGGCCGTGCGCCGCGTGATGTCATCCCCTATCTGAAGTCAACCGAAGAGGACAAATACCGCATTATCGCCGAGGTGAAAAAAGCGAGCCCCTCGAAGGGCGTCATACGCGAAGATTTCGATCCGCTTGCCATCGGGCAGGCTTATGAACGCGGCGGCGCGAACGCCGTCTCCGTTCTGACGGAACCGCACTATTTCCAGGGCGACCTGGAGTACCTTTCGGGTTTGCGCCGCTACGTCGGTATTCCGCTGCTGCGTAAAGACTTCATTGTCTCCGAGTACCAGCTTCTTGAAGCCCTGGTCCACGGCGCCGATTTTGTGCTGCTCATCGCGGCCGCACTTTCGCGAAAAGAGCTCAAACACCTGCTCAACTATACCCGCCACCTAGGTATGGAGGCACTTGTCGAAGTGCATGACAAGACCGATCTGACAAAGGCGATCTTTGCCGGCGCCGACATCATCGGCATCAATCACCGCAACCTCCAGACCTTCGAGATGAACATGAATCTTTCCTACGAGCTTCTTCCGCTCATCCCGAATAACAAGATCATCGTCGCTGAGAGCGGCATCTATGAACACGGACAGCTCGAAGACCTGAACAAGGCGGGCGTGGATGCCTTCCTGGTCGGTGAATCGCTGATGCGCCAGGACGATGTCGAAAGCGCGCTGCGCTGCCTGAAAACAGGTCTGTGCAAATGAAGTGCCTTTCACTCCTTGGCATAACGCTGCTTTTAGCGGCGGGTTGCTCTTCGGCGCCGAAAGACGCGCCGACACCAAAGAGAGAACAGGTCGGCACATCATCCAAAGTCAGTTTCAGTACACAGGAGAGCGCTTCAGATTTTTCTGTACCGGGCTATTCCGCTGTAAGCATCGCCGACAGAGACCATGACGGCATCGAAGACAGCAGAGACCAGTGCCCCGATACCCCGGCAGGTGTAGAAGCCGATGCAAACGGCTGCGCTTTTGACCGTGATAAAGACGGCGTCAAAGATTATGAAGACGAATGCCCGGACTCGATGCCTCGCGCCAAGGTCAAAGCCAACGGCTGTGCCGACATTGTCGCATTCAATCTCTATTATGCGTCCCGCGTCAACGAGATAACACCCAAGTCGATGCTGGCGCTCGACAAGGCTGTCGGCTTCCTGAGCGAACATCCTGAATACAAAGTGAAGATAATCGGCCATACCGACAATGTCGGCGACGACGACTACAATATGAAACTCTCCAAAGAGCGTGCGGAAGATGTCCTGAAGCTTTTTAACCGCAAAGGGATCAGCTTCAACCGCCTCGAAGCGATAGCAAAAGGCGAGACAGAACCGATCGCCGACAATGCGACGGACGAAGGGCGCGAACTCAACCGCCGCATCGAGGTCGAACTCTACCAGTAGCAGCGTTTATCGTTGTAAAAGAAGCCGATGCGGCAGCAGCCTGCTTTGTCGATGAGAACGGCAATCTGCTGAGCACGACGCCGCAGAGCGAATTTCCGGAACAGATGCCCTACAGCGAATGGGAACACAGCAGCTATGCCGATTCGAAAAGCTGCCAGGACTGCCATATGCAGCGCATAGACGGCGTGGTGATGGCAAGCCGTCCGCCGTGGCTGGATACCAGGCGTGACGGTTTCGCCCAGCATATATTCGTCGGCGGCAACAAGACCGTTCTGGACATTCTCAACAGTAACAGATCTGTGCTCGGCGTCAATGCGAACGGCTTTGAGGCAACGATAGCCAAAACCGATGCGATGCTCAAAAGTGCCGGCTCTATCGAGACAGTGCAGCAGACGCTGCAAAACGGTATTTTGGAGGTGACGTTCAGGATCAACAGTGAAACCGGCCACAAACTTCCTACCAGCTTCCCTTCGCGCCGTGCGTTCATGCATGTCAGAGTCAACGATGGCGCGGGCAACACGGTCTTCGAGTCGGGCAGGGCAAACGCAGACGGAAGCATCGTCGGTGCGGATTCGGACAGCGACCGCTCGACGTATGAGCCGCACTATGAGCTGATCACCTCGCAAGAGCAGGTGCAGATCTATGAAGCGGTGATGGAAAACAACCTGGGGGAGGTCACCTACACCCTTCTGCGCGGCATGAACTATAAAAAAGACAACCGAATTCTTCTGGCAGGCTTTGACAAATCCTCGGCGCAGAGTGACATCATGGTCCGCGGTTCGGCGGCTGACGATGCGGACTTTGTCGGCGGCAGCGATACGATCACCTATCGCATAAGCGGCCTTGGCGACGGCACTTACAGCGTCGATGCCGAACTGCTCTACCAGTCGCTCGGATATGCCTTTGCACAGGATCTGTTTGCCGACAGTTCCGCAGAAGCTTCATCGTTTAAGACGATGTTCAATGCCTCTGCGATGAAGACATCACAGATCGCAGCGGCGTCATTGACACTAAGCAACAGCGGCAGCACTACGCCTGCAGCCTGCAGCGACGGTATCGACAATGACGGCGACGGCCTGACCGATCTTGCCGACCCCGGCTGCAGCGATACCTAGGACAGCGACGAGTTCAACAGCGGTAAAAAACAGAGGGGCCGCCGTTAAAACCTTATATGATTCCAGGGAGTCTGTCGGATTACTCTGATTGAAGCGAAGCTTTCAGCTTTTGAGGCATGTTTTTGGCACTTTTGAGGCGCATAGCCGTAGCTATGTAACGAAATAGAGCCAAAAAGAGGACTAAAAGAATGGATGCTGCAGCCAATTGAGCATTAATCCGACAGGCTCCTAGGGGGTGCCGTATTCGGCGTTACGAGGTCACTTGAATGAAGGCGGTATCACTCGCATCACACTCGCTCTTTTATGCTATAATCGTTCATCATACAAAAAGGAGTTCGAATATGAAACGTTTCAGTATCGCAGCTTTGCTGCTGGGCAGTGCCCTTTTCGCCGCACAAGGAATGATGTCTTCATTCAATGATTTTGATGCCGACGGCAACGGCAAGGTAACACAGACCGAGTTTGAAAACGCACAACAGGCCAATATGGCCAAACAGGCCGAAAGCGGCAAAATGATGCGCAATGCAGGCAATGCACCGGCATTCGGCGACATTGACACCGACAAAGACGGGTTTATTGATGCGACCGAGTTCAAAAACCATCAGCAAATGCGGATGCAAGATCGTCCCGGAGGTATGGGTCAGGGCATGAAATGCGGCGCCGGCAAATGCGGTGGGGGCACACCTCAAAGCCGTTAACGATACCTCTTCGCGGCTTATGGCCGCATCGGCATCAACCGCCCGGTGCCGATTTCATCCCTCTGCAGGGGTTGAATCTCCAACTATATGGCAATCGTTAAAAATCCACTCACAGCATGCCAATTTCAATCACACATGATTTTAAAAGAGTGCATTTTTCAACGACCCGCTGATTTTGTAATCAAAACAAAATCAGCGGTATTTACTGGCAAAGAGATACCCTCTTTTTGTCCACTTCAACCGTGAAACGAGGCTACAAAGCATGGTAATAGGCACCTTTTTTCGGATTTTGGATTTTGCCTTTTGCGCTCATAAACGTAACGGGGATCGACTCCCTGCCTTTTCCGTCCGTGGCCCTGTAGACAACAAAATGCAGATGCGGTCCGCGTGCATAGCCTGTTTTGCCGCTGTAGCCTATGAGCTGCGCACGTCTGACTTTCTCGCCGACTCCGACAAGCACCCCGTTTTGTTTCAGGTGGGTATAGGAGGCGAGGGTGCCGTCGCTGTGCTCGATGATGATCTCGTTGGCATGCTTTTCAAAAGTGCGGTTCGCACCGCCGAGGTTGGAGTCGGACTTCGTCCTGACAACCGCCCCTTCTCTTGCGGCATAGACCCCTGTTCCCTCTCTCATATTGAAATCAACGGCATGCCGGCTCTGCCCGAAATGGCTGAACTTTCCGTTGAAGCCCTGTGAGACCATCTCTCTGGTCCCTGCCTTGTAGGGGAGCCTGTAGATATAGGTATTGTCGTGTCTGGCATCTTTTGAGCCTATCGTCCAGTCGTAATGGGCCTTGAATGTAAAATCTTTTTTGTCGATATGCAGCGTCAACACCTCTTTACTGCTCCCGGGCCCCAGCACAAAAAGCAGTGGCATCTTTTTACCGGCAGTGAGATTTTTAAAGTCGGCTTCGTAGGCCACCGTGATGCTGAAAGGGTTTCTGTTCTCCCCGATCACGACCACCTCGGAACCGATCTTTTTGGCCTTTATGAGAACACCGTCGTCGGCTGAGAAGAGCGAACTCAGCACGACTAAAAAAAGAATAATACTTTTCATCACAATTCTCTGCCTCAGTTGACTGATTTTTGACAGTATACAAAAACATGAGGGTGAACCAAAAGAGATAAATTGCCGCCGCTTTAACACCCCTGCGCCCTTTCTCGTTAACTCGTCGAGTAAATTCCTGTTAGCCACAAGAAATTTTCATAACTACATTTCAAATAGAATCATAGAATCAACAAGCTGTTTATAAATGTTTTTAAACAGACATATTACTTTATGTTACATTTTGCGATAAGTTAATACAAAATCGACTGAATGTAATCTAAAGGCAGTGTTCTTTAGTTATATTGTGTCCTTAATAAATATATAAGATATGACTAATGGAGTTAGCATGATGGACCCAAAGGTATTTCCAAACTTATCTCCTTTAGTCTTCCGGGCAAAAGATGAAAAGGGTGAGATGGACCGTCTGAATGTGGCGATCAAAAGAAGCGGAAAGGTGGCAAAAAGTGTATTTTCAACGCCTGACCCATGTTTGTGTTCGCTACAAATTTAAATGCTTTAGACGGACACCGTATGCCAAATATGATTGAGGCACTTAACCATTACAATGATTTACTCAGTCACTTTGATAATAAAGACTTTTTAGTTTTAACGATGGCTTATATGTTGAGTGATTTGAGCGGACATAATCAGTTTTACGAAAAAGGAGAGAGTTATTTTAATGATATAGGAATAAACAATGCAGCAGCAAACTCTTTATCTTTTAACTTTTTAAATGACCTTACCGCTTTTGAGATAGCAGAACAAGCCAGCAATAACCGTGCAGTTTTGTTTGCAATACTTAAACTTAATGGATTTGCTGTTGAAGGAAATTTAACAGCTTATCCCAATATAGATTTAGCACATTATTCAGAAACCTATATTAACGAGAGAAGCCTTTTCCTATACAGCCTATTAGACCCAAACAATGCAAAGTTGGCAGATACGCATTTTAGTGATCGTGATCTAGGAATATCACAAAGAAATGGAAATGATGATAATTTAAATCAAATAATATTTGGTTCAGAATCGATGTCCTCTTCGTATCATGAACAATTGATAGGGGGTAATAAGGTTGACTTTCTCTTTGGCATGAATGGAGATGATCTTATTATGGGCCGAGATGGAAATGATTATTTAGAAGGTGGTCAAGGGAGTGATACTTTAATTGGTGGAACAGGTTATGATACATATATCACAGACAACGGCGATAAGGTGTATGACCAAGACGGCATAGGGCATGTGGAGTTTTATGGCATGACTCTCACTGGCGGCACCCAGATGGAAGGTGTGGCAAATACTTATGCGGGCAATGGAGGAGTCTATACACTTGATGCAACCAATAAGGTTCTTACATTTACTGATACTAAAAATGGCAACAGTGTACAAATTCTTGATTTTGATAAAACAAACAACGAACTTGGTATCGTTTTAACAGACTTAGACTCGAATGTCGGTATCGATATTTATGGTCCTCAGTTTCAAGAAGATGACGGTATTGCTAGTGGTGCGCTAACGATTTCACGCACTTTTGATTACGACGTGACAGTTCGCCTTTATACTCAAGCAGATACCGCTACAGCAGGCGATGATTATGCAAACCATGAATATGGAAGCAACAATTACATAGAGGCTGTTGTTCAAGCCGGTAATAATTATGCTGACTTTAGTGTAGAGATCGTAAATGATAGTACTGATGAGCCGACAGAATCGTTCTATGTTCTGATAGAAAGTGTGTTCAAAACATCCAACGGAGAGATGATTGACTTCAGCATAAACAGTGTTCAGCCATTTATTATAGAAGACGATGATGGAGCGCAAGGTTCAGAAAAAGATCCAGATAAGGAAGGTACCGACGGAGATGATATTCTTATAGGTACAGAAGGCGATGACGTCATAGATGGTAAAGCAGGAAACGATTACATAGAAGGTAGAGGCGGCAACGATACCTTGATAGGTGGTTCCGGGAATGATATTCTTTGGGGCGGTGCCGGTAATGATATGTTAATAGGCGGACATGATAACGATATTTTATATGGTGACATCGGTAACGATCTGCTTTATGGAGATGCAGGTAATGACCTTCTCTATGGCGGCGATGGAAATGATTATCTTGAAGGCGGAGACGGTTCAGATTATTTAAATGGTGGTGAGTGTGACGACTACCTAGAAGGGGGAATTGGAAACGACACTCTGTTCGGCGGAGCAGGAAAAGATACTCTCATAGGCGGAGACGATAACGCAAGCGATGTTCTCTTTGGAAGAAGCGGAGCGGATGTGCTTCTCGGCAGAGCAGGTGATGACACGCTCGCAGGCGGCGATGCCCATGATCTTTATGCCGATAAAGAGATTGATTACTTAGCCGCAAGCTTTGACTGCATCAAAGCTACAACCAAAGCAGAGAGTGCAACAGCAGGTGCTAACTACACAAACCATGAATATGGAAGTAACAACTATATAGAGCTACTTCAAAGAGGGGTGGCATAGATGGATAGTACAAAAGAACAAGCAGTAAAAACCAACCATAAAAAAAAGAATCTTCTTCTTTTAATAATTATTGTTTTTTTAGTAGGAAATATGAGCTTTTATTTACAAGAGAGATCCAAATGGATATATGAAGGACAACCCTATCCAAAAGCAAAAGAATGGCTTATACCTGCAAATATGATGTTGGTATATACAACTACACTTGCCAAACTTCCCCTTGTAGATGAGAGAAGCTTAGTAATGAAACCATTCATGGGACTACAAGATTATTTTGTAAAAAAATGGCAAGACAATCTTCCTGATAATGATGCTGAAAAGTATTTAGGATGGTATGTATTTAAACTTCGTACACACATAGTTCCAAACGGTGGAGGAATTATCCTCTATAGCAATAAAAACTACTCTTTTGATGAAGTAATAGAGTTTAATGAAAAGGCTTGGGAAACCATAGAAGCAGTAGTTAAGTATGAAGCACAAGATGACGAGTTTAATGAAATTAGATTAGCTGCCTTCAATAATCTAAGTGCTTTGTTTGTATCAAATTTTACCGTGTATTGGATTCACAATCCTGTTAGATTCAATCCAGATTTTATAGATCAATCTATATTGGAAAATCGTTACTTATCTACAAAATCTTACACAGATAATGAGACAATGCTTAAAGATGATAAAAAATTTCAGCAATTGAGGCAACTACATTATTTTATTAAAAAGATAAATAATTTGTATGCTCTTAAATACTCTGAAATATATTTAAAAAGTAGGCAAGCAGAAGCGACAGAGTATTGGGAAAATAGCAGGATACATAAAATTACAAAATATATTATATTTTATCTAATCGAAACGAAACAATCTAGGCAGATTAAAAATTTCTGTGTTCCTGATAGTAACTCTTATTTAAAAGATTATATGCAATCAAAGAAATGGTTACTTAGCAAAGAAGAGTTTTTAAAATCTAAGAATATTAGTATTGAAAAAACAGTTTCAAAAATAACAGATGAGTTAATAATAAAAACTTGTCCAAACATTAACATAAAAGAGGAGTTAAACAATGGCAACATTTGAATTAGATGGAAAAGAGTATGAATATACGGTTTTAGACGGAACAGCAGCGACTTATGGTATGGCAACTTCCGCTGTCGATATATATACTGAAAAATATTCAGGGTTTGAACCTAACCAAAAAGTTCAAGTCAAATGGGCAACAGCTGGAAGTGCTAATGTAGTTGGCGGAATGGTTACATTTATTCAAGAAGATGATAAGTATAGAGCAGTTGCAAAAATAGGTGGTTCCTATGTCGGAGGTATTGCAGCCGTTACCGTCACAGAAGCAGCTATCGCTTTTGCGGCAGGTTTGGGAGCTACACTTTCTGTCCCTGTTGTAATTGGTATAGGCATAACTGCAGGAGTGGTACTTTCTGTAGCAGGAACTGAATCAGCAGCCAGTTTATATGATATGGTAAAAACATGGTTTGGGTATGGAATAGCTGAAGGAGATAATACTACAATTGATATCAATCAAAATGGCACTACAATTTCAACGACAAATAGTCTACAAACTTTTTTAGACAATGACAATTCACTTGTTACAACTCTCGGGACAAATGGAAATTGGGACATTCACGCCACCATACCATCAGTTTCAAATCCAGAAAGTTATGCAGAACAGCTAAAATATGATATAAACTCATCGACTGCGACTATAAAAACACAAAACCAAACCACGGAAATAAATGCCACAAAAGCTGTTCTCGAAAAAACAACTGCAGATACTTTAGTTTCAAATGGTCAAACCTTCAACATCCAAAACCTCACCCCAATCCAACTCAGAAACGCCATAGACGGCATCGACAAAGTCTCATTCTTGCTCTCAAACATCCTCATAAAAGTAGGTGAACAAATAGACCTCGGAGCTAAAGGTATTTACACAGTAAAAGCGGCGACACCCTCTCTGTCATCGCCAAAAACAACGGCTATGTCACCAAAGATCTAGTAAAACTAAATCCATGGCTTTTTGACGATAACCGCATAGAGTTTAACTACCCTACTAAAGTACTCATAGCAGAGGGAACAATAATCGGTAATGAGATAAACCACACTCTATATGGAGACGCAAACGCAGAAAATATCCTCATTGACCATAACGGAGGAGATTTTAGTGGGTATTTTAGTTTTGAGAGAGAGGTGGCATGATGAATTTTATTGTAATGTTATTTTATTTTGTAGTATATGCAATGATAGTACTGACTAGTGTATGGATATATGAAAAAATTAGGGTCAGGTGACAACCCACTACTTTTGTAGTATAATCTTCTCATACATTAAAGAGGGAGCAACGATGCCAAGAAGACCGAGACTTGACTTTGCAGGTTTTCATCATGTGGTTAATCGTGGGGTAGCAAGAGGCAGAATCTATAAAACAGCAGATGACAGAGCCACTTGCAAATTCCCACAAACAACCAATAATTTAAGCTAATTTAAATTTTAAAAAGCCTTTTGAAATCGTGTAAATTGTACAATTTTCTACCAAAAAAACAATCCAAAACACCAATCAAATAGGCTTTACAATGAGTATCTTACCAAATTTTTCTTTTAAAAATGCAACGTCGGGATTATCAAAAATGTTGCTGCGAATTTTAAACCAAGAGAACTCCTTATTCCCAGTTTTAAAAGAGGAACTTAGATTAGAGGAGTTGTCGCATAAAGAGCAAAAACTTATCAAGATACTTGACTTTGCACAAATTGAAAAAAATATAACTGTCGTATCAGTCACAAATACTCCAAGAGATAGAGAAGAGATTGCACGAGCTTTTATAGCAAAAAGTGTTTACAATATTCAAACAACAAGAGATCTGATTGATAGGCTCAAAAACGATAGAACCCTCAGAGTATTGTGTGGATGGAGATACAAGAGTGATATTCCAAGTGAATCAAAATTTAGTAGAGTTTTTAAAGAGCTAAGTGAACTTCAAATTGCCCAAAAGAGTCATGAGCGGTTTGTCAAAGAGTATCTTGAGCATACACTCTTTTTTTACAATGCAACCGATGCCACCAAAATACCACTGAGAGTTAAACCTTTAAAAACCAAAAAAGAACTAAAACCCAAGAACAACAAAAGAGGACGACCAAAAAAAGGTGAAACTCCTCTTGCAAGAAAGCCCACAATCCTACAACAGCAACAAACTATGACTACAACAAAGGAGATGCTCTCTTTGGTATCAACCAATTGTGGCGTTGGAGTAAAACAGAACTCCAAAGGTAATCGTGAAGTATGGATAGGAGGGAAGCTTCATATATCGGCAGTTGATGGAGATATTCCGATAGCAGCTTTTTATTCAGGTGCTAATGTTCATGATAGCTCTGTTGCTTTGCCACTTATGAATGAAACAAGCAAAAGAGTATCATACCTCTATGATCTTCAAGATGCAGGATATGATAGTAATATCATCAGAGATTTTTCCAAAAAGCTAAATCACAGACCGCTTATTGATATTAATCCCAAAAACTCAAAAGAGTTAAAAGCAAAAATAGAACTAGAGCAAGCAGAACAAAAAAAGTTTAAAATCTTAAACCTTGCTCAAAGTTCTGATATACATCACTACAACCAAAGAAGTATGGTCGAGCGAGTCAACAAATACCTCAAGGAAGATTTTGGATGCAATACAATCTATTATCAAGGAGCTACCAAAGTAGCTTCAGTTTTAGCATTTGGAATTCTTTGTGTTTGTATCCATCAGAGTTTGAAACTACTGACATGACTTTTTAGCTAAAAATACAAAAACTATGCAAATTTAACAATAAAACCATAAAGCACGAGGTGAAAGTATGATTTTTAGATAAATTTGAGATAAAAAGTGAAAATCTCATTCGACACACGAGTAAAATGATTTTTTAGAAGTCGAAAATAGCTACAATAAAAAACTAGCTACTTGGTTGGATTTGAATTTGCAAGTGGCTCAAAAACCTAATTTTTATATTGCAACATGATATAAATGCATTTAGGTGGCGATAAACGGGGCTTTATGAGCGGCATTTTATTTATCAGGTAACCGTTTTATCATTTTGGTTTACAATAAATCGGCATTGTGGTCGGAGCAGGATGAGTGATAATTATAGTGGGAGTGGCGGCTAACCAACCATAGGTCCCTATTCCTCTCCATGGAAATGAGCCTAAATCTATTATCTTTATTTGGCTATAATCTCACCTGTAAGTCAAGGCCTCTGACACAAAAAACGCTTTTTTGATAGTCCGAGAGACCGTTAGTGATTAGAGGTTCGGGCGAAACTGCTACTTGGCCCGCTTGGCTTATGCCTCTAAATAACATCAACTTCTTTATCTTTAATACCTAAAGCTTCTTTATCTGCCCACGGCATGACTGTAGTCTCGAACCCTTTGCCTGTATCCACTAATGCCAATCCAAATATTTCTACCCGCTGCAGCATTGTATCGTTGAGTTTTGCGAACGAGCTCTTGAGCTTTTTATGCTCCTTACCGTCACAGCGCATGATGATTTTTGCGCCTGAGTTTTGCAGAATATCTTCAGAGTAGTGCCCGAACGACTGGGTTGCAGAAACTGAGATCAGACCGTATTTTCTTCCTTCTGTGTTGATGCGGTGTGCAATATGATAAGGGTTTTCCTTCTCTTTACCGACAGGAAGCACGAGCTTGGATTCATCGACAACGATCGCAGTATCGTATCGCCACCCTGGTCTTTTCTCATCACTTAAATCATATTCGCCCCGGAGCTTGACACGCCTGAACTCCGCCTGCATTACCAGCTCGGAAAAGAATATTGCTTGGCTTGGTTTGGCGGAATTAGTCAGCCCGGAAATATCAAAGCGGACATGCCCTTTGGTGTCGAGTGGTACATTGTTGCCTAGAAATATCGACATGGATGCCATCTCTTTGATATAGGGCGATAGCGATTCCAATTGTGCAATAGAGCGCTTATTGAGATATGGCTCAAGATCAACATCAATAGTGTTGCCCCATTCGCCATAATCGCCGTCTACGTCTTGGGTGACATAGTTGCGCAGCTGCTTGAAAATACCATTCAACTCTAAATAGGCATCATCAATTTTATTCATAGCTTTCTCTCTGTCTTCTTGCATGAGCTCACGTTGATTTAGGATTTTTTTGATCTGTGACTCAATGCGCCATAGATGTCCGCTTCCAAGTGTCCGCATCAAATCTCTGTGAAGTTCAGCAAAATCCAGTATGGTTGGCAAGGGCTGGTTCCATGTGGAGACATGCTCAGTAATACCGGCTCTCGCATAGGTATCGAGGACGATTTGTTTCAAAAGCTGACGCTGAATCGGACCAATATTGGGGAAGAGTGCTTTTTTAAAAATCTCGACCAGGAGTTCAGCATGGACTGTCGGACCGCCGTTTCTCTCATCCTTGTCAAACTCAAAAGGACTGATTGCATAATGGGGCTTGTCTTTATCGTAACGAGCGCGAACTTCAAACACAGTCTCACCTGCTACGCGCATATCGCCCTGAAAATCAATTACCTTCATTGTCTTACCTTGCATGGAGAGCCAGCGAATCATCTGTTTTAATAAGCGGGTTTTGCCGGTACCGGACATTCCTCCGATAATCGTATTGCCGTTGAGCATCCATCTGTCGTCTGGGTTCCAGCTCACAAGAGTATGTCTACCACTTGCCGTTTTGCCTATCAGGAACGCATCCCCTTCGGTCATTTGCGCGACGCTTATCAGTCTTGGGTCACTCATCTGTTAATATTCCTCTTCGTGTAGATGCGTCTCTTTGACGTGTGCGGCTCGAATACGGCCGAGAATACTGTCCGCGGTATCATGCTCGGCTATATTCGTGCTCACTAGCGTCTTAAAAACGGGGTATAGCAGTTTAATCTGCGCAGGGGTAGCGTCTGCGACAAGAGCGATAATGTTCTCTTCGATCTCGAAATAGCGCCTTCTGTCGAACCTTAGACCAAGCTCTTTAACCAGCGCCTCGCCTTCGTTGCCAGCACTCACAAAATACATATCGCTTGTATCGCGCTGAACCAATGCCCTACAAACCTCAACAAAGGCCTCTTTTGATTCGAGTTTTTTTACTGCAGACTCTTCGGACGCCAACTTCTCTACCGGTTTTTCTGTAACACTATTTCGCTCAGGCTGCGGGATGCCCATAGAGTGTGTTGCCGGTGGTGAACTCTCCGTCACACTGAATTTCTCTTCGGGTGTCGGTGCAGTAATGGCAGGTTCCTGGCTATCAGCTTGGTTGGCCGGTGCAGGCTCCCTGTCGTCGCCGTACTTAAACCCCATGCTCCATTTGCCCGGCCTATATTCCTTAAACATCAGTGGCACGGTGCGGTTCCTATCTTTCTTTTTGTCGTAGACGCCGTCAAGCAGAGCAGCTTTGCCATCAAGGAGCTTCATGGTCAGCACACGAAGTTCCTCTTCGCCAACAACTCTTTCGTACCGCCCGAAAAAGTCGCGCGTACTCTCTTTCCAGACAGAGAAGGTACACCCATCGACATAGCGATCGCAGCCAAAAAACTTCTCTTTCTCAATAATGTGCCCTTCGCCACATGCAGGACATCTGCCGAGAGAGCCTTCCGTAGCATTCTCGGCATGGTTGTCAATAAACACTTTAGCCTTTCTTGAAGAGGCTTCCAGTGACTTTCCGGGGAGAATATTCTTTCTTTCGGCAATGTTTTGGATCTGCTCCACCTGCTTCTGCGTAGCACCAAAATCGGGCATCTCGTAGCCAGCAGCATCTGCCACCTCTGATAATATGTCATAAA
>Ga0210044_10001568_pt1 | contig 34901 bp, 28 predicted proteins | sample CryGey13umfilter_2_FD_183959 | JGI IMG/M metagenome (GOLD analysis project Ga0210044, IMG submission 183959) | Groundwater microbial communities from aquifer in Utah, USA - Crystal Geyser 4/9/14 3 um filter (SPAdes) (version 2) | ecosystem: Environmental > Aquatic > Deep subsurface >...
GAAATTTATTCATATGGGCTCCTTTTAAATTATTACTCTGCCTCTACGCCTTCACTACCATAATATGCAAATCATTCACAGAGGTTTATTCAGCCAACGAACCACAGCCAGAAAGTATCAAAAAAAAACCTGACAGGCTGCTATCAGATTTACTTAAAAAACTCCATAAGCGGGGATCACCATACCGCCAATGGCAGCAATAATTGGCAGAGCTGCTTTGCGGACGCTGGCCAGTTCACCGACAAGGATTTCATGTTTGAGTTCCAGTCCAACGACGAAGAAAAACAATGCCATCAAACCATCATTGACCCAGTGATGCAATGATGCAATATGTTTTCGAGTTTTATGGAGCCAAGCGTAAAGTCCAGAGACGGGTTGCGACCCATGGCAAAAGCGTTCATGATAACGGCGACAAGAAGCGCCGTTATCGTACCATTCTACCCGATGAACAGAGCCGTCAGACCGGCCAGCAGAATTAAAGTTTTCAGCGTGTTCATCCGTTACGCCGCTTTCTTTTCCTGCATCTTTGTAACGCCGACGGCTTTCTTTTCGTCATTGCCGATTTTAAGCTTGCGGGTTCCGCGTGCGGCTCCCTCTTTTTTTGGGACTTCAATAATCAGGACATTATGCTTGAGCATCACTTCCGCGCTCGCAGGATCGGCATCCTCCGGCAGGGCGATGGTGCGCCTGAACGGCGCGGTGCAACATTCACGGTGAATATAACTCTCTCCGTCAGCCGACTTGTGACGTTCTTTCCGCCCCTCAATAATCAGGGCATCTTCCGCTGCGGACACATCCAGATTTTCCTCGGCCAGCCCCGGAACATCCGCATAGACGATATAGCCTTTCTTATTTTCAACAATATCAACATAAGGCGCGGTATGGCTGCCCATCGCCCACGGCGCCAACATCTGGCGCACATTGAAGCTTTCGCTGAATAGCCGATGAATATTCTGCTCAAATGTTTCAAACAGATCCTGTTCACCCATCCACACATCCGGCGGCAGAAAAGGCCAGGACATACGGCTTAAATTCTGGTTCAATTCTTTTTGCATATTAAACAATGGCCTCCACCATAAGGCATCTACAGGATGGATTTTCTCTTTATGTACAGTCAGTGTCCGGGGCATTTTCTTTTCCTTTCATTGTAAAATCTGTGATGACCAACGCTACAAAAAGAAATTAATCACCATCTTGACGGAGATGATTTGATTTTTATCAAGAAATCTGGGAATAGTGTTATGATTTGAAAATATTTAATATTTACTTGATTTATTTTTGGATTCTGGAAAATAAATGTGCATATCCGGAGCTTTAATCTTTTCCTTGCCGAAGCGCTGCGCCAGCCATGCCTGCCAAGGGTAAAGTGAGCGTAGCTGTCATATGGAGCCAAACTACGTATTTTTTGGCTTTAGATCACCATTATAAACAAAAATAGTTTACATAGAATTATTCCTTTCGTTTAACGATTTTTGCCAGAGATTTAAGAAGAATCTGTATTGCTTTCGTTAATAACCTGGGGGAGAGAACGCCATAGCTATAGGGAATTTCCTCATGGTTTGGAATATGCCTTAAATCCGAGCCCGGCCAGATAAAGCGATTAACCTCTAAACACACAATCCATGAGCGTTCGCTATCAAGGTTTAAATGCTCTTTGACTTTTAGAGGAATTTCTATGGCCATATCCGAATTTTCCGGTTCCTGTGTGCATAATGGCCGCGACAGTCACAACCGTTTCATCCCCTGCGGTCATTTTTTGACAGAATGATTGCACATGGATGGTTTTTACCCCCCTCCTCCCGGCCTGCTTTATATTCTTTGCGCCAGAGATAGGAATAGCTGATAACAAGGTCGGGGAACGGGTCAGGCCGCATGAGCTCAGATAAACAGCGACAGGCTTTAGCCCGTGAAATGGCGCTATATCTCTATTGAAGCAGAAGAGAAATCCTGTTTTTTTCTGAAGCTATGCAGCCGCGATCAGATCCGTTAAAACTTCACGTCCGCCGCCGACACGATTCATATGATCATGGACATGGCTGCGTAATGCCTCAATATCAGAATCGTTTTTATAAAAATGCGTTGCCTTTTCAATCGTGCGGTAATCAATGGCAATGCCTTTTTGCGCCCGAAGTTTTTGTACCAGCTTTTCAACATAAGGCTCTGGAACAAAACTGTCCTGCATTCCTTGCAAAATCAATCCTGATGTGGGACATGGAGCAAGAAAGCTGAAATCATAAAGATTGGCAGGCGGAGAAATTGAAATAAATCCTTTCACTTCCGGTCTTCGCATTAAAAGCTGCATTCCGATCCATGCACCGAAAGAAAATCCACCAACCCAGCTGTAAGGGGCATTGGGATTAAGATCCTGCATCCAGTCCAGCGCGGAAGCGGCATCACTCAGCTCGCCCTCGCCCTTATCATACATGCCCTGGCTGTGACCAACACCGCGAAAATTAAAACGTAACGTCGAGAATCCTCGTTCAACAAAAGTCTGGAATAGATGATAAACGACTTTGTTATTCATAGTGCCACCATGCTCGGGATTAGGATGAAGCACAATCGCGAGCGGCGCGTTTTGCATTTTCGAATGCGTATACCGGCCTTCAAGGCGTCCGGCAGGACCGTTAAAAATTATTTCCGGCATTTGTCCCCACTTGCTTTTATTTTATTTAAAAATCTCTACTTCAAGCCAGAACACAGATTTTTTTATCTTTTTTAATTTCTGTGCTGCGATTTACCCCTAAACCCTAGCTTGTTAGAAGGTATAGCAAACTATAGGGATACAATTCAAGAATTTATCATAATTCATTGATATTGTTGTGGATAATTAGAAAAATGATTTCGGTTGTATGCAGAGGTTCGGCGCAAAATCAAATTTTTATGAATTATATTATAAAGTATAGCGCCAGATCACGGATCTTAATTCGGCGATACCTGTTTCCCTGTGGGCGCTGGTAAACATAATATCATTCATGGCGGCACCGTGTTTTTTCAGAACTGGCACAATATCTGTTTCAAGCTTATGGCGTTGATCCTGCTTTGTTTTATCAGATTTGGTAAGGATAATTCTGTAGGAGACAGCCGTTTCATCAAGCATCTTCATAATTTCAAGATCACTGTCTTTCAGACCATGGCGCGAATCGATCAGCATAAAAACGCAGCGTAATGCAGGCCGTCCCCGTAAATAGGCACGGATCAGAGTGTCCCACTCCTTCTTTTGCGCTTTGGAGACTTTGGCATAGCCATAGCCGGGAAGGTCAACAAGATAAAGAGCATCTCCGAGATTAAAAAAATTAAGCTGTTGTGTTCGTCCTGGCGTATGTGACATGCGTGCCAGTGTTTTCCGCCCGGTCAGTGCATTTACCAGAGATGATTTTCCGACATTGGAGCGCCCTGCAAAGGCAATTTCCTGAAAACCGGATTCAGGCAACTGATCAAGGGATGCCACCCCCACAACGAAATCACAGCGCCCCGCAAAAAGTTTTCGGGCACTTTCTATTTCCTGCTCGGTAAACTCCTGATCCATTTTTCAGCTTTTTTTCTTTTTCGATTTTTTCGGTTTGGGTCTGGACACAGGTTTTTCTTCTTCCTCTGTCTTCTTGTCCTTGTCCTCACCAAAAAGGGCTTCTTCTATATCATGCTCGATCATTTCAAGCTCGGGATGGACGGCAGGTCCCTCTGTGATTTTCTTTTCCATTTCTTTTTGTTCCTTGCTTTTGAACAAATGTGGCTCAACGCCCATGGATTTCATGATGATATATTGCTGGAGTACCGATAGCCCATTGCTGAAGGTCCAGTATATCACGAGACCGACAGCATATTGCGAAAGGATATAGGTAATGAAAAATGGCATGAAATTCATCATGGCTTTTTGCATTTTATCCTGCGGCGGTGGATTCATCATTTTTTGCAGAACCATAAAAACAAACATAAAACATGGCCATGCCCCGATCATTAACATTGAAGGCGGAGACCATGGAATAAGACCAAAAAGATTGAAAATTGTTGTTGGATCCGGTGCAGAAAGATCGTTGATCCAGCCATAAAAAGGCGCATGACGCATTTCAACTGAAATCTGTAAAACTTTAAACAGGGCGAAAAAGATTGGGATCTGGATAATAATGGGCAGACATCCCGCCATGGGGTTCACTTTTTCTTTTTCGTATAATTTTACAATCCCTGCCTGTAATTTTTCCTTGTTATCCGGATATTTTTCACGAAGCTCCTTCATTTGTGGAGCGACTTTGCGTAGCGCCGCAAAGGAGCGATAGGATGTATTTGCCAAAGGAAAAACAAAAATACGGACAACAAAAGTCAGCATAATAATGCCAAGCCCAAAATTTCCGGCAAAATCTCCCAGCCAGTGCAGCAGATAAAAAAGTGGCTTGGTCAGGAAATAATACATGCCAAAATCAAGGGCAAGATCAATATGCTCCCATCCCATTTTCTTGCCGTAACTTTCAAGGGCACTCAGTTTCTTGGGGCCGACATAAATATTGGTTGTATTCTCCAGAATATTGCCAGGCGCAATTGCCTGCCCCTGCCCCATAATATCGACCTGATAACGTGGCTGGGTCTGTCCGGTGCTTTCGTCAGGCCGGGCATAAAGAAACCGGAATTTTCCGCCATCCTGATTTTCGGGAAAGAGACCCGTAAACCAGTACCGTTCCGTTAAGGCAATCCAGCCCTTATCGGCAAGAATTTCCAAAGGTTTTTTATCAACAATTTTTTTATACGATAATTCAATCAACTTATTATCAACATAGCCGATGGGTCCTTCATGGATAATCCAGCTCCCATACAGATCTTCAGGACGACCCTGTTGCGTCATAACCGAAAATGGATAAATAGTAATATTGTGATCTGTCTGATTAAGGACACGCTGGGTTACTTTGAAGAGATAGCCGTCATCAATGGTGATATTCTGCTCAAAGCGTAATCCTGTTCCGTTTTCCCAATAAAGTGTTATGGGGGTTTGAGGTGTTAGAATATTCTGACCGTGATCGTCTTTTATCATCCATTTTGTATTTTTATCCGGAACAGCCTGCTCTTTCGCAGCAGAAACCCAGCCGAAATTCGTATAACGCGGATGAAGTGAGTCCATGGGTGAAAACAGATTTACATTTTCACGTTTTTTCAAGCTCTTGTAATAATCATGCAGGCTGACATCGTCAATGCGCCCACCGACCAGAGAAATAGAGCCAAATAAATGTTTGCTTTCAATTTTAAGTCGTGCTGAATGCGTGATAATCTCATCACGGGTTTGCGGGATTTTAACCGCTGCACCATTTACTTCAGGAAATTCCTGCTGCATTAGACGCTGTGCTTCCTGTGCCTGCGTAAATTGTTCCATCTTTGGCTTCAGCAGAAAATGGTCATACAAAACCCATACAGCAATGGCCAGAACAGCAAAGGTCAATAAATTCCGCAGATCATCAGGATGCATTGGATCCTTGTCATTATTCATCATGGAGCGGATTGCCTTTCACTTCTGAGCCAGTTTTACAGGCTCAGGGTTATTTTTTTATATTTCTTATGCTGCGTTTATAGCCCATGAAAAGTCTCCACGTAAACTGTTTTGGTACAGGATCGTTAAAATCAGCTTTATGCCAGGGATGACATTTCAGAATACGCCTGATTCCCAGCAGAAAACCTTTTAAAATTCCGTGGCTTTCCATGGCTTCCAGCATATAGGAGGAGCAGGTTGGGTAAAATCGGCAGCGCGGGGCAAGAAAGGGCGAGACCAGAAAACGGTAACAATGGACAGGTGTTCTGACAATAATCTGTTTAAAAGAGGTCATGTGTGATCCGTTTTCAGACAATTAAGTTTGCCCAGACACCATTTCAGATCTTTTTGTATATCCGAATAGGAGCGGGACAGGGTTTCTGGTCTGCCAACCAGAATATAATCCATATTTTTTTTGGCGTAAATTGGCAGAATATCATAAGCGGCGGCTTTCAAACGTCTTTTAATCCGGTTGCGTTTGACCGCTGATTTGCTCAGGCGGCGAGTTGCTGTTAAGCCAAAACGGAATTCGCCATCCGGACTGTCACCAATTTGTAAAACAAGCCCTTTGGCAATCCATTTACGGTTTTCTTTCTGGACGCGCAAAAAATCAGACCGCTTTTGAAGGCGGTCTATTTCATCTATCTGTTTTTTTAAAGCGAACATAAATGTTACCGGAGTAATGTAACGGTAACCTTCCTCAATCAGGCGGACAGACGTTTACGGCCTTTGGAACGGCGACGCGCCAAAAGAGCTTGCCCCATTCTTGTCGCCATGCGTGCACGAAAACCGTGACGGCGTTTGCGAACCAGACGACTGGGCTGGAATGTACGTTTCATATTACGGATCTCCGTTTCTTTAGTTTTAAGTCTTTTTTATGTCTTTAATCGAACCGATACAACGGCAGATTATTACAGGAATTGGGTTTTATACCTATTTTTCCATTTTGTGTCAATCTTTCCATTTATTTTACAGAAGAATTTTTATTTGCTCCAATTTAAAATTTTCTTTGACGAAAGCCGAACAAAATCATAACTTTGTAATAAATACCTTGCCCCTATAATTATGTATGGCATGATGGCAAGTATATTACAGTTCGCATAAACGAAAAAGAAGGATCGTAAATGTACGATGATAATAACTGGAATCCGGTAACGGGTGATGAGCTGGCGGGTTTTCTTGACCAGATCAATCCTGTCGATGGTAAATTCAAAGTTTCTCCGGAAACCACGTCTGTTGCATGGCGACAACTGCCTTTTTATGAGCGGGTCGTCCTTGTTCGTGTCAAAGAACCGGGCTGGACTCCCAGAAATTTAAATATTTACTATCTGACTATTGATGGTAATTTATACCGTTTAAACGGGACATCTCCCCCAATTCACGAAGTCAATGCATTGGCACCGGTTAAAATAACCGAGGAAAATGTTCTCGAGTATCTACGGTTTTTCTGTTATTTCGTCCGTGGTGAAGAAGGCCCGTTCCTGATTGCCGAGGATATTAACAATCCCGATATGCCAAAAGATATGGATGATCAGACCCGTACTGTTGTCGAAGGCACTATCCGTGCGGCCAGCTATGAAGGCAAGAATGAACAGGGATTTTTTCTCTGTGATGGGGTTGTTTTCTATTCCAACGCCCTATTCATCGCGAATTTCGCCGTGCAGCCCAGTGGCATGATTGAAATGCTTGATGATGAGCCAATTGCTGCTGATCTTCCTTCCAAGGTCGATTCGCCGATTGCCTGATACTCTTTTTCTTAATTGAAATCAAAACGCCATCTTGCATGGTGTTTTGATCTTCGTTACACTTCATATAGTATCGAGTCGGAAAAAATATCTTTTTTCCATTTCCTGTTTATAATTGTCAATAAATTGTTCCACCATGGAATAGAGCCTGTGAAAAAAACGCTTTGTACCCTGATTTTTCTAATAAGCTTAAGTGCCGGTGCTGCAAATGCATGGGCGCAAACCAGCCGTTTGTATTTTGCCGGATATTTAGGGCTGAATACGTTCACGGAAAGTAATTTCAGTGAGACAACAACGGGTATTGATGGGGATATCGAGTTTAAAAATGCCATTTCTCTGGCCGGGGCAATCGGGTTGCGTCTTACGCCCCAATGGCGGCTGGAGGCTGAAATATCCCACCGTAGCGCGGATCTTGATCGTGTGGATTATGCCGCCGGAAGTCTTAAAATTGGCGGGGATGTCACAAGCTGGCTCTATCTGCTGAATTTATATTATGATACAAATTGGGACTGGAAAAATTTCCAGCCTTTTTTTACGGCAGGTGTCGGGTTTGCCTCGCATGAAGCCCAGATTGATAATGGTGCAGGACTTATTCCGCAAGCCACGGATGATTCCATCGGTTTTGCCTATTCTATCGGGGGGGGGCTTAAATACCGTCTTAATCCAGAAATGGCGATTACCAGCAATTACCGCTATGTCGGCACCAGCGATCTAGAAGTTGACAGCTATGATATAGAGTACAGCAATCACGAGTTCCGTCTTGGTATGGAATATGATCTGCCCGTAGACTGGCTTGGAAAATAGCCGCCTTATTTTCTGTCCTGTTTTTAAACTCTTGCACCTTTGCAAGCGGCGCTATAATCATCATAGATATATTATAAAGCAGAAAGCATCGTGAGCATGAAAAATCCGGATGTTATTATCATAGGCGGCGGGCTCGCCGGATTAACGTTGACAGCGCTGATGGCCGAGAAAAATGTCAATGTTCTTTGTATTGATCGTGAAAAACCACAGGAAACATTGCTGGATGATTTTGACGGGCGCACAACCGCAATTTCCTATGGTTCACAAAAAGTGTTGCAGGAAGCCGGAATCTGGTCATCCCTTGAAAAGGACTGCTGCCCGATTGAGTCCATCCGGATACTTGATGGAGGAAGTCCGGTTTTACTGGAGTTTGAAAGCAGAGAAGTCGGCGGGAAAACTTTTGGCTGGATTGCTGAAAACCGTTTGATCCGCAATGCTCTTTATAAAAAAATTACATCACAGAGACAGGCGGGACTAATTGCACCCGCAGTCGTATCCGGATTTTCCGTAGATGAAAAAAACGCCCATGTTTTTCTTGATGATGGCACGACGTATAATGCCCCTTTGGTGATTGGCGCAGACGGGCGCTTTTCCTTTACCCGCGAGTGGATGAAAATCGGGACGCGGCAATGGTCGTATAAGCAGCGTGCAGTAATCTGCACTGTTATTCATGAAAATGCGCATAATAATATTGCTGTCGAGCATTTTCGTCCGGAAGGTCCTTTTGCGATTTTGCCAATGTGCGATGATAAGGAAGGTAAACACCGCTCCTCCGTTGTCTGGACAGAGCATGGCACAAAGCGCCATTCCGCGCTGCATTATACACAGGATGTTTTCGATGCCGCGCTTGAAGCGCGTTTTCCATCTTGTTACGGCGCGGTTCACCAGATTGAAAAAAGGTTTTCCTATCCTCTTTCTCTGGTTCATGCCCATCAGTATATTGCCCCGCGTATGGCGCTGGTGGCCGAGGCGGCGCATGGTATCCATCCGATTGCCGGACAAGGGCTGAATATGGGATTTCGTGATCTAGCTACGATAACAGAACTTATCAGCGCGGCCTGCAAGAACGGACAGGATCCGGGGTCAGAGGAGGTTTTAAAGCAATATCAGCAACATCGGCGTTTTGACAATATGGCGATGGCGGGAGCCACAGATTCGCTCAATAAATTATTTTCAAATGATCTAATGCCCGTTAAACTGGCACGGAAGGCAGGGTTGAGAATAGTATCCCGCCTGCCTTTTGCTAAAAAATTATTTATGAATCAAGCCATGGGCGCAGCAGGATTGTTACCCTCTATGATCAAAGACCGTGATGCAGCTTGATCATCTGGTAAAACTTAGCGAATTCTGTCATTATATGTCATTGATAAAACCCCCTGTAACAGAGGAATAAAGAACAATGCTACCGAATTACGATAATAAAGGAACGCTTCCCGGAAATGAGGATTTGATTTTTGATGTCGAGACAAACGATTTCGAGGCGCACGTGATGCAGGCTTCGATGGAAATTCCGGTGATCGTCGATTTTTGGGCACCCTGGTGTGGCCCCTGCAAACAGCTTGGCCCTGCTCTGGAGCAGGCTGTTAAAGAGGCAGGGGGCAAGGTCAGAATGGCCAAGGTCAATATTGATGATTGTCCGGAACTTGCGCAGGCGTTACGAATTCAGTCTGTTCCAATGGTTTTTGCATTTTTTCAGGGGCAGCCCGTGAATGCATTTGTTGGTGTAAAATCACAAAGCGAAATTACAGCATTTATTGATCAAATAATTAAAATGGCCGCACAGACACAGCCTGATGCCCTTGATATTCCTGCTGTTCTGGAAGAGGCGGCAACAGCGCTTTCTACAGGAAACAAGGAGCTTGCACAGTCACTTTATGTTGAAATTCTCTCGCAGGATGAAAAAAACATCCCCGCTTATACAGGTCTGATTCGTGTTTTTATTGCGGCGGGGCAATTGGAGCATGCGCAGGAAATGATAAACGAAGCGCCTGAAGACATTGTAAAAGATTCTCAATTCAAAGCCATTCAGACAGCCATGGAGCTTGCCGCTGGTGTAGGGGCTCCGGCGCAGACTGATTTAGAAGGCTTTCAAGCACGTCTTGATAAAAATCCCGATGACCATCAGGCACGTTTTGATCTGGCAATGGGGTTGTTTGCAGCTGGACAAAAGGAACAGGCCATTGACGGGATGCTGGAAATTATCCGTCGCAACCGTAAATGGGAAGATGATAAAGCGCGTTTGCAGCTTTTAAAATTCTTTGAAGCCCTTGGTTTTTCCGATCCACTGGCAATGGAAGGACGTAAAAAACTATCGTCTTTGCTCTTTTCTTGATCCGGAGAGAAGTTCGGCTCGGAAATGACCGTCTCGGCAGCGGAGAAACTCGTCATTACATTATCTAGACACGGCAATTGTTTAAAAGAATTTCATGATGCCGTTCTCAAGGCGGCTTTCAGGGAATGATCGTCCCGTGCTGCTGTTTTTTTCGGACTTTCAGGCTGGCTTTATCATTGATTTATTTGAATATATTAAGGGCGGAGTGCCGTATGAGGGTCATATTGGCGGAGCCGTTTTCTGTTCGCAGGCGCATGAGATCATCGTAAAAGACGACATCCATTACCGGGTGCAGCCAGTTTTCCACGCCCCATTTCCTGATTTCAACAAAATCATCCACCACCCGGCCATCACCCCGCACAGGATCAGCAAGAGCACTTCTTCAAACGGATACATACCTTCCACGACTGACGCAAGCCATCAAGCGCTGAAAAATAATTCAGAATATTCAAATCCTTCATGGCTATCTCCTTTCGAAAGCACTAATGAATCACATCCTGGCCAATTCAGAAATCCCCGTGCGGGGAAATTCCAAGCGATTGCCGTGGCATGACAGGGTTTAAATTGAACCCATGGTCTGGATCTGTTAGAAGGAATCATGAAAGATCTATCGTCAAGGAAACACGCCTCTGCATGGCTGCGCATTGATCTTGGGGCGCTGGCGGCAAACTATAATATTTTTAAAACACTGGCCTTGCCCGGTTGCAAGGTTGCTGGCGTTATTAAAGCGGATGGATACGGACTTGGTGTTGACCAGGTCTTTGCTGCACTGGAGACTCAATCATGCCCGTTTTATTTTCTGGCCACACTTGACGAAGCACTCCATATACGCCGTCTGACAAAAAAACCTGTCGCGGTTTTGGGTGGGCTTTATAAAGGCGCAGAAGATATTTACTGCCACGAAAACATTCTGCCAGTTCTGAACTCTCTTGAAGACATCTCAAATTGGCAGAAAAAAGCTTCCACGCTGGGGATTAAACTGCCCGCTCTTCTCCATTTTGATACAGGTATGAATCGCCTTGGTCTTGATGCACAAGAGGCGCAGACACTCTGTAGAGATCCTGCTCGAATCTCAGGTCTGGATATTCTGTATCTCATAAGTCACTTTTCTTGTGCCGATGAAAAAAATCATCCGGCGACCAAAGTTCAATATGATAAATTTGTTAAAATCTCGTCCTTTTTTCCGGCAGTAAAGAAATCTCTGGCAAACTCATCAGGAAGTTTTCGTGCAAAAGAATATCATTTTGATCTGCTGCGTCCCGGAATGGCACTTTATGGTTTAAATCCTGTGCCGGAACAGGAGAACCCTATGAAACCGGTTGTCCGCCTTGACACAAGAATTCTGCAAATTCGTTCTGTTATAAAAAACGAAACGGTCGGGTATGGCGAAACGTATCGTTTTGATAAAAACACAAGGCTGGCAACCGTTGCACTCGGATATGCCGATGGCTTTCTCCGAAGTCTGGGAAACAGTACAAACGACAGGAAAGCCGTGCTTTATTATAACGGCATTGCCTGTCCTGTGGTCGGACGCGTTTCGATGGATGCCGTGACACTTGATATCGGACATCTTGATCCTTGCCCTGTAGCCGGTGAGACCATGGAAGTCATCGGCGCGCACCAGACAGCGGATGATCTGGCCACAGCAGCCGGAACCATAGGCTATGAAATCCTGACCAGTCTGGGAAGCCGCTATTTCCGTGAATATTGCTAGATTTTTTCTATTCTTTCCATCAGAAACTCGAGCGCATTATGATAATGATTATCAATATAATCCGGCATCGGCCGGGGAGGATTCCCGTAGTGAACAAGAACAGTCCCGATCCCCATTTTTTTAGGAATATGGAGATTAGCCGCAATATCCTCGACCACGACAACCTTTTCTGGTGGCAAGTTTAATAGCGTCAGCGCCCTTTCAAAGGGAACACGGCTATCGGATTTGCGCATGAAATTAATATCCTCGATCGGAATAATATGGGTATCAGGGAAAAAATCTTTTAGTCCAATCTGCAATAATGCGCGTGTTGCCCATTCACGGGATGCGTGGGTGACCAGAATATGGTCAAACGGCGTCGTTTCAAATATTGTTACAAGATCCAGTGATTTACGAATCAGCTTCTTGTCCATAAAAGAATGAAAATCAATATGAATTTGTGTACGATCAATATCATAGCGTTCTATAAATAAATGATAGCTATGGCCAAAAATTTCATAGGATTCCAGACAAAGTGCCAGCGCCTGCTCATGGCTCATATCAAGTCCGCCTTTTAGGGCGGCTTTTGCGGCAGCAATATGGCAAAGCTGCTCAAAATCTCCTTCAAAACGATACAACGTATTATCAAGATCCCAGATAATACCGTCAAACTGCTGTAAATCTTCTCTCTTGTTATTTTCGAGCATGAAAGACTTTAAAACCTTCCTGTTCAAGGACTTTTGTCACAACTCCAAATCCATGCCGCAATATCTCTTCATAAGGCAAATGAGAATTCGCCACCATCCAGAGACTCCCGCCTTTTTTCAAGGCCAAAGAAGCCGTTTTTATAAAAAACATACCGATTGAAGACTGCATTTCCTTCCCCTCATGAAATGGAGGATTCATAATAACCCAGTCCAGTTTTGGCAAATCTTCTTGCACCTGCGTCAGGTCTATCCACCGATAGCACGATTTCCTATCAGAGGATGCCAGATTAATCTTGCATGCTTGCACTGCGCGATAATCCGCATCACAGCAATAAATCTTTTCAATTTTATGATGACGCAACACATGATTGGCCAGATATCCGTAACCACAACCGAAATCCGCTCCCGTTCCCGTTAGTTCATTGTCCGGTAGTGTTTCGGTAAGAAGTTTCGACCCTTGATCAATCTTGTCCCAGCCGAAAATACCGGGTTGCGAGATAAACTTTTTATCCAAAACAGGCTGCATCTGCCCCGCCTTGATCCAGTCCGGCGCACTATGACCTTTTTTTGTGCCCAGACCACACGACACCTTTTTTTTGACAGATGCAGTACACGCATCCCCAAAGATTCCAGATCGGCTCTTAACCGCTTGCCACCGGCATCATTAGCCGCCGCGCATACCAGAAACCCGTTTTCTGTTAAAAGATCCAGCGCTCTACCGATAAGATACTGCGTCTCCTGATGCTGCCTGCTTCCCAGCAACAGAACCAGAGGAAACATCCGGTCGGGAATTTCCGCAACAGAATTTCGTGCTTTTGATTTGAAATATTGCTGGAGAATAGTTTGCTTCGGCAAGCCGGCGCAATCCTCACCGTTTAAAAACAGAACTTCCTCTCGCGGCCACTCCATTAGACCGCTGTCAAACAATGATAATAAGGCTTTGCACGGGTCGGACATTATTCTTGTCATAGATAAAGTCATACACAGAAATAAAATGAATAAATATAGAAAAATCACGGAACCTTATAAAAACCGGTTCCGCGATAATAATGATCGTCCCTGAAAAAGAGGACTCTTTTTCACCCTATGTTAAACAACAACATGCTGGTCAACAGCCAGATTACCGTTGGCCAGAAGATCGGAAAGACCAGTTCCTGCCAGCCCTCCCTGAAATGTTACCAGTGCAATAAAATCGGTTCCCTGCCCGTCAGCATTTACCTGAAGCTCTGTATTGCCTCCATTATTCACAAGCTGCATAAAATCATGAATGTTGCTGGTATTCGCATCAAAGCCTTCCAGAATATCGGTAATATTCACAATATCTCCGTTGCTGCCTTGTTCAAAATCCATAATAATATCCCCCGCATCAGAAAGGGACTGGAACAGGAATATATCCGCGCCCTGATCTCCATAAAGTGTATCCATGCCCGCCCCGCCAACAAGCACATCATTTCCTATACCCCCATGAAGAATATCATCGCCATCTCCGCCTAATAAGATATCGGCATCATCAGCTAAAAGCGTGTAGCTTGTCTTGGTCTGAACAGTAATATCAAAAACAACATCATTATAATCAGCATCGCCTAGATTGGGCAAATCCTCAAAACCGATACGTAGCGTACCGCCATCTGTGCCATCCATAATACCGGAAACAACGTGGATCTCTCCGTCAGAGTTCAAATTCGTGCCTCCACCTTTTGTCGTTGTATGGTAAATATGATTATTACTGCCGACAACCGTTTTTTCAACGGCACCATCATAAAATATCAACTTTATATCATTTTCATTATCCGCAATATTGGCGAGTCGTTCATCACCAAGTCCGTGATGATAGATAAATTTAAACTCACCATTTTCGAGGTCGTAATTGCTAAAATTATTATTTTTATTGGCACCATTAGCGATCATAAAAAATCCGAAATCCGTATCCGGCGCACCGGGAAGATTAATTGTGGCAGAATCGCCGGCAGAAAAATTTTTTACATTCGGAAAGGCAAGTTCAACAGACTGGATCGTCCCGTCAAGACTGACATTATAAAACCCGAGTGAATTTTTATATCCGGCTTCCGTCCGCACAAAAGTAATCTGCGCTGTGGTCGCAAAATCAACAGACAGGTCTCCTGCCGCCACCCCGAGTGCATTTTCGCCTGAAGGCACAAGATCAAGAATATCCACTTTTTCGAGCAAATCGGGAAAGACAACTGTACTGTTAAAAACATGCTGCTGCTGGCTTGCTATAATATAATCAGAATTATTGCCTGCGCCGCCGTAAAGGATATCATTTCCCGCTCCCCCGCGCAAAATATCATTGCCAAGCCCTCCATAAAGCTGGTCATCGCCATCATCACCATTGAGCTCATCATTCCCGAATCCCGCATAAAGGTGATCATTGCCATCGCCGCCATTCAGGACATCATTCCCATCGGAAGACCATAAATGATCATTCCCGCCCTGTCCGTTTATAATAATATCGCCATAAACAAGCGTTGCATGGGTTAAATCGACAACATCATCGCCTGCGCCGGCATCAATTTGTTCAACCCCGATCAACCGCAGGGAAGACGCATTCGGATGAAAGGCATGCTGGGGATCATCAAGAAAAAATGTATCATTGCCGTCCGTCATAACCAGCGTATCAAATCCCGCTCCACCATCAAAGACATCAAGACTGAGATTTGTTCCATCAATCGTGACATAAACTTCTGTTCCACTGACGCCTGCCGCTCCGATATTATAAGCCGTAAAATCAGCATTGAATAGTCCGTCCACGAAAAACAGGAGAGTGTCATCGCCATCTTCTCCGTACAGCAGATCAATGCCGGCACCACCGCTTAACCTGTCATTACCGGTATTAAGCATCACCCCTGTACCGCCATAAATGATATCATTTCCGGGACCGCCATCTATAATATCATTTCCGCCTTCTCCGCGTAGCGTATCATTACCTGCATTAGACCAGATAATATCGTCCGAAGACCCACCATCTACAAAAATATTTCCCAGTATATAGGTGGTATCGGCAAGATGAACAATATCACCGCCGTGACCAGCATAAAAATTTTCAATGTTGAAAAGCATTTGCTGGCTATTAATATGGTTTCTAAGAAAAAGAGCGTCACCATGCTGGGTCATAATCATCGTGTCGATTCCTGCCAGACCTTCAAATGACAGATCATTCACGTTCTTTTCTTCATCAATGAGGATTATTTCCCCTGTATAGGGGTTGGTAATACTTAAAGTAAGCTGTCCAAGAATTCCCTGAAAAAAGAAAAAATCATGTGAATTCGTTCCAATTTCATCTACCATAATATTCTCAAGCTCCCTTACGCAGTATGACGCATTGATCCCAACATTATCTTCATTATTAATTTTATAATAAAATCGTTAAAGCTTTATGTAAATAAATTTATTATTTAATTTAATAGTCAATATCTTTCTAGAGGTTGACAAAATAGTATCAAAGGCCGATAGCAGATTAACGCTGACAAAATTTGTAAAATAATGAATGCTCCCAGAATAAATTTACCTCACGCTAATAAGGGCGATCTGACCAAAGGATCTGTAGCAAAACAACTGACCCGTCTCACTTTGCCGATGATCTGGGGAATTTTTGCCATTATCAGCTTCCAGCTCGTGGACACCTATTATATTTCTCTTCTAGGAACGCAGCCTCTTGCTGCCATGACTTTTACGTTTCCGGTAACCTATCTGATTTTCAGTCTGACAATGGGGCTGGGGATTGCCATGTCTTCAGTTGTTTCCCGTCAAATCGGGGAAGGAAATCAGGATAAGGTCAGAAGATTGACCACTCACGGCCTTATGCTTGCTTTTTTAACGGGATCCGTTCTGGCTGTTTTAGGTTTGTGCTTGATAAACCCTTTATTTCGAGCCATGGGAGCCGATGATATTATGATGCCGATGATTCGCGATTACATGATCATCTGGTTTGGCGGCAATATTCTTCTCACAGTCCCTCTCGTTGGAAATGCCGCGCTCCGCGCCAGTGGAGACAGCTTTCTCCCCGCAATAATTATGACAGTAGCTGCCGTTATCAATATTATTCTTGATCCAATTTTGATATTCGGTATGTTCGGTTTTCCGCGCATGGAACTTCAAGGGGCAGCCATTGCCACGGTTTTCGCCAATGGTTGTGCAATGCTGACCAGTTTCTATATTTTGTATGCACGCAAAAAAATGATTTGCCGTGACGGTCTGCATTTACGGCATTTTATGGATTCCATGAAACGATTGGGCTATATCGCCTTACCGGTTGGCCTGACAGGAACAATCCAGCCGATTGTCAATGCCGTTATTATTGGGCTTCTTGCAAGCTATGGCGCAGAAACGATCGCGGCCTATGGCGTTGTTTCCCGAATGGAGGCGCTGGCTTTTACTATTATTATGGCACTTTCTTCTGCCATGATTCCGATGATTGGCCAAAACTGGGGCGCAGAACGTTTTAGCCGCGTTCATGAAACTATCAATAAGGCATTTATCTTTGCCTTTGGCTGGTCTTTGTTTATCGCTGCTATTTTTCTGATTTTCGGTATCAAGCTAACTGGGCTTTTCTCCCATGAAAATAATCCCGAGTTCCTATACACAACGGGTCTTTACTTTGGAATCGTGGCTCTTACCTATGCCCCCGGTAATCTTGTCACCGGATGGGGATCAGTCTTTAATGCCATAGGAATGCCCAGAAGATCCTTTACCATGATTATTGTCAGAATGCTTTGCTTGCAACTGCCTCTGGCCTTTATTGGCAATCATTATTTTGGTGTTGCCGGTATTTTTGCCGCCATTGCCATCACCAATCTATCAACAGGGATTGTTTTTCATATCTTAAATACCCGAATATTACGCCAACATGAGGGTAAAACGCAATAAACAACAACAAACAAACCTGTAAAAGCTAATTTAATTATTGACATCTCTCTTTTCATCCTATTACAATATTATAATGTTAGGAAAAAAATTTTTAACAAAGGCGTGCCTTTCAACATACTCTATGCAATTTTCTGCTCTGGAGGCCAGACAGAGAATTATTGCAACACTGGCGCTGGAAAAAGGAAAAAACAATCTCGTTCAAAAAGCTGGCACTGAAGGTATAAATCCGGAAATTGCGAAACACTATTCTCTCCTGAGTACGGCCTTTAATGCCGCGGCACGTCAGGGTGCTGCGAAATTCCAAATGGCTTATGATGAAACAAGGCCACTTTCCCGGCGAAATACAGACAAGACATTTCAGGAGGCTCTGATCCGTCTTTATGACGACAGGGGGGAAGCCGTTTATCCCGATGCCTTGTTTGATGCTCTTGACAATGCCGATCAAGATGGCGAAGCGGGAAGACAGGCCAGACTCTGGTTTACTATATCACAAATTCGTGAGTTTTATAGAACACATCAGCCTAACGAAGCCCTTTCCCTGAATATCAGCGCTGCAGATATGAGGAACCCATCATACAGAGATGGCCTGGAAGAAACACTAAAGCTGGCAGGGCAAAACGGCTTTAAAAACCTGATTCTTGAAGCACTGGAGCAATCCCCTTGGGGCGTGGATGAATCTCAGGCTCTTCGATCTTTCAGAGATAAATACGGCGTTAAAATCGCCATTGATGACTATGGCGCCCCTGACGGTTTCCATACGGCAAACACGCTTGTTCTTCTGTCACCTGATATTGTCAAGCTTGATGGTCATGCTGTTCGTAATTTCATCGAAAAAGACAATAAAACTATTTTTACAAGATTGGAAGAAGTCGAAAAAATCTGCCCCGAAGCACTCGTTGTGGCAGAATGGGTCTCATCAGCAGAAGATGCCTCTCTTCTGATGACAGAAGGTAAAAAACATTTCTGGGCGCACCGGATTGATATTATCCAAGGGCAGAATATCATAGAAAATGAGCGAGAATTTCTGCACCATCTGGCAAAACTTAAAAAACAAGAAACTTCTCCTGCGCCTGCTGAAGAAACAATGTTTTGTCCCCCCATATTTCAACCTGTCTAATTGAGCATGAAAAGCTGTAGCTACGCCAGAAGACTGTAAAAAAAATATCCTCTTCTCTGGCATTTACAATTTTATGTGCTATATTCCCGAATATAAGAGACTGTTAATAAAACTTGCGAAAATCCGGTTGGCATTTATCATGATGCCTCACGGATTCGCTAGAAATAATGAGGAAAAAAATGAGCAAAATTATCGGAATTGATCTGGGAACAACAAACTCCTGCGTTGCCATTATGGATGGTAAAGAATCCAAAGTTATAGAAAACTCCGAGGGCGCGCGTACAACGCCGTCCATGGTTGCCTTTTCCAAAGATGGCGAGCGCCTTGTCGGGCAACCGGCCAAGCGTCAGGCTGTCACAAATCCTGAAAATACAATTTACGCGTCAAAACGCCTGATCGGTCGTCGTTTTGAAGATGCTGAAGTTCAGAAAATGATGAAAACGGCGCCTTTCAAGATTATAAAGGCTGAAAACGGCGATGCCTGGATAGAAACCAACGGCGAAAAAATGGCACCCTCGCAAATCGCTGCGATGATCTTACAAAAAATGAAAGAGACCGCAGAAAGTTATCTCGGCGAGAAAGTTACCAAAGCTGTTATTACTGTCCCTGCCTATTTCAATGATTCCCAGCGTCAGGCCACAAAAGATGCGGGTCGAATTGCAGGACTGGAAGTCGAGCGGATTATCAACGAGCCAACAGCAGCAGCCCTTGCTTATGGGTTGGATAAACGAGATTCCGGTGTTATTGCCGTTTATGACCTCGGCGGCGGGACTTTCGATATTTCTATTCTTGAAATCGGGGACGGCGTTTTTGAAGTTAAATCAACCAACGGCGACACATTCCTTGGCGGCGAAGATTTTGACCAACGCATTATTGATTATCTGGCTAATGAATTTCAAAAAGAACAGGGCATTGATCTACGAAATGACAAACTGGCCTTGCAGCGCCTGAAAGAAGCCGCCGAAAAAAGCAAGATCGAGCTGTCCTCAACAACGCAAACCGAAGTGAACCTGCCTTTTATTACAGCGGATGCCTCAGGTCCGAAACATCTGAATATTAAACTTTCCCGCGCCAAACTGGAGAGCATTGTTGCCGACCTGATCAAACGCACGGAAGGCCCCCTTAAAGCAGCACTGAAAGATGCAGGAATCAAGGCTTCTGAAATTGATGATGTGGTGCTGGTCGGGGGGATGACCCGGATGCCGAAAATCATTGAAACTGTTAAAGAATTTTTCGGCAAGGAGCCCCACAAAGGTGTTAATCCTGATGAGGTTGTTGCCGATGGCGCTGCAATTCAGGGTGGTGTTTTACAGGGCGATGTTAAAGATGTGCTTCTTCTTGACGTCACACCCCTGTCTTTGGGAATTGAAACACTTGGTGGCGTGTTTACGCGTCTGATTGACCGTAACACCACGATCCCGACCAAAAAATCTCAGGTCTTCTCGACCGCCGAAGACAATCAAAGCGCCGTTACTATCCGCGTTTTTCAAGGGGAGCGTGAAATGGCCGCAGATAATAAAATTCTCGGGCAATTTGATCTTGTCGGAATTCCTTCCGCCCCACGTGGCATTCCCCAAATCGAAGTCACTTTCGATATTGATGCCAACGGCATTGTTCAGGTTTCGGCTAAAGACAAAGCTACCAAGAAAGAACAGCAAATCCGTATTCAGGCTAGTGGCGGTCTTTCCAGCGAAGATATTGATAAAATGGTTAAAGATGCCGAAATCAATGCGGATGCTGATAAAAAACGCCGTGATCTTGTAGAAGTCAAAAATCAGGCTGAATCCCTTGTTCACCAGACAGAAAGAAGTCTGGAAGAATTAGGAGATAAGGTACCGGCGGATGAAAAAGAGAAAGTGGAAACGGCACTTAAAAACCTCAAAGACATTATGGAAGGCGAAAACAAAGCGGATATCGAAGCAAAAACGCAGGCTTTGATGGATGCCAGCATGAAACTTGGCGAAATTGCCTATCGTGCGGCGCAAGAAAGTGCTGCCGGTGATGCTGATAATGAATCAGCGCCAGAGACAAATGCCAATTCGTCTGACTCTATGGATGATGTTGTTGATGCTGATTTTACAGAGGTTGACGACGAGGATCAAAAATCAGCTTAATTGAACACAGAATTAAACAACGGAGATACGAAGAATCTTCTGATTTTTACTGGTTAAATACTTTTAATTATCAGATCTTCGTATCTGAATTTTGTGCCCTTTGCATGACAAAAGATAAAGAATAATGAGCAAAAATTATTACAGTATTCTCGGCGTTGACTCTAAAGCCAGTCAGGACGAGATCAAAAAAGCCTATCGCCAGCTTGCTAAAAAATACCATCCAGACCAGAACAAGGATAACAAGGACGCCGAGGACAGATTCAAAGAAATCAGCGATGCCTATGATATCCTGAAAGATCCTCAAAAACGCGCCGCTTTTGATCAATATGGTAGTGCGGCTTTTGAGAATGGAATGAGACCCGGCGCAGGCGGCGGCATGGGTGGGGGTGGATTTGGCAGTGCCTTTTCCGATATTTTCGAAGACATGTTTGGCGATTTTATGGGCGGCGGGGCTCAGGGCACAAGACCTGGACGTGGCTCTGATATGCAATATACGATGGAAATTTCTCTTGAAGATGCCTACAGGGGAAAAGAATCCACTATTAAAATTCCCGTTCATGAAAGCTGTAGTAAATGCAACGGCAGTGGTGCCGCCGAAGGAACCAGCGAAGAAACATGCCCGACCTGTGACGGTGCCGGACGGATGCGGGCGCAACAGGGCTTCTTTACAATTGAACGCGGCTGCCCGACCTGTAACGGTGCCGGAAAGATAATCCGTGATCCTTGCAGCCAGTGTCGTGGTAGTGGACGTGTTAAAAAAGAAAAAACCCTGAAAGTAAAAATCCCCGCAGGAGTTGAAACAGGAAGGCGCATACGTCTGACCGGAGAAGGCGAAGCCGGTGTCCGTGGGGGGCCAAGTGGCGATTTATATGTTTTGCTTGCCGTTAAACCTCATAAATTTTTCCGGCGGGATGGTGCTAATCTTTTTGGCCGTGTGCCCATTCCGATGACGACTGCGGCGCTTGGCGGTGAAGTTGAGGTCCCTACAATTGACAGTAAAAAATCCAACGTTAAAATTCCGGCAGGCACCCAGCCCGGCCAGCAATTCAGACTCAAAGGACAAGGCATGTCGATCCTACGTTCGGATTCAAAAGGCGATATGTATATAGAAGTAATGGTTGAAACACCAATTAATCTTTCTTCAAAACAAAAAGACCTTTTAAAACAGCTTGATAAAACTATGGGAGGAAATGCTGCGACCAAGCACAGCCCTGAATCCTCTGGTTTTATGTCAAAAATGAAAGAGCTCTGGGACGATCTCACCGAATAAATCAGGGTATCGTTTTTTAGAAAAGAGCTACAGGCTTTCTCTGACCCCTGAACTACTATAAAAAAGGATATATGATGAGACTTGCAACAGACAGTGAAAGCGCAGAACAAAGAATAACCAATGCAAAAATTGGTGTTCTAGGCTGTCAAGGGCGGGTTGGTAGCCTGATTGTCCATGAAATTCAAGCACGGCATTTTGGCGCAGGTGTGTCTCTTGCCGGTGGTACGGTCAGGCAGGGGATGCCTAAAGATGCCGACTTTTTTCTAACGGAAGAGGCTGACGCACTTTTCGAATGCGCCGATGTCCTGATTGATTTCACAAAGCCGGATGCCACAGCAAAACACATATGGCTGGCCGCCAAATATCGCAAGCCTCTTGTCATCGGGACAACAGGATTAAGTGATTCTCAGGAGCGGGAAATAAAAGATGCGGCAAAAGAAACCGCTATTGTTTATGCTGCCAATATGAGTGTTGGTGTCAATCTCCTTCTGGGTCTTGTGACGCAAGCGGCGGCGACATTTGGAACCGAATGGGATATTGAAATATCGGAAACCCATCATAAGCATAAAGTTGATGCCCCCTCAGGGACGGCGCTGGCGCTTGGAAACGCAGCGGCTCTGGGACGCAAGACTGTGCTATCCCCTGTCACAGACCGGGTCGGAGAGCGTAAATCAGGCGATATCGGTTTTTCGGTGCAACGCGGCGGCGATGTGGCGGGCGAACATCATGTCACTTTTTTTGCCGAAGGAGAACGGCTTGAGCTCGGACATCGTGCCACAAACCGCACTATTTTTGCCAAAGGCGCAATTCGCGCTGCCCTTTGGGTGATGACACAAAATCCGGGATGCTATTCCATGCAGGATGTTCTTGGCATGCCTTCTATGACTTCCCCCTTACATCAAGGATAAATCTTTCTCATGATACCACGTTATACACGCCCTGAAATGGCGGCAATATGGGAACCGGAAAACCGGTTTAAAATCTGGCTTGAAATCGAAACGCTGGCTTGTGAAAAAATGGCGCAGCTTGGTACTATTCCGCAGAGCGCCCCTGAAGCCCTGCGGACAAAAGGCGGCTTTGATGTGGCACGGATTGACGAGATTGAAAAAGAAGTCCGGCACGATGTTATTGCTTTTCTTACCAGCGTTTCTGAGCATATCGGCGAAGATTCGCGCTATGTGCATCAGGGTATGACATCCTCGGATGTCGTTGATACCGCTTTTGCCGTGCAGCTGACACAGTCCGCAGATCTTCTTCTTCAGGATATGGATCTCCTGTTGTCAGCGCTTGAAAAACGCGCCCGCGAACATCAGGATACATTATGCGTCGGACGCAGCCACGGCATTCATGCCGAGCCGACAACATTCGGCCTTAAACTGGCCGGACATTATGCCGCCTTCAAACGCGGGCGGGAGCGTCTGAAAAATGCCCGCGAAGAAATCGCCGTCTGCACGATTTCCGGCGCTGTCGGCACTTATGCCACAATAGATCCCGCAATTGAATCCTATATTGCCGAAAAAATGGGTTTAAAACCGGAAACTATTGCCACACAGGTCATCCCCCGCGACCGTCACGCAATGTTTTTTGCCACGCTGGGTGTCATTGCAAGCTCGATTGAAAATCTGGCAACCGAAATCCGCCATCTGCAAAGAACAGAAGTGCGCGAGGCCGAAGAATTTTTTAATCCAGGACAAAAAGGCAGCTCCGCCATGCCGCACAAGCGCAATCCGATCTTAAGCGAAAATCTTACAGGTCTTGCCCGGCTTGTACGCAGCACCGTTATTCCTGCACTGGAAAATGTAACTCTATGGCATGAACGCGATATCTCGCACAGCTCGGTTGAACGCAATATTGGCCCTGATGCCTGTGTTACGCTTGATTTTGCCCTTTCGCGTCTGACCGGACTGATTGAAAATTTGCTTGTTTATCCGGACACGATGAAAGCCAATCTTGAAAAAACAGGCGGGCTGGTATTCTCGCAGCGTGTTCTTCTTGCCCTCACACAAACGGGCATGAGCCGTGAAACCGCTTACCGCATTGTACAGCAGAATGCCATGAAAGTGTGGGAAAGTGGTGGAAAATTACAATTTATAGACCTGCTCAAAATGGATACAGATATAGAAAAATCTCTTGATATCAAATCTTTAGAAAGTATTTTTGATTATACGCACTATATCGAAAATAAAAATATGATTTTTCAGCGTGTTTTTTCTTGCAAATGATTTGCAGTCTCTTTATTATGACAGAATGAAACCTTGTAATTGTACAAATATATCGTCTGGCGAACTCAAAGAGCACTTGGCAAAGGTGGCACGGTATATTCCTCCCAAAGAGGCGGCAGCAATTCACGGCATGTTAGCAACAGATGGCAACAGTCCCGCTGATAATTGCTGTAAATGCATTAGCAAAAGCACCCTGCGTTCAGAACCATCAGATCCTGCAGACGACCGCCATTTTGCAGAGATTATCAGAGAGCACAACAAAAAACACTCTCAACCAGATGCCCCATAACTTATTTCCTTAATAATCGCGCTTCCAGTTGACGCCAACAGAGCTTTCACCACTGCTTTCTGTCACCGTTTCAATATCAATATTTTTTCTAACCTCGATTTCAGCCCGTACGGCAGAGCTTCCGGGTGTCGCGCCCTGATCCACACCGATATAAACACGGTCATTGATATATTTACCGGCTGACAGCGTTGCACCTTTTTCTTCGTCCAGTCCGACACTCAGCGTATCAATGCCGATCGTTCTGCGGATTTTATCGAGCGGATTAAATCCTGCTACGCCCTTATAACCAGATAAAGAGGCCATAAGCCGGGCGATATGCAGCGCCTGCATCGGACTGATTTGATTGAGGGATTTTCCAAACAATGTTTTGGCCAATATTTCATCTTCTGGTAAAGGCGGTTCGGAAGTGAGGCTAATCTCGGGCTTTTGCGCGTCCCCTTTTATTTTCAGGAGAGCGTCCATCTCCTGTCCCTTGATGGTTCCCGTAACATCAAGGGAGGGATTCTCCGGATCAGGGTTTATAAAGCGAAGCGTCCCTTTGGACAGGATAACCGGCGTATCCAGAAGTTGGAACTGTCCTCTGACAAGGGTCATATTTCCTTTCAAAGTCGGTTTTTCAATAGTGCCTGAAATTTCCAACTTACTCCCCCATTCCGTTTCCAGATCAGGGCTACGCACAAATATATTATTTTTAGCATTCACATGAATAGCGAAATTGATCTCAGGCCATCGCGTCCGTTTTTGTTCTACTGCCACAGAAGACATGTTGCTATCATTTGTTTCTATAATTTCAAAACTATCTAAAGAACCCGTTTTAATTATTTCGCCAATATAATATTCGGCGTTATTAACGACAACAATGCCTTTAACATCAGCCCTGCCCTTGTTCCCTTCTGCAATCAGATTACCGCTCGCCATCAATCCCATTTCATCCAGATTTATCAGTTGCAAACGCTCGATATCCAGGGAAAAACCATACGCAGGATTTTGGATGTTCTTGAAGTTCACTTGTCCGGATCCGGTAAACCGTCCTCCATTCCTGTCTTTTCCCGCAAGATTTGTAAGTGTCAGCGTGTCCCCATCAATGCTGATGTCCACGACAATGTCTTCAAGATCTGTCCCGGTTAAAATATTTTCACAGGCCGCATTCCGTAAGGTTCCTGTACCTTTGATAACAGGATTTCCCAGCGTCCCTGATACTGTAACATCAAGCGCCGTGTCTCCTGAAAGGCGCTGTTCGTCCAGCCCTAGCAAGATCGTTAGCGCACGCAGATCAACGGTGCTGCTCAATGTTCCCTGAACCGGTCTGTCAAACGGAATAGCGAGCGGCAATATTATCAGTGGCAGACGGCCCTCGGCTTTAAACCGTAAATCGGCAGGCCCTTGCAAATCAGCCTTTGCCTGTAAAACTGACTCTTTATAAGTTGCCGTCACAGTACCATCGACATAGCGATCCTGCATTTCCCTCAAAACGGGAAGAGCAATGTGTTTGAGCGTAAAATGTGCATTTCCCTGCGGATTTTTGTACAGGCCGGACAACGCTATTTTTCCATCAATCCGTCCGTCAAAAAGAAAAGGTGGCTTTGCAAGATTGGCAGGCATATTTTCTGCCACAATGTCGACTTCAAATGTCTTGGCGTTGAATAATCCTGTTGCCCTCACAATACCATCATCAAGTCCAATCGTCATATTCTTGAGAAAAGCACCATGATCCGTAAACACAAGTGTTGCCGGATTCTGAAGCGTAATTTTATTAAAACCATGAGCGCCATCAAAATTATTCAACCTGACCTCTGATTGATGCCATGTTCCGGCATAATCAAATTTATAGGGAAAATCTCCCGTCCCTTTTATTACACCTTTGCCAGAGAGCGTCTCAAAAGATCCAGACAAGACCAGAGAAACCGATGTCTCCTCATCCCGCTGCAATATAAGAGATGCCCGCAAATTCTGGTCGGAAAGCTTGTATATTCCGTTACCTCCTAGATCCACGGCAGCACCGTGGGCGACAAAATCGGAAAAAGTGAGAATGCTGTCTTTTATATGAAGCTTTGTTCCCAGATCATAGTCTCTGTAAGTTGTAGCCAAAGAAAGATCGGCTTGCCCGTCTTTTATGATTCCTGAAAAATCGAGTTTTTCCATGTCATGACCACGCAGCAGACCATCTGTAATGGAAAGCTGGCTATCCGCATAAGACAGATTTGCTGATATCACCGGAGTTTTCCCCAGCAAAGCGGCAGTCTCTGGCCACAATGCCGAAAAATCGTCCGCTCTGACTTCCAGAGGAATCTCAAGCACCAGAGGCTTATAACGACCCTCCAGCTTCATACCGATCTGGAGCGCGCCACTGACATCCGGCTCCAGCATGCCAAGATCGGAAATACTGGTTTGGGCTGTAAGCTCAAGAGTCGGGTTCAGAACACCAATTTCTCCCTGCACCAGCGTTTCAAAAAGCGGAGCCTTAAAGATACTTTTTTCAATCTGGATTTTATCTTTTTGAACGATGGCGCTTGCTTCAAAATCAGCCTGCGCCAACGCCTCTATGGGTGACTTTGTTTGACCATCTAGCACCGTTCCCGTTTTACCAAGAAGAATCATCTTTACAGAAGACGGTCTTATCCCGCTGAAAATATTCTGATCCGTCTCAATATTCGCCCGTACCTGAAAATCATTCAGAATAATATCCGGCGTTTGTAGCATTCCAAAAAAATCAAGCGCAAGCTTTTCTGTTTTTGGATTCAGCACAAGAATCGTTTTTCCTCCTGCTGAAAAATTCTTATAACGGGACTTACCTTCAAGGGTAATCGACTTTTCTATATTACCAAAATCAAAAGTGACCTTGTTTTCGGAATGCAACATCTCCCCGGCATCTAACGACAAATTTCCCTGCCATTTATCCTCTGTGCCGCTGCCTTCCAAATCAACAATAAGAGAAGACAATCCGGTCAAACCTGTAATCAGTCCATTACCCTTATCCTCTATATGGACATTTAATAAAACGTCTTCTCTCTCATCAAAGCTTAAGGAAAGATCGGCAATCCTCTGACCTGATAGTTTATCCTGTAAATGAATTTCTGCAGCGCTATCTGCAAATTCTGGGAATAAAACAAATTTTCCTTCCAGAGACAACGTTTGTGCTTCTCCGCTCACAGTAGCAGGCAGATTGATCGTTTCGATACGAAAGTGATCAATGCGCAGATGGGGAATATCTGACAGCAGAATCTGCTTCTTTTCCTGTGCAAATTTTCCATCTCTTTTTTCCGGCAGACGCAGAACTTCAAGTGTTCCGAATTCAAGATTGGCGATTTCTATGCGGCCTGCAAGTAAGGCTTCCGCGATATAATCAAGAGTAATATTTTCCAAACGGATAAATGCACCTTCTTTATCACTTAAGGTCATGCCACTTAAAGAAATCTGACGGTTATTAAAGGTCTCAATATCATCAATTTTTATTTTATAATCTTCAGAAGCAATATACTGCTCGATCTGTCCTGCAATCCAGCTCCGTCCGGAATCGTTTCCCAGCCATGACAGAAACAAAGCTCCGACAATCATAATACATACGGCCAGTGATAAAACCGTTCCCGCCACCCAAACCAATGTTTTTAAAAATCTTTTTTTCATCTGCTCATCTATTTCTAAAAAGCCTGCCCCAGACTGATATAAAACTGGAAAGCATGATCCGGCTCTCTCTTGTCCAGAGGTACAGCAATATCTGCCCGTAATGAACCAATCGCCGTGTGATAACGAACACCGCTGCCTGCACCCCAAAGAAAAGGCTCGTGACCACCGAATTCAAGATCTCCGCTCACGCGCCCGCCTTCATAAAAGGCAACAGCTTCAATTGTATCTGTAATTTTAAAACGTCCTTCAGTACCGGCTCCGAAAGCCATACGTCCTCCAATCGGGTTATTATTCTCATCCAGCGGCCCTAAAAGCTGATAACCATAGCCACGCACAGAACCGCTACCCCCCGCATAAAGCCGTTTGTCTGCCGGAATATCTTCCAGCGTCTGACCATTTATGACAGATGCCCTCCCCCAGTTTGCCCAGACAAAACGTTCTCCAAACGGCAGATAATGACTGATCTTGCTCTCTGTTTTAACAAAGCTGTTCTGACCATTCAGCACCTGATACGGTATAAAACCAACATTAAAACGCAGACCTTCGCGGGGATCGAGAAAATCATCAGTGCTATCAAAACTATATGTCACCGGAAAGGAGAGCAGGGTAAAATCTTTATCCGGTTCGCTTTCCTCCTGAATACGGCTATATTCTAAGGCAACACCACCAGAGACTGCGGAGGTATCTGAATATTTGTAATTCAGAACCGTACTGGCCAGCGCCGAATTTTTATCGTAAGCCTCCAGAAAATCCTGCCGGAAATCTATAGAATTCTGCCAACTCAAATCCTGATTACTCCAAAGATCGGGCTTTATCAGATCAGCGCCAAGCGCATAGGTTGCCGCCCCGCCTTCAGCTTTGATCCGGAGTTTTTCAGCCTGCCCGAACAGATTACGATGCTCCCAGAAAACATTTCCCGTTGGCCCTAATATTGTTGAATAGGCCACACCCGCCCCTATGCTGCGGTGTTTACTTTCCTTGATATCAAGAGTAACAGGGATTTTTTCCTCTTTAACAACTGCGTTGTACTGGCTGTCGACATTTGCAATCACGCCGCTGTCAATAAGGGCTTTGCGTGTGACTGCAATTTTTTTAATATTAAAAATCTCGCCTTCCTGCCATCTAATGCGCCTGTCTACAAAAGGTTTTTCAAGCCTTTTCAAACCCGTTATCGTGACAGAACCAAAATGGGCGACATTGCCGGGATCCAGAAACAGTCCCACAGTAACACTCTTGTTTTCGTGATGTACAAACAGCTTTCTGCCGCTGGTTTGTGGGAAAGGATACCCATTTTGCATCAGAATAGTCAGGATCTCCTGCTCTGTGTCCAGAATAATCCCGGGCAATGCCGTTTCTCCCACAGGAAGCTTCAATGCCTGTAACGCCGCAATGTCAGGAGGATTTTTATCCGGCCAATGAACAGTAAATTCTTTGATTGTATAAAGCGAACCGGTATCTACAGAAATTACAATCTGTCTTTTACCGTTCTCTTCGTAAGTATTCTGGGTAAGAGCCGCGTCATAATAGCCATATTCTTTCATGACCTCTTTAAAAGCTACCAGATCGTTTTTGATCCGCCGATCCAGCGCCGCTGTTGTTTCAGGAACTCTGTCTACTAGTTTGAACAGAAGGGATTTATTTTCAAGCGCGCCCTGCAGTGCTTTGTCTTCTACCCCGTTTATAGACACCGCATAGCTGACATTTTCCGCCCATACTGATCTAACGTCGCATAACAGGAACAACAAAGCCATCAATAGGAGACTCAAATTTTTCATAACGTTTTTTCATTTATAATAAACAGAATCTTCCCTCAATCTGTTTTTAGTTCCGGCAGGTTTTTGTAAAGCTCCAGCGCTTCAGAATTCGCAAGCGCTTCAATGTTTTTAACATTGCGGCCATGGATCACATCACGGACAGCCAGCTCAGTAATTTTCCCTGATTTTGTACGGGGAATATCACTAATCTGGATAATTTTTGCAGGAACATGGCGCGGTGAAGCGCCAGAACGAACGGCCTTTTTAATTCTATTTTTTAAATCATCAGAAAGACTCTGCCCCTCTTTAAGAACAACAAAAAGGATCACCCGCACGTCATGATCCCAGTCCTGACCCACAGCGATACTCTCGGCGACCTCTTCAAACTGTTCAACCTGACGATATATTTCTGCTGTCCCGATACGGACACCTCCGGGATTTAAAGTGGCATCACTGCGACCATGGATAATAAAGCCGTCATGAACTGTGCGCTCAATCCAGTCGCCATGACACCAGACATTTTCGAATCTGTCAAAATAGGCATCATGATATTTCTGCCCGTCCGAATCATTCCAGAACATCACCGGCATACAGGGAAAAGGTTTCGTGCAGACAAGCTCGCCAGATTCCGCGCCGGCAGGAACAGGTTTTCCCTGCTCATCAAAAACATCAACCGCCATGCCAAGTCCAGCCCCCTGAATCTCGCCCCGCCAGACGGGAGAAACAGGATTACCAAGTATGAAACAGGACACAATATCCGTCCCCCCCGAGATAGAAGCCAGATGGACATCTTTTTTGATTGCATCATAAACGAAATCAAAACTCTCATGAACAAGCGGTGATCCGGTAGAAGTAATGGTACGCAAAGCGCTTAAATCATGAGTCTTTCCGGGGCAAATATGATTAGTTTTAAGAGCGTCAATATATTTTGCGGCAGTGCCGAATAAAGTACAATGATGCTTGTCCGTAAAATCCCATAAAATATTGCCGTTCGGATAGAAAGGGGAGCCATCATAGAGCAGCAAAGTCGCCTCGCTTGCCAGCACAGTTGCCAGCCAGTTCCACATCATCCAGCCACAGGTCGTGAAATAGAACACACGATCATCCGGCCTGATATCACAATGAAGTTGATGTTCCTTTAAATGCTGGAGCAGTGTACCACCCTGTCCATGGACAATACATTTGGGAATGCCTGTTGTACCGGAGGAAAACATAATAAAAAGAGGCGCGTTAAAAGCCATACGGCGGAACGTAATATCCTGCGGTGTGTATGGAGTAAGAAAGTCAGCGGAAAGAACTGATTTTTCGATATCGCACTCCAGCCTACCTGATAAAAACGGAACAATAACAATTTTTTCGAGACTGGAAATCTGCGGTGCAACGGCTTTTATTTTTTCAAGACAGTCAACTTTTTTGCCATTGTAAAAATAACCGTCCACCGCCACCAGAATTTTCGGCGCAATCTGACCAAAACGGTCAAGCAGACCCTGCACACCGAAATCCGGTGATGCCGAAGACCAGACAGCACCAAGACTTGAAGCCGCCAGCATCGCAATAATAGTTTCGGGAATATTGGGCATATATCCGGCAACGCGGTCACCTTCGGCGACACCCATTTCTTTAAAAGCCTGCGCCCAGAGGCTGACCTGATCATAAAGAGCTCTAAAAGTCAGGCTGCGTTCATTTCCGGTTTCTGTTCGGAAAATAATGGCCGGATGGTCATCACGGCGACGCAAAAGATTTTCAGCGAAATTCAGCCGCGCCTGCGGGAAAAATTGTGCGCCGGGCATTTTATCGCCATCCTGCAAAATGGCTGTGCCTTTTTCACCGATTACATCACAAAAATCCCAAAGACGGGACCAGAAATCTTCCGGCTCTTCAACCGACCATCGCCAAATTTCATGATAATTTTTATAATTTCTACCAGATTTTTGTATAAATCCGGTTAAAAGCGCGTTTTGCACTGTTGCCTCATCGGGAGTCCAAAGCGGAGTATCCTGTTCCATGATTGCTGTTGTCTGACGGGTCATATGCTTTTCCTCGCTATTTCGTTACAGACCTTTATTGTCCACGGATGTAACATTCTGTCAAGCAATTGCGAATAACCTGTAGAGGATGATTGCCTGAAAATTTATATCGGTTACATTATTGATATGTAGCTCTTTTTCCAGAGGAAGAAACTGTGAGAACACGATCCCCGAATTTTCTTTTTATAATGATAATGGTCATTGGCGTCTGTTTTTCATACCCTGCTCTGGCACAGGACAATTCCGAGCCCTCGCATGTCAGCCTGTCTCTTATTCCCGAGTTTTCCGAAGTTGAATCCGGCGCAACAATATATATTGCAATTGAACAGAATATCGGGGAAGGCTGGCACACCTACTGGAGGAATGCCGGAGATTCCGGTCAGCCACCCCGCATAACATGGCATCTTCCCGAAGGATTTGAAACCGGCGCATTGCTCTGGCCAATTCCGAAACGTCTTCCCATGGGACCCCTTACAAATTACGGTTATGAAGGAACAGTGACTTTACTTCAGGAGTTGCGCATTCCGTTTTCCCTTCCGGAAAAATCCATCGAAATCAAAGCAGATATTGATATTCTCGTCTGCAAGGAGATCTGTATATCCGAATTTCATGAGGCCTCTTTTATACTCAATGACGGGATAAAAACCGATCATACACAAATAATTACCACAGCTTTCGAACACATGCCCGTGGATGTTGACTGGCCTGCGCAATACAGCATTGATGAAGAAGGAAAATTTGTTATTGATCTCAAGGTAGAAATGCCCTCACTCATTACCAATGGCGGGGAGCGTATAAAATTTGATGTTCTGCCTTATGAGTGGGGTATCATTGATAATAATTCCTCAACACAAATCTGGGCAGCGGAAAGATTCCTGCGCCTTGTCTTCCGGAAAGAGCGTGGCGACCGGCCGCTTGAAAAACTTGGCGAGATTACAGCACTTATAACCTATAAAAATATGGATAATGATGCTCGGGGCGCTCTGGAAATCAAGGCACAGCCCGATGAAATATGGCTGGCGAAAGCGCTGGAAAAAAGCACGGTGGATACGACCACCCTTACGCCGGAAGAAACGATACAAACGCAAAAACCTTCTCATTTGTCTTCCATAAGCTTTATACAGGCGCTATTTTTTGCCTTTCTTGGCGGGATTATTCTCAATCTTATGCCATGCGTGTTTCCAGTCCTGTCCATAAAAGCGCTCAGTCTTGTACAGATGGCAGAAAAAAGCCATATTGCAACACGGCTACACGGTCTGGCCTATATGGGCGGCGTTCTTGTAAGTTTTGGCGTTCTTGCCGGACTACTGATCGTTTTACAGAATGCGGGGGCACGAATTGGCTGGGGCTTTCAATTACAAAATCCGCTTGTCGTGCTGTCTCTGGCCTCTCTTTTATTTTTGATAGGCCTTAATTTATCCGGCTTTTATGAGATTCGGGGCAGCTTCACAAATGTTGGGGCAGGGCTAGGGCGAAAAGAAGGGACAGGAGAATCTTTCCTGACAGGTATTCTCGCAACAATTGTTGCAACCCCCTGCACAGCGCCTTTTATGGGTGCGGCCATGGGCTATGCTCTTTTACAGCCACCCGCGATTTCCCTGCTGGTTTTTTTAACGTTGGGATTCGGACTGGGGCTTCCTTATCTTATGCTGGCATTTTTTCCGGCCTTTCGAAAATTCCTGCCAAAATCAGGACACTGGATGATTCTCTTTCGTGAATTTCTGGCTTTTCCGCTTTACGCTTCGGCAGGCTGGATGCTCTGGATTTACAGTCAGCAGACAACAGAGCCCGGTCTTCTCTATGCTCTTTTCGGCTTTGTCGGAATTGGCCTTGCCATATGGGTTTTTCGCAGTACAGAAAGGAAAGGGAATCCGGGAAAACTGCTTTTACGCAGCCTTGCCATTCTATGTCTTCTTGTCTTCTTTATAATGGCCGCAGCAGAGAGTTTAAAAGAAAACGCGCATGCTCTTACACAGGAAAAATCTCCTGAAAGCGCCTATTGGCAAGTTTTTACCCCGGAGCGTTTTGCAACTGCTGAAACCGGAACGCAGCCACTTTTTGTGAATATGACGGCTTCATGGTGTATTACCTGTAAAATCAATGAAAAAATCACACTCGATACCGTGCAGGTCAAAGAGACTTTTAAAACACAGAATATACTCTATTTCAAAGGCGACTGGACAAATCAGGATTCTGCTATTACAGATTTCCTTCAATCTTATGGACGAAATGGTGTGCCGCTCTATGTTTATTATGGGGCGCGTGATCAGCAGACCGGGCAAAGACCGGAACCTGTCATCCTGCCACAGATGCTAACACCAAAAATTCTAATTTCCGTTATCCAGAATGAACAATAGAAGGACAATAAAAATGACAAGACCTCTTTTAGCGATTTTTGCTATCATGATTCTGGCAATGCCCGCTCTGGCCGCCGCGCCTGTCATGGGAAATCCTGAAATCGGGCAGCAAGCGCCTTCTTTTACCCTCAATGACCCTGACGGCAACACCCATAGCCTGAGCGACTATCTCGGTAAAATCATTGTGCTGGAATGGACGAATCATGGATGCCCTTATGTTCGCAAACATTATGATAGCGGCAATATGCAGAAACTGCAGGAACAGGCCACTATAAATGATAATGTGATCTGGTTTTCAATTGTCTCCTCTACTCCCGATACACAGGGATATATAGCCAAGATCATATAAATTGATTATATTATAAAGATGACTTATTCATCCGATTTTCGCCGTAAAGTCTTATCTGTCCGCGAGAAGGAAGACCTTACAATTGCGCAAGTGGCGAAGCGTTTTTG
>Ga0210044_10001569_pt1 | contig 34884 bp, 39 predicted proteins | sample CryGey13umfilter_2_FD_183959 | JGI IMG/M metagenome (GOLD analysis project Ga0210044, IMG submission 183959) | Groundwater microbial communities from aquifer in Utah, USA - Crystal Geyser 4/9/14 3 um filter (SPAdes) (version 2) | ecosystem: Environmental > Aquatic > Deep subsurface >...
TGATATTGTAGTTAATCAAGCCGGTTACTACGGAATACCTAGGAAAACCGCACTGGCTAAGGCTGAAGAAATTCTGAAGAAACTAAATCTTTGGGATAAGCGTCACGCTAAGGGTCGCGAGTTATCTGGAGGTATGAAGCGCCGCTTAATGATTGCTCGTGCCTTAATCCACGAACCTCGCTTGTTAATTCTGGACGAACCAACAGCCGGTGTGGATGTAGAGCTTAGGCGAGGGATGTGGGATTACTTACAAGAGCTTAATACTGGCGGTGTCACAATTTTGCTGACCACTCATTATTTAGAGGAGGTAGAGCAACTTTGTAAAAACGCCTCGGTAATCAATAAAGGAAGCATAATCTTAAGTGATAGCGTACGCAATTTAATGAGCACGGTTGAAAGTGAGGTCTACCTAGTCAATATCGAGAGTACGGAAAATTTGAAAAACTGGAATCATCAGGATGTCACAGTAAAAGATGAGAACACTCTTGAGATCTCGGTGCATAAAGACCACTCGGTGACCGAGGCTCTTAAGTTATTAGAAGAGAGGGGAGTTATAGCCATAAGCATTCGACCAAAGTCTAACCGTATGGAAGAATTGTTTCTCAACGCTGTCAAACAGTAACTCAAATCAATCTATATGACTATCAACAAACAACTAGTAGCTCTATCAACGATTGCTCGTAAAGAGATAACTCGATTCTTAAGGATTTGGACGCAGACCCTGATTCCGCCAGTGATAACACAGACATTATATTTTGTTGTCTTTGGTAGTTTCATTGGTAGTCAGGTTGGTGACATTAACGGAATTTCCTACATCCAGTTTATTGTACCTGGTTTAGTAATGATGGCGGTGATTAGCAGTTCGTATATGAATACAGTTAGTTCATTCTTTATCGCTAAGTTTCAGCGTAATATTGAAGAACTTCTAGTTTCGCCATCTCCAGGTTGGGTAGTAATTGCCGGGTATACAGCTGGTGGAGTAGCTCGTGGCTTGTTGACCGGTGCAATTGTTTTTGTTGTGTCACTATTATTTACCCACCCAACTATCCAACACCCATTGTTGATATTGGTCTTTGTAATACTAACCTCAGTTGTTTTTTCCTTGGCTGGTCTTCTAAATGGAATATTTGCCAAGAAATTTGACGACACCAGTATTTTTACAACATTTATACTAACACCACTGACATACTTAGGTGGTGTGTTTTACGCGATTGATCGATTGCCACCAATCTGGCAGACCATTTCTAAATTCAATCCCATCGTCTATATGATCGATGGATTTAGGTATGGCTTCTACGGATTTTCCTCTGTATCTGTATGGGTTAGCCTGTTGCTCTTGTCTGCTTTTTCAGTTGCCTTAATCTTAGTCAACTTATTTGTAATGAAGCGGGGGACCGGTCTTAAATCTTAGTAACCTGACCTTTCTTCTTGACCTTCCACCAGTTAGTTGTTTTGGTATTACCACTGCCAAACCTGGTTCTGAATTTATGTTTTACCAACTTTACCTTCATGGTTTGTTTTTTAGGATTTTTGGTTTCAAGAGCTACTGAGTGTTTCTTTAGTTTAGCTAGAGTGTTATCGGATTTTAGTCTTACAACGACAACTCGACCAGTTTTATTGCGAGCGCTCATGTACAGAATGGAATCGTAGTTGCTGTACATAGAAACAACCCTAAGTTTACCCTTAGCCATCTGCTTGGGTCCTTTAGAGTACATTTTTTTAGAGGCAGTTTGATTACCTTCAAAAAACGCTCGAATAGATTTACCATTTGTTACTACCCATCGCAGAGAGTCGGTACTTACCTTAGCTTGCAGGTTTGAGCCTGCAGAGAAGGGTGTAACGGTTTGTGAGAATCCGCTGGCGTAGTCAATAGTGACCTGGCCGTTGGTCACGGTCAATTCAGCTATTGGACCAAAGGCAGTATCATCATCGTCTGATGAGTTTGCAGCGTATCCATCAGGTATGCTGCTGCTACATAAGGAAGTTGATGACGAAGCATCTCCTAAGCCGTCACCATCGTTATCTATGTAGTAGGTTTGCTCAGTGGCAACCGTGTTGTCAGAATCATCACAGTCAGAGCCAGTAATTATGCCACCTCCTCCAGCTACGCCATCGCCATCACTATCTTGGTAAAGACTGAGCAGATAGACTGCTCCGGCATTTGATCCGCCGGTTCCTTCATAAGTTGATGAGGCAACGATATCAGCAAACTGGTCATTACCTACATAGGTAAGATCTAGATCTGCTCCAAAACCATCTGCACTGGTTTCACCAGCAATTACCACATCAGAGTCGGTGGTAGCTTCAATGGAAGTGGCTAAACCGCTAGCTGAACCAAAAATTACATATACTTGATTATCGGCAGTTGCACCATCTCCAACTGCTATAACAATATCATCATAAGTGTCATTATTGAGATCCATGCCAGACACTGGAAAAAATGAGTAACGACCGTTTGAATCAGCAACGGTTATTTTGGCATCAGCGCTAGTGATTGTTATGGAGGTCAGTGACGCAGATGATCCGTAGACAACATACACGCCACCAGGGATATCATTGTTTAAAGTACTAGCTTCTGCCATGCCGAATACTAAATCTTTATAACCATCTCCGTTTACATCGCCGGTTGCTGTAGCTGTTCCTCCAATTCCATCGTATTCTTCAGCTCCTGTGTAGATAGTGTCTGCGGTTGATAAGCTAGCGCTAGCTAGATTGTCTGCCCCACCGTAGATTAAATAAACCCTACCTCTGTAAGAGTCATAACCTGAGGCCGATACCATTATGTCGCTAAAACCATCGGCATTAACATCCCCCAGCGATATATAATTTCCAGCGTAGTCGTCAGCTACTTCACCGCTAAATTTTGCATCTGCTGAGACTAGGCTAGTTGAGCCGGTTCGCTTGCTAGAGCTTCCATAAAACAGGTAAGCGGCACCGGCCTTAGATGAGTTCCAGTGTGCTCCGATTACAAAATCATCTAATCCATCACTATTTACATCACCCCTTCCAACAATAGACACGCCCGCATAATCCGCGCTGGTCTCACCAGCGAAGATGTCAACAGAGTCATCTGACATACTTTCAAGAGTGTAAGAACCCGCAAATATGTCAGCCTGGCCGTAGACCAGAAATATATCACTAGTGTATGAATTGGATATCAACATGTCGTCGTAACCGTCTCCATTAACGTCTCCGGCAAAACTGACGGCAGCACCATAGCCATAACCTTCACCCAGCACGCCCTCAAACATAGCATCAGCCTCGTCAATTGTAGCTGAGGTAGGAAACCCGTTCTCATCTCCATAAAGCAAGAACGCACTATCAGTCGATGTTGAGTCGTTATAATAACTCACCAGTAAATCTGGATAACCATCTCCGTCTACGTCCCCAGTTACATCAAGAGAGTTTCCAATCCCAGCCTCCGCTTGGCCAGTTATTTTTGTGCTAGATTGTGAAGCGTCTATACTTGTCATTGCCTGCGCCGAATTGGCCATAAATGCCAAGGCAGCAACAGTGACGACAGTTATTAATCTGGAATGTTTCATCGATATTTTCATAAGTATTGATTATATAAGTAGGTTAACTTAAAAAAGTAACAGATATTATCAGGCATGTTGTAATGTTTGATATATCAAGTTTAATTTTAACACAATCTATACAAGCCCAAAAACGCCTTTGTCTTCAATAATTACTTGAAACAACTCTGACTGGTCTACTTTGTATTCTGGATTGTAGCGGAATTTTCCCTCGATTAGAGCTAGCCTTTTTTCCAAAATAACAAACCCTCTCTTTTTACACAGGGTAATCAATTTATTCATCTTATTACCATATTGAAAAAAATCTTCCCAGACTTCATCAAGTTTCCGGATTTTACGTTCAGCCAACTCCTGTTGTAATTGCTGGATTTCAGACTGGTAAACATTTTTCCAATATTCAGAAACGTACCAAAGTCCAAGTTTAAGAGCCCTAAGACTATAAGAGCGAGCCCCGGCTTCGGTGTATACACTTGTCAGTTGTAAAAAAGCCCTACCTACGCCCTCACTTAAAATTGGATTGCTAATTATTTCACCCGGTGAGCTTAGGGATCCCTTTATTAAAAGACGATTTAAATATATCCTGGCTTCGTTAGACGCGCTGTCAAATTGACCATGAGATAGCAGTAAGCTTGCTAGGTACACTTGAATAGGATGAATCGAGTTTGGGAAAATACCAACAAACTGATTTAGTAATCCTTCGCTGTTAGGTATTTTATTTTCAAATAAATTACCAGCGACCCAGGCCAGCAAATTTTCATTATTAGGCTCTTCAGCAAAAGCTGCGCGAGCTACCGCTAAGGTTTCTTCCAGATTACCTGCTGCAAGAGAGTCATTAAATTTTTTTTGATAGTCTATCATGTGAATCGTTCTACCTCTTACTAATCAGGTGTCTGCCAGTAATTAGTTGAATAAATCCTCCCACCGACAGAACTCCAAACAGTAGAATAAAAAAGACATAATAGCTTCCTGACAACATTCCAATTAAAACGATAACAAAAGCTCCGGCTCCACAAATTATCCAAGCCAGGCCGCCGGCTAAGCGAGCGTACTTTTTTTGGCCAGAGGGAATCGCTTTGCCCTCAGCGCGAAGGGTTTTCTGTACCAGTGCTTCCGTTATGACTTTATCGCGAAACTTCATGTTGATTCTATGAAAAGAAACTATTTTAAGTCACAATGATAACATTATTGTACATTATTCCCCAAATTACTCGGTGTGCGAATAGCTGGCGCTATGATATGATCTCTAAAATCTATTTTCCCCCTGATGAAACCACGTATATCCATTGTCCTGCCTGCTTATAATGAGCAACGCTATATAAGTAACACAATTGCTTCCTTGCAGCAGCAAGATTACGATCAGCTGTATGAAATCATTGTCGTTGACACCGCCAGTACAGACGGCACCGTGGCAGCTGTAAGAGCGACCGGTCTTGATCCAATATCAGAATCTAGAAAAGGAGTCTCCCAATGAGCCTTACACCACTCAGCTGCTTGATGTCCTGAAGTCGCATCAAGTAAAGGCCACTTTCTTTGTGGTAGGAAAAAACGCCCTACGTTTTCCAGCAGTACTCCAGAGAGCTGTCGCTGAAGGTCATACAATTGGAAGTCACACGCAGTCACATAGTTTTAGAAATTATTTCTTTGAGCCAACTCTTGAAAACGAAATCGCTGAAGGTCAATATAATATTAGCCAGGTGATTGGTTATGAGCCTAAATATTTTCGTGCTCCTTGGCTTTGGCGGACTCCGTTGGTATTAAATACCGTAAGGGAGCTTGGGTTAAAGCCAATTTGGGGGAAATTTGGTAGTATTATTGAAGTCGCACAACCTTCAGCGCAGCGCGTAGTCAGGCATGCTTTGCGGCGATCTCGACCCGGTGACATTCTTATTTTCCACGACGGCTACAATGGCACCACCGCCTCTAGGGCAGTGACTGTTGAAGCCATTAATTTGTTGATTCCTAAATTGCGATCTATCGGGTATTCCTTTGTTACCATTAGCGAAATAGAGCAAGAATTGTCTACTAGTCATCGGAGCTTAAGGAGCTTGACCTAATCGCTCTTTATCAGTATACTGCTCCAGCTGTCTGGCCTAGCCAGGCTTTTCTCTTGTTAAGTTATCTGACTACCTATGGCCCACGGAGACGTTATCATTCGATTCAACGACGTATCGTTTCAATATAGTACCAACAAGCCGATTTTGACCGAGGCAAGTTTTTCTGTTCGAGAAAATTCAAAGGTCACCATCATGGGGCAAAACGGTGCTGGTAAGTCGACTATTTTTCAGCTTATTACAGGTGAACTTAAGCCGGACAAGGGCGAGATAAACATCCTAAATGGGGCTAGTATTGGCATCGCACTTCAAGTCATGCCGGCAGAATACGTCGGTCTAACGGTTAAGGAATTTTTTGAATCTACCTTTGATAACAAGAAGCACGACATCGACCGTGACATTGCCCGAGTGCTTGAGGTTGTAAATCTGTCAGTGCCAACACAATGGACGGTTGGAGACTTGTCAGGAGGACAGCAGGCCAGATTACTGCTTGCTCACGCCCTGATTCATGAGCCAGATATTTTACTGCTAGACGAGCCGACTAATAATTTGGATACACAGGGGATAGATCACCTCATTGCCTTTCTGCTTGGTTACGAAAAAACTGTCATCGTTATTTCTCATGACGCCGCCTTTTTAAATTTATTCACTGATGGAGTTCTGCATCTAGATGTCTATTCTAAAAAAGTTGATTGGTACGTTGGTGACTACTATGTTGTGGTAGAAGAGATTCAAGCTCAGGTGGCTCGCGAGCAGAGACAAAACGCCCAACTGAAGAAAAATATTATTGATCGTAAACAGAAGGTTAACCAATTTTCTCACAAGGGAGGAAAAATGCGTCGATTAGCTAGTAAGCTTAAAGACGAAATTGCTGAAGATGAGGAAAACATGGTAACCGTGCGACGCGAAGATAAAACTATCGCTCCTTTTGTAATACCTGTTCAGGAATTTAGTGGCGCTGTTGCTCATCTGAATGAGGTTACTATAATTCAGGACGGTGCTCCGCGAGATAAAGAGGTAAATATAGACATTCGCAAAGGTGAAATTCTTAGAATTACCGGGCCAAATGGTATTGGCAAAACTACTTTGTTAAAGGCCCTCGCCTCGGAGGCTCATACCGGAATGGTTATTAATGAAGGCGCTCGGGTTGGTTATTACCGTCAAGATTTTTCGGGATTAGATTTTGAACAAACTCCTTTCGAAGCTCTGCAGCAGGTCATGTTCGAGGGTAGTGATCAAGATGTTTATGCGGCAGCCGCACATTTCCTGCTTCGAGGTGACTCTTTGCATACCCCAATTGGTTCATTGTCAGAGGGGCAAAAGGGACTGCTGTCTTACGCACGTTTTGTCTTACAGCAACCAGTTTTATTAATTTTGGATGAGCCAACCAATCACATTAACTTCCGTCACCTGCCAGTAATTGCTCAATCTCTTAATAACTATGATGGCGCCATTATTGTGGTTAGCCATGACGATGAGTTCGTTGACCAGCTTGATGTTGATAGTACTCTAAATTTAGATAAGCTATTTAAGTAGAAGAAGGCTATGAACGTATTTAAAATGTTTGATAAAGACGCCTGCTCCATTCAGGGAGGTGATTCAATAAAATGGACGTGGGGTGAATATTACAAGCAATGCGACAAACTTACTCAGCAGGGGAGTCAGGTAGTTTTAGTAGATATGATAAACCAGCCAGTGCCAGGTTCTGTGCCTCTCAAGAACGAGTTGTTTGAAAGTGCCTATCCTGACGGTACCTATTTTGTTTTGTATTGTCACTCTGGTGGTTCGTCTGGCTTTTTGCAAAAACAACTTTCCGAGAAATTACCACAGTACCACATTGTAAACATGACTGGGGGAATTGGCATGTATGAGCCTGAGCAGGGCCGTGACTAGTTAATACTCAACGTGCCCAGACTTCGTAAGTTAATGAAAAAAAAAATCGCTATAATTGGTGGAGGAGCGGCCGGTATGATGGCAGCAGCGCGTATCGCAGAGCTTGATGCAGATATCAAAGTTGTTTTATTTGAAAAAAATCCCTCTTTGGGAAGAAAGGTAATAATCTCTGGAGGTGGGCGTTGCAATGTAACCACCGGCATACAAGATGTTCGCGCCGTGCTATCTCGTTACGCCCGGGGTAACAAGTTTCTAAACAGTGCTATGTGGAATTTTCCGCCGGCAGCAGTTTATGACTGGTTTGAAGGCCATGGAGTGCCTCTTAAGACAGAAGATGATCAGAGAGTTTTTCCAAAGTCGAATGATGGAGCTGATATAGTGGATGTTTTCGAACGATTATTCGCTGACGCCAACGTTGAGTTGCGACTCAAGTCATCTGTGCGTAGGGTCAGTCAATCTGGCCCCCAAGCGACTACTTACATCGTTGAATCAGACAATCAACTTGAGGAGTTTGATGCCATAATTCTAACTACAGGTGGACAAGCCTATCGGCACACTGGCTCAACTGGCGATGGTTACTCATTCGCCGAGTCAATGGGTCATCACATTACACCGCTGGCCGCCAGTCTTAATTCATTTATGTTATCAGATAAATGGATTAAATCTGTTCCCGGAGTTTCTTTTACAGACGTCCTGCTTACTTCTTCTCGTAATCTGCAGCATAAATCTCAAGGAGCGATAGTTTGCACACACACCGGAATTAGTGGACCGGCCGTCTTTGCTCTCTCTGCTCAAATTGCTTTTGAGGATTACACAAAAGCTAACCCTTTGACTATTTACATCGATTGGCTTCCCAATGAATCAAGCGACTCCATTAGAGCTGTCATGAATAACGCTTGTGAACAATATCCCAAAAGGCAACTCAACCGCCTCTTACATGATTGGTTGCCAAAGTCTTTGGTTACACAAATTCTTGAACAATTGAATATTGATGAGCAAATCCCATTGGCCGAGCTTAGTAAGTCCAGACGGACCATCTTGGTAGAGCAGCTCAAGCGTTCTAGTGTAAATCTTATTGGTCGATCTTCAGGTAGTGAGTTCGTTACCGCTGGTGGAGTCGATACGGATGAGATTAATCCTAAGACAATGGAATCAAGAATATCACCAGGACTATTCTTTGCCGGAGAAATAATGAACGTAGATGGTGTTACTGGTGGATTCAACCTGCAAGCATCGTGGGCAGCTGGATACCTAGCAGCTGAAGGTGCGATAGGTTTTTTAGTCTGACAGTATAAATTGCTTAGGCGGTTTGGATGCTGAGGAATTTTTAAAGAAAAAACGTGCCCCGCAGCACGTTTTTATTAGACTATGATTTCTTGCCGTATTTCTTACGGTCGTTTTCAGTCAAGTATATTTTTCGTATGCGGACAGCCGTTGGAGTAACTTCGGCATATTCATCTTCATCAATGTATTCCAGGGCTCTCTCTAAGGTCATTTCGATTGGTGGTGTTAGGATAATACTATCATCCGAACCGCTAGCTCGCATGTTGGTCAGCTGTTTTCCCTTAATCGGATTGACTGACATAGTATCCTTGGCGCTCATGCCAATCACCATTCCTTCATACACCTCAACCGCAGCCCCGACAAACAGAGCGCCTCGCTTTTGGATGTTAAATAAGGCGTAACCGGCAGTTTTTCCTGGAAATCCTGAGATAATAGAACCGTGCTCACGTTTTTGAATAGTACCAGAGTACGGTTTATATCCCTCTAAGATATGACTCATGGTGCCCTCACCCTTCGTCATGGTTGTAAAATCGATACGGAAGCCAAGTAGGCCGCGAGTTGGAACAACGTATTCTAATCTAGTAGATCCATTTTCTGACTGCATGTGCACCATCTGACCCTTTCTTTTTCCAAGCGCCTCAATAACTGTACCGGATAAAGCGTCTGGAACATCGATAGTAACTTGCTCAAAAGGTTCCATTTTTTTGCCATCCTCCTCACGAAAGATAACTTGTGGCTGACTGAGTTGCAGTTCAAATCCCTCGCGTCGCATGGTTTCAATCAGGACCGCCAAATGCATTTCACCGCGACCACTTACCATAAACACATCAGCGTTTTCCGGAAAAGTTACCCGCAGCCCAACGTTAGTCTCAAGTTCGCGCACTAGTCGCTCTCTGATTTGGCGGGAGGTGACATAAGTTCCTTCACGTCCAGCGAAGGGGGAGTTATTAACCAGAAAGTTCATTGTCAGAGTCGGCGGATCAATATTGATAGCCGGAAGCGCTTCAGCGTCTGGGTCTTCAGCAATAGTGTCTCCCACCGTAATTGTAGGAATTCCAGCTACCATGACAATGTCGCCAGCGATAGCTTCTTTTACATCCACGCGATTAACGCCCTTTGAGGTAAGAACTTTAGTCAAAGTAAATTTTTGCCTTGAGCCATCACCGGTAATTACCGTAACTGGCATGCCAACACGCGCCGTGCCTTCGTAAATTCTGCAGCTGGCCATACGCCCTACGAAATCATCGTAGGCAAGATTAACAGGCTGCATGCGCATTGGTTTGTCTATCTCACTCTTAGCCTCAGGTACGGTTTCCAAAATAACGTTAAAGAGGGGAGTTAGGTCAGAAGATTCGTCCGACAGTTCTATTTTAGCAATGCCGTCTCTAGCAATGGTGTATACGTGCTTGAAGTCGAGCTGTTCATCAGTAGCCCCTAATTCTATAAATAGGTCAAAGACCATGTCCAGCACCGCATCAGGACGCGCTGATGGCTTGTCAATCTTATTGATGACGACAATAGGTTTAAGGCCTAGTTCAAGAGATTTTCGTAAAACAAATTTTGTCTGTGGCATTGGGCCTTCATAGGCGTCAACTAACAACAGCACTGAGTCCACCATCCTCAAGACGCGTTCTACCTCTGAACCAAAATCAGCGTGACCCGGTGTATCAACAATATTAATCTTGGTTTCGCCGATCACGATTGAGGCGTTCTTGGCGTAAATTGTAATACCACGCTCCTTTTCTTGGTCATTGCTATCCATGACTCTTTCTTGGACTTCCTCACGCTCGGCAAAAGAGCCAGATTGCTGAAGCATAGCGTCAACCAAGGTAGTTTTTCCATGGTCAACGTGGGCGATGATTGCTATATTGCGAAAATTCATAGTTTTATTGGCAAAATGGAATTTGAGTAACTGCCGGACTATAGTATGTTTATCATTGTTCGTCAACCCTCAGCCGTAATATTAATTGAATAATCAGTCAGGGTGAGACGAATTTGTGTTATCCTTGGTACACAAGTAACCCGCTGCAACTATATATAGTTATGGATCAACAGAAAATAAACCGACGCGCTTTGGTGCTTGGTCTGATCACAATACTATTCGTTACCTTAGTATTCACCATCACGTCATGGAGTGACGATGGTGGAGGCGACACTCGCTCAGAAGTCCAGGGCAATTCTCGATAATGTATTCAATATCAGAAATTTATAGTAAACTATTATTACGTAAAAAAATAATAAATCAGTAATTTGTAAAGCTATTATGCAGAACACAGCTACAAAAACTTCAACGAAAACTGCCGTTGGCTTGGCGCTTGCCGCCGGACTGGCTGCGGCCGGGTTTATCGGTTTTCAAATGGGAGGAGGCCAGTTAACAAAAACAACCAAGGTCAAGGACACTTCTTCTACTTCTTCAACCTATTCAACTACTGGCAATGATGTCGGTTTGACCACTCAAGTAGACGTTCCTGAGGTTAACATTCCGCTAGATTCATCAGTGCCGCCAGTTATTACTGTGCCAGGAGACGTCACAGCTGGAGTAAAGATTAGCGAATTTCACCGAACGCCTGGAACAGACGAAGCTTTCGTAGAGTTATTTAACGGAGGGCCGGCTGCAGATGTTACTGGTTGGAGAATTCTCGGCCCATCTGGAGAGGTTCATGTTCTTAGTGGTGTTATCGGAACTAATGATTTCGTCAGTGAGGCTTCAGTATCTAATGGTGTAGTCATTCTAGTTGATGACAAAGGCGCACTGATCGACGCCGACGTTTATCAAATTGTTGATGTTGATCAAGCTTGGGCTGATCAAGGCGATAATATGTGGCAATGTACTGCTACACCTTCTGAGGCTGCTGCCAATGTAGTCGACGCTTGCTAAATTAGTTGTTTCAAAAAACCCGCCATCTCGGCGGGTTTTTTATTTATTCCAGGTGTCTTTCAGGTAGTCAGTTCGACCAGAACCCTTTTTGTACACCTGATATCTCAGTGGACTTTTTTTATAATATGATTGGTGTTCTTCCTCGGCTTCAAAGAACGACACAAACGGTAAAATCTCAGTAGCAATTGGTTTGTCAAACTTTCCGCTGTCTTGTAAGGCCTGCTTTGATGCCTCGGCTATCTGACGCTGCTCGTCAGTGTGGTAGTAGATAGTTGTCATATATTGTTGACCACGATCAGCAAACTGCCCACCGGGATCAGTTGGATCTATTTGTCTCCAAAAAATATCAAGAATGGTTTTGAAGGAAATCTTTTCTGGATCAAAAACCATGTCGACTGACTCTCGGTGTTCTGTAAGACCTCCTGCCACTCTGTAATAATCAGCGTCTGCTTCAGTTCCACCGGCATATCCAACGCGCACTTGAGTTACACCAGCCTCCGCATCAAAAGGTCCTTGCAAGCACCAAAAGCAGCCACCGGCTAAAGTGGCTCTCTGTGATAAATTATCTCCATTCGTCATCTCCATTGTCCTATTGTATGCTAAAGCTATGTCAAAAGCCAAGCCAGATAAATATTATGTGTACATCATCCGTTGTCGCGACGGGTCTTTGTATACTGGCATCACAAACGATCCGGCTAGGCGACTTGCTCAACACCAAGCCGGGACAGCTAGCCGATACACTAGGTCGCGTGGAGTAGAGGAGATGGTTTATCAAGAGACCTGTAAAAACCGCAGCCTAGCCCTCAAGAGAGAGGCAGCCATTAAAACTTTTTCACGAGTACAGAAGCTCGCTTTAATTGCCAGATCATCTTGACAAAACGTGTTTTTTTGTTATAATAATACTTAATTATATGGAAAGAGCACCCCAACGCGTCAAGCCATTACAAAGTCCGCTAGAGGACCGTGGAGTTAGTGTGCCGCATGAATTACCTGGCCCAAAGCTGGAGCTTGTTGATGATGATTACGAAATTATTGATGACAAAGCCGAGGAGCTGACTCGTTTAAAAGATCGTGCGGCAGCGCTGGCTTACTCGCTTGATTACAGATTGACCCAGTACGAAAAAACTAGCTCCTGGCTCGGACGTTTACAACAATGGGTAGAGCAGCGTCTACTTAAAACAGAAGCTTCCAAGCAAGAGGTTGTTACAGCTTTAGGTTGGGCACATCAAATGCTGGATCATTTATCTCAACATGGACCAGACGCCTCTCCAGAGCAGGTTGAGGAGTGGTCTAAGCAGATCGAAGAGCGACATGAGCATGCTAAGGAAAAATTCCTGGCGCCTGATATAGCTAGGGCCCCAATACCGACTGACTTTAATGACTTAATATCTGAGCAGGAAAGACCGCGTGAGCAAGGGCCTATATTAAGTCAGGAAGTAGCTGGTGCTAGGTGTCCAAAATATGGCGAACACCTTAACGAATTCCTTGGTGAGTACGGTCAGGATGGATATTTATCAAATCCAGAAACCGGCACCGTGGTGCAGTGGGACGGTAGCGGTTCCTATGACAATTCCTTAGAGGCAGCTGAAATTGGCTGCAAGCGCATTGAGGAGATTTTATCCGGTCTTCCAGATACCACCGACGAAGATTTGATACAAAAGTACATCGACGAGCGTTGGCATGAAATTAACTTGATTATTGATGAGCAGATGGCCCATGGTCGACAGGGAGCCTTTGTAGTTACGGCTTTTCGTCCACTTCCGGAATCAGGCAAGCTAGTGGCAATAAAAGTTGGTGATTCCGAGATTGTCATTGAAAGCTCAACGCATGTGCGTGACTTACTCACAAACCCAAGGCAGAATAATCGTGGCACAACAGCCGTTGGCGCAATCTATAAGCATGATATAGCTAGTCTCAAACCTGACTCAGCTAGAACTTACAGACAAAGCTCTCCGCAGATAGAGATTATAAATATTCAACCAGGGGCTGAGGTGACGGTTTATCAAACCTCTGATGGGCTCTATGCAAACACTGGACAGCACTTATTAGAAGCTGTTCGCAACAAGTCTCTAAACATGACAGGTGAGTTACCATCTGAGGCTGACGACATTATTATCACCAAAACTACGGTTCAATTTTCACCAGCTAAATAAAGTTGTTAAAATCATCTTCCTCATCCTCTTCTGGGTCGTCATCCCATCCAGCGCTAGTTTCTTCAGTCAGGCCAACAATTTTCTGCACCCTACCAACTTGGCCACTCTCTAGGCGTACCTTAATTCCGCGCGGATGAATCGCTTTGCTAGTCAGCAAGTCCTTTACTACACCACGGGTTAACTTGCCGCTGGGTTGATCTTTTTTTAGCACTATATCTACCGTCAGACCCGGATAAATATTGGCTCTTTGCGTACCTTGTGACATAGGGTGAACTGTAGCACAAAAACAGGTATACTATCGAGATGTCAGATTCGCCTAAAGTTGATCGAATTGTCCGTAGTAAGCGCCGCACCATGGCGTTATATGTTCGTGATGATGCTACCGTTGAACTGCGCGTACCTTTACGAGCTAGTGAGCAGCTAATGAAGAAGTTTATCGCCCAGAACTCTGGTTGGATAACTCGACATCGGCAAGCGGCCTTGCGTAAACTTAGGGAATCACCGCCTAAGCTTTTTAAGGTTGGTGAAAAATTTCTTTATCTTGGAAAATTATATCCGCTAGCTGAGGCCCAGCAGAAAGAGGCTCTGCGCTGGGATGGCAAGCAGTTTATTTTAAAAATCGGTGCGGATGGACACAAGGCTTTTTCGAGTTGGTATCGTGATTCTGCTCGTGCGGTAATTTCGGAACGGGTCAACTTATATTCACGTCTACATAATTTACCGTACGGCAGCATTCGTATGACCAGCGCCCGCCAGCGCTGGGGCTCTTGTAGTCCAGAAAATAATCTCAGTTTTGCTTGGCGTTTAGTTATGTTACCTCTCCCGAGCGTTGATTATTTAGTGGCGCACGAGTTAGCTCACACCAGACATAAAAATCATGGTAAGCGGTTTTGGTCTCAGGTAGAAAAAATTTGTCCAGATTTTTCTGCACGGAACCGCTGGTTGCGGGATCACGGACATCGGTCTTCATTATAAACCAGAGCAACTCTAAATGTTTATTTTTTTCTGACGGGTTGAATTTTTTTTAGATAATTGATAACCTCCTTGCGGCCAATCTCGGCCGCCTTCAAACCGGAGATAGTCATGGGCAAGCACCCGCTGTTGACCACCCCGCCGCGTTCTGTGATCTCTCTCTTCCTGGTGGCAGGACTGCTGCTGGCTGGAGAGTTCGCGATCAAGGGGCGCTCGGCTTCGGCCGACTCTCCCGAGGTCGAGAGCTTCAAGGTGCCGTGGGGTGCCGTGGGCAAGGAGCAGGCCAGCGCTCGGCTGCCGCTGCTGGCTGAGACCTACGCTTCCATGCACCCTGACTCTCAGCCCACGCCCTGGCTGATGGGCGAGACCACTAGTCCCAGCGACTACGCCGAGGTGCGGAGTCGCATCCAGGCGATGAACGGGCTGGTGGAACGCTACCAGCACGCTAGCGCTGACACCGAAGAGATCTTCTACCTCCATCCTGGCTTCATCCCTCTGGTGCTGACCGAACGGAACCAGCTGACGGAACTCAGGCTGGCTCCTGAGCCCGCTTGGGGAGCGCAGGAACTGGCTCTGGTGAACCACCAGCACACTGTCCACTGCGGTCGCGCCCATCCACTCGCCGAGTACAACAGCGGTGTTGATGTGATCATGCTGCAGGCCGTGGAGGTGCCGGATGCCTGGCTGGCTGCGCTGCTGTACGAGCAGCTGGGCGCCTCGGTCATCCAGCAGGTCTCTCACTACAGTCAATCGAATCACTCGCCGATCCCGGACGACGTCTACCTGACGCTCGTGCGGGAGGCAGTCCTCGTGGCAGCCACCGACGGCCAGCTGTTCGAGCTGTACAACGACGTTCTGCAGCGGACGGGGGTCAGCTTCCCCAGTCCGTACCAGACCATCGCCGCACTCGAGCCTCAGGACCTGACCCGCTACGATGAGCTGACTGGCCTGACCGGAACTGACTGGATGGTGTCCCAGCAGGGACTGCCCCAACTGCTCATGGGGCTGGGGTCGTACACCATCGGAGGTGACAACGGGGCCTTGCCCGCTCACACCGAATTGTACTCCTGGATCACCACCGGGCGCTGACGCATTCCTTCTGGAGGAGAGAAGGTCTCGCGTCTCTTTTTTTAAATAAAGAAAAACACCGCAATTACCGAATATGATATAATGCTCAAAAGAAAATTGACCAAGAAATTATGAATAAAACACTCCTTACTTTCGTAGCCACTCTTTCCATTTTTGGTGGACTGACCATGGCCTTGCCGGCCAGTGCCCGCACAGCTCAGGATATCACTACGGTTGGTAGTTGCGATGACTGTGAGTACTCAACCATCCAGGGAGCCATTAACGCCCTGGGCGACGCTGGTTATATTCAGCTAGAAAATCAGAACTTCACCGAGGACATTACTATTCCAGCTGGTGACTGGACCATTAGTGGCGATGTGTTTGATTACGATGCTGTAAAAATTAAAGGGCGAGTCACTATTCAGAAAAACGCCGTCGTTGAATTCCAGTACTTCAACCTAAACTCCACTGGAAAACGGTATGGCATGGTGATTAAGGGCGAGGCCACCGTTAAATATGGTACTGTTAGAAAGGCAGGCTTTGCTAATATATATGTGCCAAAATCAGGCGCCCTAACTACTTGGGAGCTGACGGTTAAAGATGGTAATGGTCACGGTATTCTCGGTACCGACCGGGGATGGTTAGACATAGAAAAGGCGACTGTTAAGAATAACGCCAAGGCAGGCGTCCGTTCAAACAGTGCTCGGAAAGTACGACTTGGTAATGATTGTATAGTTGCTGGAAACAAAACTGGTTTGTATCTAAAAAATCATGACAACGCCAATAGCGAGGTGACTTCCGCTATCTTCAAAAATAATCATGTTGGGGTCTACTTAAATAACTCCAGCATATATCTTGGGGGCGCTACTTATCGGAATAACGATATTAAGAAAAAAGTCATTAACTAGTTTAACTATTCTCGAACAGTCCGCTGCGGCGGACTGTTTTTTTACAGTTAAAGGACCTGACAAATCCGTTAAAAGCCAGTAAAGTCGCCAGTTCTATTAATATTATTAATAGGGCAATAAAACTAGAAATTACTAGATCTGCGACACTCTGAGTCGATCAAATATATGTCCCCATGGGTGGTCGCCCAGAGCTTCATCGACTCAAGCCTGTCGGTGGATGGTCTGTGGTACTCAATCCGCGACGAGGTCTTCTATCAGCAGATGGACTCTGGACCTGACTGGTACTACAGCGAGACTCGGGGACCCAAGCTGGAGCAGGCTCGGCAGGAGCTGAGGGATCCGGATCGGCTCAAGGCTCGCTACCAGCAGCTCAAGGGCACGGCGCTCGCGGCCGTCGCCCTCAGGGTAGCGATGGGCAGCAGCTCGTGGGAGCTGCAGGAGGATCTCAACGAGCTGGAGCTCCGAATGAGCACTCCCATTCCCAAGAGCCTCCGCCAGGCTAGTCTGGATCAGTCGGAGCTCATGCGGCGGATGTGGGACAGCCAAGGGCAAGGAGCCTGCAGCATCATCTTCAACGATGAGCGCAACAGGATCGAGCAGGCTCTCCAACTCGCCGCCCAAGGCACGGTCTAAGGTACTGATGAGTGGCGCGCCTACACTGCGATTATGGAGCTGCAGTGGCGCCTCCGTCGGGAAGACGAGGGCGGCCCCGAGCTGGTGGCAGCCTGGGCCGAGATCATCCACGACTTCCGCCTGGCCCTGCCCAAGGCAACGAAGCCGCTCCCCAAGACGGAGTGAGCACATGCCGGTGGCCTTCCACCGGTCGGTCCAGACGCACCCCTGTGCGTTCTGGACCTTCTTTTTTTACTTGATCTTCTGCGGCCTGCACGGTAAAGTACAGGAAAATAACTGAATATATTTATGACTACAAACGAATCAGGACTACAGTGGGAAGATATCAAGGTAGGAGAGGGGAGCGAGGCCCAATCTGGTAATACCGTGACCGTTCACTATAGCGGCACCTTAATGGATGGCACCCCGTTCGATAGTTCCCGCAGTCGTGGACCATTTCAATTTCGTATCGATGGCGGCATGGTTATTAAAGGCTGGGACGAAGGAGTTGCCGGTATGAAGATCGGTGGAACCCGTGTGTTAGTAATTCCACCAAATCTAGCTTACGGCGATGCCGGAGCTGGAGGAATTATTCCAGGAGGCGCCACCTTAAAGTTTGAGGTTGAGTTGTTGGGAGTAAATTAATATATGGGCAACGTAAACATAGAAGAGCTCAGAGAAAAGGACATTAGGTCTATCTGTGTAAATTCTAAATTGGGGGAGTCCCTTAGTTTTATTGATGCTGTTAAACCTCTTGAGCGAGTCAGAGATGGATTAATCACACTTTCAGACCTTGGTTATTCTGAAGAGTTTCCTGATGATTTAAAAGCTGAAACTGATGAGAGAATCGAACAATTGAAATTAATAATTAAGAGAATTGTAGTTTTTGATCCAAACTCTCCAGATAATCATAACGAAAGAGACTCAATATTAAAGGACGTCAAGGTTCTGTATAAAAATTTCTTCAATGTGCTTCAACCACAAATCTTAGGCTTGCAAGGTCTAAAATTACAGGACATTGTTGTCGAGCGCGATAAGTTAGAAAAAGAGTCCATTAATATTGACGAGCTCAGAAGTCAGGTTTCCGACGAAGGTGTCGCACTACAAACTTCAAATCTCGGACTTGCTTTCGGTTTAAGTGAAAAGAGACATAGGAAAATTTCTTATATATGGCTTATCGTGACCATTGCATTAATGATTTTATTAGGGGGCTTTCTTTGGGAGATTTATTTGGTAAGTATGGTCACGGTTGCTGAAGATTTTACTGGGTTATTTAAATTATTCATTCCAAAGCTATTTTTAGTTTCTGTAATATCTTACGCTATATCATTTTGTTCTAGGAACTTTCGTGTATCTTCAAACCTTACAGAAAGCAACGCGCATAGGAAGAATATAGCAACAACAATGGAATTAGCAGCAGATTCTGAAACAATAAGTGAGGTTTTCAAGGAGACGATCTACCGAGAAGGTGCAGGAGCTTTGGTGAAACATCTGCCTATTGGGTATCTTGGTTCAAAGCAAGAAGCTGCAGATAAAGGCCCTACGCATGAATTAATTACTGGGATATTAGGAGCCGCACCAAAAAGAGAATGACCCAAGAGCAAGCCCTCAAAATTCTTAAAGACGGTTACCAAGTTTTTTTGACTGGTCCAGCCGGTTCAGGCAAAACTTATGTTCTGAACGAGTTTATTCGTTGGTGCCAATTAGAGCGTGGACTTGAAGTTGCCGTTACTGCCTCCACCGGCATCGCAGCTACCCATTTAAACGGACAGACCATTCACTCCTGGGCGGGTATCGGTATTAAAGATCGACTCTCGGCCTATGACCTCGATGAAATATTGCAAAAGGAACATCTCCATAAGCGCTTCAAAAAAACTGACGTTCTGATTCTGGATGAAATCTCGATGATGCACTCCTACCGCCTCGACATGGTCGATGAGGTTCTACGCACTATCAGAGATATCGACGAACCGTTTGGCGGACTGCAAACCGTGTTGTGTGGTGATTTTTTTCAGTTGCCACCTATTAATCGCGACTCCAACGAGGTAAAGGATTTTGCTTTCGAGGCTAAAGTCTGGCGCGAACTCAAACCCAAAGTTTGTTATCTGGATCAAGTTTACCGGCAAGACGACGACGCTCTGCTCACTATTTTGCAAGAAATCAGAGCCGGAGATATCTCTGAGGATTCTACCTTTAAATTACAGGAGCGACTTGAGGAAGAGGTGCCGCACGACACGCCAGTCACGCGCCTGTTCACTCACAATGTTGATGTCGACCGCATGAACGCTGACCAGCTCACCAAAATTGTAGGGGAGTCAAAAATTTATGCCATGTCGACTACCGGTAAAAAGGCCGACCTAGCTCAGCTCATAAAATACTGCATGGCGCAGCAGCGTCTGGAGTTAAAAATAGGCGCTCAGGTCATGTTTATAAAAAACAATTTTCAAAAGGGTTATGCTAATGGCACGCTCGGTACAGTGATTGATTTTGAAGATGTCACAAACTTGCCAGTAGTAGAAACCAGAGAAGGCAAACGTATTACCGTGTTGCCAGAAAGCTGGGCGGTAGAAAAAAAGGGTGTGCAGGTAGCTGAGCTTCGTCAGTTCCCGTTGCGTTTGGCTTGGGCTATTACCGTTCACAAATCTCAGGGCATGACCTTAGACGCTGCCGAGATTGATCTATCCAAATCTTTTGCCCCAGGTATGGGCTATGTCGCGCTCTCTCGCGTGCGTTCAATTAATGGACTATTTTTAACTGGCGCCAATCAACAGGCTTTGTTGGTTCATCCACTAGTTCGTGAGCAAGACGATATTTTTCTAGCCGATAGTCTGGAACTTGAACAGTCTAACTAAAAACATCCCTAACGGGATGTTTTGCTGTCATAACGCACAATTATTTCTGTGCTTTGAAAGATGGGGCCGACTCGAAAGTCTGCACCCCGGACACACGAGCCCGGCCCTTCAGCTCCTCCCTCAGGAGATGATGAAGATGGCCTTCGTGCCCGTGTCGTAGCAGCGCCACTTGGAATAGGTGGCGGTGATCTCGTTGCCTGCCTCGTCCGTGACGACAAGGCACACCGTGGCCAGTGGTCCCGGAACTTCCAAGACAAACCGCTTGATTTGCACATCTATCTCCTTGCTGAAGATGCTCGCTGTTTTTCAAGCTATGAAAGACAGGGAGCATCCAGCAAAAAGACTCCGCACAGTAGCACTAAAATAGACTTTTGTCAACCCTAAACCAGAACGTGTTACAATAAGAAACCTTGAAATGTTGATTAATGTGGCAAATAAAGATGAACAATATTAGCTCACGATCCCATCCAACAAAATTATCCAAGTTAGTGATGATAGCTATCTTCGTGCCAAGTGTTGTGGCGCCGCTGTTTGTAGCTCTAGTCTGGACCCCCTTACTACTGAGACCACTAACTGCCACTTGGGTGGTAGAGTTCTTACCCTATATTTTGTGGTTCTATTTTATTCCGGTCTTTGCCGTCTACGCTGGCATTATTTTCTTTCGATTTTATCCTAAACGACTACAAGAGGAGTTGCCACTGCTGGTTCCAATTTTTATTTCTATTGCCTCCTTGGCTTGGTATCACGCAAGCTTAGCCGAGTTGCCACAGCAATTATATGCCCAGGGCGCTCCCTACATTATTGGCCTAGCCATCGACATGATTATTGGCCTAGCGTATTTAGCCAAAAAAAAGATGGCTCTTGATGAGCTAGGTAGGAGAGAGGCAGCTCTTAGTTTGTTAGTTCTAGCAACTATTTCAATTCCATGGTTAATCGGCCTGATAGCTGTGGCTGTGGCTGGATGGCAAGCCTGGCTGGCCACGACTCCCGTTAGCTCGACTTCGCTGTCTGGTTTGCTCTACACATTAAATATAGCGATAATATCATTTGTATATTTCCACAAGCTAGCGGTCTTGTATCGTGAGGGTCGTTTGTAAGCATGGTATAATTTCTAAAATAATATCCATCATTATATGAGTGAAAGTGTCATCGTAGTTGGTGCCGGATTAGCTGGTCTGTCCTGTGCCTATGAACTAAGTAAAAATAGTGACTACAAAGTTACTCTGCTTGAAGCCAGTGACTACCTCGGAGGTCGCGTCCGGTCATTATCGGTTCAAGGTCACCAAGTTGATTTTGGAGGTTTCATTATCTACCCCTGGTATGAGCAGTATCATCGACTTTTGAGCGAGTTAAAAATTCAGGATCAGATTGAACCGATCGCCCTGAAAGATATATTTTATGATTTGGACGGAGATCAAATCTATCGTACTCAGCGCGATTTAGATTTTCCTGCATCTGATACCATGAAGCTGTATCCCAGGTTAGCTTTTCCTGTACTAGCACAAGATGATATGGCTGAACCTGATCTTGAACGGTTTGCTGGTCGAACCATCTCGGAACATTTCCGTCATATTTTGGGTGTTAAGCACGAAACCATTTATGAACGCTTCACAGACATTGTTTGCCAAGGCTATTGTTACGGACCAGTAGACCAGTACAAAATGGCCTTCGTCGCTCCGATTATTCGGTTTCAAAGGTTGTATGGCGATATCAGCACAGCTTTCTACTTTCGATATGGCAACAGTATTTTTGCTAATGCCATGGGTGATGCCATTATCAAAAACGGCGGCTCCATTAAATTATCCAGCAAGGTAACCAAGATAACTGGAAATCAGGTTAGCACAAAAGACGCTGAGTATACTGCTGACTCAATAGTTTTTGCCCTACCCGCTAATGATCCTATTTACGAGCAGGTCTTACCTAACGCTAAGCCAGATTGCGACTACACACACTTTTACTCGGTAACCGCCAAGGCTGACAAAGTGCCATCCGTTAACGGTAGCAATGACTGGGGTGCCGTTTTCTACAAACCACAGCGCCACGTTCCGTTTCAAATCTTATCTTCAATCAACCTACCGTCTTTATACGACAATTCACTGGCTGGTTGTATTAACCTAAACGTAATTGTCCACGACGAGTTGCTGGAGGACACTGACCGAACTAAAGAAGAGATGTACCAAGAGATTCTCCCACAACTCAAAGTACTGTTTCCTGATGTTGTCTGGGAAGCTGTCATAGAATTAAATCACTGGAGTGTAACTATGCCGGTGGCTAACGAAGCTTTTGTAGAGCAGGTTAGGCAGGCTCAGGGCGATAACCGATATTTCTTTGCTGGTGATTACCTCGGCAGTCCATCAATGGAGACAGCTTTGACGACTGGTATTCGGGCCGCTGAAATGGTTCAGGGCATCGTAGCTCCAACAAGAGTCCAAAAAGTACAAGAGAACGCTCAAAAGATGCAGAAAAAACTAGTGGCTAGAATGAATGGGCTGACCCGCCAGCAAGATTGAATAACCCCTTGCAAGCAGTTGGCATATTTTGTATTGTTCATCAATTAATTGTGCTAAATGTCCCATTCAATTTTTAGTATAATCGGGCCGGTTATGGTGGGGCCGTCTTCGTCCCACACCGCTGGAGCGGTTCGACTTGGCGGTGTGGCCAGAGCCTTATTCGGCGAGCTTCCAGACGAGGTCACTATTATTTTGTACGGTTCTTTTGGCGAAGTTTACGATGGCCACGGTACGGATACCGCTCTGGTGGCGGGGGTGCTTGGTTTACATACCCATAACCCAGAAATAAAACGCTCTCTGGAAATTGCCCAAGAGAAGGGGATGAAGGTGTCCCTTGTTGCTAAGCCAGAAGGTGGAAAACACTACCATCCAAATACCGCCAAGTTTTATTTTCAAAAAGGAGATAGAAAAATGATGGTACTCGGCTCCTCCGTTGGTGGTGGGTTAATTGAGATCACTAAGGTCGATGATATGCCCGTTACTTTTAACGGAGAGTCTGACTTGATAATTTTTACAGCTCGCGGAGACATTGATGTTCTTAATTTAGTGTACGGTCAGCTTCATCCATTTGGCTCGAAGCTACTACAAATGTTTTCTCACGAGAAGCGTGATACTGGATATAACCGTTTTATTATAGAGGTCGACAAAATCCCCGATGACCTGCTAAGTAATTTTAAAGATACCGTTGGCGTCACCCGCGTTAGCGTCATCCCACATTTGAGCCCATGGGAAGGCGTCGATGATACAACCATACCCGTAATCTCATAACCATGTCTTATAATTTCACAAAGGCTACTCAATTACTTGCTCTTACCAAGGATCATCAAGTTTCTATTTCAGAAATTGCTATTGAATATGAAATGGAAACAAAAGCCCGCACCCGAGAGGAAATTCTTAAACGTAGTAAAAGCGTGCTTTCGGCTATGGGCAAGGCCATCCTTGATGCTAAAGACGAGCGCAAGGAGTCCGTCACTGGACTGGTCGGCGGTGACGCCTATATTTTTAATGAATACTTAAAGAGTCCGAAGAAAAAAGAAATGTTCATGAGCGACATCGCTCTCCACGCCATGGTTTGGTCTATGGCCACCAATGAGACCAATGCTTGCTCTCACTGCATTGTGGCCTGTCCCACAGCCGGATCTGCCGGAATTGTACCAGCGTCGTTATACGCAGCTCGCGATCGCCTAAAGCTCAGTGAGGAGGTTATGGTAGCTGGATTACTTAACACATCGGCGATTGGTTTGATAATAGAAGAAAATGCCATGATGAGTGGAGCTGAAGGTGGTTGTCAGTCGGAGGATGGCTCAGCTGCTGCGATGGCTGCGTCTGGAATCACTGAGATGCGTGGAGGCACACCTGAGCAATGCTTAGACGCGGCCGCGCTCTCTTTAAAAAATGTTCTGGGATTAGTTTGTGATCCAGTGGGCGGTCTTGTTGAGGTCCCTTGCATCAAGCGCACGACCTTTATGGTCATGAATGCTTTCACTGCCTCAGATCTGGCAATTGGTGGAGTTACTAGCAAGGTTCCATTTGACGAGGTTGTTGATGCTCTCCGGCGAGTGGGAGAAGCTATGCCTAGAGAGCTTCGTGAAACAGCCCTAGGCGGTTTAGCTACCACGCCAACTGGCTTGAGGGTTAAGGCGGAAATGGCTGAACGAAAAAACCAGAACGACGCCGCTAGAAAAAAGGCTACCGGTTAATTACTGAATTTATTCTGTAGGCTCGGGAGCGTCAAAAGTATAACCAAAAAATGCAATCTCTTTGGCAAACAGTTTGCCAATATGATCACGTAGTTCAGGAGTGTAGAGCTCGCGGTAGTCGCGAGCGCCGCGAGTTTTGGTTTTAAGCTGAGGCAGTGGTTCAAAGGGCACTCCTATTTTCTTGCATAGTTGCTCGTAATCTTCATTCAATTTCTCATAACGGATAACGAAGTCATTAATCGGATTGCCGCGCCAATCAAAATAATATTTGGTGTTTGAAATATTGTGGGGCAATTTTTTAACAAAGGTCGCAAAGTCAGCCTCGGGCGCTAAGTTTTTTCCGCGGAGAGACCTATCAATCGCAAAGAACAGTTTGCCATACTTATCAATATTCAGCGGGTCACGCCTAAGTTCCGCTAAGATCTGTTTAGGAGATTTTCGTACCACTGGTGCCTTCTGATTCCAAAAATATCGTGACACCACCATGTCCCAAGGATTACGCACGATGGAAAATTTAAAATATGAGTCCCAGGCTGATTGACCAACTTTTTGCCGAACTCGACTCGGTCTTAAATGATTGAAGTAGCCATTAAAATTTCTAGCGTGATCATCGTAGGCATCTACGTCAACGCCTTTTGTAAAAGCAGTGGTCGGCGTAATAATATCGTCAGCACCACAGTGTTTGGCCAGCGCTACCTGCACGCTGGTGCCGGCTACTTTGCGAGGTTTTAAAAAGATGAACTTGAATTTGTGTGAAATAATCATAGTAATGTATTTTCGCCATTGTAACTTAGCCTCTGCACGCTGTCACGTTTTTGACTATTCCTAGATTGATTGATAAACTCTCGTGGCTCTTTTCCAAAAGAACGGTTATCAAGACGACTCGAGAGTTATGGCTCTATGACGGTCGGACAACCCTTGCGTTTATCGCAAGTTAGGTGCCTCATCCATCTTTTCGCTTTGGCGAAAAGGAGATAACTGGAACAACTCCGATTTTTATATTCTCGGCGCCTGTTTCCAGTTGGAACCAGGCGTTTTTCGATTCACCGCCAGGCAGGAGGAGATCCCATGTCCGATTCATCTCGTCAGGAGACCAGCAACTTTCTCGACCACCTTGAAGGGCCCGAGTTCACCGTCAGTGTTCAGCTCGACCCCGGTAGCGACGGAGCTACTCATGACCTGCACCACCTGCTGGATGCCATTCGCGTCAAGGGTGGAATCCAGGCTGTCGACATCAACTCGACCAGCTCCCGGGCCGCCTGGGACGCGGTCATGACCGCCTGTGCCGTGCAGGCCCGTGGCATGGTGGCTGTGCCACATCTGACCTGTCGTGACGCCAGCTTCGGCGGCATCGTCAACCAGGTGCTGGCAGGGGTGACCCACTTCGGCCTGCAGACTGTCCTGGCTGTCACTGGAGATCGCCCCAAGCGGTCCTTTCCGCAGTGTCGAGACGGTGTCTTCCAGGGCGACGCGGTGGCCCTCGTGGCCGCTCTCGACGAGCTTCGACGCGGCCGTCATCGTCCTGGCAAGGAGCAAGCGCCCACCCGCTTTGCCATTGGTGTGGCCTTCGACTACACCTTGTCCGGATCTGCTCTAATTAGGGAACAGGACCGTCTGCGTGCCAAGCTGGACTACCGCGCTAACTTCATCATGGCTCAGCCTATCTTCACGGTAGGTCATGCCGGGAATCTGGCCGCTCGTCCATCGAGAGCAGGCTAGGCGCTTGAGTGACACCTTGCCGGGCGTGCACATTCCGGATGAGGTGATCATGACTCTTCCCAGCCGAGACGGTGGACTCGAGGTCGCGCGAGCTGTCGGTCGCCAGCTGGCCAGGGACCTGCTCCACCACATCAAGGCGGAGTCCATGTTTCCGGGTGCCTACTTGATCGCGCCAAATCGCGATCCGTGGGAAGCCCTCAAGACCTTGAACGGAGACTAACCGTTCAGAGCTTGAGGGATCTTTTTTTAAACAAAACAGCCTCGCTGGGGACGAGGCTGTTTGTTGCCGAGACGCATATCTGCGCAATACTAATTGTTGTCTGAATTAGGTTGGCCTTTTGGTCCAGCCTGACCCATTCTGCCGGGGCCATTATGTCCTGGTCCGCCCATTCCCATGTGCAAGCCGGACTCCATCATGAGCTCACGGGCAGCTTCATTGTCACCGGACTCGTGCAGTCTGTGAACTTCCTGCAGAGTTTGAAAATTATCTGGTGTGACTTTGGCATCAGCTTCTTCTTTTAGACGAGTATTTCTCTCGAGTGAAAGTGCTGACCAAGTTTCGTAGTCTCCGTCATTAATAGCTGTCTCTATTTGGTCGTGCGAACCCATCATCCAGCTATGAAATGTGTCCCCACTGTCACTCGAAGCTAGGGCAGTGGTGATACCTGCTGTGAGGGCTATTCCGACCGCTGCAGCAACGATTGTCAGTGTACTTTTTTTCATCGGTTGTATATTACAGATTAGTTCGAGGCCTCACCCAGTAATACGTACTCGGAAAATATTTCTTGCGCCAGGTGGTAGAGCGCGGCCACCAACTTCCATGCGTTCTTCAAAACGACCCTTGGGACCAAATGGTGTATCTAGGGGTTTTACACGGATAAGGGAAGCTTCAAATACACCCTCGGCCCCGAGTTCGCCTAACATTCTCACAACCTCACGCGGAGTTATGTCAGCTGTGGTAGCTTGAATTTCAGTCAGGTCCACAATCCACTCATTACCATTGATATCAATTAATCTAAAGTGCTCACTATCAACGACTTCTAAAACCATACCTCCTAGACGGCCGCCTTCAGAAGGACACCAGACATCATGTCGAGGAGCTAGCAAGTCACTGTACATTGGTAGTCTTTGTTCAAAGGCCTGGTCAATCTGTTGACCAATGCCAGTAAAGGAAAAGAACGCGCCAATTATAATTGATGCTGTTACTAACGATATAGCCACTAACCAGACTGAATAGCGATAGCCCCGCTTGGTGTGCATTACTTGGTAACGGGCCAGTAAAACAAATAATGCTAAAAGTATTAGCCAAAAGTATGGGAATAACTTAAATAGATCTGCGATAGGATTTCCTGAAGCTTGCAATAGTAAATCTAAATCACTACTTGAAACCAGATAAATAATCACTGCCACTGCTACACTGCCAATAAAAACCGCTACAGTTCCAAGTGTCCACATCAAGCCTTCACGCAGCGTAAACTGCCAGTGCGGCTTGGGTGACAGCTGGTCTGTCTTGATGCGCTTTAGGACGCTAGATTTAAGTTGGTCTTTTGTCATAGTGGTGTGTCGTGGTGTATTTCCTCCCAAGCGGCTCTGGCTTGTTTTTTAGCCCTACTTACTAAACTAGCTACAGTTCCCGGAGGCTTTCTCAAAATATCAGCGATCTCATCATAAGTCCGCTCTTCAAAGAATTGGAGAACTAAAACCTCGCGATATTTTTTATCAATAGAGTCAAGTACTTTAATTAGTTCTCCTCGGAGCAATTTATTTTCAGTCTCACGAGATACGTCTAAGGTGTCAGCCAAGGCTTGAATAACTTCGTCTCCCACGTCGATGGCATGACCGTGTGGTCGAGCTTTTCGTTTTCGAAACTGACTAATGACCTCATTGCGAGTTATTCTGTAAATCCAGGAAGAAAATTGAAGAGATGTGTCAAAGTCACGAATATTTAGATACGCCTTTAAAAACACCTCCTGCAAAATATCTTCCGACTCCTCATGAGATACGTCAGACAGCCGACAGATAAAGCGCATCAACCTTTGCTCGTATCTTTCAATTAGACAACCAAAATAACGCTGGTCATGCGCCGCCATTTCCGCTAGTTGTTCATCGCTGTAATCGCGGCCAAGTTCTTCGTCCATAGTCAGATATTGCGGCTCAACTCTATATACGCAAAGGCTTTTATAAAACTTGCGGTCAGCCCAAGTAGACAATAAATTGTGATACAATGCAACCCTGATGACAAAAACTCCAACAGCCAATCAAGTTAAATTAGAGCTTAAACAGTTAGCTGATCCAGCTAGAGCTATCGTGGCGCAAGGTTTTTTTAAGACCGGACCTGGTCAGTATGGAGAAGGGGATAAATTTATTGGGATTACAGTACCAGTTCAGCGCCAGGTGGCTAAGAGCAATGTTGACATGCAACTCTCTGAGGTAGAACGGTTACTACAAAGTCCTGTCCATGAGCATCGTTTAACGGCTCTATTTATTTTGATATCTCAGTACAAGTCCTCGTCATCGTCCAGACGAAAAACCATTATCTCTATATATAAGAAGAACCTACGGTTTATTAATAATTGGGACCTAGTGGATTCTTCTGCTCCCCAACTGCTTGGAGATTTTCTGATAGATAAGCCACGAGCTGAACTTTACAAGTTAGCCCGGTCTGGTAATTTGTGGCGCAGGCGCATTGCCATTATTTCGACACTGCGGTTCATAGCAGAAGATGATTTTAAAGACACTCTCGCCATATCTGAAATTCTACTTAGTGATGATGAAGATTTAATTCACAAGGCTGTAGGCTGGATGTTGGGAGAAGTTGGCAACAGGGACAAGGCCTGTGAGCTTAGTTTCTTGGAGCTTCACGGGGCCACTATGCCACGGACCACTTTGCGTTATGCTATTGAACGATTTCCAAAAAAAGACCGAAAAAGGCTAATGAATTTGAAGAAAAAGTAAGCTGTAATATTTAGGTCCTAAGTTGCATTATACTAGCGGAGGAGAACAACAAGTCGATCGACAACCATCATGTATTCTGAGGCCAAGGCTGAGCTGATCCAAGCCGCCAAACAATCTGAGGAGGCATTCATTGAGCTGTATCAGCTTTATGTTCAACGTGTCTTTAGGTTTGCTTTGTCGCGGACACGAAATCAGCAGTTAGCTGAGGATATCACGTCAGAAACATTTCTCACTCTACTTAACAAACTACACACCTACACGCCGACAGGCGCTGCCTTCTCCAGCTGGTTATTTCAGATAGCTTTGAACCACATTAGGACACATTGGCGAAAGGAGAAATCTCCACCGCTAGATATTGATTCATTAGCTGATCTAATTCCATCCGCTTCAGGAAATCATAAAGACTGGCTGGATCTATTCCTGGCCCTCGACCATCTTCTTGAAGATGATAGAAATATCCTACTCATGAAGTATGTTGATGACCTTCCAAATCAGAAGATTGCCGAGATTCTAAAGATATCTCCAAACTCCTGTACGGTCAGAATTCATCGAGCCAAAGAACGAGCACAAACCTATCTTCAAACGTATGACCAATCTTGAAAAACAACTGAACGAATTGAAGGAAGGGTTAGAGCAGTCGTCCATGAGCGATAGAGCTCAGGCTGGAATTGAACAGCGACTTCGATTGGTGTGGCAGCAAAATAACGCACAAGCTCCCACTATGACTAACACAAAAAAATCCTGGAAAGATCGGTTGGTGTTTATTATGCCACTAGGACTGTCTGGCGCGGCCATTAGCTTTCTCGCTATCGTTACCACAGTAACCTTGTCACCGAGCAACTTAATTGATTTAGAATCCCCAACATCAAATCTGTCAGAAGAGGGCTACGCGATCTCAGACGACTCTAGCCAGCTAGTTACACAACCGCTTGGTGATGCCGATGTTAATCATTCAAAGACGGCCGGTCTGTTAGCACAAGACAGTGCCAGAAAAGCCAACGGGCGGGAGCTTTCAGATGCCGCCTTAATGATGGAACCGATGCCACCAGCCACAATAGGCACGAACTCAAAAGATAACTTGTCTTTCGGAGAAGGTGAGCAGTTATTTGATGAGTCAGTTTCACTTGGCATTGAAACTCGTCAAAGCATCACCGAGCTTATTACTAATCTGCGCACCGAGATTAGTAACCTAGATGGCTATCTTGTTGGAATCAACTACAACAAAGCTAGCGGTGCCACTATTAACCTACAGTTGCCAGCCGAAAAATTAACCACCTTCGAGAGCTATCTAAAGGAGCTTGACCGTAATAATAGTCTAGAAGTGTCGGCTTATTCAGTTGAGAATATCAGCGAGCAAGTTGTCGTCATTGAAGAGGCTGTAAAAAATGCCGAAGAGCAAGTAGCTGATTGGCAGGCTCAGCTAGAATCAACTGATCAGCAGCTTACATTCGAACAGCGCACTGATCTGCAATCAAAAGTTGATGAACAATCGAGCTACATATCAAGCAAACAGGGAGAGCGGGATGAGTTAATAGCTACCTATGGCTTGATTGATGTAAAGCTTACAGTAACTGAATGGGTGTCGCTCTGGCAAGGACACTATTGGCAATATGATGATGATACTTTAGGCGGTGCTTTTAAGTACAACCTAGCCAAGGTTATTTACCGACTGATTCATAGCGGTGGGTCCTTAGTTAGATTTGGAATCTGGCTATTAATTTATGCGGTACTACTGACTCCCGTGATGATTGTTTGTCGACGCCTTTATCGCTCGTATCGTCTACGTCATCCGGCTACACCTAAACCACCAGTTGCCTAAAAATCTTGTAACACAAATAAAAGCATCCGACAGCGGATGCTTTTATGTTTGACTAGGCAGCTATCAGCTCGTAAACTACCGTCATGTCAAAAAAATCTGAAAATGGTTTAGTTAATCTACTCGTTAACATCGCGATACCAGCCATCGTCTTAATGAAGTTTAGTAGTGACGACTGGCTAGGTCCCGTTTGGGGTTTAATTATTGCGTTAATCTTTCCATTCAGTTACGGATTGTATGATTTTATAGTGCGTAAAGAACGTAACGCCCTATCCATTATTGGAGTAGTCAGTATAATTTTAACCGGCGGAATTGGTTTATTGCAACTTGATCCAAAATGGATTGCTGTAAAGGAAGCCGCAGTTCCATTAGTGATAGCCGGAGTTTTACTGGTATCCATGAAAACAAAGACGCCACTCGTTGAAGTTCTGATTGGACAAGTTATTAATCTTCCTAAAATCCGCGCGGCAGCCTCCAGTGAACTGCTAACTAAAAAACTTAAGATAACCAGTTACGTGGTAGTTTTTTCTTTTATAGTATCTGCTATCCTAAACTACGTCGTCTCTCGAATTATTGTTGTGAGTGAACCAGGGTCAGCCGCCTTTACGGCTGAGCTTGGTCGCTTAACTGCCGTTAGCTATCCATTCATTGCCTTGCCGTCTACTAGTGTGATGATTATCGGTATTATTTGGTTAATTGCATCCTTAAAGAAGGATACCGGGCTATCTTTGGAAGATCTTCTTCACGAAAATCGATCAGTCAAAAAATAGCCGTTCTGATATTAATTTATTTTTGTGCTATTATATTTACATGAGCGCACTACCGATAAAAAAAGATCATCAGGAGGAAATAGTTAGCGATGACGAGTTAAAGCAGCGCCTCACACCAGAGCAATACAAAGTATTGAGAGAAAAGGGGACTGAGCCAGCTTTTACGGGTAAGTACTACGATCATCACGCAGATGGTATGTACACCTGCGCCGCCTGCGGTGAAAAACTATTTTCTTCGGAAGCTAAGTTTGATTCCGGCACGGGCTGGCCAAGCTTTACCGAGCCAGCCGCCGCGGTCATGCAAAGTGAAGACAAGACCTTTGGTATGAGTAGAACCGAAGTTATTTGCCCAAATTGCGGATCGCATTTAGGTCATGTTTTTCCAGATGGGCCAGGTCCAACGGGACAGCGTTACTGTATTAATTCATGTGCTTTAGAGTTCTCACCCCCTGAAGATGGAGCTGTTAACCCAGAGGATAAAAATGCATCGTAAAATAGTACCGATCCTTCTCACTGTCATTCTAAGCATGGCTGCGCTAGGTCTGATTATGATGATTGTTACATCCCCTTAAGTCTAACTGCCACCGTCCATGGCCCTTATTTATTTTGTTACTCATCCTCGCTCGGAGGTTACACCAAGCGTGCCAATGAATAAATGGCAGCTGTCTGATCAAGGATTGATAGAAGCCAGACGATTGCTCGACTTGCCGTGGTGGCAAGATGTGCAGGAGTTGTATTCCAGTCCAGAACCAAAAGCCCTAACAGTCGCACAGATGGTAGAGGTAAAATATAATCTCGACGTATCTATCGAGGAGTGCCTACGTGAGTTGGACAGGAAGGGTGATTCCGTTCTCGAGTATGATGATTTTATCGCTGCCAGCAAGCAAGTATACACAACGCCTAGCGAATCAGTGCGTGGCTGGGAAACCGCTTACGACGCCGCTGATAGAATTTTTCGTTGCATTACCAGCTCAGTAAAAAAATCTCCGGACACAGTCTTCGCCATAATTAGCCACCCGATGATTGGCGGTTTATTTCATAGTCATATCAATCAGTCTGAACCAGACTACGAGCAAGACGACCCAAAAGGAACTGCCAGATTTTTTGTGGTTAATTTCGAGGAGCGCCGCATTATCCAAGATTGGAATAGTTATTAAATTTTATGCGTATAAATATGCAGAAACTCATTAAAGAAGTTCATATGACTAGAAAAACCCGCAACGCCATCTTTGGAATTGGCACCATAGCAGCTGCCTTGGTGTTAATGGGGACTGGCTGCCCTTGGCTATCTGGTGGCGAGGCTGACTCGGAAACAAAACCCATACAGCAGATCCCGGTGGATCAGACAGCTACAGACAATCAGGCAGCCGAAGGTCAAATGGAAAATATAAACGACACAGACCAAGACCCAGAAGAAGTAATGGAGTCTGACACAACGGAGTCAGTAGAGTCAGGCTCCGAAGACGCCGGTGTCGGTGGTAACGATGAAGGTGGCTTGTTTGAACCAGGCGCAGAACCAGAAGCAGCAGCATCCGAAACTGTTAGTCAAGAGGCTGGGTTATACACCGATTACTCACCCGAGCGACTTGAGTCACTAACTGGTCGCACAATTATCTTCTTTCACGCTGGCTGGTGCCCGACTTGTCGCGCCCTCGAGTCTGACATTCTAGCGCACTTATCAGACATTCCCTCAGACGTCACTATCTTAAAGGCTGACTACGACACAGAGCTTGATTTACGTAAGGAATACCGAGTTAATGTCCAAAGTACTCTTGTTCAAATCGATGAGTCAGGCAATGCTGTCACTACTATAAGTGGCGTAACCAGACTAGAGTCAGTTCTAAGTCAGTTAAAATAAATCCATGGCCTTTTTACTACTGTCACTATTGGCTGGTGTTTTAACTACGCTCAGTCCCTGCGTGCTACCATTGCTGCCTATTGTTATCGGCGGCGCTATTAGCGAACATAAAGATAGATTACGCCCATTCATCATTGCTGGTTCACTGGCACTTTCAGTGATAGTTTTCACGCTTGTCTTAAAGGCGAGTACGGTGTTCATAGACATTCCACCTCATCTTTGGGAAATTTTAACCGGGATTATTTTAGTAGGCTTTGGATTAATTTCACTATTTCCAGAGCTGTGGGAGAAGCTTTCTGTAAAATTGAGATTGAGTGATCGCTCAAATAAATTGCTAGCGCGCTCGTCGCAAAAACAGTCACGCTGGGGGAGTGTCTTAATGGGTTTTTCGTTAGGGCCAGTATTTTCAAGCTGCAGCCCAACTTATGCCATTATTTTGGCAACGGTATTACCGCAAAGTTTTACACTTGGCCTACTCAATCTGATTGCTTACACATTTGGCATGACGGCAATGTTGCTGTTAGTTTCTGTGTTTGGCCAACGTCTCGTCGGTAAATTAAAGTGGGCCGCTAGTCCGAATGGTTGGTTTAAGAAATTTCTTGGAGCGCTCTTTATTGTCGTCGGACTACTTATCGCCTTTGGTTTAGAGAAGGATATTGAAACAGCTCTGGTAAATAATCTCAACCTTCCTGCTATAGATTTTGAGGCTTCACTTATTCCTAATGACATGTAACTCATATCCACATGACTCAATCAAAGCAGCCCAAACTTAATCTGGCATCAATTGCTTTTCTTCTTGCCGCTATAATACTTGTGACAATTACCTGGTTGGCCTTGCGCAACCCTGACAATCTAGCAGACAGTGGCTACGTAGCCGGACAAGCCGTCGAGCTTTCGGTAAAGAATCCAACGCCAGCTCCTGAGCTTACCGGCATTACTGATTGGATAAATAGCAATCCTTTGACACTAGAGTCACTTAAAGGAAAAGTCGTGTTGATCGATTTTTGGACCTATAGTTGTATCAACTGCATTCGGACATTGCCCTACATTACCCAATGGGACCAAACCTATCGTGAGGATGGTTTAGTTATAATTGGTGTGCACGCTCCAGAGTTTGCCTTCGAGCATAAAATTGAAAATGTTCAAGAAGCCGTTGAAAAATATGACATCCAATATCCCGTTGCTTTAGACAATGATTTTTCAACATGGCGGGCGTATAATAATCGTTACTGGCCGGCCAAATATTTTATTGATGCTACCGGAAAATTGAGACACACTCATTTTGGAGAGGGTGACTACTCCGAAAGTGAGGCCGTAATTCGTCAGTTACTTGAGGAGTCCGGCGCGAC
>Ga0210044_10001574_pt1 | contig 34865 bp, 34 predicted proteins | sample CryGey13umfilter_2_FD_183959 | JGI IMG/M metagenome (GOLD analysis project Ga0210044, IMG submission 183959) | Groundwater microbial communities from aquifer in Utah, USA - Crystal Geyser 4/9/14 3 um filter (SPAdes) (version 2) | ecosystem: Environmental > Aquatic > Deep subsurface >...
GTATTCGTGTTCCATAATCATGTTCCTCATGCTAAAGTATTAACAATCCCTTGCGGGTCGAGGAGGAATTATGTCAATAAATCAGATTGGTGGGAAATATTTCTCCGCGATAGCGGCTTCGTCCAACAAGTGTTTGGGTTTGTCGGGCACGGCGTGCCCGACCTACGACCGACCTCTTCGCCGCCAGGCTTTTTCCGCCTCGATGACGAAATAAATGACCAGCCCAACCGCCACGATCCGCGCCCAATCGTCCAGACCGATCGGCGCGCTGGCGAACAGACGGTGCATCAGCGGCGCATAGGTAAAAAGCAGCTGCAACCCGATCATGGCAACCACGCCGACCCACAGCCAGAGGTTGGAAAAGAAGCCAACGTGGAAGGGTGAATGGGTCATCGAGCGGCAGTTGAACAGGTAGAACAGCTCGCCCATCACGAAAACGTTGACCGCCACGGTACGGGCCTGCTCCAGGCTTTCGCCGGTTTCGATCTCCCACAGGAACAGGCCGTAGGCTCCGGCCAGCAGCAGCATACTGACCAGAAAAATGCGCCACATCAATTCGGTGGTCAGGATCGGCGCCGCAGGATGGCGCGGCGGGCGCTGCATGATGTTTTTGTCGATCGGCTCGAAGGCCAGCATCAAGCCCAGCACCCCGGCGGTCGTCATGTTGATCCAGAGGATTTGCAGGGGCGTGATCGGCAGCGTGGCGCCGAACACAATCGCGGTCAGGATGACCAGGCCCTCGCCGAAATTGGTCGGTAGCGTCCAGGTAATGAACTTGATCAGATTGTCGAACACGCCGCGCCCTTCTTCCACCGCCGCCTCGATTGAGGCGAAGTTGTCGTCGGTGAGCAGCATATCGGCGGCTTCCTTGGCCACTTCGGTGCCGGTGATACCCATGGCGATGCCGATGTCCGCCTGCTTCAGGGCGGGCGCGTCGTTGACGCCGTCGCCGGTCATCGCCACGATCTCGCCCTCGGCCTGCAACGCCTCGACCAGCCGCAGTTTCTGCTCCGGCTCGACGCGGGCGAACACTGTGGTTTTCAGCACTGTGGCGCGCAGCTCGGCATCGGACAGCGCCGCGATGTGCCTGCCGGTAAGCGGTGGCGCGCCCTCGCCCAAGCCGAGCTGCGCGGCGATGGCGGCGGCGGTGACGGCATGGTCGCCGGTAATCATCTTTACCGCGATGCCCGCCGCGTGGCACGCCCGCACCGCCGCGACCGCCTCGGGGCGCGGCGGGTCAATCATGCCCTGCAGGCCGATGAAGACGAGGTTGCCGAGGTGGCGATGGTCGAGCGCTTCCCCTCCAACCGGAACGCCCCTGGCCAGCGCCAGCACGCGCAAGCCATCCGAGGCCATGGCATGGGCACGGGCTTCGATCGTTGCCCGGTCGAGAGCAACTTCCCGGCCTTCCGGGTCGAGCATCACGGTGGCGCGGTCGAGTATCTTTTCCAGGGCGCCTTTAACGTAGATGACATCGCCATGCAAAGTGGCCATGTACTGGTAACGCGAATCGAAGGGAACTTCATCGCGGCGCGGGTTGGCGGCATACAGTTCTCCTGGTACCAGCCCGGCCTTTTCCGCCGCCACCAGCAGCGCGCCTTCGGTAGGGTCGCCGGCCACTTCGCGACGGCCTTCGCGTTCGACCAGGACGGCATCGTTGCATAGCACGCCGGCAACGAGACATTCGCGCAGCGCGCCGTGCGGCGCCGCCACCTTGCCGTCCAGGCTGACCTCGCCCTGCGCGGCATAGCCGCTGCCGCTGACGCGGAAGGTCTCGCCGCCGGCGTAGATTTCCTGCACCGTCATCTGGTTCTCGGTCAGCGTGCCGGTCTTGTCGGAACAGATCACCGTCGCGCCGCCCAGAGTCTCCACCGCCGGCAGCTTGCGGATGATGGCGCGGCGCTTGGCCATGCGCGACACGCCGATAGCCAGGGTGATGGTGATCGCCGCCGGCAGACCCTCGGGGATGGCCCCCACGGCCAGTGCCACCGCCGCCATGAACATCTCCACCGGCGCCTCGCCGCGCCAGGTGCCGACGGCGAAGGTAAACACCGCCAGGCCGAGGATCACATACAGCATGATCGCGCTGAAGTGCTCGATCTTCCGCGTCAGCGGCGTGGACAGGTCGGCGGCATGGGCGATCATGCGCGAAATGCGGCCGGTTTCGGTGGCATCGCCGGTCGCCACCACCACCCCGGCGCCCTGGCCGCTGGCCACCAGCGTGCCGGCATAGGCCATGTTGGCGCGATCCGCCAGCACCGCGTCCTTGTCCATGTGTGCGGATAGCTTGGCCACCGGCAGAGATTCGCCGGTCAAAGCCGCCTCGTCGGTCATCAGCTCGCGCGTGCGGAACAGGCGCAGATCGGCCGGCACCTTGTCGCCGGGAGCGAGCAGCACCACATCCCCCGGCACCAGTTCGGCGGCGGGCAGGGGCTGCTTGATGCCGTCGCGCAGCACCGTGGTGGAACTCGCCGCCATCCGCGCCAGCGCCGCAATCGCATCTTCCGCCCTGGCCTCCTGGATATAGCCAATCACCGCGTTGATCAGCACCACGCCGAAGATCACGCCCGAATCCACCCATTCCTGGAGAAAGGTGGTAATCGTGCCGGAGGCGATCAGGATATAGATCAGCGGCTGATGAAACTGGAGCAGGAAGCGCAGCCAGGCCGGCTTGCCTTTTTTTGGCGTGAGCAGGTTGTCACCGAACTCCTCGCGCAGGCGCCGCGCCTCGTCGGCACTCAGGCCGTGTGTCAGATCGCTGGCTAGCAGTTCGGCGACCTCGTTCGCCGACAAGTGGTGCCAGTGTCTTTCCAGCAGAGAATGGGTCGGTTCGGTCATGCCAGTCCTTTCAATATTTCCCGCACCGGCTTGGGCAGCGCCGTATCCAGCGCATCGGCTGGAGTAAGCCACAGCCCGCCCGGCTCGCGCACGTCCGGCGGCAGCATCGTCACCTCGAACACTCGCGGCACAATGCGCAGGCGGAAATGGGTGAAGGTATGCTGCCGCTCCGGCAGCGGCTTGACCTCCCTGCCGACCATGCCGAGGCGGGCCAGCGAGTCCGCTTCCAGTACCGGCGCTTCAGGCAAGCTCCATAAACCGCCCCAGATGCCGGTGGGCGGCCGTTTTTCCAAGTATACCTCGCCCTGACGCAGTAGGATCAGCATGGCGGTTTCCTTCTGCGGCAGCGGCTTGCGCGGTTTGGGCTCAGGCAGCTCCGCCACCCGCTTTTCATTGTAGGCGACGCAGCCGGAACCGAGGGGGCAGGCGGCACAGGAAGGCTTGCGGGTGCACACCGTGGCGCCCAGGTCCATCAGCGCCTGGGTATAGGTTTCGATGCCGGAATCGGGCAGCAGTGCTTCGGCCTGTTGCCACAGCCTGTTTTCCACTGGCTTTGCGCCGGGATAGCCCGCAATGCCGAAACAGCGCGCCAGCACGCGCTTGACGTTGCCGTCCAGGATCGCCCGCCGCTGGCCAAAGGCGAAAGCCAGGATCGCGGCAGCGGTGGAGCAGCCGATGCCTGGCAGCGCCACAACCTGCTCGGGATCAGACGGAAAAATGCCGCCATGCTGCGCCACCACAAGCTGCGCGGCACGGTGCAGGTTGCGTCCGCGCGCGTAGTAGCCAAGCCCGCTCCAGTGGGCGAGCACCTCATCCTGCGACGCGGCAGCGAGGGTGGCAATGTCCGGAAAGCGCGCGATGAAGCGCCGATAATAGGGGATGACGCTGGCGACCTGGGTCTGCTGCAGCATGATTTCCGACAGCCACACCAGGTAAGGATCGCAGGTACGCTGCCAGGGTAAGTCGTGCCGGCCATGATGTTTCTGCCACTCGATCAGGCGCTGTGAAAAATCCTTCATGGCCTTTTACTGGACCTTGAGCTTGATGTTGGAGGACTTGATGTTGGCGACCTTGAGCGCGGCGATGCTGAACTGGCCGCTGACGTTAAGATTTTTCAGAAAGCCGAAATCCAGCGGCTTTTCGGGCCGCTTGACCTTGTTTTCCGGCTTGCCCGGCGGCAAATAGCGGTCAACATCGAGCCGGTCGATGACGATATCGAACGAATAGGCGGGCGCGCCGAAGTTGCTCATGCCGAGCCGGGCCTTGAGCGGGCTACCGTCGAGTTTGCCGGACAGGTCCAGATGCGCATCCTGCCTGGCGAAATCAAGCCGGGCCGCACCGCCCAGATTCATGTTGAGCGCCCTGGGCATGGCCGGACTGCTGAGTTTCAAGCTGGCAACGAGTTTATCCAGGCTGAACTGGCGCGTATCCAGGTTGGCGCTGAACGGGCTGGCGACCCGGCTCTTGATGGTGTTGTCGCCTTGCTGGCCGATGATGTCCAGAGTGAAATTGTCAGCGCGAACAGCGCGGCCTTTGCCGGTCAACGCCGGGACACTCAGCACCAGATCCAGATTACCCTTGGGGGGCTGTATCAGCTTCGCCGTCAGATCAACCCCGCCTACGAAACGCTCCGGCCCCAGTTCGAATTTCGGCGAGGTCAGACGAATATCCAGGCCATCGACACCACGCTTGCCGCTCAGGGAAACCGTCAGCGCATCCAGAGTGAGAGCCTTGGCCTCGGTATCGAACAGCAGGCCGCTAGCCAACGCCACTTGGACGTCGATCTTCGGGTTGTCGCCCTGCAAGGTGAATTTGAGGTCAATCTTGCCGGGCTGGTTGTTGGCCAGACGCCCGGATTCAAATTCCATGCCGGAAATATCCAGTTTCTGCCCAGTCATCCGGTCGTCGAATGACAGCGCGGCGCGGGTGACGCTAACGCCTTCGATGTCGAACTTGAACTGCTCAGACTCATCCTTCTTCAACAGGTCATCGATGTTGGTGCTGCCGTCGGGATAACGCACCAGTCTGGCCCGGATGCCATCTATCTGGATGCGATCCACCACCAGTTGCTTCTTCAGCAGCGGCAACACCGCGAGGGAAACCCGTGCGCTGGCTATGGCGGCGAATTCCTTGTTGCTGCCGTGCTCGCTCAAGGAAATCTTGCCGAAATCAGCGCCGATACGGGGGAAAAAGGTCAGCTTGATGTCGCCTTCGAGCTTCAGGGTGCGCTGCTTCTTTTCCTGCACCAGATTGACGATCAACGGCTTGTAATCGTTCGGGTTAAAGGTGGCGGCGACCAGCGCGATAAGGGCAAGGAATACGACAAGAATGGCGCCAATGAAAATCAGTCCGTATTTCAGGCTTCTTTTCATTATCATCACCCTGAGGCTGGGAACAAGACTGGAGCGGGTGAAGGGAATCGAACCCTCGTATGCAGCTTGGGAAGCTGCCGTTCTGCCATTGAACTACACCCGCAGGATGGGGGATTTTACGATGGTTCCACGCATTACTCAACTACAAACCTACAGATGAGCCCTTTGTTGCAATTAACCACATCTATTGAAAATTCGCATTGAAAAACCAGAAACAGGTCGAAAAGTGTCGATATTTTTTACACTTTTCTTGAAATTTATCTCATGAAAAATTGCAACACAATGATAAATATAGCCAGTCCATATTGAGTATAATAATTGCTTTATTTTATATAGCCTCAATACGCAAAAAATCAGGGCCGCGATGGACGCCCACTAGAATCCACAGGAACGGAGTAAGAACGTGACGGGACAACTCGATGACAAGCATGGGAGTCGCTTTCTGCTGAATAGCGAAGCGGATGTTCGGGCATTATTGAACAAGCTGCAGAAAAAACGCAGCCATGTGACGGGTCACTTCGATAACAGCTACCACATTTTTTCCACCTGCTTGCTGGAGGTTGGAAAAAACACGGTGATCCTGGATGACGTCTCCGACGAAGCAATATCCCAACGTATCCTGGCCTGTTCCCGGCTGCATTTCAGCTCGGTATACGCCGGTGTGCCGGTGAGCTTCATGTCCTCACAAATCGAACCCTGCCTCTTCGAAGGCGCAGCCGCGTTTTCCATTCCCCTTCCTTCAACCGTACTCTGGCCTCAGCGTCGCGAACTCTTCCGGGTGCCGACACCCGTTGGCAAACCGGTACTATGCGAAATTGAGCTCAACAATGGCGAAATCGCCCGCAACCCACTTTCGGACATCAGCGTAGGCGGCATCGGCATGTTGACGCAAGCATCGTCCCCAACGCTAAAGCAAGGTGCCCTGTTTGGAGGTTGCCACATCGACTTGCCCGGATTCGGGGAACTGACATCCGACATTCGCATTTGCAGCTCAGCCGACATCACACTCAGGAACGGCCATCCCGTCAGGCGTTACGGCTGCCAGTTCATCGATCTTCCACAACAGGAGCAGTCACTGTTGCAGCGCTACGTGACCAAACTCGAACTCGCCATGCGTGGCTCCCACGCCCACGCCTGACGACGCGGCACATCTTCTCCAACCCCGGTCAACCGGGGATCTTTCGTTCTACCATTGGGCTGTGCCTGCATGGTAGAATGTAATCTCACTTTTTCGCGGCAATATTGAAGGCGATGCAGCTAACGGTCAATGGCGTACCTCACTCCTTCGAGCAGAATCCGAACCTCTCCCAGTTGCTGGAAACCCTGAACCTCACCGGAAAACGTCTGGCGGTGGAAAGGAACAGCGAAATCGTGCCGCGCAGCCAGTTCGGCGACACGTTGCTGGCCGATGGGGACAAACTGGAAATCGTCGTCGCTGTGGGCGGCGGGTGATTAAATTCTTGAACCGCAGAGACACTCTCCACAGATTACGCAAATAAATGTAGGTTGGGCACGGGTGCCCAACAAAAGATAAACAAACCGTCGGGCACAGCGTGCCCGACCTACATGATCTCTGCGATCTCTGATGGTGATAATTTTTGGGAAATAAAATATGGACGAACTCATTATCGCAGGCAAGGCTTATTCCTCGCGCCTTCTGATCGGCACCGGCAAATACAAGGATTTCGACGAAACCCGCCGCGCCGTCGAGGAAAGCGGCGCGCAGATCGTGACGGTGGCGATCCGCCGCACCAATATCGGCCAGACCGCCGGCGAACCGAGCCTATTGGACGCGCTGCCGCCCTCAAAATTCACCTACCTGCCCAACACCGCCGGCTGCTACAGCGCCGACGACGCCATCCGCACCCTGCGCCTTGCGCGAGAACTGCTGGACGGCCACGACCTGGTCAAGCTGGAAGTGCTGGGCGACCCGAAAACGCTCTACCCGAACATGGTGGAAACCATTCATGCGGCGGAAGTCCTGGTCAGGGACGGCTTCAAGGTGATGGTCTACACCTCCGACGACCCGATCATTGCCAAACAACTGGAAGAAATCGGCTGCGTCGCGGTAATGCCGCTGGCCTCGCTGATCGGCTCCGGCATGGGCATCCTCAACCCGTGGAACCTGCAGATCATTATCGACAACGCCAAGGTGCCGGTAATCGTCGATGCCGGCGTGGGCACCGCCTCCGATGCGGCTATCGCCATGGAACTGGGCTGCGACGGGGTGCTGATGAATACCGCCATCGCCGGCGCCGGCAACCCGGTGCTGATGGCCTCGGCCATGAAAAAAGCGGTACAGGCCGGGCGCGAGGCTTTCCTCGCCGGCCGCATGCCGAAAAAGCTGTATTCCGCCAGCCCGAGTTCTCCCACTACGGGTTTAATTTCCTAGCCACAGAGCTCACAGAGAACACAGAGTTCTCGCTTTTCTCTGTGGGCTCTGTGTTCTCTGTGGCAAAAATTTTATGAACCATCGCCCAATCAGAAGCTTCGTCCTGCGCCAGGGCCGCATGTCCAATGCCCAGACCCGGGCGCTGGAAACCCTGCTGCCGCGCTGGGGCATCCCCTACCAGGAAGAGCTGCTCGACCTTAACACCATCTTCGGCAGAGCAGCCCCCAAAATCCTTGAAATCGGTTTCGGCATGGGGGATTCCACAGCGGCCATCGCCGCCGCCCATCCGCAAAACGACTATCTCGGCATCGAGGTTCACGGCCCCGGCGTCGGCAGCCTGCTCAACCAGATCGAAGCTCTGGGCCTGACCAATCTGCGCGTCATCCAGCACGACGCGGTGGAGGTGCTCAAGCACATGGTCGCCCCGGCCAGCCTCGATGGCGTGCATATTTTCTTCCCCGATCCCTGGCACAAGAAAAAACACCACAAACGCCGTCTGATCCAGCCGGAACGGGTCGCGCTACTGTGCGAAAAACTCAAAGACAGCGGTTATCTTCACGCCGCCACCGACTGGCAGGAATATGCCGAACACATCCTCGCCGTGCTCTCGGCAGAACCCAGGCTCGCCAACACCGCCGCCGATTACGCCCTCAAGCCGGACTACCGCCCGCTGACCAAATTCGAGCAACGCGGTATCAAACTCGGCCATGGGGTGTGGGACATCGTATTTCGTCGGGGTTAAGCTATACTTCTGCTTCCACCCGTTAAATCATTAAGGAGACTTCATGAAAAACCTGTTGATCGCATTATGTCTGGCTATCGGTTTCGCCTCTCCCGCCTTCGCTGCCGATGCGAAAGCACTGACCGGACAGCAATCCAAAATGGCCACCTGCAACAAGGAAGCAGGAGAGAAGGCGCTGAAAGGCGACGAGCGCAAGAAGTTCATGAGCGAGTGTCTGAAGACCAAGGCTCCCGACGCTGCGAAACCCGATGCCGCGAAAGAAGCCGCGATGCCTGTAGAAGGTGCTCAGAAGGGGAAATTAACCCCCATGGCCACCTGCAACAAAGCTGCCGGCGAAAAAAGCCTGAAAGGGGACGAGCGCAAGAAGTTCATGAGCGAGTGCCTGAAGGCCAAGGGTCCGGAAAACATGAAGTAGACCCCACCCCACCCTAGCCCTCCCCCTGAAGGGGAGGAATAAATCAAAACCCGCTACGGCGGGTTTTTTTTCAGTGGGCAATCGGCGCGGACCCGGTCTGGTCGAAATCCGCGCCCAGCATTTTGTTCTCGAACACTTCCGGCGGCACCGGCTGGCTCAACAGATAACCCTGAATGGAATCGCAGTCGCATTGGACGAGAAAATCCCGCTGCTCTACGGTCTCCACCCCTTCTGCCACCACCTTCAGTCGCAGGCTGTGGGCCAGGGCGATGATGCCGGTGACGAGGGCGGCATCGTCCGGGTCGCTGGTCACATCGCGCACGAATGATTGGTCGATTTTCAGACAGTCCACCGGAAAGCGCTTGAGGTAGCTCAGGGACGAGTAACCGGTTCCAAAATCGTCGATGGTGAGCTGCACGCCGATTTCCTTTAACTGATGCAGGGTGGACAGAGCTTCGCTGGCCTGTTCCATCAGCACGCTCTCGGTGATTTCCAGCTCCAGAAGCGCCGGGTCGAGCCCGGTTTCCGCCAGCACCGCCCTGACGTTATCGACAAAATTGTGCTGCCTGAGTTGCACCCCGGACAGGTTCACCGCGACCGCCAGCGGCATTCCGGCATTGACCCAGATCTTGGCTTGGGCGCAGGCCGTGCGCAGCACCCAGGCGCCGATGGAAACGATCAGCCCGGTTTCCTCCGCCAGGGGGATGAACCTGGTGGGAGAGACCAGACCAAACTCCGGATGCTTCCAGCGCACCAGCGCCTCCATTCCGGACAGAGCTCCAGTCGCCAGCAACGCCTTGGGCTGGTAATACACCAGCAGCTCGTTCCGTCCCTCCGCCCGGCGCAGGGCGCCTTCCATCTGCACCTGCTCGGAAATCGTTGCCTCCATGCCCGACTCGTAGAACTCATGGCCGCTATTGCTCTTCTTCGCCAGGTACATTGCGCTGTCGGCATGTTTGAGCAAGGTATTGCCATCCACGCCATCGGCAGGATAGACAGAAATGCCGATGCTGACGCTGACGTAGATGTCATGGCCGTCGATTTCGAACGGCGTGGCCAGGGCGAGACAGATCTTCTGGCTGGCGACCGAGGCCACCGTGGCGCTGGCCAGATCCTCCAGCAGCACGGTGAACTCGTCGCCGCCGAAGCGCGCCACACTGTCGTCGGTGCGGACGCTGTGGCTGATCCGCCGGCCCGCAGCAACCAGCAGGCGGTCGCCGACATCATGGCCGAGGGTGTCGTTGACATTCTTGAAGCGATTAAGATCGAGAAACAGCAGTGCAAACGTCTGGCTCTTGTCCCGGGCGCGGTCTATGGCCTGGTTCAGCAGGCCCATGAAGTTCATCCGGTTCGGCAAATCGGTCAGGGTGTCATTGTAAGCCAGATGACGGATGCGCCGTTCGGCGTGGCTGACCGCAGCGATGCGATCTTCCAGCACCGCCATCATGCTGTTGAAGGCATGAGCCATGTCGGCGATATCCTTCGGCCCGGACAACACTGCGCGCACCTTGGACCCGCCCGCCTCGGCGCGCGCCATGCTGGCCGAAAGCTGGTTGAGCGGCCGGGTCATGCGGCTGGTCAGGAAGCGGATCAGGATCAGGATCAGCAGCGCGAAGGAAAACGACGAAATCATGTTGGCAATGAAAATATCGCGGGTCATTTGAGCAAGCGCCGCCTTGCTCATCACCACCGCAACGTCTCCGAGCCGTTCTCGCCTGGCTTCCTGAACCTGGAAAGGCGATGCGGCGGAAGGCTGCGAATACACCGGCGCGGCGAAGCGCCATGCGCCCTCGCTTTCCGCGTCGAGCACGGCCAGGGCTTCCGCTCCGGCAACAGGAACGAAGCTTTTGGGGAATTCAGCGGAACGGGCACCGCCCTTGGCCAGCAGGACACGCCGGGCGGTGTCGCGAATCTCCACGCTCGCCACGCCGGGAAAAGCCAGGGTCGCTCTCACCGCCTCAGCAACGTTGTCGGGCGAGGCATAGAGCAGGGCCAGGGCGCTCTGGCGCGCCAGGTTTTCGGTGATGCGCTGGCCCTGCTCGATGAGATTGCGGCGCACCCGCTGGTTAGCCTGCCACGAGCTCACCAGGGAAGAAAACAACGCCAGACAGAGGATGCCGAGCGTCATCGTGACGCTCAGCTGACGCCGGAAAGTAAACTCGCGGAGAAATGTTTTGAGCATCTTGTTCATGGGCTGTATTTCAAGGCTCCGGGAACACCAGGTCGAAACTCGGCTGCTGACGGCGCAGATCGAGCCCGAGATGCTGGGCGGTGCGCAGGTTGACCGCGATCCGCACGTCGCGCAACGGCATCATGCCATGCTCCCCATGGTTGCCGGAGGCGAGAATGCCGAGCGCCAGGCCGGCGAGGCTTTTCCCCAATGCCACGTTGTCGGGGTAAAGCGCAAACAGCACACCCCGCCGGACATGGCCGAAAGTGCTGGAAAATACGGTGAGGCTGCGGTTCCACGACTCCTGCAGCACCAGGGGCAAAACCGATCCTTCCTCCACCGTGGTGATATCCTGCGGCAGCCACAAGGCATCCGTGCGGCTGTCGACCACGGCGAAAATGGCCTGATACTGTTGCATCGCGCCGCGCAGATCCTGGGCCTCGTACGCCACCAGCTCCAGCCCCTGGGCACGCGCGGCTTCTCTGGCCAGCCTCATCAGCCAGGCATTGTGGCGGAGATCGTAGACGACGTGCACACGCTTCGCGGCCGGCATCAGCACCTTCAGGCGGGCGAACAGCAGCGCGGGATCCGGCGACAGGCTGACCACCGACAGGCCGCGCGCCTCGCTTTCCGGCACCGTCACCACGCCGCCCACCACCATCGCCATGCCGCGATCCGGCGTCACCGCCTTCATGCCTTGGCGGCCGAGGGCGATCACCACCCTGGCGTCCTGGCGGCGCAGCGCGGTTTTCAGTTCAGCGCTGTCGGCGCTGGGCTTCACCGCGTATTTGACCACCCGCGAGTTGGCCCGGTCTTCGATGCCCTCGACGATTTTCTCGAAAATCGCCCGGTAAGGCTCGCCGATATCGGGATAGGCCACGGCAATCTTATCTTCCCCTGCTGCCCATGCCGGTGATGTAACGACCAGCGCCGTGGCGACAAGCAACGCCATCACTCCCTTTTCCCGCAGTCCATGTAGGGCGCAATAAGCGAAGCGCATTGCGCCGAATGTGTTCGCCATACGGCGCAATGCGCTTCGCTTATTGCGCCCTACGAAGGCTGACCGGCCAAGGCTGACAGTACCAACCTTGTTGTAATGGACAAGCATTATCATAGCTGGTGACGCACTTCGAAGCGCCACTCGCGCGGGGCCAGCGGCAGGTCGTTGGGGATCAGGCCCGGCGCCGGTGACGGCTCGCGCGCGTCGGCATCGAACAGGTTGCGCACCGTGAAGGCGAAATCCCAGTCTTTTTTCCACTTCTGTTTGCGCAGCGTGAGGTCCACGGTGTGGTAATCGGCGATGGCGGGACGGGTATCCGAGGGCTCGCGACTGCGGTCGGCGACGTGATTGACCTGTGTGTTCAGGGTCCAGCCCGGCATGAAGCGCCAGTCCGCCCGGGCATAAACGTGGTGCCGGGGGGCGTTGCCCGCATCCTGGTTCGTTGCCTCATCGATCGAACGTTGATGCGCATAATTGCCCGACAGCCGCAGACTGCGGCTCGCTTCCCAGACCAGCTCGACTTCCAGGCCTTGTCCGTTCTGCCGCCCGGCATTCTGCGCGGTAAAACTGGCATCCGGGTTCTGCACGAAACGCAGGATATCCTTCATCCGGTAGTGGAACAGGTTCAGGTTGGCCTGCAGGGTGCTGGCAGGCTGCCAGGCGAAAGCCAGTTCCACGGATTCGTTGGTTTCCGGCTTGAGGTTGGGATTGCCCAGCGCCACCGGATTGTTGATATTGTAGAGCTCGGAGAATGACGGCGGGCGGAAAGCGCGCCCGTAAAGCAGCTTGCTGGTGAGGTTGTAGGCCGTTTCCCATACCAGAGCCACGCGCGGGTTGGTGGTGCCGCCGAAATCGGAATACTGGTCGTGACGCACCCCGGCGGTGAGGTACCAGTCCCGATAGAGCGCCCATTCGTCCTGCACGTAGGCATGGCTCACGGTGCGGCTGTGGGGGCGCAGAAAAGGCGCGCTATCGGTCACGTCCTGCACCGATCCCAGCGGAACCGGCACGAATCCGATGCCGGGCACCGCCGCCAGCGTGTAATTCTTGCTTTCCTGCGTGCGGTACAGTTCGTCTTCCTGAGTTCCGGCGCCGAAGCGCAGCTTGTGGCTCTGCAATCCGGTATAAGTAGCAGACAGGTTGAAGCGCAAGTGGCGCTCCCACTGGTAGGGATTGCCGATCACGCCATCGGGGAAGCCGGGAAAGCCCGGCGGATAAAGCGTCAGGTCGGATTGCTCGGTGATGTGCAGATAGCTGGCCTGGGCGGTCACATCCAGATCGGGGGCAAAGTTCATATCCTGCCAGGTGAGGTCGGTGGAGACGCGCTCGCCGAAACTGCGCCCCCTCGGATCCAGCGCCGAAGCCACGCCGGCGCCGCTACCCCCGTTATCGCGCTGCTGGTAGCCGGCGCGCAATCGCCATTTGTCGCGCGCTAAGTCGAGGCGGGCGTCGATGGCGTCGCGGCCGAGGTTGACCGGCCCCGGCGCGAGGGAAGGAAATGGCGAGCCGGACAGCACGTCCGCAGCGATGATTTGCCGCTGGCCGTCGGTGGCGCCCACCCGCAGATAGGCGGCAACGTCGAACCCGCCCCAAGTGCCCCCATGCTGCATCCAGGCGTCGCGGCTCTTGAACGAGCCGACGCGCACACCGAGTTCGGTGCCGTTGATGTCGGCGGCGGTCTTGGTGATGATGTTGATCACCCCGGAAAAGGCGTCCGCGCCGTAGAGCGCGGAACCGGGGCCGCGGATCACCTCGATGCGCGCGATGTTCTCCACCGGCATGCCGCCCCAGATCAGGGAACGGTCGCCGACGAACACGCTGGTGATGGGTATGCCGTTGACCAGCATCAGCACCTGGGGATTGTACTGGGTGGAGATGCCACGGAGGGTATAGATCGGATTGTAGCCCAAAGCGGAGCGCGCCACGTGCAGGCCCGGTACGGTTTCCAGCACTTCGTCCAGATCCGCCGCACCGATGGCTGCGATGTCTTCCGCGGTGACCACGGTGGCCACCGACGGTGCCCGCGCGACGGGCTGCCGGACACCGCTGGCGATGGTGACGAAGGATTTATCGCCGTAGGCCAGCGCCAGATCCTCTTCCTCGTCCCCCTGGCCGGCACAGGCGCCGACCCACGTGAGGGCCAGTGCCGCAGCCACTAACCGTACAATCGCTCTATTCATGATAACTCCCCTGGCAATCCAATTACCCATTACCGTTGCCACTGGCGGCGGGTAACGCCCTCGTAAAGCATAACCCGGCAAGGCAGCGGAAACAACAGGCCGGCCGGTTTTTCCACTGCATCCAGGTAGCATGGCGGCATGCCGGAGAGAAAGGACGGCAGGCTAGAAAAATAATACTCGCGCGGCGACATGCCGAAATCGGCGCACAGCGCCGCGGACAGCGCGGCATAATTCATATGCAAACGCCAGCGTCCGGCGAGCAGGATGCGCTCCACCTCGAACGCAAGCCTGAGATGCGGCCCGCCGTCCAGGCCTATTTCGCGCACCAGCGCCATCATCGGGGCGATGCGCTCGTCCGCGGAGGTGATCGGCCGCCCGTAGCCGGCGATGCCCCGCTGCCGCTTGAGTTCTGCGCGCACCAGTTCGGCCAGGTCTTCGCCCGCATCGACATGGGCCCTGGCCCGGGTCAGGAACTCGATGGCGCGCAAAGTCACGCCCCAGCCATAGATTTGCGCCTCGGAAACGGCAAGGGCGGCGGCAATGCCGAGGCTGCCGGTGCTGCGCGCCGTGCCCGCCAGCGCAGCCACGCGGTTGTTCCAGATGCGCGTATCGGGGTAGCTGGTGAAGTTACAGACGGCATGCAGCACCTTCATCTGTTGCGGCGTAAAGCGGCGGCCGGTGATGCCGAACAGGTAGAGTTCCAGCCAGTCCAGGTCCTTGAGCGATGCGTGCAGGTCATGGCCGCGGAACACCGCGCGTTCTCCGGGAAAAAACGCTCCCATACGGGTGGCGAGCCGTCCGACATGTTCTTCCAGCAATTGCGGACCCTTCATGACTTGTCCTCCATTTTCAAGCCTGCCCCGGTGGGGCCGGGGTCGTTTTCCAGTTCAATGCGGAAAAACGGAAAATTCTTGTGGCCGTAATCCTTTTGCTCCAGCGCATGCACCGCAGCGCCCGGCAACCGTAGCAGCAGGTGCAGCATTTCTCCCTGCGCCGGCGTGAAGCCGAGATCGAGCAAGGCCGCCGCCGTCACGCCGGTCATCGCCAGCGGCAGCCCGGCGGCGGATTCCAGCAGCGGCCGGTGGGCTTGCAGCCAAGGAAGGGACGGCCCGCAACCTTGGCCGGCGAGATGCGCGAGGGTTTGCAGCACCGGCTTGGTACAGCGCACACCGTGGGGGTCGAAACCGGGCGGGTGACCGGGCGCGGGCCAGACGTCCGCCGGATTTTCGGCAGGACTTGCCGCCAGTCCTGCCTGCCAGAGCGCCAGATCAGTGCCACGCTCGATCCAGTCTTCCATGGCGAGCCGCACTTCCCGCGCGCCGCCGGATGCGCCCGCGCCTACCGCCAGTGCCGCCATCAAACAGGATGCCGAGGTGGAACCGCCTACTCCGCCACACATCGCGGCATGTACCGCCGCATCGCGCGGCCCCGGATTCGCCAGCGCCAGCGCCAAGCCCTCCAGCAGTCTGGCCTGCGCCGGTGACGGCGCCTCGCCGCGAAACAGCAGGAACAGATACTCGATCCAGCTTGCATTGGCCAGCAGGTCGCCGTAAACATTGTAGCCGTGGCAATGGCAGGACGCCGCCGCGAAGGCGTTGTCCGGCTCGGGCTCCTCCTGCCAGATGCGGGTGTGGATGAATTCCTCGCTCATTTCGCCGTCCCCAGAATTTTCATGCGCAGCCCCATGGGCGGGACTTCCTCGCCGTCGATGCGCACGTCGAGCAAAGTCGGGCCGGGATGGTTTAGAATCGCGTCCAGGTCAAGGCTTTCGAAATCCTCGGCGGTGCGGATCACATGGCCCGGAATGCCCATGGATTCGGCCAGCAGCCTGAAATCCACCGCCGGCAGCTCGAACCCGACCTGTTCCGCACCACCTAGGCGCTGCCCGTGCTTCACCATGCCCAGTGCCGCATCGTTGAGGACCACGAACACCACGTTGAGCTTCTCGGTCAGCGCCACGGTCATTTCCTGGCCATTCATGAGCAGGCTGCCGTCCCCGGTGATGCAGACCACCGGCACAGCGCGGTTGGCGAGCGCGGTGCCGACCGCGCCGCCGATGGCCCAGCCCATCGGGGCGAAATTCATCGTGACGCGCATCCAGCCCCCGGCGCTGGGCCGGTGATCGTGCATACCCAGATCATGGATTGCCCACGTCGTGCTGTTGCCGGAATCGACCAGGAAACGCGTATCGGGCAGAGAGCGCCAGCCGAGTTCGCGCATCAAATACTGCGGCTTGATCGGCGCGCCGGCGGATGGCGATTTGAACGGATCGTCAACCAGGACCTTCCTGAATCGCCGCTTCTCGCCAACGAAAATCCGTTTCATGTCATCCCTGCGCAGCGTTCGCAGTAGCCGCTCGAACACCGGGCGGATACGACCGCGTACGTGCAGACGAGCCATCGGCGAGTGCGTCAGGTGCGCCTCGCAGGAATCGATATGCACCAGCCGGTCGTTCAACAGCGATTCGCTCCAGCCGTTGCTGGTCCATTCGCTCAGATTGGAACCGACCACCAGGATCAGGTCAACATCCTTATCGCCCATCGCCGCGACGGCGGACGGATGACCGGCGAATCCGAACACGCCACGGTACAAAGGGTGGCGCGGGCTGATGAACCCCTTGGCGTCGGGGGTGACGACGAAAACCGCCCCCATCCTCTCCACCAACTCGATGACGAGGTCAATGGCCTCCCCGCAGCCGCTGCCGATCAGCACCACCACCCGCTGCGCCTGCGCCAGTTGCGCCTGCAATTCCCGAACCGCCGCGTCATCCACAACAGACACCGGCTGTAGCAGATGCGCCAGATCGTAGGTCGGCCCGCTTTTCGTCAGCGAGCGCTGCACGTCCACCGGAATGCTGAGGTGAACCGGGCCGGGTGTCGGCTGGTGCGCGCTCAGCAACGCGCTGACCAGTTGCGTTTCCATCTGATCCGGATGGGATATCAGCGCGCTGTAGCGTGTGCAGATACGAAACATGGCGACCGTGTCGATGCCGGCACCGGATGATTCCTGCAACGCCCCCCTGCCCAGCAAATGCAGCGAGGGCTGGCCGGTGATGACCAGCATCGGAATCTCGTTTTCATAAGCGCAGGCCACGCCGGTGATGAGATTGGTGGCGCCCGGGCCGGAAGTGGCGCAGCACACGCCTATCCTGCCCGATTCACGGGCGTAGCCATCGGCCATGAAAGCGGCTCCCGTTTCATGGCGCGCCACGACCGGGCGCGGCCCGCCGCGCCGGGCGCTACGCGCGAGCGCATTGTACAGCGGTTCGATGGCGCCGCCGGGCACGCCAAAAACGTATTCGACACCGATTTGTTCCAGATAGGCGACCAGCAGATCAGCCGCTTCCATCATTGGGCGAGGCTCCTCCCAGACGGCTTTTGCCCGCCTTACCCCTGTTACGGGCTGGTTCAGTTCCAACATTCTCCCTCTTTCTCGCCGCTCTGCCTTGCGCAGCGTATTTTAAATTCCACTGCCCCGCCCAGACGGGCGTTTTCGGACACGGCGCCATTATAATGGATTATATGGCATCCTGCCGCTGATGGCACGCAGGAATTCCTGCCTGAACTGTTCGTTGTCGCTGAAACAGCCGGCAAAGGCCTGGGTATAAACTCGCTCGTCACCGCGCCGGTCCTCGCCCAGCAACAGGCAAAGCTGCTCAGCCTCAATCACGCAGGCGGCGCCCCTGGCCTTGCCGTGCGTCACCATGGCTTCGGCGACGTCGCGCGTCATCCATTCCTGGTAGGTGAAGCGGTGGCCTATCGCATCCACCAGCCGGGCGATACGGCCGAAGCCGTGGAGCCGACCGCCGGGGATGTAGGCAACGTGAGCGATGCCGCGAAACGGCACGAGGTGGTGCGGGCAGACACCATGCACCGCGATGCCGCGTATCACCACCATGTCCTCGCGCGGATCGGCGAAGCCTTCTCCCAGCACTTCGGCGGGCTCCATGTCATAGCCGCCGAGCAAACGCTTTTCCCATAGCTCGCGCACGCGCTGTGCGGTTCTGATGGTATGTGTGCTGTCCGGAGAAACGCCGCAGGCACGCAACAAGTCGGTAATGGCCCGCTCGAAGGCGGCGGCGTCGAACTGGCCGGCACGCGGAATGCCCAAACCGCCGGGAGTCGGCGCGGGATGATCGTGGTCGCAACAGTCAGTCATGACAACATATCCTCTTATAAAAAACTTGTCTGCAAGTATAATACTTACATGAACAGCCTGTGGGACGAAAAGGAAGCCGGGCGCTGCGTCGGCGAGCTTGAACTGCGTGCCTGGAGCTCGCGCCTGCTGGGTAGCGAAAAGGCGCTGGTAATGGTTGGCGGCGGCAACACTTCGGTCAAACTGCGGGAAGACGGCGAGGACATCCTTTACATCAAGGGCTCGGGCGCCGACCTCGCCCACGTAACGGAAAAGGATTTTGCTCCGGTGCGGCTGGCAGCGGTGAAGCGGCTGATCGAACGCGACGCCATGAGCAACGCGGAAATGGCCGTCGAATTCCGCGCCGCCCTGGCCAACCCGAAAGCGCCGCGCCCCTCGATAGAAACCCTCCTCCACGCCATCTTGCCCTTCAAGTGGGTGGAGCACACCCATGCCGACGCGGTACTGGCCGTAGCGAACACCGACCACGGCGAACGCCATATTCGAGCAGCCTTAGGTGATGCCGTGCTGATCGTGCCTTACCACAATTCCGGCTTCGAATTAGCTAAAGCCTGCCACGAGGTCTTCAGCCGCGAAGCCACCGCCAATACCATCGGCATGGTGTTGATGCATCACGGTCTCTTTGCCTTTGGCGACAATGCCCGTGAGTCCTACGAGCGCATGATCGCCCTGGTCACTCGCGCCGAGGACTACCTGAAAAGCTGCTGCGCCGGGGACATTCCACTGCGCTTTCCACCCGCACAGGCCGCCAGCGGTCAGGGTATGCTGGCGCTCGCCGCCCTGCGCCGCGACATTTCGCGCGCCGCCGGCTTCCCCCTGGTGATGACGCTTTCCTCCGACCTGATGAGCCTGGCTTTCGCCCGCCGCCCCGACCTGGAATCGCTCTCCCAGCGCGGCCCGGCCACCCCGCACCACGCGGTGTTCACCAAGCGCGTGCCGATGCTGGGCCGCGACGTCGCCGCCTTCACCGCTGCGTACCGCCGCTATCTGGCGCAAAACGCACCCGAACAGGCGGAACGCCTGCCCGACGTCGCGCCGCGCATCGTGCTCGACCCGGAATGGGGGCTGATTTCCGCCGGCATCACGGCCTTCTACGCCGACGCGGCCGCCGAGATTTACCGCCACAGCATGAAAATCCAGTCACGCGCCGAAGCGCTGGAGGCCTATGCTTCCCTGCCTCCGCGTGAAGTTCTCGCCGCCGAGATCGAATATGGCGGCTTCGAGCAGACGATGCGCAACCAGTACGCCCTTGCCGGCCAGGTTGTACTGGTGGACCGGGCTCTGTCCAATCAGGCCAAGGTGGAAGAACTGCTCGCAAAGGGCGCGGCGGTGATCGGGCTGGATAACGACCCGGCCGTCAAGACACTCCACCCCCAACCGGAATATCTCGGTCTGTGCTGCGGCCTGGCAGATAGTCAAATTGAAGCAGATGGATGTAGGAGCGGGCTTGCCCGCGATCAACGGCATCCATCGCGGGCAAGCCCGCTCCTACCCAACCTTTCGAATCCCGTTGACAGGCCCCTATACAACCCGACCGAAATAGCCGCCGCGCTGGAACTGTCGGTACGCCGCTTCGGCGGTATCGATCGGCTGCTTGGCGGCGATGCGCTGTTACAGGAAATGTGCCGGCCATTGCTGGCGTTGTCGCCGCTTCAGTCTGAGTAGGGCGGATGAGCGCAGCGTTATCCGCCGCATGGAAAAGTACGGCAACCATCCGGCGGATAACGGCCTGCGGCCTCATCCGCCCTACCGTGTTTTTGCTTTACGCGCGTTTCGGGGGCATCGACATCCCGATATTGGCAGCCGCCTGTGAGCCGCTGCTTGAACTTTCACCCCTAAGGAAAACCGCATGAAAATCGAAACCCTGCGCTGGCAAGATAGCCGTCTGGAAATGATTGACCAGCGAGTGTTGCCGGCGCGCTTCGAATATCTCTCCTACGATTCCGCCGCCAGCGTCGCCCACGGCATCCGCGCCATGGTGGTGCGCGGGGCACCGGCGATCGGCTGTGCCGCCGCCTACGGCGTGGCGCTGGAAGCACTGCGCCTGATGGAAACCGCCCCGGAAGCGTTCCGCAGCGGGATGGAAAAGGGTTTTTCCAGCCTGGCGCAGAGCCGCCCGACGGCGGTCAACCTGTTCTGGGCGCTGCAACGCATGCGCCAGGTGTGGCAAGGCATGGGCGCCGCCGCTCCGGTGATCGTGGCCGAACGGTTACTGAACGAGGCCCATGAAATCCATACCGAAGACATCCGCATCAACCGCGCCATGGGCACAGCGGGCGCGGCACTGCTTGCCGACGGCGCGCGCGTGCTCACCCACTGCAATGCCGGAGCCTTGGCCACAGCAGGATGGGGCACGGCGCTGGGCGTAATCCGTTCGGCAGTTGAAGCCGGAAAAAAAATCTCGGTCATCGCCGACGAGACGCGCCCGTTCCTGCAAGGGGCGCGTCTCACCGCCTGGGAGATGGTGCAGGAAAGCATCCCCGTCACCCTGATCACCGACAACATGGCCGGCCACCTGATGGCGCACGGCGAGATCGACGCAGTCATCGTCGGCACCGACCGGGTGGCGGCCAACGGCGACGTGGCCAACAAGATCGGCACCTACATGGTGGCAGTGCTGGCGCGCCGCCACCACATCCCGTTCTACGTCGCCTGCCCGCTCTCCACCATCGACCGGAACATCGCCAGCGGCGCGGATATTCCCATCGAGGAACGCGCCCCGGAGGAAGTCACCGGCTTCCGCGACTGCCAGTGGGCTGCGCAAGGCGTTTCGGTACGTAACCCGGCCTTCGACGTCACCCCCGCCGAACTGGTCACGGCGCTGATTACGGAAAAAGGCGTAGTGATAGCTCCAGACCGGGAGAAGGTCGCGGCGCTGTTCGCATAAACACCCCCTACGCAGCAGAATCTGGACTTGGCCTTGACACCTCCAATACACAGGTTCAGCATGATTCGACAAAGGGGTCGATAAAGCTGCGCCAACAACGAGGATAAGGCCATGGACGAAAACTTATGCTTTTCGCGTACCGAAAAAGGTCGAGAGGAACTGCTGGGCAGTCATCGCGCACTAAAATTGCGGCCCCGCCAAGTGCTTTTCCTGATTAACGATAGCATCAGCGTAGCGGAATTGAAGGAAAAACTGCCCACCTGCCTGGAACTGGAAAATATCCTGGAACGACTCCGGGAAGAGGGTTTCATCGATCAAGTCAAATCGACTGAAGCCCCGCACAAGGCTGATCCCGATATGTCGGCTGAGCCACCCCCGGAGGACGCAAAACTTCTGGATGACATGCGGCAATATAGTGGTTTCTAACGGAAACGTGATTTATATTGGTCGAGTTTACGGCAAAATTTTGACTTGACTTTGAATATAATTGGGGTATAAAAACCTCACAATAATAATAAATCAAACCATTAATAAGGCATATAACCAAAGGAGGCAGCATGAACGGAGATGTCGGGTTTTTTCGCAAACTTCCCAGCGCCCTACCGGGGCTGGCACTGATCGTCCTGACCATGGTGGTGATCCGCAACTGGATCGAACCCTGGATGACAACCGCAGTGATATTCGGAACGAAGGGTTGGCTCGTCAAGGTCACGCACCTTAATTACATTCTGCTGGGCATCATCATGGGAATGCTCTACCGGAATGTGGTTTTCGGCGGAAAAATGCCCGATGTTCTGAGCGACGGATTCAAGCTCTCCCGTCTCATGATCAAGACCGGTATCATTTTGCTGGGCTCGCTTTACACGTTTAACGCAATCGTGCAGCTCGGCTCCATGGCGATCTTCCTGATCGGCGGCTTCGTGATCCTGACCATCATCATGGTATTGTGGTTCGGCACCCTGTTAGGTCTTGACCGCTCCATGATCGGCGTCATGGCGAACGCGCTCAGCATCTGCGGCGTTACCGCCGCCGTGGCAACCTCGCCAGGCGTTGAAGCCAAGGCATCGCACGTGGCCTACGCCATCGCCACCATTCTGGGCTTCGGCATCCTGACCATGTTCATCAGCCCCTTTATCGGCCATGCTCTGGAACTCACCGACTTGCAGTATGGCGCCTGGATCGGCACCGGCATTCTCAATTCCGGTCAGGTACTGGCGGCAGCGCTGGCATTCAACCCCAACGTGGCGCCAGGCACCGCAGTCTCCGTAGCCGAGATATGGAACATCATGCGCGTGATCTCCATCCCGTTCGCCGTGTTCGCTGTCACCGTCTGGTATTGGGCCGGCAAAACAGAGTCGGGAGAAGGCGGCAAACGCAAAGGGCTGGGTACGTTGCTGGTTGAAAAATTCCCGGTGTTCGTCCTCGGCTTTTTAGGAATGGTGTTCCTTACCAGCATGGGTGCGTTCGGTGATGTGGGCCTCAAAGGCGGCCCCGCAGCCTCCGAAACCATCAAGATGATGCGTCTGTGGATGACCTGGATCTTCGGCTTCGGCTTGGTCGGGCTAGGTGGCTACATTGATTTCAAGGAACTTCGCCAAGCCGGCGGCGCGCCGCTCAAACTCGGCCTGATTGTGGGTGTCACCAAATATGTTCTGGCATTGGTGGTGGTATTCTTGATCAAAGATTACCTGGTTGCAATTTAGTCAAATTAACTACTTTTAGGAGAATGAATCATGGCTAAAACAGGTAGCGAAACCATCGGCGCCCCAGGCGACAAAGGCAAAATGACTTTGTTCAAGGATGACCGCGCAGAGGACATCGGCGCGATTATTATGGCCGTACTCGTCATTGCCGCAATCATGGTCTTGACCATGAATAAACCGGCAGCCCAACCGGCAGCACCCGCTGCTCCTGCAGCAACCGCTGTCGCTCCAGCCGTGGTGCCGATGGCACCCGTTGAACCGGTAAAGAAATAAAGATCGGCGGCTTCGTGGGATTTAAAAACATTGTTGTTGCAGTAGACGGTTCTGAAGCCTCGCAAGAGGCGTTGAACTACGCAGTAGAGCTGGCCCGTCAGAGCAAATGCGCCCTGACGGGCCTTTTTATTATCGACGGCGGGTGGCCCGATTATATCGGTAACGATTGGCAATCATCCAAAGCTGCGCGTCAAGGATTTCTCGATTACATCTTCAAGGAGCAGGAAGAACAGGCGGACGCGGCGCGTAAGCAATTCGAAACGGCCACCACGGGGATGGAAACGGTATTCTCACTGTTGGGTGGCGATCCGACTGAAGAGATGCTCAAAATCGCCAATGCAGCGAGCACCGACATTTTTGTCCTCAGCCGACGAGTATTCCAGGTAAGCGGCCGGCCCAGTCTCAAATCCCTCGCCAAGACCCTGGCGCAAAAAGCCACGCGCCCCCTGTTGCTTCTTGCCTAGTTTTCTTCAGCCAACCTACATCTGACGGCAATGAACGGTAGAAAAATGACCGTACTTGAGTAGGGGCTAATTTCTTATCTGTACCGTGCATCGTCACGGAATTCGATTCCGTGTGTGTTGAGATCGCGGCGCTATTCCGTCAGGAATAGCTGATTAGACTTGGTCCCTTACTTTATCAGGTGCAAGCCCCGCTCACCGTCGCGCACCGCAGCCGTAACCAAACGGCGGTCAAAAGTCGCAAGTTGCCCACCGTGAGCATAAGCCAACGCCAGCAGATAACTATCAGTCACTTGGCCAGAGATCAATAGGCGAGTTATATCGAACCTCTCTGTATCAAACAGACTGATGTCGTCAGGCCAGAATACGTGACCAGGCAGCGCGCACAAGCCCACCATCAAAGGCGCTACAGCCGATGGCGTACCTGGCGAATTGGGGTAACGGGCATGCCCCACGATTCGCAGCACACCATTCTCGGTCAAGGGACAGGTGGCCCATGAGTGCTGACCATAGGCCGCAAACCATTCATGCACCGCATCGTGCTGAATATGCGCAGGGTCGATCAAGGCGATCAGCACGTTAACATCAAGCAGAAACGTCATCACGGCAACTCGTCGCGTAACTGATTGACCAATTCCGGCGTTACCGGTGCCGCTCCGGTTCGGAGCGTCAGCAAGGGCACACCGTTGCGCGTGTTGCTACTTGGTGCAACAGGCCGCAGCGCCTGTCGCGCCAGGGACGACAGTATATTTCCAACGCTCTTGTGCTGAACTGCCGCCAGCCCTTTGGCCGCAGCGAGCACATCATCATCTATGGATAAAGTAGTTCGCATGTCGTCTCCCCTATTACATAGCATCAATCATCACGCATCATACATCACTCAACTTTCTTCTATCAAGACATCTCGAATCGAAATCAAGCAGCTCCGCCGGACGTAAAAACCCCGCCACTTTGCGAGCCAGGGGGTTACTGTTGCCGTCATTCCGCAAGAGTATTACAATAAAAAACCTAGTAATACAAAAGGAAGATTAACCATGCCGACGACGCTCACTAGCAAGGGGCAGGTCACCATCCCAAAGCGGATTCGTGATGCCCTGCATCTGGCGCCAGGGTGCGCAGTGGACTTCGCTGTCAATCGCGATGGCGATGTGGTGATCCACAAGGTAGGCACTCGCCCAAGCAGCAAGCCCGACCGTTTCGAGGCTGCCCGCGGCAAGGCTGACGTACATTGGCGGACCGACGATCTGATGGCGCTGCTTCGCGGCGAGGGCTGATGCTGCTGGTCGATACCAACGTACTGGTCGACGTTCTGGAGGACGACCCGACATGGGCCGATTGGTCGATCAATCAATTGCGCGCACAATCCAAGATTCATCGGCTGGCGATCAATCCGATCATCTACTCCGAGTTGTCGCTGACGTTCACTACTGTGGAAGCACTGGATCAGGCCATCAATGGACTGGGCTTGGTCATGATCGAAATTCCGCGCCCGGCCCTGTTTCTCGCCGGCAAGGCGTTTGTGCGCTACCGCCGCCAAGGGGGTAGCAAGAGCAATGTCCTCGGTGATTTTTTCATTGGCGCGCACGCAGCCGTGTCGGGTAATGCGGTTCTGACTCGGGATACACGACGTTACACGTCCTATTTCCCCAGCATCATTTTGATCGCACCAGAAACGGGGACGCAGCCCAATTAGGCCCACAACACATTGAAGAGATTGCCGCGCTATTCCGCCAGGAATAGCTGTAGAAGTTCGTTCAGGAATCGCTGGCCCAGCAAGGTTGGCCGAATGTGCAGGGCGTCGCGTTCGATCAGGCCGCGCCGCTGCGCTTCTTCCAGCATGGGCAGGGCAGCGGTCAACGACAGCCCGGTGCGGGCGGGAAACAGGCTGGTCGGGAAGCCTTCGGTCAGGCGCAAGGCGTTCATCATGAACTCGAAAGGCATTTCGTCTGGCGAGACGGTGCGTTCCTCTTCCAACGCGTTGCCCGCCAGCGCCCGCTCCATATAAGCCTTGGGCTGGCGGTGGCGCACTTGGCGCAGGATGCGGTCGTGGAACGTGAGCTTGCCGTGCGCCCCCGCCCCTATCCCCAGGTAATCGCCGAACAGCCAGTAGTTGAGGTTGTGACGGCAGCGACTATGCTTTTTGGCGAACGCGGAAGTCTCGTAATGTTCGTAGCCGGCCCCGGCCAGCTCCGCCTCGATGGCTTCCTGCATCGCCGCCGACATATCGTCATCCGGCAATATCGGCGGCTGGCTGTAAAACACCGTATTGGGTTCCAAAGTAAGGTGGTAGGCCGAGATATGCTGCGGCCCAAAAGACACTGCCTCGCGAATGTCGGCCAGCGCCTCCTCCAATGTCTGCTCCGGCAGTGCGTACATCAGGTCAAGATTGACGTTGTCGAAATGGCGTAGCGCCAGCTCCACTGCGAACCGTGCCTCGCGGTCGTCGTGGATGCGGCCTAGCGCCCGCAGATGGCGCGGATTGAAACTCTGGGTTCCCAACGACAGGCGATTCACCCCGGCGGCGCGGAAGTCGGCGAACTTCTGCGCCTCAGCCGTGCCTGGATTGGCCTCCAGGGTGATTTCGGCATGGGCTTCGACCGGCAGCAGGGCGCGTACCTGGGTCAGCAGCGTGTCGATCGCCCGCGCCGAAAACAGGCTGGGCGTGCCGCCCCCCATGAAGATGCTCACCACCTTGCGCCCCCAGACCAGCGGCAGCGCGGCTTCCAGGTCTTTCAACAGGGCCGCCACATAAGCCTCTTCGGGCACTCCCTCGCGAGACTCGAAGGAACTGAAATCGCAATAAGGGCACTTGCGGACGCACCAGGGAAGGTGGATGTAGAGGGAAAGCGGCGGCGCGGATTGTAGGAGCGGCCTCCCGGCCGCAATACGCTGGTTCGCGGCCGGGAGGCCGCTCCTACCGTTCACCTTTGAGCTTTTCAACCAGCTCGGCCAGCGCCTTGCCGCGGTGGCTGATCTTGTTCTTCTGCACCATCGGAATTTCCGCGCCGGTCTGGCCCAATTCGGGGATGAGAAAATAAGGATCGTAGCCGAAGCCGCCGCTACCGCGTGGCATGTCGATAATCTCGCCGTACATCGCGCCCTCGGCGATGATCGGCTGAGGGTCTTCCGGCCAGCGCACCAGAACGATCACGCAGTAATAGTGCGCTTTGCGGTTAGTGTGCCCTTGCATCAGCTCGATCAGCTTCTGGTTGTTGCGCTCGTCCGATTTGGGCTCGCCGGCAAAGCGGGCGGAATACACGCCGGGCGCGCCGTTCAGCGCATCGACGCAGATCCCGGAATCGTCCGCCAGCGCGGGCAGGCCGGAATGCGCCGAGGCGTGACGCGCCTTGGTCAGACAGTTCTCGATAAAGGTGCAATAAGGCTCTTCCGCTTCGGGGATGTTGAAAGCGGATTGTGGAAAAACCTCGAAATCCAGTGGCGCGAGGATAGCGCCGATTTCGCGCAGCTTGCCGGGGTTGTTGGAGGCGATGACAAGTTTTTTCATTATTTCAAAACCTTTCTTACCGCAGAGGACGCAGAGAAAAAGCACAATTCGATGATTTCCTCAGCGTCCTCTGCGGTTAACGCTTTTTTGTTCAGTTAACGCCCAGCGCCGCCTTCTGCCTGGCGACCAATTGTGCGATACCGCTCTGACCAAGGTCGAGCATGGAGTCCATTTCAGTGCGCGAGAACGGCGCACCTTCCGCCGTGCCCTGCACTTCGACGAAGCCGCCGCTGCCAGTCATGACGATGTTCATGTCGGTATCGCAATCGGAATCCTCGACATAATCCAGGTCCAGCACCGGTATGCCCCGATATACTCCGACTGAAACCGCAGCGACGAAATCGCGCAGCGGCGATGCTGTGAGCTTGCCTGTCTTCAGCAGGAAGGAAACGGCATCGTGCAGCGCCACATAGGCGCCGGTGATGCTGGCGGTGCGGGTGCCGCCATCGGCCTGGATGACGTCGCAATCGATCTGGATGGTGCGCTCGCCGAGCGCTTTCAAATCCACCACCGCGCGCAAGGAACGTCCAATCAGGCGCTGGATTTCCTGGGTGCGCCCGGTCTGTTTGCCCCTGGCCGCCTCACGGTCGATGCGCGTATTGGTGGAGCGCGGCAACATGCCGTATTCGGCGGTAGTCCACCCCTGAGCCTTGCCGCGCAGGAACGGCGGCACTTTTTCGTCGATGCTGGCGGTACAGATCACCTTGGTGTCGCCGCACTCGATCAGCACCGAGCCTTCGGCGTGTTTGGTGTAATTGCGGGTAATGACGATGTTGCGGAGCTGGTCGGGAGTGCGTTGGCTGGGCCGCATGGGGGATCCTCTGGTTCAGAAAAAAGGCGCCATTATAACGCCGGTTTATTTCGAATATTTCTGGATCGCCGCCTGGATTTCGGCAATCGCGCGCTCGATGTCTGCCTCCGTCACATCCGGTTCGCCTTCCGTGCCCCGCTCCGCACTGAAGGGGTTGAGCTGCACCGTATAGGCGTCCAGCGGCATGGTCGCGGTGGATATCGAGCGCGGGGTGAACAATTTTTCGTCACCCCAGCGCATGCCGATCGCGCTCAGGTTATCGCCATCTTCGCCGCCGCGCAATTCGGCATGGTCGAGCAATTCGGGAACGGCGGTAGCAATCGGGTAGGTATCGAGAATCGAGGCAATCTCATCCGTCGCAAGCAGGCCCCACAGGCCATCAGAACACATCAGCAGGGTATCCCCTTCGTGTAGCAGCATCTTGTGCGACAACTCGATATCGGGGGGAATGGTACCGCCCAGGCAACTGTAAACCTTGTTGCGCTCAGGGTGCGTGGTCATCTCATCCTCGGTGATTTTGCCCTGCTCGAACAGTTGCTGTACCAGGGAATGGTCGCGGGTGCGGGACGCCAGCTTGCCGCCATGAAAGAAGTACAAACGAGTATCCCCGACATGAGCCCAGTAGGCATGATTATCCTGCACCACGCAAGCCACGCAGGTGGTGCGCGGATGCTCGCTCAAGCCATGCGCCAGGACATAATCGCCAATGGCCTCGTGCGCCTGGTCAATGGTGGCTATCAGAAAGCGGAACGGATCTTTTAGCGCCGGCGTCGCCAGCTTCTGAAAGTTTTCCACCAGAAACTGCACCGCGATCTGGGAGGCGATCTCACCGTGAAAATGACCGCCCATGCCATCAGCCACCACCATCAGCAGCGCGTCCCGACTGTAAGAATAGGCCAGGCGATCCTGGTTGTATCTGCGTCCACCCTGACGGCTGGACTGGAAAATCGAAAATTTCACCGGTCACCTGTTTTTGTTTTGCTGAATTTATTGCGAAGGCTATGCAACAGCGAGGTTTTTTTCTGCGCTTCCGGCACCTTGTCCTTCTCCAGCAGCGCCTTTTGCACCACGAACACGCTCTGCGGCCGTTCCAGCGGATCCAGTTTCAGGCACCAGTCGATAAGCTCAAGAAAATGCTCGGAATAGTGACCGCCCCAGAGTTTTTTTGCCGACTCCTGTTTGTCCTGTTCCAGGCGCTGGTTGGCCGCCTGGGGAGCGAAACCGGCAAGGCAGGCGAACAGGCTTGCGCCGACGCCGTAAATATCGGTCCATGGGCCGAGCGCGTCGCGGTCGTGGCCGTATTGCTCCGGCGCGGCGAAACCCGGCGTGTACATCGGAGTGAGGCTGGATTTTTCCTGGGTCAGCGTCTGCCGTGCCGCGCCAAAATCCAGTAACAGCGGAGAGCCGTCAAGACGGATGTAGATATTCGATGGCTTGATATCGAGGTGCAGTATTTTGTGGGCATGGACCTCGCGCAGGCCACCGAGCATTTCGGCGAAAATGCGCCGGATGAAGTTTTCCTTGATTTCCTTCTTGTGGTACAGGATATAGTCCTGCAGCGTCCGGCCGCGCTCGTACTGCATCACCAGGTAAACCGTTTCATTGGCACGAAAGAAGTTGGTCACCCGTACCACGTTGGGGTGAGTAATCCGGGCAAGCGCTAGCCCTTCCTCGAAAAAGCATTTCATTCCATAACGAAATACATTCAGATTTTCCGCCGAAGAAGCTTGCACCAATGAGCCTGATTCCCGCAGCACCAAGGCGCTAGGCAGATACTCCTTGATCGCCACCGGCAATCCGTTCTCGTCATGCGCCAGGTAAACCAGGCTGAAGCCGCCTGAGCTGATCTGCTTGTCGATACGGTAATTGAGCAACTGGCAGCCGTGAGGAAGAGCCTGATTGGGTTGTGAGGCCATCGCACCATCTGTATGATTGAACATTGACCATTATTCTGATTTGGCCGGGCAAAGTAAAGCCTGAAGCTCATGAACGGACACCCCATGATATACAGCATGACCGGATTTGCCGCAGTGACACAGGAACTGGAACTGGGCTCCCTGAGCTTGGAACTGCGCTCGGTCAACTCGCGCTACCTTGAGACCCACTTTCGCCTGGACGAATCCTTTCGCGCGCTGGAACCTGCGCTGCGCGAAGGGATCGGCGCTGCGTTAAGCCGAGGCAAAGTGGAATGCCGGCTGAATTTCGCCGCGCGCAGCGCCAGCCAGGCTCCGCTGCGGCTCAATACCGCGCTCGCCGAACAGCTGGCGCAGCTTAGCCGTTCAGCTCAGGTGCTGCTGCCCGATGGTCAGCCGCTCGGTGTGGCGGACTTGCTGCGCTGGCCCGGTGTCATCGAAGGCGAAAGCATCGGCATGGAAGGCCTGCATGAAGCCTGTCTGCCCCTGCTGCGCAGGGGACTCGACGAGCTGTCCGCCACCCGGAGCCGCGAGGGAGAAAAGCTCAAGACCTTTTTGCTGCAACGCGTCGGGCAGATGGACACCCTGGTGACAGGCGTATTACCGCACATTCCACGGCTGATCGCGGCCTATCAGGAAAAACTCGCCGCCCGCCTCAAGGAAGTCATGGGGGCTGGCGACGATGACCGCATCCGCCAGGAAATCGCTTTGTTCGCCCAGAAAATCGACGTCGACGAAGAGCTGTCGCGACTGCAAACCCATCTCACCGAAATGCGGCGCATCCTCGAAAAAGGCGGCGCCGCCGGTAAGCGGCTGGACTTCCTGATGCAGGAGCTCAACCGCGAAGCCAATACCCTGGGCTCCAAATCGGCCGCGTCCGAAATGTCGCAGACGGCGATGGAGCTCAAGGTACTCATCGAGCAGATGCGCGAGCAAATCCAGAATATCGAATAAACGGTTCGGCTGGGGTAAGTCTCATGTAGGTTGGGTTGAGCGGCCTCATCGCGATACCCAACAAACCTAAACAACAAAACCTGTTTTTGAAGTTTGGGTTTGTTGGGTATCGCAAAAAACCGCTCAACCCAACCTACATGTGACAGGGGTTTGTTCACAAGGGCGGGCAGGATCCGCATCGGGCGTTGATCGTCATGATTGAAAGGTATGGCAATGAGCAAATATCCGATTGAAGTTTTCTGGAGCAACGAGGACGAGGACCACATCGCCACCGTCCCGGATTTACCCGGCTGCACTGCCTGGGGGGGCAACCGAGACGGATGCACTCCGCGAGGCTCATGACGCCATCGTCGCCTGGATCGAGGCTGCCACTGCTGCGGGACGACCTGTCCCGGAACCGATGCCGCCTTCATGCCGATCTGGCGCGCAGTGCCAAACGGGAGGGGGTTAGCCTGAACCAGTACCTGCTCTCTACCTGCTCACCGAACGCCAGGCAGTCCGCTCCCACGCCGCCTGACCCTCAACCAACGGAGTAAACATGGCCACAGGAAATCTATTTATCGTCACCGCGCCATCCGGTGCGGGCAAGACCAGCCTGGTACGGGAGCTGCTGCAGAACGACAGCCAGGTAAAGCTATCCGTTTCCTACACCACCCGCCCGGCGCGGCCGGGTGAAGTGGACGGCAAGGACTATCATTTCGTCACGGAACAGACGTTTATCAAGATGCTGGAACGAGGTGACTTCCTCGAAAGCGCCCAGGTTTACGGCAACCGCTACGGCACCTCCCAGCCGTGGATCGAAAATGCCATGCGCGAAGGCCAGGACATCCTGCTGGAAATCGACTGGCAGGGTGCCGCCCAGGTCAGAAAAATCTTCCCCCAGGCAACCGGCATTTTCATCCTGCCGCCCTCGCTGGAAGCCCTGCTCGCGCGGCTCACAGGGCGCGGCCAGGATTCTGGGGAAATCATCGCGCGCCGCCTGTCTGCCGCCCGCGAGGATATCGGTCATGTGGAAGAGTTTGATTATGTTATAATTAACGACATTTTCGAAACGGCGCTGCAGGACCTGATCAGCGTGATCCGCGCGCAGCGACTGACGGCAAGCCGACAACTCAGCGCTCATGCCGACATGATCGGCAAAATGAAATAACCGGCATCACTCAATCAAAGGAAGCTAGCATGGCACGCATTACCGTAGACGACTGCATGAAGACCATCAACAACCGTTTCGAGCTGGCCCTGGTCGCCACCGTGCGCGCTCGCCAGATCGCCCAGGGCGGCACGCCGATGGTGGAAGCCAACCGCGACAAACCCACCGTCATCGCCTTGCGCGAAATTGCCCAGGGCAAGGTCGGGCTGGAGATACTCAACCGCGGCCTGGCCTGAGCAGGGCCGAATTCATTCGGCTAGCAGCCTGTCTGACTTGAAGAATCGAAGCGAAAATTCGGCTGGGCGAGGACAGATTTTGCCGGTTTTGCAGGTCAATAGTCGTTCTATTGACCAAAAAAGCGGCGAAATATGGACCGCCCAGGCGGATTTGCAGCCGATTTCCTTCAAGTCAGACAGGCTGCTAGGTGGTGGGCACGTTTTTGTGTGTGGGAGCGGCGTCCTCGCCGCGAAAATCGCGAGCCTTACGGTCGCTCCCACACACAAAAACGTGCCTACCCTACAAAAATGCCTAACGTTTCGGATCTAACCTCCCGCCTCACCTACCTCAAACCCGAGGACATCGCCCAGATCGAGGCGGCGTTCCAACTCAGCGATGCAGCTCACGCCGGCCAGTTCAGGGTAAGCGGCGAACCCTATATTTTCCACCCCCTGGCGGTCGCCGAAATCCTGGCGGAGTGGCATCTCGATAGCCAGGCGCTAATGGCTGCGCTGCTGCACGACGTGGTGGAAGACACCGCCATCACCAAGCAGGAAATCGCCGAAAAATTCGGTAAGGCGGTGGCCGAACTGGTAGACGGCCTATCCAAGCTGGACAAGATCGAGTTCCAGACCGAAGTCCACGCCCAGGCCGAGAATTTCCGCAAAATGCTGCTGGCGATGGCGCGAGATGTGCGCGTCATACTGATCAAGCTTGCCGACCGCCTGCACAACATGCGCACCCTTGGGGCAATGCCCCCGGAAAAGCGCCAGCGCATCGCGCGCGAAACCCTGGAAATCTACGCGCCGATCGCCAACCGCCTGGGGCTAAACAGCGTTTACGGCGAGCTGGAAGATTTGAGCTTCCGCCACCTCTACCCTAACCGGTTCGACGTGCTGGCCAAGGCCGTCAAGGCCGCGCGTGGAAACCGTCGCGAAGTCGTGGGGAAGGTGCTGGAGGCGATCAAGCAGAAGCTCAAGGATAGCCAGATCGAGGCCGCCATCACCGGGCGCGAGAAACATCTGTACAGCATTTACAAAAAAATGCAGGGTAAATCCCTGCCCTTTTCCGAAGTTTTCGATATTTATGGGTTTCGCGTCATCGTCAAGGACGTCCCTACCTGCTATCTCACCCTGGGCGCCCTGCATCAACTCTACAAGCCGATTCCGGGAAAGTTCAAGGATTACATCGCCATCCCCAAGGCGAATGGCTACCAGTCCCTGCACACCACCTTGTTCGGGCCGTTCGGCACGCCGATCGAGATCCAGATTCGCAGCCAGGACATGCACAAGATCGCCGAAGCCGGCGTTGCCTCTCACTGGCTGTACAAGAGTGGGGACGCCAGCATCAACGAGATGCAGCAGAAGACCCACCAGTGGCTACAAAGTCTGCTGGAGATTCAGTCGGAAAGCGGCGACGCCACCGAATTTCTGGAACACATCAAGGTCGACCTGTTCCCCGACGAGGTTTACGTCTTCACCCCCAAGGGCAAGATCATGGCCCTGCCACGCGGCGCCACCGGGGTGGATTTCGCCTATGCCGTACATACCGACGTCGGCAACCGCTGCATCGCGGTAAAAATCAACCAGGAACTGATGCCGCTGCGGATCGAGCTTCACAACGGCGACCAGGTGGAAATCGTCACCGCCGCCCACGCCAAACCCAACCCGGCCTGGCTCAATTACGTCATCACCGGCAAGGCGCGCTCGCACATCCGGCATTTCCTCAAGACCATGCAGTACGATGAATCCGCCACCCTGGGCGAACGCCTGCTCAACCAGGCGTTGCGTGCACTGGGCACAGATCCGGCGGAAATCACCGAAGCACAATGGGGGAAACTGCTGCGCGAAAACACCGGGAAAAGCCGGCTGGAGGTATTGGCCGACATCGGCCTCGGCAAGCGCCTCAACATCGTTGTCGCACGCCAACTGCTCGCCATCACCGAAACCACTGAAGATCGCAAGAACGCCCCGATGGGGCCGATCACCGTCCGCGGCACCGAGGGCATGGCGGTGCAATATGCCCGATGCTGTCGGCCGATACCGGGTGACCCGATCATCGGCCTCATCAATAAGGGCCAGGGCCTGATCATCCACACCCACGACTGCCCGGTCATCGCCAAAAGCCGCGCCGACACCGACAAATGGCTGGATGTGGAATGGGACCCGGAAGCGCCAAAAAAACCCTTCGACGTCAACATCAAGCTGATAGTAGCCAATCAGCGCGGCGTGCTGGCCAAGGTCGCCGCCGCCATCGCCGATGCCGGATCGAACATCGACAATGTCAGCATGGAAGAAGAAGACGGCAGCGCCTACACCACCATGAACTTCACCCTGCAGGTTGAAAACCGCATCCACCTCGCCAACGTGATGCGCAGTTTGCGCAAGATTACGGAAGTGGTGAGGATTACGCGGATGAAGGGGTAGCCACCGCTTTTCTCCCCGCCAATTTCCTTTAACTCCGACAGGCTGCTAATAGATAGTCAAATTAAATCAGACGGGTGTAGGAGCGGGCTTGCCAGCGATCAGCGGCATCCATCGCGGGCAAGCCCCCTCCTACCAAACCATACGAATCTCATTGACTGCCTACCAGTGCTTGACGAGTATTTTCCAATTCAGGTATGAGCCTGAAGCGGTGTCGATCCGGGTGATTCAATTGTTCAGATTGACCGGGTTAAAAAAAGAAAAATTTATGGGTTTTATGCCCAAAAATAACAGTTCGGTGACAT
>Ga0210044_10001582_pt1:0-5000 | contig 34822 bp, 22 predicted proteins | sample CryGey13umfilter_2_FD_183959 | JGI IMG/M metagenome (GOLD analysis project Ga0210044, IMG submission 183959) | Groundwater microbial communities from aquifer in Utah, USA - Crystal Geyser 4/9/14 3 um filter (SPAdes) (version 2) | ecosystem: Environmental > Aquatic > Deep subsurface >...
AAGTAAAAACCGGATTGGGAACCAATTTTACATCAATTTCCTCTAAGGCGCAGGTGCAGGATTCTTTGGAGCTATTTTCAATAATGCCGGTTTGGACATCGATCAGATTCAAATGAAGAATGAATTTGGCTCCCAGTTTGGATAATCTTCCGGTGACAATTTTCTCTACATTTAAGAGATGGCCAATCTCGACAGCACAGGCGATATCGGTGCATCCTGATTGCTGGAAAGCCTGCTCTGCCAATATCCGCTCCATATTGTTCTTGTCGATTAGCCTGAATTTGCCGGTAATCAGGAATTGTTGCCGAACTTCATCTGAAATTGTGCCGCTAATAGAGGTGTCTATGTCACCCCCTACAGCTAAATCAAGCACAGCGATGGCGGGCTTCTGAGCGTAGATTTCACTACATATTGATAGAAATAAGAGCGCCGCCAATAGGGTTCGTATCATAGCTTATCACCTCCAACTCCGAGTATATTCCATCTTGTGATCAAGTGGCGCCGTCATATATAGATTTGAACCCACCGCAAGCAGTGGAACACCATTTCAATTACCTATTTGCCACTGAAGTCATTCCAATAGCAGAATCTGAAACTTTCACGGCAGAGGATCGATTCTCCCAACCGGTTCCAAGGTTGACGCTTTATACCACGCCTCATTCAACTCCCTTTTATGCAAAGTTGCCCATTCTATTACCAGACCGGTCGCTCGAGGGGGTAGCCCGCCAGCAAAAATCGCCAATGTATCGATAGCGACCAATATTTCCTCGCCTCCGTATTCAGCGTGGAAATGGGGAGGTTGGTGGTCATTAAAAAACATCTTGATAATGATGCCGTAGAATCTGCAAATCTCAGGCACCAGTTTTGACCGCTCTCAAATTGGGAAAAAGTTCTTCCGGTGATTTGCCAGTTAGACGCAGGTAAAGGGAGTCCGAGCAAAGGTCAATGTCATTCGGCCATACGAGCGAACCGCTTTCGTCGATACGGACCGCTTCAAAGATTGCCGGCGCCTCCCAAGCCTTGAAAACTCCACGTCCCGCAAGATCGGACAAATCAACCTCACCCTCTTTGCCATCCGAGAATCGAATCCAAAGTTGGTACCGTCGCAGCATTTTCACGGCCACTATCTTAAACATACGAAATCACCCTTAAGAGTTGAAGCTAATTGAGATGAGAATTAATTCCTCGTTAAATTAATATAGTTCCAATCCAAGTAGAAGTCAAACAAAAAACCCTCACTTTTCAGATGAGGGTTTCTCACATTTACTCCCGGCGGTATCCTATCCACATCCCTCGATTCCACGAGGATTTCACGCCATGGCCAAGTCCATCCCAGGCGGACCAGTCCTGTTATCCATAAAAAGACAGAAGGGATTGGCTTATCGCCAATCCCTTCTTCATTTCTGAGGTAAACTCAATTACCGGCAGAAGGCGAAGGCCCTCTACTAATAACGGCGTCCGCTACTCGAACCGCCTCTATTTCCGCCACGACTGTCGTCGCGGGGACGAGCTTCATTCACCTTCAGCAAACTGCCGTCCAATTCCCTTCCATTTAGGCTGGTAATTGCCGATTGCGCTTCTGATAAGGTGGACATTTCCACAAAGCCGAATCCTCTGGATTCCCCCGTGTACCTGTCCGTTACAATGTTTGCGGTTGAAACCTCGCCATGTCCTTGGAACATTTGGCGAAGAGAATCTTCCGTCGTCTTGGGTGATAGATTTCCTACGTAGAGTTTCATTTCACTCTCCTATTTCGTTTATCCCGGAGCGCATCAGTAAAAATATCAGCGACGCGAGATAAGTAGTTAATTGCGCATTATTGCGCTTTAGCCTCCGGATTAAAATTTTAGAAGGGTGGATTGTAAGTTCAGACCTATAAAATGTTAAATGGGGAAGCCCATGAATATATTATAATATATCGGCTGAATTTCAGAACGCAACATATATTTACTTTATTGACCATTTTATTTTTTTGCGTCCCGAACACATCGTGGCGCCCTTTTACCGAAGATGGTGCGGATTCAATCACTGGAAGACACAATAAAAAACCCTCACCTTTTCAGGTGGGGGTCCTTCAATTTAGTCCCAACGCCGGGAGTCTATCCCGATTCATCGGGATTCACCGCACCATCAATGGGAAGTGCCATCGGCGACGAATCTTTCGATGTATGAGGAAATTGCCTCTTTGATATTCTTCTTGGCGGATTTCATAGTTTTCCCCTGAGAAACCACGTCAACCTCCATACATCTGGCCACAATCAAATTTCTTTCTTTGACGTAAATAATGGTGAATTTGTCATTCTTTGTCATAAAATCTCCATCTTGTCATCGCCAATATTATAACACTATTCCCACCAAAGTCAATTGATTAAAACAAAAAAACCTCGCCTTTGCAGATGAGGGTTTTCAATTTACTCCCGGCGGCCGGATATTTATCCCGATTTATGGGGACTGAGGCAGGAACTGCCCACCTCAATCGCAGTTGACCTACGGAGCTGCAGGTTGACGCCATTTTCGTAGGTCAACCCGCACATAAGCGGACAAGCCCGCCCGCAAGCTAACATGTTCTATTTGTAGGTCAATCCGCCCGGGGCGGGTAAGTCCGGCTTGCGGATTGACACAGATTTATTCGCCCGCGGATTGACTTCCATTTGAATCATCGGGAAAAACAACGAGAATATGAAAGCCTTCCGCCGGAATCATATCGTCTTAAATTTGACATCTATATTGTTCATAATAATCGTCAACCCACAGTCGGGCCTTGCCCGCCATAGGCGGGTTGACCTACAGGGCTAGAACGAGTTGTTAGGGTGCGTTTCGTTTGCGCCTCGGAGAGCTGACAACAATGGTTTCAGCGATTCGGTCATGGACTGTTTGACGATTCGGGTGCAAAAAGAACTGGAGGAAGCCGAAGCCTGCCTCCAATGCGGAGGCGCCATAGCCAAGGGCGCGCTCAATACATTGCCACAGTGTGAGCCGGTCGCTGGCAAGGGAAACGACCCTGATTGCAAGGAGGCGCTTCCCCACAGTTTGGCCGCGAGCGACAAAAGTAATGAATCCAAAGTAAGCGACTAGAGCAACAAGGCCCCAAAGGTTATGAAACGGTTCAAATCGAATGACAATCTGTTGCGTCTGGCCCTGCTCTCTTGCATAGAACGCAGCTGGTAGTCCGACAAGAATGACGAGAACGAGGACGACGAGAAAGTCAATAAGGAATGCAAAAACGCGCGAAAAGAAGGATGCCAGTGGTGTCCCATGGAGCGCTTGTGCGTGAAGACATTCGTGAGCATTAAAGGATCGATTCATGGTCGCTCCTCACATAAGTTGCAAATGGATAACTCAACATTCAAAACCCTAAGCGTTTGTGGTTGTGCCTCAGCTTGAGCAAGCTAACATCGTTCTATTTGTAGGTCAATCCCGCCTGCGGGTTGACTTCCATTTGAGTTTGAATTCCGTAGGTCAATCCCGCCTGCGGGTTGACTTCCATTTGAGTTTGAATTCCGTAGGTCAATCCCGCCTGCGGGTTGATTTCCATTTGAGTTTGAATTCCGTAGGTCAATCCCGCCTGCGGGTTGACTTCCATTTGAATCATCGGGAAAAACATCGAGAACATGAAAATGATCGGGCAAAATCACCCTGGCGGTCATTTCATGGGGAATGACCGTTTTAACCCTTTCAAGGGTCCGCAAGAGCAATTGCTCATTGTTCAACAGAAACGGCCGGCGATTGTATGTAACGCTGGTCAGAAAATACGGCCTTCCGCCGGAATCATATCGTCTTAGATTAGACATTTATTTGCTTATATTAATCGTCAACCCGCCGGCAGGCCCGCCCGCCTCAGGTGGGTTGACCTACGGGGCTTTTAAGTCTAAGGGTGATAGCCAAATCCTGGTGCAAATGCCATTGGTTATGTTCGGCCCTGTTTCCACGCTGTTCCAAGACCAAATGGAGTCCTCTGAAGTTTCCACCGTAATGTTCATACTCATCTGCCGGAGTGTATGTCTCGTTTTGCACGTAGCCCGTATGGTCGAAGCCGATACCGACGTCATCCCAAGTGAGCTTTTCCGCCTTTGTTTTTTGGTCAGATGGAATCGCCAAGGAACCAGCTCCAAAGAACTCTTCTCGATGACCAAGATGCCCGAACTTGCCGATGGACTCGACAATTTGACTTGCTCGAAGGGGGACCCAAACTGCTTTAGAGAAGTATCTCCTTCGGACCTTTCTCATTTCAAACCATTCTTGGTCCATGTGTTTTTCCTAACTAAGAAGACATGCTTTGCAGAATGCGGGGCGGTTGCCCGACCGCCGTCTTGGTGCCTACCCTCGAATTCGTTCAGCCACACGACCGAATCATTTGAGCAGAACCAGCTTCTGCGTCTGCCGCCAATCGCCAGTAGTAATGCGCGCCAGATAGACACCCGCGGGCAGATGAGAGCCATCAAGTATTGCCTTATGCCGTCCGGCCGGTTTCCACTCATCCACGAGCGTGGCAACCAATCTCCCGGCAACGTCATATATCTCGAGTTCAACGTTGCTGGCCACTCGCAAGTCGAAACTCACAATAGTGGCGGCCCGGAATGGGTTGGGTTGGGGCGCATAAAAGCCAAAAGTGGGACTCAGATTTGGATCGCTTTCCGGCGGAACTCCGACGAAATCCGGCGTCAGTCGAATCAGGTAGAGGTCACAGGTGAACCCGTGAAACGAGGCGCCCACAAGGATATAGCCGCCATCGGCGGTTTGCTCTATGTGACGAGCCCATTGAGCGTCGTCGCCGCCAAACTTGAGTTCCCAGATAGTTGAGCCTGAGGGGGATGTTTTCAGCACATAGACTTGATTGTCCGACTCCGAGAGGTACCATGTACCGGCAAAAACATAATTGCCGTCCCAAGTTTCACGCACGCAGTACATGTCGTCACTCCCCTGGTCGCCAATGAGGCGATCCCACTGTAGCAAGCCCGAAATGTCCGTCTTGAAGATGTAGATATCAGGGTAGCCGGGAT
>Ga0210044_10001582_pt1:10000-34822 | contig 34822 bp, 22 predicted proteins | sample CryGey13umfilter_2_FD_183959 | JGI IMG/M metagenome (GOLD analysis project Ga0210044, IMG submission 183959) | Groundwater microbial communities from aquifer in Utah, USA - Crystal Geyser 4/9/14 3 um filter (SPAdes) (version 2) | ecosystem: Environmental > Aquatic > Deep subsurface...
GAGATAATCCGGGACGATAACCATAATCAGGTTAAACCTGAACGATTAAGCATATTAAGAGTTTTGATCCGTTTTCGCGTAATGGGCCTTGGTGGAGTCGAACCACCGACCTCGTCCTTATCAGGGACGCGCTCTAACCAACTGAGCTAAAGGCCCATAAAAGCCATGCCGGGTTAAGGCGCATCACCTTCCGGCCAAGACGGCCGATTTGCACTCTTAATGAGATTTTGGTTTTGAAAGAACCTTGGGGTTCTGAAAACTGAATAGCATGCAGGGACGTAATACGGCCTACCACAGTTATGAACGTGAATTCACACTGTTCTCCTTAGAAAGGAGGTGATCCAGCCACAGCTTCCGCTACGGCTACCTTGTTACGACTTAGCCCCAGTTATCGGTCTTACCTTAGACGCTACCCTCCTTGCGGTTGGGTTCACGCCTTTGGGTACTCCCAACTTCCGTGGCTTGACGGGCGGTGTGTACAAGGCCCGGGAACGTATTCACCGCGACGTGCTGATTCGCGATTACTAGCAATTCCAACTTCATGGAGGCGAGTTGCAGCCTCCAATCCGAACTGAGACCGGTTTTAGGGATTGGCTCCACCTCGCGGTCTTGCGACCCTCTGTACCGGCCATTGTAGTACGTGTGTAGCCCTGGACGTAAGGACCATGAGGACTTGACGTCATCCCCACCTTCCTCCTCGTTAACCGAGGCAGTCCCCATAGAGTTCCCGGCCGAACCGCTGGTAACTATGGGCAGGGGTTGCGCTCGTTGCGGGACTTAACCCAACACCTCACGGCACGAGCTGACGACAGCCATGCAGCACCTGTCAACCGACCTCCGAAGAGGGGGCCATATCTCTATGGATTTCCAGTTGATGTCAAACCCAGGTAAGGTTCTTCGCGTTGCATCGAATTAAACCACATACTCCACTGCTTGTGCGGGCCCCCGTCAATTCCTTTGAGTTTCAACCTTGCGGTCGTACTCCCCAGGCGGGGCACTTAATGCGTTAGCTTCGGCACTGAAGGGGTAAGTCCTCCAACACCTAGTGCCCATCGTTTACCGCTAGGACTACCAGGGTATCTAATCCTGTTTGCTCCCCTAGCCTTCGCGCCTGAGCGTCAGTATCGAGCCAGGAAGCCGCCTTCGCCACCGGTGTTCTCCCAGATATCTACGCATTTCACCGCTACACCTGGGATTCCGCTTCCCTCTCTCGTACTCAAGACTGGTAGTTTCGAGTGCAGACCCAAGGTTAAGCCTTGGGATTTCACACCCGACTTATCAGTCCGCCTGCGCGCCCTTTACGCCCAGTGATTCCGAACAACGCTCGCTCCCTCCGTATTACCGCGGCTGCTGGCACGGAGTTAGCCGGAGCTTCCTTTAAAGGTACCGTCAGGCACTGTGGTTCACCACAATGCGTTTCTTCCCTTCCGACAGGGCTTTACACTCCAAGGAGCTTCATCGCCCACGCGGCGTCGCTGGGTCACCCTTGCGGGCATTGCCCAATATTCCCTACTGCTGCCTCCCGTAGGAGTCTGGGCCGTATCTCAGTCCCAGTGTGGCCGTTATCCCTCTCAGGACGGCTACCCATCGTGGCCTTGGTGAGCTGTTATCTCGCCAACAAGCTAATAGGCCGCGGGCCCATCTCCAGGCGGTCGCTTTCGCGATCTTTGATCTTCTCCTCATGCGAGATGAAGAAATTATCCGGTATTAGACCCCCTTTCGGTGGCTTATCCCAGACCCAAAGGCAGGTTGCCCACGTGTTACGCACCCGTTCGCCGCTTTACTCGCCAGCCGAAGCTGACTTTCTCGCACGACTTGCATGTATTAAGCACGCCGCCAGCGTTCGTTCTGAGCCAGGATCAAACTCTCCATAATTTATAAAAAGTTATTTCCTTGCTTTGTGAACGCAAATTTGCGTTTTCGGAATTAGTTTATTTTATAGCTTTATGTCCTCCCAATCGATCGCCACTCGACCGGGCTGTCCCGATTTAATTCGGAACCGGACCCGCATCACTTGTATTTCCTGCATGCTATTCGGTTTTCAAAGAACCCCTGCCTTCCGCTAAATCGAAAGGGCTTCCGCCTCTTCTATTATAATTTTGGCGGCAAACTCTCAATATATATGACAATTGCGCCGTGTCAAGTAGTTTTTTATACTTTTTTAAGATTTATTTTGATTTTTATTTAACTCTATTATAATGAATCGGAGAATACGGTTTACACTTTAACCTTCCAGGACAATATGGACCTTGATTATCCACTGCATCCATCCCCTTATGGTATTATACGGAATCCGATAGGCAATGTTCCTGAATGAACCTAAACCTTCCGTTGCGCCGGGATAGGGGGATATGAAGGAGCAATTACAGTGTGCCACACTTTCTGTGGCGCCACGGCGGGACACTCGCCAACGGTCGAATGGGAGCCTGCGGCAACCGAGGGTATTTGACACACATCAAAATAGCTTGACAGAAAGCAAATTCCTCATACATTACAGATACTTACACATTGGAGTTCTTCGTAATGTCCCCTATGAAAGGTCTTGTTGGGAGGAAATAATCTATATGGAAAATTCCGGCCCGCAGTGGTGAGTATGTATTTGCCGAGGATATCAATCGCCAAGAGTCTTATCAATAAGCGCACATCAAATAGAATGGTCTTTGTTAGGATTAGAAGAATGAGAGCGGTTTTGTTTTCCGCACTGTTAATGTTCTTGGCGGCAAATGCCGCCGCTTTAGGACCATTTGCTGATATGAGAATCGACTACACTGCAGGGGATGGGCCCTATTCGCTTTTTTGTGCAGACCTTGACGGCGATGGCGATTACGATTTGGCGGTGGCCAACCGCTATTCGAACAATGTCTCGATCCTGAAAAATAACGGTAACGGTACCTTCTTGGAGCCGATTAATTACGACGCGGGAGATGGGCCTTACTCTGTATTTTGCGCTGATTTCGATGGTGACAGCGATGGCGACCTGGCAGTCTCAAACTCTAATTCCGATACTATTTCAATCCTAAAAAACAACGGCGACGGCGCTTTTCAGCCGGCCGTCGAGTACGAGGTCGGAGATGGGCCTCTCTCAGTTTTCTCCCAAGATTTCGATGGTGACGGTTATTTTGACCTGGCAGTAGCCAACCATTATTCTAATACTGTTTCTGTCTTGAAAAACAGCGGCGATGGCACTTTTCAGGCCGCGGTGAACTACGGAGCAGGCGATGGGCCCATATCCGTTTTCTCAGCAGACCTTGATGGCGATAGCGATTATGATCTGGTGGTAGCCAATCATAATTCCAACGATATCTCGATCCTGATAAACATCGGAGACGGCACGTTTCAGAGGAAGATCGATTATGGCGTAGGCGACTCGCCCAAATCGGTCTTCTCGGCAGATCTTGATGGCGACGGTGCTTACGACTTAGTAACGGCGAATTATTTTTCGGACGATGTCTCCATCCTGAAGAATAATGGCGACGGCACCTTTCAAGCGGCAGTCAATTATATGGCGGGAAACGGAGCTTACTCAGTATTTTGCGCAGACCTTGACCGCGATGACGATTACGACCTGGCAGTGGCCAACTCTAAATCCAATAATGTCTCGGTCCTGAAAAATAACGGCCACGGCACCTTTGGCGGAGCGGTCAATTATAGTGCGGGCGCTGGCCCCAGATCAATTTTCGTCGCCGATCTTGACGGCGATGAAGATAACGATATGGCGGTGACTAATTTTGATTCGGACAATGTCTCGATTCTAATCAATCAATGTCCAGCTTTTTGCTGCGATGTTTGTATAACTCCCGATTCATGTCCGGTTGAAGTATCTCCCGGCAGTTCCTTCGGATTTATGGGTATGATAGGAAACCCGACTGCAGAGCCGATCTTGACTGATGTTTGGGTTGGTGTAAGACTCTTAAATGGCTTTTTCCAGCTTTGGTTATTCCCGGATATTCCACTTGATACCGGTGAATTTCTTGCGGCTCATTTGAACCAAGAAGTGCCTTTCGATGCCCCGGTCGGGGCCTATGATTATGTGGCATATTGCGGTGATCATAATACGGTCAAATGCGATTCGGCCTGGTTCCAATTTACGGTTGTCGGCGCTCGTATTTCCGGGGGCGCTGATGGATGGATATTGGAAGGCGGATGGAATTCCGATGATATGGCAACCGAGTATGCTCTGGTGGGTAGCTTTCCCAACCCCTTCAATGCCATAGTCACTATTGCTTATGAATTGCCGATTGCCGGTAATGTGAATGTCGAGATCTACAATATTATGGGTCAGAAGGTGGCTACACTGGTTGATAGCGATATCGAAGCTGGCCAGCATAGAATTAGCTGGGATGCCGCCAATTATTCTTCAGGCATCTATTTCTATAAGCTGACGGCGGGCGACAAGGTATTTACCAAGCGGATGACGTTCTTGAAGTAGGTTGTGGGGCCTTGGGCGCTATTGTGGCTTGCCCCCAACATTTGATAGGCGGCGGGGGCCAAGGCCGCCCGCCTACCTTCTGACCACTATTGATTCCCCGTAGGGGCGGGCCTCCGTGCCCGCCCTTTTATTTGGTAAAATCAAAATCCACAGCAAGCTGTGGGGCACCCTGGTGGTTTGATTCGGAACACCAACCTACGAACTTCTATCATGAATCAGTGACGTCATTCCCCATTAGTGATTGCTCATTTTCTTTAATATGCCCGCCCCTTCCATTGTATCTCATTTCTCTTCATTATATATAACACGCCGAAATACAAAGTGTAAAGCAGAAAAAATAATTGATGAGGTATGAACCACCGCAATATCCGACTGATTCCTATAAATCGGTGATTAACCATGATTATAGACAGATTGGCTCCCATAAGAATCGCTGTGGCCATAGCCGAATATATTTCTAAACCATGGACAGTCCAGGAGACCAAAGTTGACGCAGTCAGCAGGACCAGAGCAAAGGTCAGGCCAAGGCAAATCAACATCAAGCGGCCTGCCTGTATTCCCCCATTCAGCCAACGCATCCTTTGGCTGGTCAATTCCTTTAGATTCCGGGCGGCTCTGGTGGTTACCAAACTCGGTTTGGTGAGGTTGAAAGAAATTTGGTAATTGGTTTTTTTCACAATTGCTCTTAGTAATCCTGCGTCCTCTGTCACCGTGAACCCGACACCATCATAGCCTCCAACAGCGTCATAAGCATTCCTCCTGAATGCAATATTATTACCGATACAACTTTGCGCAATACCCAAGCCTGCAAACCCTGAGGCAACGCTTATCAAAAAGAGATGATCCAGCGCTTGCAAAGATGCGAACCAACCCTTAGTCGGAGGGGTGGAGAAGCCCGCCACAAGACCGACATCATCTGAGAAATAGGAAACCATTGATGATACCCAATTAGGTGGAACCTCACAATCAGCATCCGTCGATAAGATTATTTCCCCGCGAGAATTTTCAATGCCGATTTTCAGCGCATTGGCTTTACCCGTAAGGCCTTGTGGAGGATCCGAGATTAAGATTAATTTGAATTGAGGTTTTCCCTTGATAAAATCCGATGCGACTTTACAGGTTTTATCTTCCGAGCGGTCATCGATAACAATAATTACAAGTTTCTCTTTGGGATAATTCTGGATCTTAAGAGTCTTAAGGCATTTCTCGATTACAGCTTCTTCGTTTCGAGCGGCGAGGACTATCGAAACTGATGGCACCCTGTAGATTATCTTATATTTTTTCCTATTGCCCGCAATAACCAGTAGGGTCGCTATAGAATAAATCAAGCTTAAACATAGAAAAATATAACATAAAATTAGCGGCATCGTCCTAATGTATGCTCAATAGCCAACTTAGGAAAGACAATAAAATCAGCCCAGACCCAATACTTTCCCCCCTTGATAGATGACGAATGCCGCCAGCCAGGCCAGGCTCGATTGATAGATAATTGAAAGCGCTGTCCATTTCTTTGAGCCCGATTCACGGAAAATCGCTCCTACCGTAGCCAGGCAAGGCGTATAGAGTAGTGAAAATACCATAAAAGCGACAGCAACTAATGGGGTTATTCCCGATTTGACCAGGGCATTCTGCAACAAGGAGGACTGGTGATTCTCTGCCGAATAAAGGACTCCCATAGAAGACACCACGACTTCCTTGGCTACGAAACCCGAAAGCAGAGATACGCCCATCTTCCAATCAAATCCCAATGGCTGGACTGTCGGTTCTATGAGACGACCAAGCTGACCGATAAAAGCAAATTCCAACTTCGATGATTTCTGAAGCCCTTCACCGCTCTCAACTACGGTCCCGTTGTCTGAAATCATTGGCGATCCCGATTTGTCCGGTGGCTTAGGGTAGGCACCCAAAAACCAGAGGAGCAGCGAACCTACTAAGATTATTCCGCCCATTTTCTTCAGATAAATGCGTACCCGATGCCACATATGAAATACTATGCTTCGCGCCGTAGGCATACGATAAGATGGAAGTTCCATCACGAATGGCGAATATCCTCTATGGAAGAACAGCGAACTAAACAACCGTCCAATAACCAAGGCACAGAAAATCCCGAATAAGTATAATCCAAATATGATATTTCCGGCATGATTCGGGAAAAAGGTGCCGGCAAAGAGAATATAGATGGGTAGCCTGGCTGAACAGCTCATTAAGGGTATTATCAGCATAGTCAAAAGCCGGTCGCGCCGTGACTCGAGCATCCTGGTCGCCATTATGGCCGGCACACTGCAGCCAAAGCCCATCACCATGGGGACGAAGGACTTCCCATGCAACCCAAGAGCGTGCATTACGCGGTCGGTTACAAAGGCGGCACGGGCCATATAACCGGAATCTTCCAGTATTGATATCCCTAAAAAGAGTATCAGAATATTGGGAAGGAAAACTATGACGCTGCCTACTCCTCCTATTAGACCATCTACCAATAAATCCTTCACAGGGCCGGTTGGGAAAATAGAAGACACTAATCCCGAGAGAAATCCTATTCCAGCTTCAATCCAGCCAACGGGGTATTGGCCCAATCCGAAGGTTGCTTGGAATAACAGCCACATCAGGAAAAACAATATCGGCAAACCCAGAATACGGTTGGTAAGGATGTCATCAATTCGGTGGGTAACGGAAAGCCCCTCTTGAGGTCTATGCTTGAAAGTTTCCTTGAGCGCCCCGCTGACGAATCCATATCGCTGATCCGCAATATATTCTTTAGGATCGATATGATAGAGATTGGTGAGGTGATTTCTTATGCCTGTGGCTTTGTCCATCACTCTCTTGCGATCCTCATCCGACAGATGCATCCTCGCTGAAATATAATCATCGCCTTCGATTAGTCCCAGCGCCAGCCACCGGGACGGATATGCTGGTTCGCGATATTCGGGATGATTCATCATGCGAATTAGTTCATCGATGTGCCCTTCATATTCGTGCCCATAATTTATCTTGACCGGCTTTTTGGGCTTATGAGAATGCCCGGCTAATTTTGCCACCGCCTCCAGCAATCGCTTTACCCCTTTACCTCTCTTGCCCACAGTTGGAATAACAGGCATCCCCAGCAGTGCCGAAAGCTTCTTGGTGCGGATTTTTATCCCTTTCTCTTTGACCTCGTCATACATATTAAGGGCTAAGATTAACGGGACTTCCAACTCAATAAGCTGGGTAGTTAAATAGAGATTACGCTCTATGTTGGGGCCTTCGACAACTTGAATTATAATATCAGGACAATAATCAAGGATATAATCGCGCGCAATCCGCTCTTCATTTGATATGGTGGAAATACTATAAGTCCCCGGAAGGTCCGTGAGCTCTATCTCATAATCCTCATAGTAAATGGTCCCGGTCTTCACTTCGACCGTGACTCCGGGCCAATTACCGACTTTTTGATGAGATCCCGTCAGCTCATTGAATAGCGTGGTTTTGCCGGAATTTGGGTTTCCAGCCAGACCTACCCTGATCCTTTTATTTATTACGGCCCCGCCAACCAAAGCGAAATCTTCGCCTTTTTCTTTTCCCATCAATTCGCCTGACAATAATCTCTTTGGCCTCCTCGCGGCGCAAACTAATAAAGTATCCTTTCAAGCTGTATTCGATCGGGTCCGCCAGCGGGGCGCTGCGAATCACTTCAATCATAGTCTCGGGCGTGAAACCCATCTCCCGAAGACGAATCCTAAGCTTGCTAGCAGTGGAGAAACGAATAACCACACCACACTCTCCTTCATCGAGATCGGACAATGGAACTCCTTGGCCTTTAGAAAGGGCATCGCCGACTTCATTTGAACTCAGATTCATAACCGCCTGCTATTGATTAAATCAACCATCCATCCGTATCAAGCACCTGGATGAAGTCATTTATCTTTCTCCAAATACCACTCATTAAATTTCTGCGCACAACCCTTACAGCCCTTTGAAGGGCTAATCGCAAATTCGAGAAAATCCGCCAACCTTCTAACCGTCTCTGGCTCAATCGAATGCTCAATCCGGCAAGCATCCGATTCGGCTTTCTGGTAATCGAGCCCCAAAATAATATGAAGGAAATCTGTTAGTGCCTGATGAACTCTGAAGATATCAGCCGCTATTTTTCCGCCAGTCTCGCTCAACTTCACATACCCGTAATTCGAATGCTCCACCAATCCAAGCTTATTCAGTGATTTAATTGCTCCGGTAACCGAAGGTGCTGTTACTCCCAACCTGGAGGCGATGTCTTTCATTCTGGCAACAGTCTGATCACGCTGTATAAGGTATATCGATTCCAAGTAATCCTCCAAACTGGATGACAACTTGAGACCTATTTCATTTTGGAGACGAAACAATTTAGGCACTCCTAACTTTATTAAGTAACGCTAAGATAATTATCGGGCAGATTTTGTCAAGTCTTTTGTTTATTTTCGCGCTCATTTTCACCCTATATTATGGAGAACAAACCATATATAATGGCTGGTGGCCAATATTGCCAGGGTAGTTCGAAATGCTAATATATTATAATTCAAATGGTTAACCCCTCTGAAAATGTGGCCTCCGATTTGCGATATAACCAACAAAATGCTTTTAGGAGGGGCATTCAATGATGATCAATTATAATTCCATAACAAATCACGGCATATTCAATATTAGTGATATCAATAATTCGATTGCGTCAAGTATCGAAAAACTTTCCAGCGGTCGGGCGATTAACCATGCTTCTGATGACCCGGCTGGGACAATTCTCTCGCAGAAAATGGCGTCTCAAATTGGAGCCATTGAACAGAAGATTAAGAATTATGAGATGCAGTCCAGCAAGCTTTCTGCGGCTGGCGGCCATATCGATTCTCTTTCGGCTAAGTTATTTGATATTCGTGACAGTGCTGTGGCTGCCGCCAACTCCGGGTCCTTGGACAAGGAGCAAGTGGAGGCTATTAAGCGGGCGGCAAATGACTCCGTGAAAGCATATAATGAAATCGTCAAGAATTCATCCTTTGGCAGACAGAAGCTTCTTGATGGCTCCAAAGGATCTGTCGCGGATGTGGAGGAAATTTCGGAAATTGACTTAAGCACTCCTGAAAAAGCCGCCGAGGCGATCGAGCAGATTGATAAGATTAGCGCGGACGTCAACTCGTTGCAAGGTGAGGTTGGCGCCCATCAATCTCAGGAGGTGGAGTCAAGTATTAGCAACCTCGAGCAGGAGTTTCAGAATCTGAGTGAAGCTGAATCGGGAATCTCAGATGCTGACTATGCACAAGAATATAGCAATCTGGTCGCCAATCAAATCAAGTTACAAGCGGCGACCGCCATGCTGTCCCAAGGGAATTTGAAAGCATCAACGCTGAATTTGATGTTAAGCAACCCATAGGACTATCTTAAAGTTAAGAGAATAAAGTCTTTAATTTTGCGTGGCCTGAAGTACCAAGAAGCCAAGAACCCGGATATGGAAGTCCGGGTTCTTGGCTTTTAGATGTTCGAGAGTAAGACCTATTTGGAAGGTTTCACCTTTCTTCCCAATAGAGACCCCGCGATTTATCGCGGGGAGCATCACGATCCCAAATAGCGATGGGTTTCAACCCATTCATTAAAAATCAGTAGGTCAAGCCTACTTGAGGATTGACATTAGGGCTATTTCAATAACGTCATCCTCTTCGTCTGGGTGAAATCTCCGGCGGTCAGCCGATAGAAATAAATCCCTGACGAATAGCCCGACCCATCCCAAACAATATTATGCTGGCCGGCATCGTTGTAGCCATTCACCAACGTTGCCACCCTTTGCCCGGCAAGGTTGTAAACATCTAAATTCACATTGCCGGCTGATGGCAGGGCATAAGTAATAGTAGTGGTGGCATTGAACGGGTTGGGATAGCAACCAACCAGAGCATAATCGGTAGGCATATCAACGCTATTAAATCCACCCTCCAAAGTCCAATCATCGGCGCCGCCATCAACACGGGCGCCGGTTACGGTGAAGTTAAAGCTAAATGAATCACACTTCACGTTAGTCGGACGATCACCGCAGTAGGCGCGATAAATGTATGTTCCAGCCGGAGCATAGTTGGGCACACTCTGGTTCATGTGTGCACTGATATATTGCCCCGGATTTAGTGGTATGTTGTTGAATAACCAGAGTTGATAGAAAGTACCAAGGTAAATAACGCCAACCCAAACATCGGTCTGGATCGGGGCGGCAGTAGGGTTGCCGATAGTGCCGGTCAAACCGAAGGAACCGCCGTGCGGAACCACTACTGGCGAAGTATCTGGAGTCATACTGACATCGCAACATGGGACGGCCGTAACGTTGTCCAGGTAGTCGAAATATGCGGCCTGAGTGAAGGGGCTGGTCCAAGAGAGATAAACTACTCCATAATTACCGCCACCCAGATATTCGATATTGGGCTGGTTCCACCATGGCGCATTATCCGCCACCGAAAGTGGTGAACTCCAGGAGCCGGCATAGTCCCTCCATACATAGCGCTCCTCCCTTGGAATGGTATAGTAGCGATAGACAATCCCAACGCCTCCACCGTCTCGGGCGGTGAGATCGGGGCTTTCGGATGTCACATTAACGTTATCAAAGCTCCCTGCATACCAAGTTCCGCCACCACCGGTATAGTTCACGAGATAATAACAAAATAGGTTTGAGCCGGAATCATAGTCGAAAGCGCAGGTGATGGTATCATCAAAAGCTCCGATGGCGGTTATTTCAGTGGTGGCTCCGATATAAAAGGCTCTGAGCTGGGTCAACGGCGAAATGCCCCAAATCTTCAGGGTATCATTGGTATTGATATAGGAAGCAAACATAAAATAAGTGGAATATCCTTCATTGCAGGAAACATCAAGTCCCCGGTCGGCATCCCAGATATTAGTTATAACTTGATTCCAGAGCACACCAGTGGGGACATTCCAGAAATAACCTAGATTGCCGTCTTGCAGAACAGTAAAATAATAAAGCCGATTGTTGAAATAATCCTGGTTGGAGACCAACGTTATCTCCTTAATTGGGGATAAGGTACCAAAGCAGGTCACCCAGTCAGATCCATCAGGGAAAGTGGCCGCACTGCCATCAGCGGTATTGAACCGGCGTATGCGGGCGGCATCGAGCGACGCAGTGCCGGCATAAGCGACATAACAATAATCGCCAACAACCGATGCGCTCACATCCGGAATATAAAATGATGCCCACCAGACATAGGTTTCCACCCAAGTGTCCCCCCCATCGGTAGAAAGGTTCACCGACCATTCATAATTATTGCCATTGGGATACATTAGAATAACAAAGAGATTCCCTGACGCCCGATGGATATCAAACTCATTATCGAAAATATCGGTGCGATTCCCAATCCGTATGTCATCGTCCCAACGTCCCCCGTCACCGGTTGCCACTGGATTGATCCATTGACAGCCTATAGCGACATCATCGACATCCGACAATTCGGAAATCAAAGCCGTAGCGCCATCGTAATTTCCTTCATTCCATAATTTGGCGACATTATCGATAACGGCGCTGACCTCCTGTGGCAAATCCTTTCCCCCTTCAATGCTAATCCGAGAATTTTCTCTATCGCTTTTGCTCATTTGCAGTATCCCATCCCAAGTGGAACCGCTTGTTTTCGGTTGGGGCATCTGCGATTGATCCAACTGCACTTGGGCATTGGTGGTCTCGCTATTGATCACCGATGATACCGGAATTTCGTTAGAGAATACTGCCGAGGCGAAAAGCGAGAAAACGATCATAAATACCATTTTAGTCTTCATAATAATGCTCCACTCCAACTAAGATTAGGTTAAGAATTGTAGTGCCTGTCATAAGGTCACGACCGATTCAAATGCGTATTATACTGTAAGTATCACCTCCTCCTATAATTTAATGGTCTATGTCAGAACTCGAAGCAATCAGATAATTCATCCCGTGATCCTCAGGAACTATGAAGAAATATGGCTATGAGTGTAGTGACTTCATTCGCTTTTGTCAATATATAATTTTTATTCTTTACAAAAATGGGCAATATCAATACTTGCGTGTTGGATTGAACTTTGGGGCAGGAGTGTAGCACCTATTGCAGAAAATAGTTGCTATTCTTGATATTATCATTATATTAAGGTAGGCCCACTACCGGGAAACCGTGGTGGTGGGTAGTTAATAAGAACGATAATCACTCCCAATTTATCCCATCGAAAGGATCGAATATGAACCGCTGGATTGGCTTATTTTCCTCATTTTTGGTATCCTGCATGCTTCTTAGTGGGATCTCCGAAGCCGCCGCTATCAACCGTTCACTTCAACAAAAACTGGATAACGGAACTCCAGAAACAACCTTGAAGGTGTTCCTGTGGTTTGAGGATCAGGAGGATGTCCCGAGCATAAGCGCATCGTTTACCCATACCAACGCCACGCTGGCTGAGAGGCATACTGTTATAGTTTCCTCATTGCAGAAAAAAGCATCGGAAAATCAGGGGGCGATAATAAATCTCCTCGAAGATGGCGAAGATAAAGGCGAGGTTATTTCCTACAATGCCTTCTGGATTGCCAATATGATACTGGTTGATGCCAAATCCGCTTTTATTAAGAGGATTATAGACCGCCCGGAACTATCCGAGGTGTTCGAGGACTTCAAAGTTGAACTTATAGAACCCATAAAGGATGCTGATCTGATTTCTGGAGGCGATGACCCCACTCCCATGGGCGTTGAGGATGGTCTGACTGCTATCGGCGCCCCGCAAATGTGGGCGGCTGGTTACACTGGTGCAGGGCGCATCGTAATGAATATAGACACCGGGGTTGATGGAAATCACCCTGCTTTAGGTTCGCGCTGGATTGGTAATAATGGCTTCCCTGCCAGCCAAGGTTGGTTGGATACGACCAATCCCGCCAGCAGTTTCCCATCTGATGGTGATTCTCATGGCACTCATACGATGGGCACAATGACCGGACTGGGACAATCAACCGGCGATACCATCGGAGTGGCGTTTGGCGCCCTCTGGATGGCCGCCAAGGCGATCGTTACCGGCGGCAATGTGGCGATGGCGTTTCAATGGGCGGCTGATCCCGATGGAAACCCTAATACTATCCACGATGTGCCGGACGTTATCTCCAATTCCTGGGGCGCGACTGATTTGGGATGTTTTGAAACCTATTGGCAGATAATTGACAATCTTGAGGCTATCGGCCCTGTAGTAGTATTCTCGGCGGGAAATAGTGGTCCTGGAAGAGAGACTGTTAGTTCTCCTGCAACCAGGTCAACTACCCCCACCAACGCTTTTGCAGTCGGGGCCATAAATGGTCATATCCAAGACTATCCCATCGCCAGTTTTTCCGGACGGGGACCTTCTTCTTGTGACGGCGTCTCCATAAAGCCTGAAGTTGTAGCTCCCGGCGTGAATGTGCGCAGTTCCGTGCCCGGCGGCGGCTATGCCTCGACCAATTGGTCTGGCACCTCAATGTCCTGTCCTCACGTTGCCGGAGCAGTTGCTCTTCTGCGGCAATACAATCCGAACGCAACGGCCGATGAGATCAAAACCGCATTGATGGAATCGGCTCATGACCTTGGCACGGCTGGTGAAGATAACGACTATGGCTGGGGCATCATAAATGTTTACGATGCTATGCTGATTTTGGAAGGCGTAAGTTCGCCTCATATCCGTCAATGGGACGCTCATTACACGGATGGCGGCAATGATATTCCTGAGGCAGGCGAGACCGGCAATATAGTGGTTACATTGTGGAATACCGGCACGGCGGTCAATAATGTCTATGCAATAGCGGTCACCGCCGATCAATTTGCGACTCTGAACAGCGATTCATCCTTCTACGGAAATTTCGCCAGCGACGATACGCTTAATAATTCTAATCATCCATATAATATCAGTTTCGATGCCAATACTCCTCGTGGCCACAAAGTAGCCATAGATCTGCAGGTTGCCGGGAGCGGTGGATATAGCGGACTCGTGCATCTCTATTTCCGTGTTGGCATTCCCGAAGCGCAGGCGGTAGTCAGCCATGATGTTGGCAATTGCAAATTCACTATGTCAAATTTCGGCCACTATGGTCTGGGGACCGGCGCTATGCTGGCATTTCCCGGAGGTATCGGTTTCAAATATCCGGTCACTGGTCCATCCAACTTATTCGAGGCCGGTCTGCTTATCGGCACCAGCTCCAACCAAATCGTCGATTGTGTGCGCGATGAAAATCAAGCCATAAATTACGATTTTTACCCTACCAGCCCTATTACGGCCCAGCAGCCTGGTGATTTTTCGGACCAGGATGTACGGACTTCATTCAACGACCAGGGCGCTTTCAATCCGATCAATCTAAATATCCAGCAGAATTCGTATCAATGGGCGGATGATAACTACGATGATCTTGTGGTGGTCGAGTATATCATCAACAACTTCGGAGCTTCATCAGCCAATCTGGTAGTAGCGAACTTCAATGACTGGGATTTCCCCTGGGGTTCAGCCGCCAGCGACAGAGTTGGTTTCGATCGTGAACATCGGCTCGGTTATATGTATCAGAGTCCTTCAACCAACTATCGCGGCATAGCGATTATTTCAGAGCAGGGAGTTACTTCCTTCCGCGCCCTCGAAAATGATATCGAAGTCTATCCACCTAAATTCACAGATGCGGAAAAATGGCAGTATATGACCGAAGGGTTCGTCGATACACTCACTTCATCTCCGAAAGATGCGTCGTTCTTAATCTCAACCGGCCCGATTACGGTGGCCGCCGGCGGAATTGATACCGTGGTCATTGCTTATGTTGGCGGCGCCTCGCTTGCTGAAATCGGCACACACGCCGCCGCCGCATATCAGAAATACTGGGATCAGATGAATGCGGTCGGTGATGGAACCGGAAGCGTTCTGCCGAGCATAATGAACCTTTCGCAAAACTATCCGAATCCTTTCAACGCCCGTACCATTATTAAATATGCATTACCCTCCAACACCAAAACACGCCTTGAAATATATAATTTGATTGGACAAAAGGTGGCAACTTTGGTCGATGGCAACGAATTGGCGGGAATCCATACTGTGGAATGGAATGCTGATAATTATTCTTCTGGTCTTTATTTCTATAAATTGACGACCGGCGATAAAACCATTACCAAGCGGATGACGTTGCTGAAGTAGGCGGGTGAGGGTTCGCGATGTAAAAGACCCCGGGTTTCAACCCGGGGATCTTTACGAACCGGAATAATAGAAGGTTTTAACCTTCTACATGCAGTAGCGCCGACATTCCTGTCTGCGGGACGACATGCGGGATAAAAATGTCCTGCCTACCATTAATACTTAGCGCAGACATTTTTGTTTGCAAGTTACAGCTGAGCTGGATAGTCCCGATGTCCCGATAAAATAGGTACGGCCTACCAATTGAAGCACGAGTTAAAACCCATCGTTGTTTTTTGAGTGAAGCTCCCCAGACTGAAGAGACTGGAGTCTCAGAGAAATCGAGGCGGATAAGGGCATATTTGGAGAGATCCGTTTCCTTGCATCCTTTTCACCCGATAGCCAGGATGTAACCTGGCCCTTCAGGGTGTCGGGGGTAAACCCGCCGGGCTTGTTGTAAAAGCTCAGCTACGATGAAAAGGGAAACGCTTCAAAAAAATATTTTCTTTCTCTCCTTCTCCCATTAATTGGGAGTCGGAGGATGAGGGAGATTATGGGGTTATGCCCTTATCCGGCCATGCTTTAGGCGGGGCCGGGGTGTGTTTCTTTATGGCGCCAAAGCACACATTGTCTTCCCCGACTCTGTTGGGGAATCCACTCCTCTCTACAGAGGAGATCTTAGCCGCTATTTGATTAGGGTCTAATGGAATAGAAGAATTCCCTTCAGAAAGATTTATTAAATAAGAAAGAGACGGGTGATATTCCCGTCTCTTATGCTATTTTATGAAGCCCTGAATTACAAGGCTTCGGAGCCATAGTATCGGTTATTTCACCAGCGCCATTTTCTTTATAAAGGTCTTGCCGCCAGCATCGAGCTTATAGAAATAAATTCCGGAAGCGACATCGGAGGCATCCCATGCGACATCGTGGTAACCTGGAGACTGTTTTCCTTCCACAAGCGTGGCGACTCTCTGGCCCATCAGGTTAAAGACCTCTAACTTCACATCTGCCGGCCCTGGGAGCGAATAATAAATCCGGGTCTGGGCATTGAATGGATTTGGGTAATTCTGATAAAGGCCCAATGATACTGGGAGATTCCCGTTATCGTAGTCTATATCATCTTCGATAGGGCCTACTATGGCGCGGATATGATAACCAGCTCCTGCGTCTCCCCACGCACCTCCCTGGTATGCCATCGAGCGTGATCCCCAGTTAGTTGCATCTCCGAGAATCACCGGCAGTGCTGACCGATAGGTTAATCCAATGAACACATCACTCGAGATATAGATATCCCGGTGACGCAGGTCGATGTAGGTCCACGCCTCGGGGTCATCGAGAGTCGATTGCGGCCATACTGCCTGAGGACCGTAGATGACATCGCCCGGGTTGTTCCCAACCTTATTCCAGATTTTGAAATCGATTGTATCAAGGTCATGGCTGACATCGGTATACAACTTCACCATTGCGTTCAGCAATTGCCTGCCGCCCACAGGAGTAATTCTGGTGGCGCTGGCATTGCCTGCGGCATATTGATAGATGAAATCGGGAGAGCCATCGTCGTAATAAATAATGGTGCCACGAACATAGGAGTAGTCAACCGAAGTCCCGGTGTTGCTCGCATTATCGGTGGCGGTGAGATAATACGAGTAATACTCACCCGCAGTATCGTTTTCATCTCCCGGGAGAGTGAAGTAATAGCTGTTGCCATTGATGCTGTCGGGTCCTACTTCAACCGCGCCGCCAGCGTCAATGGTGTAGGTCAGACTTGCGGATTCAATACCCGAGGGATCGCTGATTGTCGCCAGCACTATATATTCGGCGGGAATGCTGGTCGAATCGGTGGGACCGGTATGCAAAATGAGTGGTGGGCTGTTATCGATTGTTGAACCGTAAACTGAAAAATCATCAACATACATCCCATCGACATTGTAGGCGCCATCGGATATTAAGGTGAATCTAAAGCGCACGCTCATACCGGCATATCCCCCTATATCCTCAGTGAAGACGTGCCAGGTGGAGTCCCCGCTAGCTTCGCCATTGAAAATTTCCAGATTATTCCAGCTATTTCCGCTATCAGCAGAGATATCGAAATAGACATAGTCGAATCCGGACTCCAATAGGAACCTCGTCCAAAACTCGACATAACCTCCTAAATACGATGTGAGATCGACATCCTGGGTCATTTGGACTTCCAAATTGGCATTGTCGGGATAATTGCCAACAGGCGAATCGGCCATGGAATTAGGCGGTGTATGGAAGCGAGTGCTTGCTAAGCCCCAGTCGCCTGACCATGCCCCCATTCCCGCATCAAAATTCTCAGAATAGACCAGATCCTGTTCCCCGCCTTGATAAGGGCCATAACTGATAAGGGCACGAATATTCAGATCATTCAAAAGGACAGTCCATTCGCCGCTGGAGGTCTTGACTTGACTCCTGTTTTCCGTCACCCCGTCATCATCGGTAGTGGCATACGGAGGAGCGTTTTGAGAAAGCTCCCAACCGGCATGGAAATCAGTGCCCTCAATCCAAATCGGCGGATTTATTTGAATGACTTGGAACTGACCATTCCCGTTGAGGGAAATTGATAATGGGGTTATCAGGTCTGCCCCAGGCACTCCGTCATTATCAGCCCAAATATGCAATAAGCCGTTTCCGCCTCCCAATGTGGTTGCAATCGCAAGAGCTTTCAGAGAGCAGGCTTCTTGCGGGAAATGAGTGTTGGTGAATCTTACCGCGAATTTGGTTCCCTGGGCGCTATAGTTTGACAAGTAGGACACAATCCCGTTATCATAGGACAAGATTTCGTCGTCTGCCAAATTATAGGCGGGCAGTAAATTGGCGGGAGCAACATCCGGCCTGGGAGTCAACAATGAATATTGAATCGGCTCAGCCAGAGAGATGCCGGTGAAGAGAAGCACGGCGGTCACCGCCATCAATAATAATTTGAAATTGTGATTCATAAAGTACCCTTCCATGAATTAGGTGGACAATCAGTTTTCCTTCTGATAAATTATTACAAATCGAGCTGTCTCGATGTTCCCACTTTATATATGCCAGATAATCCTCCATGATTTGAAGTTCATCGTGCCACTTAGCCTACTCCATCAGTTTCGTCATAACTATCTGATGCCGTCGATTCAGTGATTGAGTATAAGAGCTACCTCTTTTTTCGCAAATATATACCATGAGGGCATTTTGTCAAGGTTTTTTAGGACAATTTATAGCCATGTGAGAGTATGGGGAAGACGGTAAATATACGAAATGTTGCGCGTTTTGCATCGACTCTCTATGGTTACTTCCACATCTACCGATAATATCCACAATCTTTATATCGGAACCTGCCCGTCAAAACATAAGCGGGTTCTGACCGAATATGCCTTCTGGCCGAATGATTCAAGGCATATTATATTTGTTCTCCAAAGTTATAAATCATATATTTACTTCAATCAACAGCTTTGGTAAGCGTGGTTAATTGTGTTGGTGAAGATAATCATATTTCATTCCTTTAGGAGAGAATAATGAAAACTATTTGCCTACTGCTCGCCGCTATCCTGGTGATGCCCCCCAATAATTATGCGGCTGTCGAAGGCGCACTTGATGCCGCAATCTTGGACCAATTCAGGTTATCCTGCGCTATGAATTCATCTGACCGGGCGATTTACAATGCTCTCACAAATAATGATATTAATGAATTGGCATTGAATCGCGATCTGGTGAATGACCACAATACGCTTTTCAGCCATAAAGTCAAGGCGAAAGGAATTACCAACCAGAAGAGCAGCGGACGATGCTGGCTTTTCGCCGGATTAAACATAATGCGTCCGACAATGATCGAGAAATATAAATTGGGTGAATTCGAATTCTCTGAAATCTATCTCACTTTTTATGACAAGCTTGAAAAAGCCAACACCTTTCTGGAGAATATCATTGCCACCCGGGACCGGGATTACTTGGACCGGGAATTAGTTTTCATAGTTGAACATCCTTTTGACGATGGGGGTTACTGGGATTATGTGGTTGATTTGATCGAGAAATATGGAGTAGTCCCCAAGGAAGTTATGCCGGAGACTCATAATAGCAACAACACGGGTATGGTCAATCAATTGATAATTCGGAAGCTTCGCCAGGATGCCACGGTCCTGCGGGATATGTCTCAGAAGGGAGCAGACGAAAAAGCGTTGCGTGCCAAGAAAATGGAGATGCTCGGCGAGACCTATAAAATGATGGTGCTTAACTTGGGTGAGCCACCGAAAAGCTTCACCTGGCGGTATGAGGATCGTGATACGGTTCTAAGTAAGCCTAAAGTTTATACGCCGCAGGAATTCTATAGAATCGCGGTTGGGGTCGATTTGAAAGACTATGTGAGTATCGTTGACCATCCTGCCAGAGAGAGGATGAAATATTACCGGATGAATTGGACGAGAAATATCCATGACACCGAAGATATTTCATTTATCAATCTTCCAATTGACCGCTTGAAAGAGTTCGCCTTGAAGTCTGTGCTGGATGACCAACCAGTCTGGTTCGCTAATGATGTAGGCAAACAAAATGACCGGGAACATGGCATTTTGGCCGATGGGGTTCTCGATTACTCATCCATATATGGAACCGATTTCAAATTGACCAAAGCTGACCGTCTGCTCCTCCGAGACAGCGCCCCCAATCATGCTATGGTCCTAATCGGTGTGAATCTCATCGATGGCAAGCCTGAAAAATGGCTGGTCGAAAACAGTTGGGGTAGCGAGAAAGGCGATGGGGGGAAATGGACTATGTATGACTCGTGGTTCGATGAATATGTTTATGAAGTGATTATCAATAGAAAATACATCCCCAAAGATATTCTTCAGCTAATGGAAACCAAACCGGTGGAACTTCCGCCGTGGGATCCTATGTGGGAACTATTGCGAATTGACTGACTGACAGGATAAAATTCATTCGGGCTTGTTGAAAATGTGGTTTCTTGACTTCATCCACATGTCATTCCCGCGGAAGGGCTTGTTGAAAAAGTGGTTTCTTGCTCTTTTCAACATGTCATTCCCGCGAAAGCGGGAATCTATTTCTTTGCTTAATATGGACCCCATTTTCGTGGGAATCAGCTTGATGACAAAAGGGTGTTTTTTGAACGCCCTATTTTGTTGATAAAAGAATCCATCTTATTCCCCTCTCGAGAGGGGCGGCCCCGCTTTAGGCGGGGCCGGGGTGTGTTCTTTTATGGGAAAACACACCCCGTCTCCCCGATTACATCGGGGATCCACCCCTCTCAAAGGGAATGTTGAAAAAGCCAGGAAACTCGAAAAATGATCTTTACCTTCTCCTGCTTCGTCGGGAGAAGGTGTCCCGACTTGTCGGGACGGATGAGGGCGTAACTCCTTAAGCTCCCTCATCCTCCGACTCCTTCTCCCAATTAATGGGAGAAGGATGGAAAGAAAAGAATTTTTTGAAGTGCTTTCTTTTTAATGGCGGCCCAGCTTTTTCAACAAGCCCTCAAAAGAGAGGATTCTAATGCTATTGCGTTCACGCTTGGCTGAAACTCAGATTCAATTCGATGTGTTGCCATTTTCTCAACACGCCCTTCATTCCGCGTATCCCATTTGCCGCATCCATTCCGGCGAAAATTGCTTGGAGAGATACTTATGTCCGGAATCGGCAAAAATCACCACTCCCAGCTTATATGCTTTGAGCATATCAGCGGCTTTAAAGATGGCGGCTACCGCGGCGCCTGAAGAGCTTCCCGCAAAAATGCCTTCGGCCCGGCATAGCTTGTTGGCGGCTTGAAATGATTCTTTATCACCCACCATGATTAATTCATCGAGATATTTAAAATGCACATTTTCTGGAAGGTTATCCCCTCCTATGCCTTCAACCTGATATAGCCGCGGTTCTGATATTGTTCCCTTATAGAAGTAATCAGAAAGGATTGAGCCTTCAACATCCACACCGAAAATTTTCACTTGCGGTTTTCTTTCCTTAAGGTATTTGGCCACCCCGGAGATAGTCCCGCCGGTTCCAATGCCGGCAAATAAGAAGTCGATTTCACCGTTCGTTTGTTTCCAGATTTCCTTCGCCGTGGTCCGGTAATGAATTTCAGTGTTGGCAGGATTGCTGAATTGATCCAGATAAACAGCCCCTTTAATCTCCTGTGCTAAGCGATGGGCGGTGCTATAATTGCTTTCGGGGGCATCAGGATGAGCATCTTTGGGCGTGAGCACCAGTTCGGCTCCGAAGGCTTTGACTATATCCTGCTTTTCCTTGCTGTTCTTGTCAGCCATCACAATTATGGAGCGATAACCTTTGATAGCCGCCACCATCGCCACGCCGATTCCGGAATTTCCTGAGGTGCATTCGACAATTGTTCCGCCGGATTTGAGCACACCCCTTTTTTCGGCATCCTCTATTAACGCCAATGCCAGACGGTCTTTTACGGAGCCTCCCGGGCTAAAAAATTCCAGCTTAGCCAGGATAGTGGGTTGCTTGAATGGAAATATCTTTTCTAATTTAACGATAGGAGTATTCCCAATCGTATCTAAGAGACCTGGATAATCCACCTGACTGCCTCGCTCATGGATGGATGCCCGTATTTTGGCTGATTGTTCCATGTTATGATCCTAATACCTTCCGCAAATTTGTGTTTCTGATAAGCAACAATAAAGGCATCCCCAGCGCGTAACAAGCCACGATTTCGCCGGCTCCGATTGTAAGAACAAATAACCAATAAGCGGGCATTTCCCCCAGAAAAGAGATTTGTGGTGGATCATAGAAGAATTGTAGATAGGAGGATACGCCAAGAGCATTGAGTATTACCGGCGGAAGAGGAGCCAAATAAGCCAAGTTTGATCGGCCGCATAAGTAGGTCAGGTATGCGGCTGTCAATGTTAATAGGCTACCTAAAATTACATCGTAGATACCCGCGCTGGAATAAATATTCGCCGCCAAACATCCCACGCCAAGTCCAATTATGGCCGATGGCGTGAAATATGGCAAAATGGTTAACGCCTCAGAGATTCTAACCTGAAGAGGGCCATAGCTTATGGGAGCGAATATTAGAGTCAAGGCCGCATACAGAGCGGCAATCAATCCGGCTCTGGTGAGAGATCTAACAGTATTGGTAGCCATATTTTTTAAGATATAAACAGCATTCTAATAGATGTCAATACATTATTCCCCTTATCGGATATTTTTGCTTTTTTTGGTGTCACCTCGCCTGAAAAACATTCGCCTTATGATTGCTTCTTCTATGAGTGGGACGGTTTCGGATTAAGGGGTGGGTTGAAAAGGCCAGGAAACTCGAAAAATGATCTCAACCTTCTCCCGCTTCGTCGGGAGAGGCTTGCCCGCCTGTGGTGGGGTGGCCCCGCCTAAAGCGGGGACGGATGAGCAACATACAAGGGCGCAACCCCATAAGTTCCCTCATCCTCCGACTCCTTCTCCCAATTAATGGGAGAAGGAGAGAAAGAAAAGAATTTTTTAAAGCACCTCCCTTTTCATGGCAACCCCGCTTTTTCAACAAGCCCTTTTGTGGGAATGACAGTTAAGTAAATTTTCTTTGGCAAATAAGATTTTTCAACACTCTCTAATGAGATGAATTATTTGCCTATCCGTTGGAAAAGATGATACCTATCTGGCAATATGCCGGAATAATTACCGCTATTAATAATCTCTTGCACATCGACAATCTGATAATTCCCGAAAAAATAATTCGAGTCCTCCGCATCCGAGAGAAAATCAGCCGTGCGAGATGGAAACAAGCGGTTTGAATCGAAATCAGGAGCGTGCAGAAGAAGATATTCCGGCTTCTGCTCCCGTAAAATATCAAAATACCATTTACAGTTTTCAGTTATTTTGTCGCCATATTTTCTTTTTGCTTTGACAACTTCCGGACTGACCAGGCCTATCTCGCAAATGATGGGTCTGCCGGAAATATAGCCGATTTGGGGAATCGATTCTGTGAATATTTTGGCATTGGGAGAGGTATGATCCCTGAAATAAAGGGCGCGTTGCTCAAGATCGACAAGGCCCGGCCCGCCCTGTCCAAAGGCAGGCTCAAAAATAAGTGACCTCCAGAATGATAATATTGTCCAACCAACAATCAAAATAATCCCAGCGGCGCAAGCAATTCGATTTGTAATAAATTTTCTTTGAGCATTCAACGCTTGGCTGACGGCGATGGCCAGAATGATTATAATTACAGGGATCAGTAGATATCCATACCACTCGAACATTAAAGTCCTTCCATACCACAAGAACGCCGGATACAAGGACATATAGGCGATTGCCGGAGAATTCACACTTTCTTTCCTGCCAATTGAGCGGTGGAGGACATAAGCGGCAATTGTTATCAACAACCCCCATATCAGGATTACCGCACCTGCATGGGCGGCTAACCTGCTTGGCAAAAAGACAACCAGCACGTGAAGCAAATTGGAATAATCGAGGTGAAAATATGGGCCATAACTCACTCTCTTGGCGATTATGGAGAGAGGCAAAGGATTTCCAAAATATAGGGTTATCATTAATACCGAAGGAAGAGCGATTGCCAGGAAACCGGAGATATATTTGAGCAATTTGGTTTTGCCATATAAAATCGCACATCCCAAGGCAATAGCCCAAACCATAGCATCGGGCCGGATTAGCAACATCAAGCCCGTTAGAATTCCGGCGGGCAGGGTTTTCCCGTCAATTATGAGGAAGTAGGTCAAAAGCATAAATGCGATGAATATGGGGATCTCCATACCGGTGGCGGAACTGCTTACAGATGGTGGATAAGTAGCGTATAGAAAAGCAAACAAAAGAGCTATATTACTTTTGCTGGTTAGTTTGATGATTATCCTGTAGATCAGGCAAATAGATGCGAGGAAGCACAATGATCCCATCAAACGGGCCATTGCTGGAATATGATCGGGCGAAAAGAATGATGCTCCCCCAGCGAGGATCAAAGCGAAAAGTGGTGTGGTGGTCCCCAGAGAGCGAACACCGTCGTTATAGGTGAAACCCAACCCTTGGGCGATCCGCTGTGCATAACGAAAAGTGATATAGGCATCATCATAACAGACGGGGAATCTAATGTAAGCTACCGCAGTCAGAACAGCCGCCATAAATATCACAGCATATAGCCCGAATCGATCCAGCAAGGGCGTCTTCATTTTTCTATGTCAATCCGTCGCTAGCGGAGAGAGTTAGGCGGCAAATTACTTTTCTCCGCAAAGCTTCACAAACCTATCCACATTACTCAGTACTCTCTCCACCGCATCATTCCAGAAATCCATTTTAGTCAAGTTGAGGCCAAG
>Ga0210044_10001585_pt1 | contig 34803 bp, 27 predicted proteins | sample CryGey13umfilter_2_FD_183959 | JGI IMG/M metagenome (GOLD analysis project Ga0210044, IMG submission 183959) | Groundwater microbial communities from aquifer in Utah, USA - Crystal Geyser 4/9/14 3 um filter (SPAdes) (version 2) | ecosystem: Environmental > Aquatic > Deep subsurface >...
GACGCGTTCAAAACCGGGGTTGACCCAGGTGATGCGCTGCTGGGCGTCGGTGATGATGACCGAGTTGAAGGTTTCCTGCGCCACCAGTGCCAGGCGCTGCAGGTCTTTGGTCATGCTGCGCGCCAGGGCTTCAGCGCGCACGCGCCCCTGGGCTTGCTGCCACAACAACAACGCCAGCAAAGCACTGGCGATGATGCCGCCCAAGCCAACCATGCCCGGCACCAAGGGCACCAGCCGTTCCTCAAAAGCCTGCGAGGCAGCCGTTTGCAATTTAAGGTGTCTCCCCAGCAGGGTCAAGGTCTGGGTGGTTTGAAAACGCGTTCCGGCCACGATGTCATTGTTGTACAGCAAGTTGTCCGCCTGCCCCACGCCCGCATCGACCAGGCTCAGAGCCAAACTTTGGTGAGTGTCGTCGCTCAGGCTGCCCAGCAGTTCTTTGAATACGATGGGCGCGTAAACCACACCCTGCAAAGCCGCGCGCCGCTCCGTGGCTGAATTGAGCCGAGCCGTGGCGCGGTAAACCGGCACATACATCAACACGCCGGGTGTTTTCTGCTGGTCTTGCACCAGCGTGATGGGGGCGGTCATGACAGGCTCTGCAGCGTCGATGGCTTGCTCGATGGCGCTGCGTCGGCGCGCCTCAGAGCCCACATCCAGCCCCTGCGCACCGGCGTTGTCGATCAAGGGTTCAATGTAGGTGATCACATAGTGCGGGTCTGAAGGCGCATCAAGCAAGCGCAAGGCAAATTCGGGCGCTTCATCGGCGTGCACCCGCTCCAGAAAAGCGTTAACCGCGTCACGATCAACCCGCTCAATAAACCCAAAGCCGCGCACGCCAGGAAACTCCACCGGCAAATCACGCGAGAACACGTGCGCGGTGAATTCGCTGCGGGTCACGTCGTATCTGGCGGCGTACATGGCACGCAAGCCGTTCAAGCCGCGGACAGGCTGCATCAAATGGTTGGTGATTTCCTCCACCGCGCTGTCAACGTTCTGCTGGTAATCCTTTTGGGCTTGCGCGATCAGGCGCTGGTTCAGCCAAAATGCGCTGGCCACAGCCAAGCTTGTACCCGCTGCAAACACGGCCAACGACAACCAAAAAGCCACGCTGGGGCGGCGCTTGAACCAAAATTTCATGAATTCAGATGCATAAAACGATGAACAATTTTTATAAATCCATCATACGTCAAGGTATCGCCAGGTCTGCCCTGCAGTGTCCCTGGGCTTGCAGCCACCCAAGGAGCCACGCATGATGGCCTTGTTGCAAAGGGTGAGTCAGGCCAGTGTGACGGTGAACCACCAGCAGGTTGGACACATTGGCGCTGGGCTGCTGGTGCTGCTGTGCGCCGAAGGGGGTGACACGGTAGCAGAGAGCGACAAGCTGCTGGCCAAGCTATTGAAGCTGCGCATCTTCAGTGACGCAGCCGGCAAGATGAATAACAGCGTACAGAACATGGATGGTCTGGGGCTGCCGGCCAGTTGCGGCGGCCTGTTGGTGGTGAGCCAGTTCACGCTGGCCGCCGATGCCGCGCATGGCAACCGCCCCAGCTTTACCAACGCCGCGCTGCCCGAGGAGGGACGGCGCTTGTATGACCACTTTGTAGCCCAAGCCCGGCTGGCGCACCCGCTGGTGCAAACCGGCGTGTTTGCGGCCGACATGCAGGTGAGCCTGGTCAACGACGGCCCAGTCACTATCCCCTTGCGCATCGCACCCGCGCCCAATCAGTCCTGATGCGCACCGCGATAATCCCGACCCATGTCTTTGGTATTTCATCGCCCTTCCCTGCTGCGCCGCCTCACGCCCTGGTTTTCCGGGTTTGACGGGCCGCTGGCGTTTGCGGTGTTCATGCTGGCCTGCGCGGGCTTGCTGACCATGTACTCCTCTGGCTATGACCACGGCACGCGTTTTGAAGACCATGCCCGCAACATGCTGATTGCCGGCTTCATCATGTTTGTGGTGGCTCAAATCCCGCCACAGCGCTTGATGGTGCTGGCGGTACCGCTCTATGTTTGTGGGGTTACGCTGCTGATTGCGGTGGCTGTGTTTGGGGTCACCAAGAAAGGCGCCAAACGCTGGCTCAACTTGGGGGTGATCATCCAGCCCAGTGAAGTTCTCAAGATCGCCATGCCGTTGATGCTGGCCTGGTGGTTTCAAAAGCGCGAAGGGCAACTGCGGCCATTCGACTTTTTGGTGGCGCTGCTGCTGCTGGCACTGCCTGTGGGCCTGATCATGAAGCAGCCCGATCTGGGCACCGCGTTGCTGGTGCTGGCCGCCGGTCTGTCAGTGATCTTTTTTGCCGGTTTAAGCTGGAAGCTGGTCGCCCCACCCCTGCTGCTGGGGCTGGTGGGCATCACCCTGCTGGTGGTGTTTGAGCCCGAGCTGTGTGCCGACGGCGTGCGCTGGCCGCTGCTGCACGACTACCAACAGCAGCGCATTTGCACCCTGCTCGACCCCGGGCGAGACCCCTTGGGCAAGGGTTTTCACATCATCCAGGGCATGATTGCCATTGGCTCGGGCGGCTTTTGGGGCAAGGGTTTCATGCAGGGCACGCAAACCCATCTGGAATTCATCCCCGAGCGCACCACCGACTTCATTTTTGCCGCGTTTTCAGAAGAATTTGGCTTGGCTGGCAACCTGCTGCTGATCCTGGCGTTTGCCTTTCTGGTGCTGCGCGCGCTGGTGATTGCACTTGAGGCTCCGAATGTGTTTACCCGCTTGCTGGGTGGCGCAATGGCCATGATTTTCTTTTGCTACGCGTTTGTGAACATGGGCATGGTCAGCGGCATTTTGCCGGTGGTGGGGGTGCCGCTGCCCTTCATCAGCTACGGCGGCACCGCCATGGTCACCCTGGGTCTGGGGCTGGGCATTTTGATGTCTATTGCCAAGGCCAAGCGCTTGATGCAGTCGTAACCCATAGAATCGCGCGATGATTTCACGCGAACCCACCCTAGAACGCTTAGGCGTTGCCAAGTCCCTGTTGCTCACCCCTTTTGGGCTGGATGAATCCCACCTGAGCCGCGCCCTGGCCGAGATCAAGGCGCACCAAGTCGACGAGGCCGACCTGTATTTTCAGTACACCCGCTCCGAGGGCTGGAGCCTGGAAGAAGGCATTGTCAAAACCGGCTCGTTCTCCATCGACCAGGGCGTGGGCGTGCGCGCCGTCAGTGGCGAAAAAACGGCCTTTGCCTATTCTGACGACATCTCCTGGGAATCGTTGCTGGACGCGGCCAAAACCGTGAGGTCTATTGGGGCTGTAGCCCAGACGAATAAAGTGCGAGTAGCTACTAAGAAAATAGCAAATTCGCGTTCCCTCTACCACGGCCAAGACCCCATTGCCAGTCTGGACAGCACGGCCAAAGTGAAGCTGCTTGAAAAGGTGGAACAACTCGCTCGCGCCAAAGACCCGCGGGTGGCGCAGGTCATGGCTGGACTGGCGGCGGAATACGACGTGGTTTTGGTGGCGCGCGCGGACGGCACACTGGCGGCCGATGTGCGCCCCTTGGTACGCCTGAGCGTGACGGTGTTTGTCGAGCAAAAGGGGCGCCGTGAGATGGGCTCAGCCGGTGGCGGTGGCCGTTTTGGTTTTGCCTATTTTGACGACGCGCTGATTGACCAATATGTGAATGAAGCCGTGTCTTCTGCACTCACCAACTTAGAGGCGCGCCCCGCGCCGGCCGGTGAAATGACGGTGGTGCTGGGCTCGGGCTGGCCAGGCATTCTGTTGCACGAAGCCATTGGTCACGGGCTGGAAGGCGACTTCAACCGCAAAGGCTCCAGCGCCTTCAGTGGCCGCATGGGTCAGCGCGTAGCCGCCAAAGGTGTCACCGTGCTGGACGACGGCACCATTGCCGACCGGCGCGGCTCCCTCAATGTGGACGACGAAGGCAACGCCAGCCAGCGCAACGTGCTGATTGAAGACGGCATCCTCAAAGGCTACATCCAGGACAGCATGAATGCCCGCCTGATGGGTGTCCAACCCACCGGCAACGGCCGGCGCGAGAGCTACGCCCATGTGCCGATTCCGCGCATGACCAACACCTACATGCTCGGTGGCGACAAAGCCCCTGAAGAAATTGTGGCCAGCATCAAAAAAGGCCTGTACGCCACCAACTTTGGCGGTGGTCAGGTGGACATCACCAGCGGCAAGTTTGTGTTTTCGGCCAGCGTGGCCTACTGGGTAGAAAACGGCAAGATTCAATACCCGGTCAAGGGCGCCACCTTGGTGGGCAGCGGGCCGGAGGTGCTTAAGCGTGTCAGCATGATCGGCAACGACATGCAACTCGACAGCGGTGTGGGCACTTGTGGCAAAGAAGGCCAGAGCGTGCCAGTGGGTGTGGGCCAGCCCACGCTGCGGATCGATGGGCTGACGGTGGGCGGCACGGCTTGACCCACTTGTATTTTCTATTCAATTTCTATTCAATTTCTATTCACTATTGATCTAACGCATTGAATTTACTAGAATATTTTAAAAATCATTCTATTCAATATTACTTTAGATTACATGGCCTCCAGCACCGTTCTGATTGCGCTTTTGCAGTCGCAAGGCGCTGCCTCGTCGACCCAAATTCAGGCCGCGCTGGGCATCAGCCAGCCCACGGCGTCACGCCTGCTCAAGCAGCTTGACAACGAAGTGATGGTGTGCGGCCAGGGCAAGCGCACCCGTTACGCACTGGCCGCCCCCATTGGCCATGCATCCGCACAACAACCCATTTGGCTTACCGATGAAAGCGGTGCGTCCAAGCGCGTCGGCACGCTGAGCTGGCTAGCCCATTCGCAACTCCATGTGCAGGCTGAAGGCTTTGACGCGTTTTTTCAGGCCCGTTCGCAAGCCCTGTTGCCCTGGTATTTGTCACCGTTGCGTGCGCAGGGCTTTTTGGGAAGGGTGTTGGCACAGCAGCTCAATGCGCTGGGTATGCCAGCCAATCCAGATACCTGGGATACCCAATTTGCCTTGATGGCGGCGCTGCATACCCATGATGCGCCCGGCGCACTCTTATTGGGAACTGACAGCGCAGCCACGCCCCCATTGCCATCACGCCTGCCCGCAGACAACCCAGCGTCGGTGCTTGATGCGCTGGCGGCCAACGTCGCGCAAACGCTGCCTGTTGGGTCATCGGCCGCAGGTGAACAGCCCAAGTTTCTTGCACTGAACAGCCGGCAAGAACCCGTTTTGGTCAAATTTTCGCCACCGGTCGGTACACCTTATGGCGACCGTTGGCATGACTTGCTGTGTGCCGAAGTTTTGTGCGCCCAGGTGCTGCAAGCGCATGGCTTTGCCGCTGCGCAGAGCCACATCTTGCAGTCTGACAGCCGAACCTACTTGATTAGCAAGCGTTTTGACCGTGTAGGTGCGCAAGGCCGCAGGCACGTGGTGGCGATGGGTGCGGCGCATGCTGGGTTTGTCAAAGAGCCCTATGTCAACTGGGCAACGACGGCAGATGCGCTGGTGCGGCGTGACAAATTGGGAGCACCAGAGGCCAAGCAACTGCACGCGCTGTTGCAGTTTGGTCGTTTGATTGGCAATACCGACATGCACAGCGGCAACGCCAGTTTGTTTGTAGCTGGCACATCCCTCAAAGAAATTGCACATGGCAGGCTCAGTCTGGCTCCGGTGTACGACATGCTGCCGATGCGCTGGAAGCCTGACCTGATGTTGGGCATGCCTGATTACGCGCCTTTCGATGTTGACATCAGCCGTGCAGATGCCAGCACGCGCGCCATGGCGCAAGACTTTTGGCAACGCTTGTCTGTGGAGCCAGGGCTTAGCCAGGCGCTGCAAGCGGTGGCCAACACCATGGCTGGGCGACTGTGCTAAAGTCACTGCTTATGAAATCAGTTTCGTTTTTCTTTGGTTATTTTTGGTTCTCAAGCGCCACCGGCGGTTGAGAGTTCTGAACGTTCCCAAGCAAAACGTCCTGATCTTCCAAAAACCGCCCCTCCAGGCGGTTTTTTTATGTGTGCTTGATTTCAACTCTGTGAGGATTCGATCCATGACTGCCAAAGTGACTGCTGACAAAGATGCCTGGGGCGCCAACTTGTCCACCCCCGCGACTGACCGCACCGGCCAGACTGACAACGAACGCATCAAGGACATCACCGTGCTACCCCCTCCAGAGCATTTGATCCGCTTCTTTCCGATTGCTGGCACCCCGGTTGAAAAAATGATCAGCAGCACCCGGCGCAACATCCACCAGATCATGGCCGGCAAAGACGACCGCCTGCTGGTGATCATTGGCCCGTGCTCGATCCACGACCCGGCTGCCGCCATGGAGTACGCCCGCAAACTCAAGGCGCAACGCGAGCAATACGCCGATACGCTGGAGATTGTGATGCGCGTGTATTTTGAAAAACCGCGTACCACGGTGGGCTGGAAAGGACTGATCAACGACCCCTACCTGGACGAGTCGTTTCGCATTGACGAAGGCCTGCGCATGGCGCGCCAGCTGCTGATTGAGATCAACCGCCTGGGTTTGCCTGCAGGCAGCGAGTTTTTGGACGTGATCTCGCCCCAATACCTGGGCGACTTGATCAGCTGGGGGGCGATTGGTGCGCGCACCACCGAGAGCCAGGTGCACCGCGAGCTGGCCTCTGGCTTGTCGGCCCCCATTGGTTTCAAGAACGGCACCGACGGCAACATCAAGATCGCCACCGATGCGATTCAGGCTGCGGCGGGTGGTCACCACTTTTTGTCAGTGCACAAAAGCGGCCGGGTGGCGATTGTGCAAACCAACGGCAACCACGACTGCCACGTGATTTTGCGCGGCGGCAAAGCGCCCAACTTTGATGCCGCCAGCGTCGCCGCCGCCTGTGAAGACCTGGTCAAAGCCAAGTTGCCAGCGACCTTGATGGTGGACTGCAGCCACGCCAACAGCAGCAAGCAACATGAGAAGCAGCTGGATGTGGCACGCGACATTGCCGGTCAAATCAGCCGCGGCTCACGCCAGGTGTTCGGCGTGATGGTGGAAAGTCACCTGTATGCGGGGGCGCAAAAGTTCACCCCCGGCAAAGACAAAATCGACAAGCTGGAATACGGCAAAAGCATCACCGATGCCTGCCTGGGCTGGGACGATTCGCTGCAATGCCTGGAGGTGCTGTCTCAGTCCGTGCTGGCCCGACGCAAACGCTGACCGCGCCAGCGGCAGGCCGCAAAAAGCTCAAGCCACCCGGGGTTTGACCTTGCTGGCGGCCAGCTTGGCGTTGACTCGGGCCTGCGCCACGTCAGCGTGCGCGGCCAGCACCACGCCCATGCGGCGTTTGACAAAACTCTCGGGCTTGCCAAACAGTCGGATGTCGGTGCCGGGCACGCGCAGGGCTTCGTCCACACCGTCAAACACAATGCCTTTGGCATCCACGCCGCCGTAAATCACGGCGCTGGCACCGGGGTTGCGCAGCGCGGTGTTCACCGGCAGCCCCAGAATGGCGCGGGCGTGTAGCTCAAATTCGCTCTGCCATTGGGTGGTGAGCGTCACCAGGCCGGTGTCGTGTGGGCGCGGGGACACTTCGCTGAACCAGACCATGTCGTCTTTGATGAACAGCTCCACGCCAAAAATCCCCAGGCCGCTGGGCTGGCCATCCAGGCCAATGCCCAGGTTGTCAGTGACGGTTTTGGCAATAAAACGCGCTTGTTCCAGGGCTTTGGGGCTCATCGGGTGCGGTTGCCAGCTCTCCACGTAGTCGCCGTTCACCTGCACATGGCCGACCGGGTCGCAAAACTGGGTGTCGATGCCACCTTCGGCATTTTTGGCACGCACGGTGAGCTGGGTGATTTCATAGTCAAAGTTGATGAAGCCTTCGACAATCACGCGGCCGTGGCTGACGCGGCCACCGGCCATGGCGTAGTCCCAGGCTTTTTGCACATCCGCCGGACCAGTGATCTTGCTTTGGCCTTTGCCGCTGGAACTCATCACCGGTTTGACAATGCAAGGGTAGCCAATGCCGGCATCGATGGCGGCTTGCAGCTCGGCCAGCGAATCACAAAACTTGTAGGGACTGGTGGGCAGGCCCAGGGTTTCGGCGGCCAGGCGGCGGATGCCTTCGCGATCCATGGTCAGGCGTGCGGCACGGGCGGTGGGAATCACGCGCACCACGCCGGTAGCTTCTAGCACTTCGAGCATGGGTGTGGCAATGGCTTCAATCTCAGGCACCACCAGGTCGGGTTTTTCTTTTTCGATCAGCTCCTTGAGCAGAGCCGGGTCGCTCATGATGATGGTGCGGGCATGGTGCGCCACTTGTTGTCCCGGGGCATGGTTATAACGGTCAACCGCAATGGTTTCCACGCCCAGGCGCTGCAGGGCAATCAACACTTCTTTGCCAAGTTCGCCGCTGCCGAGCAACATGACTTTGGTGGCGTGGTGGGACAAGGGGGTGCCGAGGGTGGTCATAACATGTGCGCTCAAGAAGCGTCCGTTTGGGGGTTTATAAAAAAGCTCAGAATTTTTGTCAGCTGCCGGGTGACAATTTGGCCTATGAATGAACCAATTTTATCGGTACAAAACCTATGCAAACACTACGGCCATGCCACCGTGGTGAATGACTTGTCTTTCCACATCGCCCCCGGCGAATGCCTGGGCGTGATCGGCCCCAACGGGGCGGGCAAAACCACCACCATCCGCATGTGCCTGGGTCTGACTGTGCCCGACAGCGGCAGCGTCACCGCCTTTGGGCTACCCATGCCCGCATCGGCGCTGGCCATCAAGGCACAACTGGGTGTGGTGAGCCAGATGGACACCCTGGATCCCGACTTCAGCTGTGCTGAAAATCTGTTGGTCTATGGCCGTTATTTCGGCATGCAAGACGCGCAAATCCGTGCACGCATTCCATCGCTGCTGGAATTTGCATCGCTTACCGCCAAAGCCAACGCCAAACCGGGTGAACTGTCGGGCGGCATGAAGCGCCGCCTGAGCCTGGCGCGCGCCCTGGTCAACAACCCACGCCTGTTGCTGCTGGACGAACCCACCACCGGCCTGGACCCACAGGCCCGGCACCTGATGTGGGAGCGGTTGCAGCAGCTGCTGCAGCAAGGCAAATCCATCTTGCTCACCACCCATTTCATGGACGAAGCCGAGCGCCTGTGCCACCGCCTGCTGGTGGTGGATCATGGTAAAAAAATTGCCGAAGGCGCACCGCGCGACCTGATCAAACAGTACCTGGAGCCCGAGGTGGTCGAGGTGTTTGGCAACGGTGCACAGACCCTGGTGGACGCGCCCCTGAAAACGCTGGCCACACGGGTGGAAGTGAGCGGCGAAACCGTGTTTTTCTACACCTCAAATGCCGCCCCTTTGATGGCGGCTCTGGCGGCCCACACACAACTGCGTACCCTGCACCGCCCCGCCAATCTAGAGGATTTGTTCCTGAAACTCACCGGTCGCCAGATAAGGGAAGAGGCTTAGCGCTATGAAAACAGAAGCTATACACACATATAATACAAGGGCTACAGGCCAAAATAGCACCTCAATTTGGCGCACACCCCAACTCTCCATGCGTTGGTGGCCGGTGTTCCGGCGCAACTGGCTGGTGTGGAAAAAACTGGCCATCCCCAGCCTGGTGGGCAACATTGCCGAGCCGTTGATGTGGCTGGTGGCGTTTGGCTACGGCATGGGCGCGCTGGTGGGTCAAATCACGGTGGATGGCGTGCAGGTGCCTTACATTCTGTTTCTGGCCAGCGGTTCCATCTGCATGAGTGCCATGCAAGCGGCCAGTTTTGAGGCGCTGTACTCGGCCTTCAGCCGCATGCATGTGCAGAAAACCTGGGACGGCATCATGAACGCACCGGTAACTCTGGACGACATTGTGCTGGCCGAGATGCTCTGGGCGGCCTTCAAAGCACTGTTCACCGTGACCGCCATTTTGGGCGTGATGTTGGCCTTGGGCATCAGCTACAGCCCGAAACTGCTGCTGGCCTGGCCGGTGCTGCTGGGCGTGGGCATCACCTTTAGCTGTGTGGCCTTGATCTTCAATGCGCTGGCCAAGGGCTATGACTTTTTTACCTATTACTTCACGCTGTTTCTGACCCCGATGATGTTCCTGAGCGGCATCTTCTTTCCGCTGGAGCAGTTGCCCGAAGTGGTGCGCGTGATTTCCAACTGGCTACCGCTGACCAACGCCGTGGCTCTGGTGCGCCCCCTGTTCATGGATCAATGGCCGACCGAGTGGCTGCGCCCGGTGGTGGTGCTGAGCGCCTACGCGATGCTGGGGTTCTGGCTGGCTCTGGCACTGACACGCAAGCGCTTTCGGGGCTGATCACGCCTGATGCTGTGCCGCCTTGATCAGGTCGGCGGCTTTCTCGGCAATCATGATCACCGGCGCATTGGTGTTGCCACTGACCACCTGCGGCATGATGGACGCATCCACCACCCGCAGGCCTTGCAGGCCATGCACCCGCAGCTCTGCATCGACCACATCCAAGTCGCCGTTGCCCATGCGGCAGGTTCCCACCGGGTGGTAAATGGTGTCGGCCCGGTCGCGGATGACGCGTTCAATTTCTTCGTCTGTCTGCGCCTTGGAAGTGGCTTGAAGTTCGCGCCCGCCCAACTTTGCCAAAGCCGGTTGACCAAGAATTTGGCGCATCAGCTTGAAGCCCCGGATGATGCGATCCATGTCGTAGCGTGACGACAAGAAGCCAGGGTCTACCAGCGGCAGTGCACGCGGGTCTTTGCTGGCCAGGGTCAAGCTGCCAAAACTTTTTGGGCGCAACAGACAGACGTGGCACGAGTAGCCATGACCCAAGGTGACGGTGCGGCCGTGGTTGATGAGCTTGCCAATCACAAAATGCAATTGCAAGTCGGGCACGGTTTCTTGGGGATGACTCTTCAGAAAACCACCCGCTTCAGCAAAGTTGGTGGTCAACATGCCTTTACGGTACTTGCGCCACTCAAAAATGCCCTTCAAGATGCGCCAACTCCCTGTCAAGGAGACCCCAAACAAATCTTTGGCACTGGGCAAGTCCACCACTTGAACCACGTCAATATGGTCATGCAGATGCTGCCCAACGCCTGGCAGGTCGTGAATCGGCACAATGTGATGTTCTAGCAGGTGCGCCTTTGGACCAATGCCAGACAACATCAACAACTGCGGCGACTGAAACGCGCCAGCGCACAGCAAGACTTCGCGCTGGCAATGGAGTTGCTTGGTTTGCCCCTGGTGCTCAAACTCCACACCCACCGCGCGCTTTTTGTCGATCAGGATGCGGGTTGTCAAAGCGCCGGTGAAGACCTGTAAATTGGGACGCGACAAATTGGGGGTGACATAGGCCTTGGCGGCGCTGAAGCGTTCCCCGTTTTTGTGGGTCACCTGGTAGTACCCCATGCCTTCCAAGTCGGCACCATTGAAATCTTTGTTACGCTTGTAACCAGCTTGCTCGGCGGCCTGCACAAACAACTCGCCAAAGCGGTTGGGGCTGCGCAAATCCATCACATTGAGCGGGCCACTGGTGCCATGAAAGGCATCTGCACCACGCTCGTTGTGCTCGGCTTTTTTAAAGTACGGCAGCACATCGGCGTACGACCAACCGGCATTGCCCATGGCGGCCCACCGGTCGTAATCAGACGGATGACCACGGGTGTAAATCATGGCGTTCAGCGAGCTGGAGCCACCCATCACCTTGCCACGCGGTTGGTAACCCTGGCGGCCGTTCAAGCCGGGCTGCGGCACGGTGTTGATGTTCCAGCCATTCAGACCCAGGTTGGCCATCACCGCCAGGCCTGCCGGGCAATGGATTAGCACGCTGCTGTCTTTGGGGCCTGCTTCGAGCAAAGCGACGTTGATTTGGGGGTCTTCAGACAGCCGCGCGGCCAAGACGCAGCCGGCTGAGCCGCCGCCGATGATGATGTAGTCAAACATGAAAGTCTCCGGGGAACAACACAAATAAAAAATACATGTCTACGGCACGTTAACGTAAAAAACAATACCGATGTAGAGGCACTTGCCCAGGAAAAATTTGTATTATTCAAAAGCCTCACTTCGTGGCAAAGTGACGGAAAGAACTCGCAAAGCAATAACTTGTCCCTTTGCCTGGCCATCTTTGAGCGCATTGCGTTGTTGCAAATCGCTTGTTTAACGTGAAACAACGCCCGCAGCCGACAAGAATGGCGTGTCGTAGGGCCGACTTCAGTCGGCCATGGTGGGTTGAAACCCTTCCCTACGCAGGGCACGCGTGTTTCATACTTTGGGGTGTCCTTGTGGAACATGGACGTTAACGTGAAACAACGCCCGCAGCCGACAAGAATGGCGTGTCGTAGGGCCGACTTCAGTCGGCCATGGCGGGTTGAAACCCTTCCCTACACAGGGCACGCGTGATTCATGCTTTGGGGTGTCCTTGTGGAACATGGACGTTAACGTGAAACAACGCCCACAGCCGACAAGAATGGCATGTCGTAGGGCCGACTTCAGTCGGCCATGGCGGGTTGAAACCCTTCCCTACGCAGGGCACGCGTGATTCATGCTTTGGGGTGTCCTTGTGGAACATGGACGTTAGCAGAGCTAAGGGCTTGTTCATGAACAAGCCCTTAGCCGCACGTTTTGCGCCTAGCACTGCATCTCAAATCTGGCTGTCAAAATGTACAACTCATTACTTTACGAGCCCTAAGGAGGGTAGGTTCAAGGGTGGTACATTTCGCACGCTGAGCCAGGATGGCATCGTGAAGGTGCTGACTGGCTTAACCAGTATTGACGAAGTGCGTGCCAACACCAATGGATAACCCCACCCCCACCACCAACCACCCCTACCAAGCGCTCACCCCCGATGTGGTTCTGGACGCACTGGCCAGCGTGCAGTTGTATGGCGACGGCCGCCAAATGGCTCTGAGCTCTTATGAAAACCGGGTCTACCAGGCGCACCTGGAAGACGGTGCGGTGGTAGTGGCCAAGTTTTACCGCCCCGGGCGCTGGAGTACGGCGCAGATTCTGGAAGAGCATGCGTTCTCACAAGAACTGACCGACGCTGAAATCCCGGTGGTGGGGCCTTTGACCCTGAACGGCAGCACGCTCAACAGCTTTGGCGGCTTTGCCTTCAGCGTCAGCCCGTGGCGCGGCGGCCGCCTGCCTGAGCTTGACGACGCCGAGGTGCTGGAGTGGATTGGCCGCTTTCTGGCGCGCATTCACACCGTGGGGGCCGCCCAGGCCTTTGTGAACCGGCCCACGCTTGACCTGCAAAGTTTTGCCATCGACAGCCGCGAGTGGCTGCTGGCCCACGACAAGATCCCGCTGGACGTGCAATCCACCTGGGAGAAGATGTCGCAAAATGCTATTGATTTGATAGCTGCTTGCGCTTGTTTATCCAGCGCTACAAGCTCAAAAAGCTTAAGAAATTCAGATAGCGGCAACCAGCACACGTCTGACAATACCGAAGCCATGGCTGGCGTAGGCGCGGACTCGAACCCATGTTCGGGCTTTGGCTCTTACCCGAACGCGAACGCAGACGCCTATGCAGAGGCACAAACTGATCTGCAGCGCCCGATTCAGCTGATTCGCCTGCACGGCGACTGCCACCCCGGCAACATTTTGTGGACGCCGCTGGAATCCCCCGCCAGCAGCCTGCCGGGCCCGCATTTTGTCGTCCTGGACGACGCCCGCATGGGCCCGGCGGTGCAAGACCTGTGGATGCTGCTCAGCGGTGACCGGCAGCAGCGCAGCCGCCAACTTGGCACGCTGGTCGACGGCTATGAGCAGTTTCGCCCGTTTGACCGGCGTGAACTGGCACTGATTGAACCGCTGCGCACCCTGCGCCTGATCCATTACAGCGCCTGGCTGGCGCGTCGCTGGGACGACCCCACCTTCCCGATGCACTTCCCCTGGTTTGGCTCCAGCGACTACTGGCAGAGCCAGGTGCAAATGCTTGAAGACCAGGTTGAAGCCATGCAGGAAGCGCCGCTGGTGGTGTGACGGTTAGACACCGCAATGAGGCTGCGCGCCACGCGCCCCAAGCAGCCTAGTCAATGGTCAGGCGCTGCGCCCCGCTCATCGCCTGTTTCTTGGGCAAGGTCAGCGTCAACACACCGTTGTCGTACTTGGCTTTGGCCTGAGCCTGATCAATGTCGCTGGCCAGTTGGAAACTGCGCGACACCGCGCCGTAGTAGCGTTCGCTGCGCAACAATTTTTCATCTTGGCCGGTGCTGTCTTGTTGCTTGACTTCAGCACGCAACGTGACCATGTTGCCGTCTACCGCCACTTGAATATCTTCTTTGGGCACGCCCGGAATTTCAGCGTGGATGGTGTAGGCATCGCCACTTTCTTTCACATCCACCTTGATCTGCGAAGGGCTGGGCAAGCCATCCCCATGCAAGGGTTTGATGTAAAAACCAGGCGCCACATCGCGGAAAAAATCGTCAAACAGACCGCCGCGCGTCATCAGTGCATTCATAAGGTTCTCCTTTATCTTTACAGTGAGTCAGGTGAGCGGCCCGCAGTCCCCATGACGGCGAGCCTTCACTGAAAGAGGTGAGGTTTACCAATGATTTTTAAAGACATTCCAGATAAAAAAGAGCGTCCAAGATGTACGCTCTGGCGCACAGAAAATGCTGGGCTTACTTGCCGTTGATGCCGAGCAATTCCACTTCAAACAGCAGCGTGGCGTTGGGCGGAATCACCCCGCCGGCACCACGCTCTCCATAAGCGATGGCCGACGGGCAGGTCAGCTTGGCCTTGCCGCCCACTTTCATGCGCTGCACGCCTTCAGTCCAGCACTTGATAACCTGGTTCAAGCCGAATTCAATGGCCTGGTTGCGTTTGTAAGAGCTGTCAAATTCGCGTCCATCCGGGAAAGTGCCGCGGTAGTTGACTTTGACCTTGTCGGTGGCTTTGGGGCTGTCGCCTGTGCCGTCTTTGAGTGACTTGTAAACCAGCCCGCTGGTGGTGACCACCGCACCGGGTTCTTTGGCAGCTGCCTCCAGGGTGGCGTCTGCAGCCCAGGCGTGGTTGAAGTTCAGGGCAGAGGCAACAAGCGTCATTTTCAGTAAATTTTTCATGGGATCAGGTTTTGGAGAGTTGAACAGATTGAGAATTTTCGCTGCTTGCAGGGCACAGCCTACAGCGCGATCGACGGTCGCAGTTGCAGCGCCGCACGCCAGCGCTGCAGATGCGGGTGGCGCTCATCGGGCTTGACCTTGACGATGCGGGCAAAGTCCACCGCCACCACGGCGGTGATGTCGGCGATGCTGAACTGCTGCGCGGCAATGAATTCGCGCGTTTCAAGCCGGTCGTTCAGGTCGGCAAAAAATTGCCGCAACCGGGCCAATCCACGCTCGGCGAGTTGCGGAATTTGGGCGTAATTGACCGGCCCGGGCAAGGCTCGGTTGACCATGGCCGGGGAGCTGTTGCGCAGCGCCTCGGCAATGGCCAAAAAACCCTCAAACTCGGCGCGCCAATGCCAGCTGGCAATCTCGGCCTTGTCCAGCGGGGTCACCCCAAACAACGGCGGCTGCGGGTAGCGTGCTTCCAGGTAGGCGGCAATGGCGGCGTTGTCGGTCAGCACCACGCCCTCTTCGGTGCGCAGCGCAGGCACCGTGCACAGCGGGTTGATTTGGCGGTAGGCCGCACCCAGTTGTTCGCCAGCGCGCAAGTCGATCTGCACGGTTTCATGCGTGATGCCTTTTTCGGCCAGCAGAATGCGGGCACGGCGTGGGCTGGGGGCGGTGGCACAGTCATACAGCGTGATCATTGGGCGGCCTGCAGTTTGTCTTGGGTGCGGGTGTCAAAGTCGCTCGCGTCGTGGCGCTCATGCAGTTGGGTTTCAAGCGGGCCGGTCACGCGGTTGACCATGCGCCCGCGCTGCACCGCGGGGCGTTGGGCGATCTCATCCGCCCAGCGGATCACATGGGTGTAGTCCTGCACTTGCAAAAATTCGCCAGCCTCGTAGACCAGGCCTTTGGCCAGTGCGCCGTACCAGGGCCAGGTGGCGATGTCGGCAATCGTGTAAACATCACCGCCCACATAGGGGCTCTCGGCGAGCCTGCGGTTGAGCACATCCATCTGACGCTTGACCTCCATGGCAAAGCGGTCAATGGCATATTCAATTTTGGTCGGCGCGTAGGCATAAAAATGGCCAAAACCACCGCCCAGGTAAGGCGCGCTGCCCATTTGCCAGAACAGCCACGACAGGCATTCCGTGCGTTGCGCCGGATCAGCAGGCAAAAACGCAGCAAACTTTTCAGCCAGATAGAGCAAGATGGAACCAGACTCGAACACACGCACAGGCTCAGGGCCGCTGCAGTCCAGCAATGCCGGAATTTTGGAGTTGGGGTTGACCGCGACAAAGCCGCTGCCAAACTGGTCACCTTCGTTGATGCGGATCAACCAGGCATCATATTCCGCGCCGTTATGACCCAGCGCCAGCAATTCCTCAAGCATGATGCCCACCTTGACCCCATTGGGCGTAGCCAGCGAATACAGCTGTAGCGGGTGTTTGCCACGCGGCAGCTCTTGGTTGTGCGTGGAGCCGGCGATGGGCCGATTGATGTTGGCAAAGCGGCCCCCATTGGCTTTGTCCCAAGTCCAGACCTTGGGCGGGGTGTAAGGGGTTGAATCAGGCATGCGATGACCTCACGGCTAAAGGGTTGACAACGCTGCATGATAGGACAGCGGACCGATGCGCGTCAGCCACAGGGTCGCATCATGGACTCAACGCGCTTGGGGCTATGCCCTGCGGTTGCGCCAACATCCGCCAGGTCAACCCCAGTGGCATGTCGGTCTTGAAGGACACCAGTTGCCTGGAGAGCCGCGCCATCTCAATGCCCTGGCGCAGTTTGACACCCACTTGGCCTGACACCTTGTCGGCGTTGGAGATCACCCGATCCAGATGGCCGTGGATGCGCAGCAACCCGGCCGCCGTTTTGCAGCCGATTTTTTCCACACCCGGAACGCCATCCGCCGCGTCGCCCATCAGCGCCAACAGGTCGCCCATTTGCGTGGGTTTGACCCCAAATTTTTCCAGCACATAGGCCGGGTCACGCCACACGCCCTTGAAGTGGTCGTAGACACAGACCTGGTCGTTGAGCAGCTGCAAAAAGTCTTTGTCGGTCGACAAAATGATGACCCGATCAGCGCTGGCCTGACACCACTTTTCTGCCAGCGCGGCAATGGCATCGTCGGCCTCCACGCCTTCAATGGCAATCCAGTGCAGGCCCAGTGGCTGCAAGGCCTGTTTGATGCGCAGCAAGCCGTCACGCAAGCCCTCGGACATGGGCTTGCGATGAGCCTGGTAGGGTGCGTAAAGTGCATGCTTCCAGGTGCGCCCACCATGGTCAAACACCGCCACGGCGTGGGTTGGACGGTGTGTTTTAAGGGCACGCCTGAACGAGGCCAGGCTGGAGCTGATGGTGTCTGCCAGCTTCTCTTCGCTGTCAGGCCCGGGCACGGCTTCGTGAATGCGCCTGATGACGTTCATTGCGTCAATGATCAGAAGCGCCATGTTGTTGTCACGACGGGTTGAAAGAGTTCACGGCAGCAAGTGTAATCAGCAGTCAAAAGCCCCGACAGTTTCACAACTCCGGGGCTTTTTTTATTGGCTTAAATGCTACATATTTAATAGCTACTAGCCCTTATTATTAAAGGGCTAAAGGCCATTTTATATAAAATTTATTTGACTCAAACCAGCAAGGCATTGACACGTCTCACATACGCCGCCGGGTCAGCGGGCAGGCCACCTTCGGCCAGCAGCGCCTGGTCAAACAAGATGTGGGCCAGGTCATTGAAGTGCACCGAGCCGTCGAGCTTTTTCACCAGCGGGTGTTCGGCGTTCACTTCAAGCACCGGCTTCACATCAGGCGCGGCCTGACCGGCTTGCTTGAGCATGCGCGCCAGTTGCGTGCTCATGCCGTGGTCTTGCACCACCAGGCAAGCGGGTGAGTCCACCAGACGGGTGGTCACGCGCACATCTTCGGCCTTGTCTTTGAGCGCTTCTTTAAGTTTTGCCAGCAGGGGCTTGAAGGTTTCGGCCGCTTCTTCAGCGGCTTTCTTTTCAGTCTCATCTTGCAACTTGCCCAAATCCACCGCGCCTTTGGCCACGCTTTGCAAGGGTGTGCCATCAAAGTCTTGCAGGTAGTTCAGCGCCCATTCGTCAACGCGGTCAGTCATCAGCAGCACTTCAATGCCTTTTTTCTTGAACACTTCCAGTTGCGGGCTGTTTTTGGCTGCCGCCAGGGTGTCAGCGGTGATGTAGTAGATGGCTTCCTGGCCGTCTTTCATGCGGGCTTTGTAGTCAGCCAAGCTGACACTGACCGTATCTGTGCTGCTGGAGGCAAAACGCAACAGTTTGGCCAGGCGGTCTTTGTTGCCAAAGTCTTCGCCCAGGCCTTCTTTGAGCACGGCGCCGAATTCGTTGTAGAACTTGGTGTACTTGCCTGCCGCTTTTTCTGCCTCAGCCTTTTCTTCAGCGGTTTGCACATCGGTCACGCCATCCGCTGATGGCTCGGGCAACTTGTCGTTTTTGGCCAGGTCTTCAAGCATGCCCAACACGCGTTTGGTGCAACCTTCGCGGATGGCTTTCACGTCGCGGCTTTCTTGCAGCAGCTCGCGGCTCACGTTGAGCGGCAGGTCAGCGGAATCGACCACGCCCTTGACAAAGCGCAGGTAGGTGGGCAACAGCGCCTCGGCATCGTCCATGATGAACACACGCTTCACATACAGCTTGACCCCAGCGGATTTTTCGCGGTTGTACAAATCAAACGGCGCTTTGCCGGGGATGTATAGCAGCTGGGTGTATTCGGTGCTGCCTTCAACCCGGTTGTGGGTGTGGGCCAGTGGCGCTTCAAAGTCGTGGCTGATCTGTTTGTAAAACTCGTCGTACTGCTCTTGCGTGATGTCTTTTTTGGCCCGCGCCCAGATGGCGTTGGCTTTGTTGATGGTTTCCCATTCGCCGGTTTTGACCATGCCACCGGGCTGGCGACCGCCTTTTTCATCGTTCGGGTCAATCAGCTCGCCATCTTTCCACTCTTCTTTTTCCATCAAGATGGGCAGGCTGATGTGGTCTGAGTATTTGTTGATGATGCTCTTGAGCTTCCAGGCGCTGGCATAGTCCAGCGCGTCGTCGTTCAGGTGCAAGATGACGCTGGTGCCACGCTCTGGGCGGTGAATGGCCTCCACCTCAAAGTTGCCCGCACCACCGCTGATCCAGCGCACGCCTTCTTCAGCTTTCATGCCGGCGCGGCGCGATTCCACGGTGATCTTGTCTGCCACGATGAAGCCGCTGTAAAAACCCACGCCAAACTGGCCGATGAGTTGCGAGTCGGCTTTTTGGTCGCCGCTGAGTTTGGAGACAAAGTCTTTGGTGCCGCTTTTGGCAATGGTGCCCAGATGGTCAATGGCCTCTTGCGTACTCATGCCGATGCCGTTGTCAGAAATGGTGAGCGTCTTGGCATCTTTGTCAAAGGTGACCTTGACCTTGAGTTCGGCATCGTTTTCGTACAGGCCACCGTCATTGATGGCCTCAAAACGCAGCTTGTCGCAAGCGTCCGAGGCGTTGCTGATCAGCTCACGCAGAAAAATTTCTTTGTTGGAATACAGCGAATGCGTCACCAGGTGCAGCAATTGGGCGACTTCGGCCTGAAAAGAAAGGGTTTGTTTGGTCATATCAATAGGGTGGTTAAGCAAATGAAAATGCATTGGGCATACGCCTACACATCAGAGACTGATTTGACATGGGGGCAGGGCTCACGAATTCAAGATACGACTGGCACGCCGAGCCACATCGGATGTGGGTGGAGTATCATCAATTCTTTAAAGTTGTTAATTAACAGGGTGTCAACATCAGATCGTTATTTGACTGCTGCCCACCTGAGTTGTTGAGTTTTTTCACCTGGTCGCTGGCTTTTATTTACTAACGTCCATGTTCAACAAGGACACCCCAAAGCATGAAACATGCGTGCCCTGCGTAGGGCGGGCTTCAGCCCGCCATGGCCGACTGAAGTCGGCCCTACGACACGCCATTCTTGTCGGCTGTGGGCGTTATTTCACGTTAAATGGACTGAACTTAATCACATCCATTAAAGTTCAATGAACGACACAACGAAAATTGGCATAAAAGTGAACATCTGTTCAGCAGCGAGCACCAGTTTTAGAGCGTGTGGATCATGAATTCAAAAAACAGACCTCGCTCACGCGTTCTGCTGGCGGGCTTAACACTGATCGAACTCATGCTGGTGGTGGCACTGATCGGCGTGCTGGCATCAATTGCCATGCCAATCTACAGCAATTACCGCGAACGAATTAACCGTACCATCGCGATTCAGGACATCAGGGTTCTTCAGCTGCTGATTGCGGACTTTGCCACAAACAATGGCGCGTTCCCGGCATCGCTGGCAGATGTCGGCAACAGTGGCAAACTCGACCCTTGGGGTCATGCCTATCGGTATGTTGATTTAACTGGCGTTGGCGGTAGCGGCAAAGCACGAAAGGATCACAAGCTCAATCCGATCAATTCCGACTTTGACCTTTTCAGCATGGGCAAGGATGGTGTCTTCAAGTTGCAATTGACCCAGAAAGACAGTCTGGACGACGTTGTGCGTGCGCATGACGGTGCATTCGTCGGGCTGGCCTCAACTTTTTCGCCGTAATGGCGACCGCCCTTAAAGTTGTAGTCACCACATGGCCATGAAAAGGCTTGTGCAAGGGACTTTTCTGCGCAGTGCCGTCGCCCGGCGTGTGTTTTTTCTTTTCCTGCTGTCGGCCTTTATTCCGGCGGCTCTGCTTGCAGTGCTGTCCTATGGCCATGTGCGCAGTGTGGTCAGCGAGTACACGCTGCGCCAGCTGGCGCAGGCGGGCAGCGCCCACACCCGTGCACTCTACGACCGCCTGCTGGGTGCACATTTCATCCTGAATGCAAACGTCGCCCAAATTCGCCGTGGTGTCACTTTTGCAAACACCGACCCATTCGCCTTGAAGCAGGTGTTCCGCCGGACTTACCTGGTTGCCCACGACCAGGCCGTGTTGCGGTTTGGTCAACCTTTGGGTGCAGACCCACCACGGATCGATGCCCGTACGGCATTACACCTTGCCAAGGCAGAGGTGGCGTTGCTGTTGCCCCCAGGGCGGTCGACGGAGCCGCCCTGGCTGGCCGTCGCTATTGATCCAGCGCAAGTGGCCAAGGGCGTCTTGATCGCAGAGCTTGAGCCGGCGTATGTGTGGGGCGATGGCGAGGAAATTTCCTACCAGACGGACATTTGTGTGCTGGCCGAAGGCGCCATGGTGCTGTACTGCTCGAACGACAACGTCAGTTCGACGGCAAGCAGCGTCGCTTTGCACAGGGTCGACAGCCACTCCGTCACCGTCAATGACTGGTTATCCGCCACCAGCGTGCTGTTCCTCAAGGCCAAATTCGGTGCTGCTGACTGGACCATTGTGTCGCTACGCCCTGGCGGTCTGGCCATGGCATCGCTCACCCAGTTGTCTCGAACCTATCTAGGTGTCACACTGCTGACGCTACTGCTGGTGGCGCTGTTGAGCGTGGTGCAAATTCGTCGTACGCTGGTGCCTCTGGAACGTCTGATTGAAGGCACACAGCGCATCGCCCGCGAGAACTATAAACAGCCGGTTCCGGTCGAGCGGGATGACGAATTTGGCCAACTGGCGCGCTCACTCAACGGCATGGCACGCCGTGTTGGTCAGCAGATGGACGCGCTGCGGGCGTTGTCCGGAATTGACCAGGAAATTCTGTCACACCTCGACATTCAGCAAATCGTCGAGTTGGTGCAGGCGCGTCTGTTGGCACTTTTGCCAAAGGCTGTGGTCTGCGTGCTTGTGGTCGATCACCAATTGCCTGATTTGGGCACGGCGTACTTGCAGCGGACGAATGACGCGCTGCCGACCAAGGTTGCGCTGCAGCTCGACTCTCAGGACTTGGCCAGTTGCGTTCGCTACCGCGACGGAGCCTGGCTAGCGGTTACTGAGCCGGATGTTCCGCGCTTCGTGGCCATAACTGCGGACTTGGGTGCAGCACACTGCTTTGTCATTTCCATTTTTTGGCGCAATGAAGTTTGCGGTGCGCTGGGCATCGGCGTGGCCGACCGGACGGAAGTCACCCCTGAATTGATCGAACAGGCTCACGATCTTGCCAAGCGGGTTGGGGTGGCTTTTGCCGCGCTGGCGCGCGAGGCCGAGCTGGTCTTGCGTGCGCACCACGACGACCTGACAGGTTTAGCCAACCGGGCACTTCTGAGCGAGCGACTGCGGCAGGAACTGACGCGCGCACGTCGCACTGGCAAGCAGCTGGCACTGCTGTTTCTCGACCTTGACCGTTTCAAGAGCGTCAATGACACGCTGGGGCACGCCGGCGGCGACCAGTTGCTGCGCATCGCCGCCGACCGCTTGAGTGACTGTGTGCGCGAATGTGACACCGTGGCTCGCCTAGGCGGCGATGAGTTCGTCGTGCTGCTAACCGACTTGAACAACCCCCAACAGGCGGCCAAGCTGGCCAGCCAAGTGCTGGCTTTGCTGTCTGAGCCATTTCAGATCGCCGGCAGCCATTGCTTTCTTGGTGCCAGCATCGGCGTGTCGGTGTTTCCAGACGATGGATCGACCCCCGAAGAGTTGCTCAAGCAGGCAGACATTGCCATGTACCGAGCCAAGGCGGCTGGCCGTGGCCGTTTTGTGTTTTTTGAAGAGAGCATGAACGTGGCGCAGCGCGAACAGGCCGTGATGGAGTATGAGTTGCATCTGGCCATTTCACGTAACCAATTCACGGTGAATTACCAACCGCGTGTCGATCTGCGTGATGGCCGTTTGCTCGGTGCAGAAGCGCTGCTGCGCTGGCAGCATCCGGTGCTGGGTGCGGTATCGCCAGCCGTTTTCATTCCACTGGCCGAGAACATTGGTTTGATCGACAGCATCGGCCCCTGGGTACTGCGCCAGGTTTGCATGCAGATGACCGCGTGGCAAACCGCCGGCTACGCATTCGGCACGATAGCGGTCAACGTTTCCGGCCGACAGTTCAGGTCTGGTGATTTGGTTGCGCAAGTCAAGTCTGCGCTGGCATCTACAGGCTTGATGCCCCACTCCCTGGAACTTGAAGTGACCGAAGGTGTTCTGATTGAGGATGTCGATTCTGTGATTGATGTGCTGTGTCAGCTCAAGAAAATTGGCGTTTCGGTCGCGCTAGATGATTTTGGAACCGGCTACTCCTCTATGGCCTATCTCAGGCGCCTGCCGATTGATGTCCTGAAAATTGACCAGTCGTTTGTGCGCGATCTGCCGCACGATGAAGACGCCTGCAACATGGTGCGAGCCATCATTGCCATGGCCCATGCACTGCACAAATCCGTTGTGGCTGAAGGGGTTGAGACCCTGGTGCAGGCCAATCTGCTGCGCAGCTGGAACTGTAACGAAGCGCAGGGTTACTACTTCAGCCGACCGGTCACCGCCGCCACATTGGAAACCTTGATGAGCACGACAATGATGCTGGCAAACGAACAAGCGTCAGCACCGCCACCGCCAGGCTAATTCAGACCGCCAGCATGTTTACAAGCCGCGTGCACATGCCCTGACGCTCAGGGTATTGAACCTAGCAGCCTGTCGAACTTTCGGTACATCGGCTGCAATCCGACCGCAGCGATCCATTTTTCACCGCCTTTTTTGCCCCATAGCTACGGCTATGAGGCTGCAAATTCGGCAAAAACTGTCTTCGCTGTGGCTGAATTTGGCTACGCCGCTCTTCGAGAACGCTTCGATGCCGAAAGTCCGACAGGCTGCTAGATTCCTCAGTTGGACGCACCCGAGTGGGCTGCTGGCGGCGCGGCTGGGTAGGCAGAGTGCCGCAGCTTCCATTGTGCCTGCGCACAATGGAACGGCACAAAGAGGCCAAGCCTCTGGCTTGGTTGCGCCCTGCAAGGGTGACGACGTAGCGGGCTACTGCCCGCAAGGAGGAGCAACGACCCCAGGCGCGTCGCCAGCAGCTCAATCGGGTGTGTAGCGCTGTCACCCATAAGGTGAAGTGGATCAACGCCGAAAAAGTTAATATTCATAGGCACTTATTGGTACAGATTAGTGCTCAACTGAGGAATCTAGGGTTAACGCCCCGTCCAGCCAGGTCAGCAATTGCTGCGTTACTGCAAGGCTGCTGAGCAGCTGCAAGTGGCCGGTGCGGTACATCAGCAACTGATTAGCGGGCGCAAAGTGCAAGCAGCGTTGCGGCTCGTCGTGCTGGCCCAGGGCGCTGTGCAAGGGCACCAGGCCATCACCAATCAAGCGGTCGGCCAGCGTGCTGCGTTTACCCGCCAGGGTGGCGGCCACAGCGAAGCAGGCCACGCCTTGCGGCAACGGCACCGGGGTGCGGCCGTCGGGTTGGCGGTGAAACCGCTCATGGCCTTGCCAATCCGAATCCAGCACCAGGCCGTAGCGCAAATCGGTCACCCCGGCGCTGCGCAACTGGCCCAACTTGGCCAACGGGCGGCTGTAGGGCGTGCTGCCCAGCAGCACGTCAACCCAGTTGCCGGCTCGCTCCAGTGGTGATCCGTGGTGGGGCGTACCCAAAAAGACGATGTTTTTCAGAGGCTTGAGCCATGGCAAGCCAGCAACTTGCGCCGTTTGCACCGCACTGCGCATGACCAGGCCGCCCATGCTGTGCGCCAGCACACTCAGTTCAGTCACCGGCACAGGCCAACGCTGCATCAAATCTTGTAACTGAGTGGCCAGCAATTGACCGTTCTCTGACACGTGCAGCCCACTGTTGTAGCGCACATAAACCGGGGTGTAGCCCAACTTTTGCACCAAGGTCTTCGCATGGTTCACCGTTTGCCCATCCACTTGCGCGTTCCATTGCAGGTCATTCATGCACAGGCCGTGGATGACGACCAGCAGCTTGCCGGTCACCTGTGTCGGCGCGGGCGGCTTCGCCCAGTCCAATGCCTGGCCGTCCAGCCGCAGTGACATGGAGGTGGCCAGCGGGTTGCCACTGGCCTGCAGCCGGTCGCCCATGACCCCATTCAGAGCCGCGATGACAGCAGCGCGTTCAAACGATTCGTCGCCTTGACCCTCCAGTCGCTGCAACATTGGCTCCAGCCGGGCCAAGGCCGCAGCAACACCTTGCCCAACCAAGCGGGAGACACCGTGGATGCCTTGGTAAACCAGCCCGGTCAGGCCCCGCGCTTGATCCTGCCTGGCCCCGCCCGGCGCACCCAGCGTGCGCCAGACGGATTGGTGCACGCCCTCGACCATGGAGGTGACGGCATGGGTGGCTTGTGCGGCCAGCAGTGCGGCAGCGCGCAGGTCGGTGGCAGATAAATGGCGAAGTTTGGGGGCGAGTTCAGGGGTGTCCATGCACACCATTGTGCAGGTCGATCACTACTTGGTGTAGTGGTGCTGGTCTAAGGGCTCGTAAAGTAATAAGTTGGACATTTTGACGGCCAGATTTGGGATGCAGTGCTAGGCGCAAAACGCGCCGTTTAGCTCTGCTAAACAAGCGATTTGCAACGACGCAATGCGCCCAAAGATGGCTGGGCAAATGTACAAGTTATTGCTTTGCGAGCCCTAACGTCCATGTTCAATAAGGACACCCCAAAGCATGAAACATGCGCGCCCTGCGTAGGGCGGGTTTCAACCCGCCATGGCCGACTGAAGTCGGCCCTACGACACTGAAGTCGACCCTACGACACTGAAGTCGGCCCTACGACACGCCATTCTTGTCGGCTGTGGGTGTTGTTTCACGTTAACGTCCATGTTCAACAAGGACACCCCAAAGCATGAAACATGCGTGCCCTGCGTAGGGCGGGTTTCAACCCGCCATGGCCGACTGAAGTCGGCCCTACGACACTAAAGTCGGCCCTACGTCACTGAAGTCGACCCTACGACACGCCATTCTTGTCGGCTGTGTGCGTTGTTTCACGTTAACGTCCATGTTCAACAAGGACACCCCAAAGCATGAAACATGCGTGCCCTGCGTAGGGCGGGTTTCAACCCGCCATGGCCGACTGAAGTCGGCACTACGACACTGAAGTCGGCCCTACGACACGCCATTCTTGTTGGCTGTGGGCGTTGTTTCACGTTAAGGCCTAACAAGGCTTTTTCAAAACCGCTCGTGCGGTGCCAGATAGCGCCACTGCCCCACCGGCAGGTTGCCCAGCATCACGTTGCCAATGCGCACCCGCTTCAAGCCCACCACTTTCAGGCCGACTTGCTCGCACATGCGGCGAATCTGGCGCTTTTTGCCCTCGTGCAGCACAAAGCGCAGCTGCTCAGGGTTTTGCCATTCCACCTTGGCATGCTTTAAAGGCTGGCCATCCAGGCTCAGGCCGTGGCGCAACAAAGCCAGCTTGTCTGCAGGAAACACCGACTGCACGTCCTGGCTCACCGGATCATCGTCGTCGATGCGGCTGAGTTGAGTGACTTGGCCGGATTGCGCCTTTACCGCTTGCGCCATGCGTGCCGCTGCACCTGGCGCGGCAGGGTAGGTGGCTGCGGCTGAACTGGCTGCGCCCGGGTTGGCTACACCGGTGTAGATCACGCGCACCAAATATTCTTTTTCGATCACCGCGTCTTCACCAATCAGCTGGCGCGCCACCCGGCCGTCTTGGGTGAGCACCAGCAAGCCAGTGGAATCAATGTCGAGCCGTCCGGCGGGCACCAGGCTTTTGAGCTGACTGGGGTGAAAGAAAAAACGGGCGTTGTCCTCAGCCCAGCGGTGTTGCGGCTGCACCAGGGTGATGGCCGGCTCGTGCCCGTCTTCAGCCTGACCGCTCACCAGGCCCAGCGGTTTGTTGATCAGCACCGTGACCAGTTTGGCCTGCGCGCCTTTGGCTTGTTTGTCGATGTCGATGCGCACATCGGGGGCCACTTGCATGCCCATCTCGGCCACCTGGCCGTTGACCTTGACCCAGCCTTTGGCGATCCAGTCGTCGGCTTCGCGGCGCGAGGCCAAGCCAAGCTCGGCCATGCGCTTGTTCAGCCGCAGTGTGCCGCCTTCGCCATAAGCCGCAGTGTTGATTTGGCCCGCAGGAATCGGGGCTTTGGCTGCAGGAGGTGCTGCGCGACGAAAAACGGGAGGCTTGGGAGTGTTTGACATATGCTATGTAATTTGTAGCTGTTTGCGCTTATTTTACATGGGCTTGAGTCCAAATTGATGCAAAACTTAACCACCTCCACGTTGCATGTACAAGTCAAACCGTGTCATGAAGGCAGACCTGTCAGCATCGCTCACCCCAGCAAATCTAAAGCTCACCAGCAAACGCGGCAGCCTGACCATACCGATCACACGGGGTTCAGCCACCTGCCACTTCAACCCCAGCGCGCCGTCACCAATGCGCACGCCAGCCGTACTGGTTTGCAGCTTCCAATGCAGCTCACCCACCGCGCCGGGCAGCCAGCGCAGCCAGTCGGCCTCGGTGCAGGCCATGTCACGCTCAAATTGTTCAGGGTAAAAAGATTGCATTTTTGATAGCGGCTTGCGCTTATTCCGTAAGGTCTAGAAGCAGATTTATCCTATAAATTATTCCATCTCTAACGTCCATGTTCAACAAGGACAACCCAAAGCATGAAACACGCGTGCCCTGCGTAGGGCGGGGTTCAACCCGCCATGGCCGACTGAAGTCGACCCTACGACACGCCATTCTTGTCGGCTGTGGGCGTTGTTTCACGTTAATCATTTGCGTCTAGGCGCGAAGCCGCAGGCAGTGCGGTAGCACGACAAAGCGAAGCAACAACGACACGGATGATTTAGAAATGGAATTAGCCCCCCGCAATGGGCGGCCAGATGGCCAACACATCACCTTCAACCAAGGTTTTCTGGGCTCGATCAGCAGGCGCCACGTAATGGCCGTTGACCAGCACCAAATGCACCAATTTATCTGGCAAGCGATGCTGCTCCACCAGTTGCCCGATGGTGGTCTCAGGCGCAATGTCCAGAGCCACCAGGTTGGTGTATTTGGACTCTGGCGGCAGGTAGTCGGTTAAAGAAGCAAACAGTTTCAGTGTGATCTTCATGGGCGGGTGACGGGTTTTGCCACTGGTTGGTTATCGTGTGGTGGGCAGATGACTTTAGCGCCGACGCGCATCCTGCGCCCCAGACCAGTCGCCCTGCCCTTGCGCGCTGGCCAGGTAGGCTTCCATCAGCAGCGTCGGGTCTTGTATGAGCTTGCCTTTCCAAGCGCCCAGCTTGACCTGGCCTTCAACCAGACCACGCATCACACCCACATGGTCGGTCCAGCCCACGCTGTTGCAGCCCACCAGCACGTCATCCTTGAACTGCAAGCTCAGGTGACGGCCCGCAGCCTTGTCGGTCAGCTCGGCGTGTTCGCCACCGGGCACGCCTTGCCAGTCGCCAAAGCTGCTAGAGATAAGCCCCAAGGTGTCAAGCACATTGATTTGCGTGACACCTTTGAGCTCAGCGTGTGCCGCGCGGCCGCGTGCTAAGGCGACCATGTTGGCCCCGGCAATGCGCGCCTGCTCGGCCGCGTTGGGCTGAATGGCGCTGACCATGGTTTTGCCCGACACTTTGTCAAAGGCCTCGGCGCAATCCCCGGCGGCAAACACCCCCGGCACGTTGGTTTGCAGGTGTTCGTCGGTCAGCACGCCCAGCAAACAGGTGATGCCGGAGTCTTTCAGGAAGCCAATGGCCGGACGCACGCCTGCGGCGCTGATCACCAGATCGGCCTGCAGGGTGTTGCCGTTGGAGAGTTTGACGGTGAGCGGCTGGCCCGGCTCAATGGATTCGACCTTGGTACTGGTGAACACTTGCACACCTTTGGCATCGACCCAGTCGCGGATCATGCCGCCGGCGGTGGGGCCCATCATGCGCGGCACCATGCGGTCGCCCATTTCCACCACACTGAGCTTCACGCCACGCGCAGCCAGTGCTTCCATGATGATGCAGCCAATGAAACCGGCACCGAGTTGCAGCACGCGCGCCCCGGGCTTGGCCAGTGCCATGATGGCGCGGGCATCTGAGAGCGTCCAGCAGGTGTGCACGCCTTCGGACTGGATGCCAGGGATAGGCGGGCTCACCGGGTGCGAGCCGGTGGCGACCAGCAGGGTGTCAAAGCTGAGTGATTCGCCGCTTTTAAGTACTATTGTTTTTGTAGCTGCTTGCACAGACTTTACCTGGGCTTGGAGCACTTTTATCTTCAAATCTGCAAAGTGCGTAGCGGTCTTGCGCAGGTAGGTTCCTGATTCGTCGATGTTGCCCATCAGCAGGTAAGGAATGGCCATGCGCGAGTAGGCTGGCTCAGGCTCGTCGCCGATGAGGGTGATGGCATCTGTCGGCGCTAATTTGCGGATGGTTTCGGCGGCAATGACACCGGCCGGGCCGGCACCGAGGATGACGTGATGGGTCATGGTTTCTCCAGAAAAAAGCGGTCTTGATGACCGCTGGATGGATTGGGTGAAGTCCAGCTTAATGGCGTTAAACCGGTTTATTGGGGTCAGAGCACACTTCATTCGCTACGCTCTCTACGGTGATCCGACCCCAAAAAACCTGCGCCCAATTTCGTCTGGCGTTTCAGGTCAATGCGCGTTACAGGCTCAAACGTTCTTTGGTGGCTGCGGTGGGGCGGCCTTGGGGGTCCCAGCCGCGGGCTTGGTAGTACAGCGGCAGCATGGTGGCGAGTTCGTTAAACTTGCCTTTCATCGGGCCGGTCTTGCAAGCCCCTTCGGGTGTGGTCAAACGTGCGGGCAGGCTGTCGTCTTTGTTGGTAAAGCCGGCGCGGTTGTTGAATTCACGCTCCATGTTCCAGATGCGCTCGCCGATCAAGGCCAGTTCTTCGATGGTGTATTTTTCATCACAGGCGCCTTGCATTTGCGGCGCCAGGTCTTGCAAGCCCCAGGCAAAGGTGGTGAAGATGCACAGGCCAGACGAGTCAAACGCGGCAGTGGCGTCCTGGAAGGCTTTGACCAGCTCGGGCTTGCCTTGGGACTCTGCCGGATCGGTCTTGACCGGAATACCCAACACCTCAGAGGCAATGGTGTAGCCGCGCAGGTGGCAGCCGCCACGGTTGCTGGTGGCGTAGGCCAGGCCAATGCCCTGGATGGCGCGGCCATCGTAGGCCGGGAATTCCTGGCCCTTGCTGCTCATGCTCAGTTCGGGGTGGCCGTATTTGGCGGTCAGGCGTTTGGAGCCTTGGCCAATCTCAATACCAAAGCCACGGCCGTTGACGGTTTCTTCGGCCAAAAAGGCCAGCGCGTGGGCCGAGCCAAATGGGGCTTCGATGCCGATTTGCTCTTTGGTCAGCACGCCCATGCCATAGAGTTCCATCACCGCGCCCACCGTGGCACCAAAGCTGATCGGGTCAATGCCTTCTTCGTTGCACAGCAGGTTGGCGTATTGCAGGCATTCCAGGTCGTTGACGCCGTTGGCCGCACCGAGTGCCCAGGCGGCTTCGTATTCGAGGCCGCCGTTGGCACCGCGGTATTGCGGCTTGTTCTCTATCGTGAAGTGGCCTTCGTCCATTTTGCTGATGCGCCCACAGGCAATGGTGCAGCCAAAGCAGGCCTGGTTGGTCACCAGGTGTTTTTTGCCGTCGGTCGCACGTGGCTTGGCCATGGCTTCTGCGCCGATGTCCATTGCGCCTTCAAACTGGTTGTCTTGGTGGTTACGGGTAGGCAGGCCACCCACTTCGTTGATCACGCTCATCAGCACTTGCGTGCCCATGGCGGGCAGGCCGGTACCAGTAACGCCGTTTTCTGCCAGCACTTTTTTGGCGGCTTTGGTAGCGGCCATGAAGGCTTTGGGGTCCCGAATGTTGCCCACACCCTTGGTGCCGCGCACCGCAATGGCCTTGAGGTTTTTGCTGCCCATGACCGCGCCCACGCCAGAGCGCCCGGCGGCGCGGTGCAGGTCGTTGACCACGGCGGCAAACAACACGCCGTTTTCACCAGCTTTGCCGATGGAGGACACGCGGCTCAGCGGGTCTTGCAGGCCTTTTTTGATGATTTCTTCGGTCTGCCAGACGCTTTTTCCCCACAGGTGGGCAGCGTCGCGCAGTTCGGCTACGTCGTCGTTGATGTAGAGGTAAACCGGCTTGGCCGATTTGCCTTCAAAAATAACCATGTCCCAACCGGCCATCTTCAGCTCTGCACCCCAGTAGCCGCCCGAGTTGGAGCAGGCAATGGCACCGGTAAGCGGGCCTTTGGTGATGACGGTGTAGCGGCCACCTGTAGAGGCCATGGTGCCGGTCAGCGGACCGGTGGCCCAAATGATTTTGTTGTCGGGTGACAGCGGGTCGACCTTGGCATCAACTTCTTCGACCAGGTACTTGGTGCCCAGACCGCGCGAGCCAATGTAGGCCCGGGCCCAGTCCATGTTAAGAGGTTCAGATTTGACGGTGCCCGCAGTCAGGTTGACGCGAAGGATTTTTCCAGCCCATGACATAGTGATTCTCCTGAAGTTTCGGGGGCAGTACACATTTGCTGTGCAAATGGTCTGCCCCACAAAGTTTTTAAACTGTTGGTGGGGTTTCGTTGGTAGCCGACGTCAACTCAGGCTGCGGCCGGTTGATTGCCAAGCTTGTCAGCCCACTGTTCCATCTTGCCCAAGCCGGTCCAGTTGGCGTCGATGAAGGTGATGGCACCGGTGGGGCAGGCTTCGGCGCAGGCGGGCTCACCACCGCACAGGTCGCACTTTTGCACTTTGCCAGTTTCCTGCACGTAGTTGATGGTGCCAAACGGGCAGGCGATGGTGCAGACTTTGCAGCCGACACAGGTGGATTCGTTGACCACTTTGGCGCCGGTGAGCTTGTCCACGGTGATGGCTTCTACGGGACAAGCGTGCAGACACCAGGCTTCGTCGCACTGGGTGCAGGTGTAGGGCACTTTTTTGCCGGTATGGTGAAAGTTGAATACCTTGATGCGCGATTTGGCGGTGGCGAAGGTGCCGTAGTTCTCGAAAGAACAGGCCATTTCGCACTGCAGACAGCCGGTGCATTTGTCTGCGTTGATGTGCAACACCTTTTGCATGGGGAGGGTCTCCTGTGGGTAGAAAATCTGAACGGGACTTATGTAATACCGTTCTTATGAAATTGAATGCATAGCAATTGTTGGGGTTTGATGGCTATTGCCACCTAGGACTAACCCTAATGCAGGCAGGGTGAAATGCATTCATTCTCAAAATGAGACAAGTCCAGATCAAAAAAAACCGCCGAGTCAATCGGCGGTTTTTTTTGAGAGCTTACGGGTCAGACCACTCGCGCAGCGACGCGCTCTGACCCCAACTGATAAGAGCAGCCCTTACAGTTTCTTCACGTCGTGGCAGGCAGCGCCGCAGGCATTGGTGTACGGAATCGGCATCGCCGCACCCGGGGCCACGCCTTTCACGCCCACATTGTCCTTGCGCGGCACGTCGTAGATGTGCGAGGTGATGTCGTTCATCCAGTAGTTTTTGCCATCTGCAGCCACCAGCCCTTTGCCCAGGCCAGCGCCGGTTTGCATGGTCTTGGTACCGTGGCAACTGTTGCAGGTGACCTGGCTCACGTCCACCGTGCATTTGGCTTTCTCGGCCAGGTGCACCTTCAGGTCGGTCTTGTTGGCGTGGCAGGTCGTGCAAGACGCATTGGTCTTGGCATCCATCGTCAACTGGTGATCGAACTTGGCGTCGCCATGCGGGTCGTGGCAGTTGGAGCAGGCCACCAATTGCGTGCCGTTGCGATACTTGCTCGACTTGATGAAGTCGGTGTACTGCTGGTGGTGCGCCTTGGAATGCAAGCCATCCGGCCAGAAACTACCTTTAGCGGCGTCTTCACGGAGCGTGTATTGCTTGAGGAAATCGTTGCGTGAGGTGCCGGGCAACATCATCAAATTGGCCGCGTTGACCGGCTGATCGTTTTTCAGGTGACCTTGCGGACGGCTGTGGCACTGGCCGCAAATCATCGACTCGCGCTCAGCGGCCAGCTTGTTGGGGCTGACGATGGTGGCAAACTTCATCAAACCCTTGGCCGATTTGTGCGCCGAGCCCGGGCCGTGGCAGGTTTCGCAGCCCATGTTCATCTCGTTGAGTTTGCCGTCGCCGTCCACATCCATCTCGCCGTTGGGGTCGGTAGCCGATCCGGCTATGTAGTCACCGGCAGCGGTCTTGGTCAGGCTGTAGCCGTTGTAGTGACAGGAGGCGCAGTTGGATTCAAACGATTTGGCTTTGGCCGGGTCCACCAACTTGCCTGTCTTTTCGTTGAACAGCCAGTCGCCGTGGTAATCACGCCAGGACTTGCGGCCGCGGTCGGCAAAACTGTCATCGCCCAATTGGTTGAACTGGACGAACGGGAACAGATTCGCGCCGACGCGGTACAGGTAACGTTGTTTGTAAACACCGCCACCATAAGTCGCATCAACGGTATAAACACGCGCCTGGTCAGCCGGGTCACGCAGGTTTTCGGTGCGGAATTTCAGCTTGCCGTCGGTGTCCTTGAAGAAGGTCGCGGTATAGCTGGCGCTGGCCAGGTCGGCTGGTGCTTTGGTGCTGACCAGGTATTTGTCAAACGAGCGCTTGCCGTCAAAGCCGTAAAACCAGAACTTGGTGCCAGCAGACAACTTGTCCAAACCTTTATTGATTTGAGGAAAGCGTGAAAAATCCTGCAAGCCGCTGGCCTTGCCCACCACGGTGATGCCCAGGCGGTGCATGGTTTGCTTGAAGTGCTCTTTGTCGTCATGACATTTCAAGCAGGCTGAAGTGCCGACATAGGTCGCGTCTGCTGGGATGTTGCCAGACACCTTGACCCTGACCGGTTTGGCCGCCAGCTCGGTGGTGCTCAGCGCCTTGCGCGTCAGCGAGCCACCAGGCAGGTGCGCGCCGTCGGTCGGCTCCACGTAAACAAAATAGTTGCCGCCAGGCACGCTGGAGAAGTCAAACTCGCCATTGGCGTTGGTTTTGGCTTTCAGGTAACGGTCGCGGTTGGCGTTGAGGTTGTCCTCCAGCGGCTCGTCGTTTTTGGCGTCTTTCTTGACCTCAATCGGCGTTTTGGCCATGGCCGCCACGTCGGCTGCCGGGATCAGCCAGACGGTGGCCCCCGGAATTTTCTGGAAGCGGTCTTCGCTGCCGTTTTCGACCACACCTTTGACCGGCGCGTTAGCGGCCAGTTGGCCGCCCGGCTGCATGCAACCTGCCAACGCCAGCGCGCCAACAGCTGCTAACAGCCCTCGCTTCATGAATTTGATTTTCATCACAACCTCGTTTTGTTAAAAAACACATCTTGAAAATGCATTTTTTGTGCCACACAAACAAAAGGTCATTGCCAGCGAGAAACCATAACAATATCAAGGTAATTGCCATGCAATTTGTCACAAAAAGATGACAGTTGTCAGTTTCCAGTGACATATTGAAACAACACTAGCCTAAGGGCTTGTTCATGAATAAGCTGTGCATTTGGTCGTAGGATTTGAGATGCAATTCAAAGCGCAAAGCGTGCCGTGCAGCTCTGCTGCACAAGCGATTTTTCAATCGAAGCAGTGCGCCCAAAGCGGGTGCGCCGAACTGTTCAAGTTATTCTTGCTTGCCCCCTAACGTCCATGTTCAACAAGGACACCCCAAAGCATGAAACACCCGTGTCCTGCGTAGGGAAGGGTTTCAACCCGCCATGGCCGACTGAAGTCGGCCCATCGACACTGAAGTCGGCTCTACGACACGCCATTCTTGTCAGCTGTGGGCGTTGTTTCACGTTAACGTCCATGTTCAACAAGGACACCCCAAAGCATGAAACATGCGTGCCCTGTGTAGGGCGGGTTTCAACCCGCCATGGCCGACTGAAGTCGGCCCTACGACACTGAAGTCGGCCCTACGACCCGCCATTCTTGTCAGCTGTGGGCGTTGTTTCACGTTAAGGTTTGACATCCAGACCCCAGCGTTTCATGCGCACATAGAGGTTTTGGCGTGGCGTGCCACTCAGACGTGCAGCCTCCGACATGTTGCC
>Ga0210044_10001586_pt1 | contig 34796 bp, 33 predicted proteins | sample CryGey13umfilter_2_FD_183959 | JGI IMG/M metagenome (GOLD analysis project Ga0210044, IMG submission 183959) | Groundwater microbial communities from aquifer in Utah, USA - Crystal Geyser 4/9/14 3 um filter (SPAdes) (version 2) | ecosystem: Environmental > Aquatic > Deep subsurface >...
CCCCGGCTCACGCCGCCCAAGTGACGCCTACTCAACCCCGTCGTCCACCACGCGCCAAGCGGGGCCCGCACCCGTGCGCCAAATTGTAGCAACTGTCCGGCTGAAGACGCGGGATCTGATCGGTGCCTGAAGTCCACCGGCGGGAGCTCCGGGGGCGTTCCCCACGTGCCGAGGCACTTGTCGGCGAAGTCGTCATAGGTCGCTTGGTCGCTGATGATCGAGGTGCCACTCAATCCATACGTACATAGAGTCGCGCTGAACGGGGAGATTTGGATGACCTCTCCGCTTGCGAAGGGGTCGCCCTGACAGGTTGGCGGGGTTGGGACGGCGCAGCTCGCGAGGAGGAGCACGAGGATTGGGAGGGCGAGGGTCATAGGAGCTCCGTCATACAGGGCTTTGATGCGGTGGTGGGCGGCGTAGCGACGACGCGCGCCGCTAGGCTCAAGCGTCGGAACCAGTCCGACCTCAACGGTATGAACAGCCCTCGCAGCCGTCATCCACCCAGTCACCGCAGTCGCAGGTGACGTCGTGGCAGTCCTCTCGGGGTGCCCAGGTGCCGACGACCTCGGTGATGTAGCCCTTGGGTGCGACGAAGGCGAGGGGAGAGGAGCTGGACCAGTGGCAGGAGCACCACTGCCCGACGTAGGAGCTGGTGGCGTAGAGCACGCCGTCGACGCACTCCGCGCCCTCCAGGACCTCGTCGAGGGGGCAGCCGACCTGGGTGGAGCGCACCACGACCTCTTGCGTGGTGAAGTCGACCGGTGGGAGCTCTGGGGGTGCTCCCCACGTGCCGAGGCACTTGTCGGCGAAGTCGTCGTAGGTCGCTTGGTCGCTAATGATGGATGTACCACCCACGCCATATTGACACAATTGCGCGCCATATTGGGAGATCTGAACGATCGTGCCGCTGGCGATCGGGTCGCCCTGACAGGTTGGCGGGGTTGGGACGGCGCAGCTCGCGAGGAGCAGCACGAGGATCGGGAGGGCGAGGGTCATAGGAGCTCCGTCATACAGGGCTTTGATGCGGTGGTGGGCGGCGTAGCGACGACGCGCGCCGCTAGGCTCAAGCGACGGAACCAGTCCGACCTCAACGGTATGAACAGCCCTCGCAGCCGTCGTCCACCCAGTCACCGCAGTCGCAGGTGACGTCGTGGCAGTCCTCGCGGGGCGCCCAGGTGCCGACGACCTCGGTGATGTAGCCCTTGGGTGCGATGAAGGCGAGGGGAGAGGAGCTGGACCAGTTGCAGGAGCACCACGGCGAGACGTAGGAGCTGGTGGCGTAGAGCACGCCGTCGACGCACTCCGCGCCCTCCAGGACCTCGTCGAGGGGGCAGCCGACCTGGGTGGAGCGCACCACGACCTCTTGCGTGGTGAAGTCGACCGGTGGGAGCTCGATGGGCCTGCCCCAGCTCCCCAGGCACTTGTCGCGGAAGTCCTCGTAGGTGGTTTGGTCGTTGATAACTGAGGTCCCACCAATGCCGTATTGACACAGTGAGCCTCCGAATGGCGAGATCCGAACGATCGTGCCGCTCGCGATCGGGTCGCCTTCGCAGGTGGGCGGGGTTGGGACGGCGCAGCTCGCGAGGAGGAGCAGCAGGGGGAGTGTGCGGGTCATAGGAGCTCCGTCATGCAGGGCTGGAGTGCGGTGGCGGACAGCCTGGCAACGAGGCTAGGAGGCCGCCCGAAGGCACATTCGGGGCGGCCGCTGTGGCGCGCAGCGTTGTGACGACGCGCGCCACCTGTCTCAAGCGGCGCGAAGAACTGCAGCCTCAGCCCGGCGTGCAGGCGTTGCAGCCGTCGGTCTGCATGCCGTCACCGCAGTCGCAGGTGACGTCGTGGCAGTCCTCGCGGGGCGCCCAGGTGCCGACGACCTCGGTGATGTAGCCCTTGGGTGCGATGAAGGCGAGGGGTGAGGAGCTGGACCAGTGGCAGGAGCACCACTGCCCGACGTAGGAGCTGGTGGCGTAGAGCACGCCGTCGACGCACTCGGCGCCCTCCAGGACCTCGTCGAGGGGGCAGCCGACCGTGGTTGTGCGCAGAACGACCTCTTGGGTGGTGAAGTCCACCGGTGGGAGCTCGATGGGCCTGCCCCACGCCCCGAGGCACTTGTCGCGGAAGTCCTCGTAGGTGGGTTGGTCGCTGATGATCTCGGATTGGAGCTCGCCGTAGTGACACATTGAACCTCCGAATGGCGAGATCTGCACGATCGAGCCGCTGGCGATCGGGTCACCTTGACAGGTTGGCAGGGTTGGGACGGCGCAGCTCGCGAGGAGCAGCACGAGGATTGGGAGGGCGAGGGTCATAGGAGCTCCGTCATACAGGGCTTTGACGCGGTGGTGGGCGGCGTAGCGACGTCGCGCGCCGCTAGGCTCAAGCGACGGAACCAGTCCGACCTCAACGGTACGAACACTCCGTGCAGCCGTCCACCTGCCCGTCACCGCAGTCGCAGGTGGCGTCTCGGCAGTCCTCGCGGGGCGCCCATGTGCCGACGACCTCGGTGATGTAGCCCTTGGGCGCGATGAAGGCGAGGGGAGAGGAGCTGGACCAGTTGCAGTTGCACCAAAACGGGATGTAGGAGCTCGTGGCGTAGATCACGCCGTCGACGCACTCAGCGCCCTCCAGGACCTCGTCGGTGGGGCAGCCGACCTGCGTGGAGCGCAGGACCACCTCATGGGTGGTGAAGTCCACCGGTGGGAGGTCGGGCGGACCCCAGATCCGCAAACACTGATGGCCAAAGTCGTCGTAGGTCGCTTGATCCGTGATTACGCTGGTTCCACCTGCGCCATAATGACAGTCAAGCCCGCCATATTGTGAGATTTGGATGACCTCGCCACTGGCGAACGGGTCGCCCTCGCACGTGGCAGGTGTGCGAAGCGCGCAGCTCGCGAGGAGGAGCAGCAGGGGGAGTGTGCGGGTCATAGGACCTCCGTCATGCAGGGCTCTGGTGGAGCGGTGGGGGTCTTAAATGGGAACGCTGGGTGCGGCCCGTCGAAGGGCGCGCGGCTCTTGACGTTCACAGGGAGGGCGGCGCGGATGATGTCCGAGTCGATCGCATCTTCGAGGAACTGAAGGCGAACCGGAGTCGCACACTCGGAACCGGCGTTGGTTATGTCGAAGGCGATGGGCGTGCCGGCGTAGCTGCTGTCGCCATTCCAGTCGATCCATGAGCCAGAGACCCGGAACCCGGTCTTAATGGGGTTCACATCAGTGGGGCGCGTCGGGGTGTTCACGCCGAAGAAGGTGAGCACGTTGCGGGCTGACGCGGGCAGCCCTGGTAGGGCAGGGTACTCGTGGAGCGCGGTTTCGTCCAAGGGGAACCCGACGAATTCTCCACGGGAGTAGTCCATTCGGCTACCAGCTAGGGTGTTCGTACCACCCCAAGACACCTCCGTGTACGCTTCGCCGTTCATCACGCTGTGGTAGTTCGGCTTGCATGGCATGCCCTCATAACCACCGTGCAATAGCCCCACCGCGTGTCCGAGCTCGTGCGCGATCATCTGATAATAGCTGTGCTGCATCCGCTCGGTCATGTCGTCGTCAGGGTCGCTATTGGTCGGCGATATCTTGATGTAAAAGCCGCCCTCCCAACCCCCGCCCCCAGTCTGGCGGCTACCGTCCGATTTGAGAGGGCCGAGGCAGACCTGGCCGTAGTAGAAGCCGCCGCGGTGAATCGCGTCGAAGTAGGGCCAACCCGTGCGTGTGTCGCGGTCCCACACGTCATAGTGGTCGGTCTTGCAGTCGTACTCAGCGCCTTGTGCGTTGGTCTCGGGGAGCACGTCGTCCAGGATGGGGTGGAGCGCGATGCCTTGGACGCCGTCGGGGTTCGGGATGTCGAGGGTGGCCCACAGCTCGGTGAGCTTGGTGAGCACCGCCTGACTGGGCTTCACGGCGGCGTGGTAGTCGAGCTCGAGGAAGATGTCCTTGTGGAGCGGATCCGCGCCGAGCGCCGGGTAGTCCACCCAGTTGTGGCCGTACACCTCCCAGCCGTCGTAGAGCCCGTCGGCGTCGGTGTCGTTGTTCTGAGGGGCGGTGCCGAGGAGCAGCTCCTCGTAGTTGGAGAGGCCGTCGAGGTCGCTGTCGTAGCCGTAGCTTGAGTACGTCCAGTAGGGCACCAGCGCGACGTTGCGGAGGTCGTACTGCCGACCTGTCGCCGGATCGACCTGTCGCTCCACCTTATGATAGAGCGTCCGAGACAGGTATCCGCTCTTGGCCACGGTGAGCTTGACCGCCTCGGCCGGATCGATCTGCTCGATATTGACGCCTCCCGGCGCGTAGGCATCGAACGCATAGACGCCGTTGAACGCGCTGTAGGGACCTGTGCCCGGTCCGGTGGTGGTGGAGTAGGGCGCACAGGTCGCGCACTCCCTAGCCGTGACCGAGGCGCCGTTGAGGGCCGCGCCGGTGCGCAGGTCCGTGACCTGGCCGCCGAGGCATCCAGCTTGAGCCAGCGCCGCGAGCGTCAGCAGTCGCCCAAGGGTGTGAGGGTGTGAGGGTGTGAGGGTGTGAGGGTGTGAGGGTGTGAGGGTGCTTCGTCAAGGGACCTCCGTCGACCGCAATCCTATCGAGTTCTTATCTAAATGTCGACACAGGATGTGCGCGTCGCTAGGCCAGTCACCACCCTGGAGCCCCGATGCACCGCTTCCTCGTCCCCGCGCTGCTGCTCGCGCTGCACCTCGCTTGCGCCGTGAGCGCGGAGCCCTCGAACCCCGCCTACCCGCCGCCCGATCCGCTGGACGCGGCCTACACCAGCTGCAGCACCCCCGAGGACTGCGTGCTCGTGGGCCTCGGCTGCTGCGACGCGTGCAACGGCGGCACCCTCGTGTCGGTGAACAGCGCCAGCGAGGCGACCGTGCGCGACACCTACAGCGAGACCTGCCCCGACGCCTACGACTGCACCGACCTCGGCTGCTATCAGCCCGTCGCCACCTGCGACGCCGGCGTGTGCGGCTGGCAGTACGTGGCCCCGTAGGGCGCGTCGGCTCGCTTAGGCCGCGTGCGGCGCGAGCTGCAGCACGGCGATGGCCACGAGGGCGTAGAGCACCACCGTAGCGAGGATCGGCCTGTCTCTCAGCAGGTCCTCGTCGGGGGCGGCGCCCGCGCCGGCTTGGTCGACCAGGTAGATGTAGCGGAACAAGCCGTAGAGCACGAAGGGCACCGTGAGCACCATCCACGGGGTGGGCCCGAGGACCGCGTAGAGCATGTACGAGAGCACGGTGTTGGCCGTGACGATGGCCTGGTACTCCAAGATCATCGCCTGGCTGTAGCTGCCGAGGGCGGCGCGGGTGCCAGCGTTCGCGCCGAGGCTGCTGAGCTCGGCGCGTCGCTTATTAAAGCCGATGAACAAGCTGATGAAGGCGGTGCACAAGAAGAGCCAGGGGCTCACGGTGACGGCGATGGCGACCGCGCCGCCGACCACGCGCCACACGTAGCAGAGCGCGAGCACCATCACGTCCAGGATGACGACGTGCTTGAAGTAGAGGCTGTAGGACAGCGTCGTAGCGAGGTAGGCCGCGAGCACCAGCGGAAAGAGCGCGCTGTCGGTGGTGGTCGCCACGCTCCAGGCCAAGCCGAAGCCGGCCGCGGCGCTGCCGACGCCGAGCACCGCCGCCGCCGCGCCCGGGAGCGCCCCCGACGCGATGGGCCGGTGCTGCTTGCGCGGGTGGCGCCGGTCCGCCTCGCGGTCGAGCCAGTCGTTGAGCACATAGCCCGCCGAGGACACGAAGCTGAAGGCGAAGAAGGCCTGCAGCGTGAGCGCGATGCTCTGGGGGTCGGTGTAGCGCCGCGCGAAGACCGCTGCCGCGAGGACGAACACGTTCTTCGCCCACTGCTTAGGGCGGAGCTGGCGGAGAGAGGCTACGAGCACGCGAACGGTCACCCCGAGAAGGAGACCCAGTACCACACCCCAAGGCCGCCGACCAGACCGCCGGCGCAGCTGCCGGCGAGGATGCTCGCGCCGACGGCGGCGGCGAGCATGCCCCACGGGAGGCCCGGCTTGGGCGCGCTCAGGGGGGGCACGGAGAGCGGCTGGACGCGCTGGCGCTGCACGTCGCGCGGGTTGAGGGCGAGCGTCGCGCGGTTGTCCTGGGAGCGCGGCGCGTGAACGGGCACGTCGATGAGCGACATCGGCGAGGCGTGAATGACGGTGTCTTGCTCGTCGGCTTCGGCGGACGCTGAGGCCGCCGCGAGCAGCGGGTTCTGGCGGACGGCGGTGGCGTCTTCGGCTTGCTGCAGGCCGAAGCGACCGCCATCTGCGGACGCGGACATGGGGCGCGCGATGTCGATGTGGGCGTCGGTGACGCGCGTGGGGCCCTCGGTGATGGAGTCCTCGCTCGGCACGTCAAAGCCGACGCGCGGCGGGCCGGGGCGCGGCGTGAGCGTGGACGGCGCGTTGCTGCCGCGCGCGTCCTCGGGGAACAAGCCCCGCAGGTAGTTCGCGAGGGTGGGGTGCGAGAAGACGAAGCCGGACTCGTGCGTGAAGCGGTCCAGCGCCTCCTTGAACGAGGTGGCGCGCGGGAAGCGCTCGTCCGGGTTCACGCGCAGGGCGCGATCGATGATCGTCTGCAGCGGCAGCGGCACGTCGGGGTTGAGGCGCGCGATGGAGGGGTAGTCGCCGGTGCGCACCGCCTCCAACGTGGCGTACTCGCTCTCGGCGCGGAAGGGGTGGCGACCGCAGATCATCTCGTAGAGGACGACGCCCACCGCGAACAGGTCGGAGCGCTGGTCGATGTCCTTGGAGCCCGCCGCTTGCTCGGGGCTCATATAGTCGAAGCGGCCCTTTATGACGCCCGCTTGGGTCTCTTGGGCCTTGAGCGCCGCGCGCGCGATGCCGAAGTCGGTGAGCTTCACCTCGCCCTGAAAGGAGATGAGCACGTTGGGGGGCGACACGTCGCGGTGGATGATGTTGAGCGCGACGGGGCGGCCACCGCGCATGACCTGGCGCTGGTGGGCGTACTCGAGCCCCTTGAGCAGCTCGACGATGATGAAGCAGGCGTGCGGCACGGGCAGGCGCAGGCCGCGCTCTGAGGCGCGCTTGAGCACGCTGCCGAGGTCCCGGCCGTCGACGTACTCCATCGCGATGTACCAGACGCCCTCGACCTGCCCGAGATCGAGGATCTGCACGATGTTCGCGTGCGAGAGCAGGCCCGCGACCTTGGCCTCGTCGACCAACATGTTGACGTAGTCGACGTTCATGGAGAGGTGCGGGAGGATTCGCTTAATGGCGAAGGTCCTCTGGAATCCGCCGATACCCTCCAGCTTCGCCTTGTAGATCTCGGCCATACCCCCAGTAGCGATGCGCTCCAGGATCTGGTACTTGCCGAAGGTCTGAATGGCTGGTCTGGCCAAGTCCGTCTTTCCACCGTCAGGGAGGCACCGTTGAGGGCTCATCCGTCCGCCGAGCAGGCTACCGCAATTACCGACGCTCCTCCCATGCCAGCCGCTGGCTCGCGGCGTGCATGGCTCGCTACCGCCCTCCTCTTTGCGCTGTGGGCCGGTGTCTCGGCTGGCGCGCGCTCCATCGCCCCCGTGTTGCGCGAGGTGGTGCGGGCGGGCGAGCACACCCTCGGCCTCGACGTGTCGCCCGAGCCCGTGGTGCAGCCGAAGGCGGGCGCGTGACCGGCGTGGACACCGTCGACCTGGTGCTCGCGCTCGCGCTGCTGGTGGCTTGCTACACCGACCTCGATCGCGGCCTCATCCCGAACGCTGTCACCCTCCCGCTCGTGGCGGCGGGGGTGATGCTGCACGCGCTGAACGGCGATCCCGCCGTCGGGCTGCTGGGCATGGGGATCGGCTTCGCGCTGCACTACATGCTGTGGTTCTTAGGCGTGGTCAAAGGCGGCGACGCCAAGCTCATGATCGGCGTCGGCGCCGTGCTCGGCTGGCAGGGCCTCATCGAAGCGACGCTGTGGGAGTTTGTGCTCTTCTTGCCCTTGGGCATCACGCTGCTCGCGGTGCGGGGGCGGCTTCGCGCCTTCGGGGCCCACCTGCGCTGGCTCGCGCTCAAGGCCCGCGGCGTCGACCTCCCAGCGCCCACCGCGGTCACCTACGTCGTGTACGCGCCGATCATCACCGGCGCGGTCGTCGCCGCCCGGCTCACCGACTGGTTCGACCTCTTTGGCAGCGGATCATGAGCCACGAGCACGAAGTCGCGCCAGAAGGCGTGCGCGCGGGCTCCGCCTCAGCTACACTCCGGCGCGGAGGGACGATGCGCCTCTTGTCCGGGATCTTCATGCTGTTGGCGGGCTGTGCGTACGTCAGCCAAGGTGAGCTGCTCGCCGAGCTCGATCGCGACCTCGATGGGTACTTCAAGGCCGACTGCGTCGGCGCTGAGTGCCTCAACGGCGGCTGGGATTGCGACGATGAGATCGCGGGCGTCTACCCCGGCGCGGCCGATCTGCGCGGCGATGGCTGCGACTCGGACTGCGGGTGGGAGCCCGACAGCGACGGCGACGACTGGCCGGACTCAGTGGACTGCGCGCCCGATGACGCCACGATCTTCCCCTGCAGCAGCGCCGAGCTGCCCGGCGATGGCATCGACTCGGACTGCGACGGCAGCGACGGCGTGCGCGCGGACGCGTGCCCCATGGCCGATCCCCGCTTCCCAGACGTGGACTCCGACGCGCTGCTTCAGACGCTCCGCGACGCGGGCTGCGCGCAGTAAACGCGCCTAGTGGTCGTCGTGGTCGTCGTGCTTGTGGCCGACGCCGTGTGACGCGATGTGCAGCAGCAGCCCCGCGGCGATCGCGGTCAGCCACGGCTCGCTCGCTTCGACCCACGCGGAGGGCGCCAAGCCGCCGAGGCCCACGCCGACCAGCACGGCGCCGCCCATGGGCACGCCCCGTCGCAGGGCCGCGCGACGATCGCCACCAAAGGCGAGCACGACCGCGGCGGTCATCGGGGTGAGGTGCGCGGCGAGGGCGAGCATGACGCTCGGCTCTTGGCGAAACAGCGCGAGGCCGATGCCGTCGACCACCTGGTGCGCGAGCAGCCCCGCGAAGGCGAGCTCGTGGGCTTGGCCGCGGTCGGGGCGCGCGCGCTCGAGCAGCGAGGGCAGCGCGTAGGCGAAGCCAGCGGCGAGCATGGCTGCGGTGCCGAGCGCCTCCCAGGCGTCGGGGAGGAGCTGGAACACGGCCGCAGCCGCGGCGATGGAGCTGACGACGCGGGCGACGCCGAGACCACGTCCGCCAACCGCAGCTCCAAGCAAGGTGCCGACCGTGACGGAGCACAGCACGACTGCGATGGGCCAAGCCAAGTGCACGACGCCCTATAGCCCGACTTGTGAAGCGAGGTCAGGGGCTCGCGATCCGTTTTTGTCTTGGCAGGGTGCAGCTTCACCGCGCAGCGCGGCCCAGAGCTGCCACAAGACGTAGGCGCAAAGGCCGAGCGACAGGGCGGATCCTTGCAGGCGCGGCGCCTCCGGGGCGAGGGCGGCGAGGGCGCTCGTGCCCGCCTCGGTCGCGAACAGCCACGCGAGCACGAGGCCTTGACGCAGGCGCGCGTGCCGCACGATGAGCGTGGCGCAGACCGCGAAGTAGTAGTAGCTCGGCGTCGCCAGCAAGAAGAGCGCGAGGGGGCCGAGCTCCAGCGCCGCGCCGAGGCGCTGTCGGCGCGCGGACCCGACGAGGAGCGCGGTGAGGCCGACGCCGAGCGCCAAGACCCACGGCCCACGCTCAGCGCGCTGGCGGCGGTGCGCTTTGGTCAGGATCGGGCTCGCGCGCTCGTCCCATGCGGCGAGTGCGGTCGCGAGGCCGACCCGTCGCGAGGTCGTGTGCTCGGGCGCGCTGTGCACGACGAGGTGGTGGACGCTCGCCGGGACGATGTCGACCCCGCGCTGCGCGCTGCTGAGGGCGAGCAAAAGCCCAGCGCTCAGCAGGGCGGCGGTGAGCGCGCGCCGAGCGCCGCTGCGGCGCGTGACCTGTGCGGCGAGGGGCAGCAGCCAGAGCGCGGGGAAGAAGCGCAGCGCGGTGGCGAGGCCGACGAGCGCCCCCGCCGCGCGCTCCCGACCGTCGTGGGCGAGGGCGACCGCGGCCAGCAGCGCCGCGAGGTAGTCGTAGCGCAGCACCCCCGCGCCGAGGCCCGGCCAGCGCGTCGTGTAGGCGGTGAGCAGGTACAGGGCGGTCCAAGCCGCCACCTCGACCCCGAGGGTGCGCCGCAGCAGCCACAGGGCGCCCGCGAGCAGCACCACGTCGAGCTTGCACAGGAGCGCTAGGCCCCCCGGCGGGGTGAGGGCGGCGAGGTTTCCGCCGAGCAGCAGCCAGCCCGGCGGCGCGTTGAGCCCGTGGTCGATGAGCAAGCTCCGCCAGGCGCGCGTCGAGCGGCGCTGTGTCGCGAGCGCCGCCAGGTCATCGCCGAAGGCCTGCCAGCGCGCGCGGGTGAACCGCTGCTCGTGAACCTGGCGCCCCAGGTTGCCCGCCTCGTCCATCGACACGACGCGCTCATCGCGCAGGCGCACGCGGGTGGCTCCCTCAAACAGGCCGAGGGCGCGCTCCTCGTCCGCGGCGACCAGCGCCGGATACAGGCCGTCGTAGCCGAGCTCGTCGACGTAGCGCGCGCCGAGGTAGTGGTGGACGGCGTCGTAGCTGTCGGGCGGCCCGAGCGCAGCGGTGGCGGTCAGCGCGAGCCCCGCGACGACGAGCGCCCCGAGCAGCTTGTGGCGAAGCGACGCGCTGAGCGCCGGGCCGAGCGCTGCGAGGAGCGCGGCGGCGGCGGCGAGCAGGGCTCGGACCTCGTCCAGGTGGGCCATCGGTGTGGGGCGCTCCGGGCTCGCGCGGAAGTCTAGCGCGCTTGATAGCGAAGGCGCTGGCGATGGGCGCGCCGCCGGGCCACAATGCTCCGAGCGACGGGGGAGGCGAGATGCGGTGGTTCGGGTTGTTGTTGTGGCTGGCGGCTTGTGGGGGCCACGCGTCGGACATCGCGGTTGACACCTCGGACCCGGGCGATGCCGCGACCGATCCTGGCAGCGACACGGACCCGGACACCAGCACCGGCGAGGTCGATCCCGGCACGGGCTCGGGCACGGACCTCGGCACGGATCCCGATCCCGGCACGGACCCGCCGCCGGTCAGCGGCCAGGCCTGCTACCTCGGCCCCACGCGGGCGGGCGTGTGCTTGCCGGTCGTGCAGCCCGCCGTCCTCCCCGCGGGCTACGGCTACCCTCCGCCCCTCGGCGGCAGCCCGCAGTACCGCGAGCCCATCGCGTGGCTCGACCTCACGGCGCTGGACCCCGCGCAGAAGCTCGCCCCCAACTTCGCCCTCTCGGAGACCGCCGAGGCCTACAAGGGCCGGTACGCGGTCGTTCAGCCGCACGCCATCGAGCGCCTGCAAGAGCTGCGCGACGAGCTCGGGCCGCTCAACGTGAACAGCGGCTACCGCAGCCCCGACTACAACGCCGGCGTTGGCGGGGCGTCCTCCTCGCGCCACCAGTGGGGCGACGCCTTCGACATCAGCCCGGTGAGCGTGGACTTGGCGGCGCTCGCGGACGCCTGCACCGCAGGCGGCGCCGGCTACGTCAGCATCTACGTGGTGCACGTGCACTGCGACTGGCGCGATGACGCGGTCGACCCCGTGTTCTTCGGGGTGTCCGCACGCAGCGCGTGGCTCGACCCCGCCCCGTGGGTGTCCGCCGAGCTCGTCGCGGACGGCGCAGCGTGGACCGCGCCCGCGCTCGGCTTTGATGAGGGCGAGCCCCTGCGCGAGTGGAGCGCGTGGAGCGCCGACGGCACCCTGCTCGCGCTCCACACGGGCAGCAGCTTTGAGCCCCCGGCGGACGCGGCGTGGGTCGAGGTGCTCGTGGGCGGTCAGCTGCGCGAGCGCGCCGCGATCACCGGGGCTTTCTGATCAAGAACATCGGGCGCGCCTTCTGCTCCTCGGCCACCTGGGCCAGGTAGATGGCGACGACGCCGAGCGCGATGAGGACCAAGCCGCCGAGCAGGCCCTGCACCAAGATCACGGTGGTGAAGCCGTCCACGGCGACGCCGCGCCACCAGTTCCACAGGGTCTGCACGCCGAGCAGCCCGTCGAGGGCGACGGTGACGAAGCCCATGGCGGCGACCACGCGGAGGGGGACCGTCGAAAAGGCCAGGATGTTGCGCAGGGAATAGGCGATGAGCCCCCGAAGCCCCCAGCTGGTCTGGCCCGCAGCGCGCGCTCGCACCTCGAAGGGCACCTGCTTCACGCGAAAGCCGACCCAGGCCACGAGGCCGCGAAAGAAGCGGCTGCGCTCGCGGCAGGCGAGCACGGCGTCGACGACCTGGCGGTCGAGCAGCTTGAAGTCGGAGGAGCCGTGCAGGCGCTGGCCGACGCTGTTGCCCATGAGCGCGTAGAAGGCGCGCGCGGCGAGCTTGTACGCGAGGCCCTCGTTGCCGCGGTGGGCCTTCACCGCGTCCACCACGTCAAAGCCCTGCTCCCAGGCGGCGACGAGCTGCGGGATGAGCTCGGGCGGGTGCTGCAGGTCGGCGTCCATGAGCAGCACGGCCTTGCCCCGGGCGAGCTCCAAGCCGGCGGCCATGGCGGCCTCTTTGCCGAAGTTGCGGCTGAAGATCACGGGGACGACGCGGTCGTCGAGGGCCGCGATCGCGTGGAGCACGCGCGCGGTGCCGTCGGCGGAGCCGTCGTCCACACATAGGATCTCAAAGCTGCGGCCGAGCGCCGCGAGCTGGGCGCTGACCTCGGCGACGGCCCGCTCAGCGACCGCCTCTTCGTTGTACATCGGCAGGATGACAGAGAGCTCGGGGGTCATGGCTCGGACCTCGTTGGGGCGCGGAACACCCACCTGAAGAGCAAGTAGGTCTCTGTGACGAGCAGCACCTCAGCGGCGACCTTCGCCACCACCAGGGACCACGGGAAGAGGTGCGAGGCGCCATCGACGACGAAGGGCGAGGCGCAGATGTTGAAGATCATCACCGCGACGTAAGCCGGGCCTTGATCCTTGGCCGAGCGGGTGCCCTCGCCGCGGGCGAAGGTCCAGCCGCGGTGTACGACGAAGCCCGCGCTCGCGCCGACGGTGCGGCTGCACAGCTGGCTCCAGCGCAAGCCGACGCCGAGGCCGACGTGAAGCGTCAGGAAGACCGCGGTGTCTAGCGCGAACAGCCCAGCGCCCGCGAGCACGTAGCGGACCGCGCTGAGCGTGAGCAGCGTGTGAGCGGCGGATCGCGTTGGGGTGGGTTCGGTGCGCATAGCGGGTCCGCCGCGCTATAACGCGTGTCCTTACGTTGGAGGACGTCTTGTTCCAACTCAGCCCTGGTCAGCTGCTCGCCGCTCGAGGCTTCGGCCTCGCGCCATTTTGGTGGGGCTGGATCGTCGCTGCCATCGCCATCGCGGTGGTCCTCTTCGCCGCATACGGGCGGCTCCCCGACGCGCTGCACCTGCGGCGCGATCCGCTGGAGGAGCCCGACGCCGCGACGACCAGCAAGTGGATGGAGTGGGTCACGCTCGGCGCGCTCGCGCTGCACGCGGCGGGCCTGCGCGGGCAGTTCAGCATCTTTGACGACACGCGTCAGATTCACTTCGACAAGCTCGTCACCAACCCCTCGTGGGCCCACCTGCTGGAGGCGATTCAGAACTACAAGGGCACGAACCAAGAGCTCATGTACGTCTCGTTTCAGGCGAGCTACAAGCTAGCGAAGCTCGAATACTGGCCCTGGTATCTTCAGAACCTCGCGGTCCTCGTGCCGATCGTCTGGCTGCTGCACGGCATCGGCTGGCGCTTGTCCAAGAGCCGCTGGGTGAGCTTGTTGCTGCCGGCCTTCTTCGTCGCGCACCCGCTGATGTCCGAGATCTTGTGCTGGATCAGCGCGCGCTCGCACCTCTACGGCCTCGTGTTCGCCTTGCTGAGCGCCTGGGCCTACCTCGAGGCGCGCGCGCGCACCGACAAGCGTGGCCGCTGGTTCGCGCTGAGCTTGTTCGCCTTCGTCATGTCGCAGTTTGGCAAGCCGGTCTTCGTCTTCTTGCCGGCGTGGCTGCTGCTCTTCGACCTGTGGGAGGGGCGACGCGACTGGCGGTGGGTGGCGCTCAACAAGGTGCCCTACCTGCTCGTCGGCGTTGGCTTCGTCTACAAGATCGCAAAGGCGGGCGCGGGACAGCGGCTCATCAAGCCCAAGCCGCTTGGGGGCGACTACTTCCACACGCTGCTCACCGACTTCAACCTGATGGTGGAGTACGGACGCAGCTTGTTCGTACCGGTCATCGGCGCGCCTCTGCCGCCCTTCAACGCGGCGGTGAGCTGGTACCAAGTGGAGGCGACGCCGCAGGTGCTCGCGAACGGCTTCGCGCCGCTCGCGTCGCTCATCATCCTGCTCGCGGTGGGCGCGCTGTGTGTGGTCCTCTGGGTGCGCTACCAGTGGCGCACCCCGGCCTTCTGGCTCGCCATGGTCTTGGTGTCGATGGTCACGGTGCTCAACTTCCCGAACCGCGGCCACGCGGCCACCTTTGAGTACCGCTACACGCTCTCAGCGCACGTCGCGACCGCTTGGCTCATCGCCGACGCGCTCGTGCGCCTCGCGCGCACGCGGCTCTCGGAGCGCCCCATGATCGGGCGCGCGCCGGTGGTCGTCGCGACGGCCTACTTGGTGGTGTGCATGATCGGCACGGCCGCCAACACCGAGGCGTGGCGCACCAACGTCAACCTCTGGGTGCGCCAAGCGACCTGGTATCCGCAGACCTACTACGCGCAGTATTACGCCGCGAAGGCGTGGCAGCACGCGAACAGCAACTACTCGGCGCTGCAATACCTCCACGCCGCCGAGAAGTACCACGAGGACACCAAGGTGCGCCTCGGGGTCGACGACCTCATGTTGTGGCGCCGCATCGGCGACAACGCCTACTACGTGAAGGACTTCGACAAGGCGCGGGAGTACTGGCCCAAGTACTTCTTGCGCAAGCCCGCGGACATCAACGAGACCTACGTCAAGCGCTTCGAAGAGGTGGGGCTTGAGATGAACGCGGACAAGACGCGCCTGCTGCCGCCGCCCCCGCCGCCGCGCCTTCGGATCGAGGGCCCGCTCGCCCCCGAGCCGGAGCGCGACGCCGCCGAGGGGGAGGCGTCGAAGGACGCGGGCTCCACGAGCGACGCGCCGGCGCCGCAGCGCGGCAAGGTGCCGCTCCGACGCCCCGCCGGCGAGGTTCGCCGCCTGTTGCCGCCGGTGAAGTAGCGCCGTCGCTTCGGCGGCGGGGCAACAAAAAGCCCGCGGGGATCGGTCGATCCGCGCGGGCTTCTTGCTGTTGAGGCGCTCGGCGCCGAGGCCTTAGCCGCGGCGGATGCTGCGCAGGTTGCTCTGGAGGATGCGCTTGCGGATGCGGATCGCCGTGGGGGTGATCTCGACCCACTCGGTGTCGTCGATGAACTCCATCGCCGTCTCCAAGGTGATGCGGACCGGCGGCGCGAGGATCTGCTTCTCGTCGGCACCCGCAGAGCGGAAGTTCGTGAGCTGCTTAGCGCGCGTGGCGTCGACGTTGAGGTCGTTGTCGCGGCTGTGGAGCCCGATCACCATGCCCTCGTACACGTCCACCGCGTTGCCGACGAAGAGGTCGCCACGGGGCTGGAGCTTGTAGAGCGTGTAGGTGGTGGTCTTGCCGGTGCGGTCGGCGATGAGCGCGCCGCGAAGGCGCTGCTGGATGACGCCAGCGTCCTCGTCCCAGCCGTCGAAGATCGAGTTCAGGATGCCCTCGCCGCGGCTGAGGGTCAGGAACTCGTTGCGGAAGCCGATGAGGCCTCGGCTGGGGACGCGGTAGATCAAGCGCGAGCGGCTGCCGCCGTCGCTGATCATGTTCTGCATCTGGCCCTTACGAGCCGCCATGCGCTGGGTGACCTCGCCGACGTGCTCTTCGGGCACGCCGATGGTGACGATCTCCCACGGCTCGAGCAGCTTGCCGTCGACTTCCTTGCGGACGACCTCGGGGCGCGACACGGAGAGCTCGAAGCCCTCGCGGCGCATCTGCTCGATGAGGATGGCGAGCTGGAGCTCTCCGCGGCCGTAGACCTTGAAGACCTCGGACGTGGGGCCGGCGTCGACGCGCAGCGACACGTTCGACATGATCTCGCGCTCAAGGCGCTCGCGGATCTGGCGCGACGTGACGAACTTGCCCTCACGGCCCGCGAAGGGGCTCGTGTTGATGGTGAAGTCCATCCCGATGGTGGGCTCGTCGACGCGCACGCGGGGCAGCGCGACGGGGTTCGGGCCCTGGGCGACGGTGTCGCCGACGGTGATGCCCTCGATGCCTGCGATGGCGATGATGTCGCCCGCTTCGGCTTCGTCTACCTCGTGGCGGCGCAGGCCGGTCCACGTGTAGAGGAGCTGAATCTTGACGGGCTTGTTGCCGCCCTCGTGGAACCACGCTGCGGCGCCGCGGCGGAGCTTGCCCTCGATGACGCGGCCGAGCGCCAAGCGGCCGACGTAGGAGTCGTAGTCGAGGTTGGTGATGACGACGCGGCCCTGCTCTTGGGACTGGGGCGGGGGAGCGGGCATGAAGCTGAGGAAGGTGTCGAGGAGCGGGCGGAGATCGCCCTTCACGCCGGGGGACCACTCGGAGAGGTTGTGGAAGGCCACGCCCTCTTTGGCCACGGCGTACAGCACCGGGAAGTTGATCTGCTCGTCATCGGCGCCGAGCTCGATGAAGAGGTCGTACACCTCTTGCAGGACCTCTTCGGCGCGGGCGTCGATACGATCGATCTTGTTGACGCAGACGACGACCTTGAGGCCGGCCTCCATGGCCTTGCGCAGCACGAAGCGCGTCTGGGGCAGCGGGCCCTCGGACGCGTCGACGAGGAGCAGCGCGCCATCGACCATCTGGAGCACGCGCTCGACCTCGCCGCCGAAGTCGGCGTGCCCGGGCGTGTCCACGATGTTGATCTTCACGTCGTGGTAATAGACTGCGGTGTTCTTGGACGTGATCGTGATGCCACGTTCGCGCTCCAAGTCCATCGAGTCCATGACGCGGGCTTCGACGTGCTCGTGCGCCGTGAAGGCGTGGCACTGGTGGAGGAGACCGTCAACCAGGGTTGTCTTCCCGTGGTCGACGTGAGCGATGATGGCGACGTTGCGGTATTCCATGGCGGCGACGTGTAGCCGGTTCTGCGCTTCCCGGCTCGCCGAATTCGCACGACAGCGACGCCGATCGCGCGCGAACGGCGTCGGCGGCGGGATTCTAGTCGGCTTGACGCGACCGCTCTGGCGGCGATCGCGTCCGTTCCTGGCCTACTGGAAGATGAAGGGGAAGGTGATCTTCGTAGCGTCGCCGGAGAAGGGCGGGAACTGAATGCCCTTCACGGCCTTGGACAAGCAGCGATCGAGCTCGGTGCCCGAGTACGCGGCTTGGGTGATCGCCGCCCGCGACACGTTGCCGGTGGGCTCCAGCGTGAAGCGCACGTCGATGCGCGCCGGGGGGGCTCCGTTGGCCTGTATATGGGCGAAGAAGCACTTCTTTACATCCATATTGTTGCGGAGCTGAATGTCGATGACCTCCATCGCCACCATGGGCGGGCCCGCGGGCTCGGGAGGCGGCTCGGGGGCGCGGCGGACCGGCGGGGGCGGCGCGGGATCGTCGAAGGCGATGGGGTCGTCGTCGAAGGTGCTCGGAGGCGTGGGGTCAGGCGTGCGCGCGGAGGGCACCGAGACGGTGACCTTGGGGGCGGGTGAGGTGGGCTGCGCTGGGCGCGAGGGAGCGGGGATAGGCGTGTTGTGCTGGGCGGTGCGCGAAGGCGGCGCCTTGGGCGTTTCGCGCTGCGCAGCCGGCTCGACGATGGGCGCAGGCGGCGGCGAGTCGGCTTCGGCTTCCGCTTCGAGCTGAGCGAGGTTCGAGCCGAGGTCCTCGGGGAGCGCGGCGATGGGCTGCGGCGTGAACGACAGGTCGCCGTTCTTCCACATGAACGCCAACGTGTTGAGGCCGATGGCCGAGGTCACGCCGAGCAGGGCGAGGATGGTCGCCGCGGAGAGCGAGACGGCGAGGCGCGCCGGACGGCGTCCGCGGCCGCTGGTGGCGAGGATGAAGAAGGTCGTGAAGGAGCCGCCGAAGGCCAGGATGAGCGCGATCGCGCGCACAACGGTCTCCAGGATGATGCTGTCGATGCGCGGGTTGATCGAGAGCAGCACGATGCCGAAGATCGAGCCGAGCGTGCCCGCCAACGCGAACCCGAGGTCGCCCGACGGGTCGTGTCCGACGTTGTAGCCGGTGAACGAGGGGCGGTTGGGGAGCGGGTCGGGGTTGCGCGGGCGCGGCGGGATGGGGCTCGCCGCGGGCGCGGGGACGGGCTCGCTGCGTCGCGGCGGCGGCGGCGCCGGGGTCAGCGGGCGCGCGTTGATGCGGGTGGGCTCTTCGCTGCCAGCGCCCGCTTGGCCGAAGTCGAGGGTGGGCGTCGCGGGCGGGTTGCGGACCCAGCTCGTCTTCTCGTCGTTGGCGGAGGGACGAGCATCGGCGCCGAGGCGACCGGGGCGCTGGTTGCGCGGTGGCTCCGGCATGGGCGTGCCAGGGAGCAGCGGCAGGTCGTCATCATCGTCGTCGTCGGGGTTCGTCCCCCACGAGCGTCCGCTGCGCGGCGCGTTCCGGCCGGCCGTTCCGCGCTGCTGCGCGATGGGCAGCGTGTGTTCGGGCTCTGGATCGTGGATGGGCGTGGTGGACGGGCCGCCAGCGCGCGGGATCGCGACCCCGGGCGTCGCGGGGTTGTTCGCGACGATAGTGTGCTCTTCATCCGCAGAACGTGGGGGGCGAGGGATGAGCATGCGATGGCCGCAGTTGCGGCACGTCGCCTTGTTCACCGGCTTCATGAGCTTGTCGTCGGGGATCTTGTAAACCGCCCGACAGTTGTCGCAGACGACGCGCATCCTATTCGCTCCTGACCGCTCTCCGGTGCCCGCTGCCAGCGGGGCGGAGATGCCCCACTATAAGAACTTCTCGATGGCCTTGCGAAACTCAAGGGCGTCAACGAGGTCGCCCAGGTAGTCCGTCTTCTCCGTGTCCCAGACGAGGACCGGTGATTTGTCCCACCGCGCGATCCAGTCCTCGTAGAGCTGGTTGAGCTTGCGCAGGTAGGTCGCCGGGATGTCCTGCTCGCTGGCGCGCCCCCGCTGCCGAACGCGCTTGCGGATCGCGCGCACGCTGCAGCGCAGGTAGATCAGCAGGTCGGGCGGCCGCAGCTTGAGGCTCATGGCCTCGTACATCTCCAGATAGGTCTGGAAGTCGCGTTCGTTCATGCGTCGGCTCTTGTGCAGGTAGGTCGCGAAGATCTCGGCGTCTTCGTAGATGGTGCGGTCTTGGACCAGCACCCCCGCGCGCTCTTCGAGCTGCACATGCAGGCGGTACTTGTGGGCGAGGAACCACACCTGGCTGTGGTAGGCCCACGCCCCCATGTCGACGTAAAAGTCGTCCAGGTACGGGTTGCCCTCAAAGGGCTCGAAGACCGGCAACATGCCGTAGGTGTTGGTCAGCCACGTGGTGAGCGTGGTCTTTCCAACACCGATGTTGCCGGCGACGGCGATAAAGCGATCGGGCAATAGGACTCCGCGAGGCCGCACAGCATACGACATGGGGTGGCCTCGCGGGGTTCCATCCGCGCGCCGACGGGGTCCGCTACAGCCGGATCGCGGCGAGGGCGCGGCGCAGCTTGGCTCCGACCTCGTCCGCCACCTTCGCGACCGCGGCGTTGTCCACGAGGGCGAACATGGGGCGCGGGTCGATCGTGGACACGACGATCGTGCCGTCGGGCTCCTCGGCCACCATCACATTGCAGGGCAGCAGCAGGCCCACGGCCGGCTCGGCGCTGATGGCCTCGAAGGCGAGGGGCGGGTTGCATGCGCCGAGGATGATGTAGTTCGGAAGATCCTTGTCGATCTTCTTCTTCATGGTCGCCTTCACGTCGATCTCGGTGAGCACACCGAAGCCCTCGGTGGCCAGACCGGCGCGGGTCGCCGCGACGACGTCGTCGAAGGACGCGCCCTTGAGGCGACGGGTGAGCCCGTAGGAGGGGTCGCCGAACCACGCTGCGGGCGCCTTCTCTTGCAGGTACGCGAGGATCTTCTGCGTGTCCTGAAGGACGACGTCGCCGTCGACGAGCACCGGCACCGAGGCGCCGCTGACGCCGTCGAGCGCGAGGACCTCGGCGCGCTCGCTGCCGAGCTTGGGCACCGGGATCGCCTCGTAGTGGAGGCCGCGAAGCTCAAGCGCGCTGCGGACCTTCTTGCAGAAGGGGCAACCCTCGCGCTCGTAGAGCTGAATCATGGAGTTCTCCAGGGTAAAAGGGGTGAAGCGCCTACGACGGCGTCTGGCTTCCGCGGTACAGCGCCGTGGCCACGACCTTCGCGAGCAGCAAGAGCCACGGTGCGCCGTGCATGATGAGGTCGAAGATGTCGATGGGCTTGCGCAGCGTGCCGGCGGCGAGCATCTGCAGCTTCTCGACGACATGAGGCGGCGTGAACGGGGCGAGCCCGAGGGTGAGGCAGAGCAAGATAACCATCTGCCAAGGAAGTTCAGCGAGCCACTGCATGGGTGTCCTCCAAAAAGGTCTCGGCCCCCAGAGGCGGTGGCGTCGTCGAATGTGTCAGCCTCACTCGACGGGGACGGAGCCGTTCTCGCAGCTCGCCGAGCGCTCCAAGATCTCCAGGTTGACCTTGAGCATGGGCCACGAGCAGCCATTGCTGCTGGTGACGTCGTTGAGCACCCAGCCGCGGTCGTCGTCGTAGTCGGTCCAGTTGGACGAACAGTCGCGGTTGAAGTTGGAGTATCCGAGGGTTGGGCTCGCGGAGCTGTCCCAAGCGACGCCCACCAAGTAGCGGCCGCTGGTCATGCCCGTGGTGGGGATCACGTCCTCGAAGCCGAAGCGCCACCAGGTCTGGAGCTGCTGCGGCTCGAAGGTGGTCGACGCGTTCTGCAGGGTGACGGGCGTCCACTCGTGCTCGCCCTTGTTGAAGACCTGCGTGACGGTCCACGGCACCCCGTTGGGGTTGTCGGCGTCCCAGACCTCGACGGTCACGCGCGTGCCGTCCGCTACGAAGCTCTGGCTGAACTCCCCCATGAGCGGCATGATCTCGACCGAGCGCACGCGCCAAGCGGCGCCGACGGCGAGCTGCGACGCGTCATAGTCGAGGATGATCGCGTCGTGCATGTTGCGGTAGCCTTGGGCGTCCTCCAGCACGCTCGCTTCTTCGATGTCGAAGCCGAGCTGCGGGGTGCCGCACAAGTTGGACAGGCCGTTGTCGGACCCTCCGCACGCGGCGCTGCTCGCCAGGAGTGAAGCGGGAAGCAGAAGAAGCGCGATCTTGTTCATTGGTAGCGAGTCCCACAGTCGGAGCAGTCGGTGCCGTAGCCACACACGCTGTAAGACGATCCGGCGCCGCCGTCGTCGCAGGCGCCGTCGCCAGCCCAGGAGCAGGTGTTGGAGCACACCGGCGTGCGAGGCCCGCAGTCGGTGCAGTCGGTGCCGATGGCGCACACGGACCAAGCGGCGCCAGGCCCGCCGTCGTCGCACTCGTTGTCGCCCGGGTAGGCGCAGGTGTTGGTGCAGAGCGAGCCCGCGCCGCCGCCGCCGGTGCCTCCAGTGCCTCCAGTGCCGCCAGTGCCGCCGCCGCCCCACAGGCCGCCGGTGTCACCCCAGCCGCCGCCACCCCACAGGCCGCCGGTGTCGACGGGGGTGCCGCCGCCACCCGCGGTGCCGGTGTCGATCGGCGTGCCGCCGCCGCCGGAGGTGCCGGGGTCGGTGCCGCCGGAGGTGCCGGGGTCGGTGCCGCCGGAGGTGCCGGGGTCGGTGCCGCCGGAGGTGCCGGGGTCGGTGCCGCCGGGGTTCACTGTGCCGCCCGAAGTGCCGGGATCCACGCCGGTCGTTGCTGTTCCGGGATCGGCGTCAACGCCGTATGCGTTGAGCCGTCCGCAGCCGACTGCGAGGAAGATGCATAGGAAGAGAGGCTGCAGGCGCATAGAGGTCTCCGGACATGACGGGCCGTTTTACCAGATCACCCCGACTCCCCGCCACCTCGTGTGCGGGAACATGTCACTCTTCGCCTCGCTCGCGCACATCAACCTATGGGAGAGGTCAGCGAACTTCAAAGTGACCAACAACCACTCAAGCGACCAGAATCGGGCGCTCGGCGCGCTCTACGAGGAGGCTGGCTTCCTCGTGTACCGGAGGTGCGTTCAGATGCTCGGAGATCCCCAGGAGGCGATGGACGTCACCCAGTGGAGCTTCGTGCGCGCGCTTGAGATCGGCCTCGAGCCCGAGCCGCGGGGGCGCGCCATCAAGTGGCTCTACGTCACCGCCGGGCACCGCTGCCTCACGCTGCTCCGAAACGGCCGCACGCGTCGGCGTATTGGCGACGCGTGCGCCGACGACATCTTGCCCCTGCCGCCGCCGCCGGCGGACGCCGTCTGCATCTCCCGCGACCTGCTGCAGCGCGTGCTGGAGCGCGTCGATGAGCGCACCGCCGAGGTGGGCTTGCTCACGTGGGGCCAGGGCCTCACCAATCACCGCGTCGCTGAGCTGCTCGGCACGTCGGTTCGCACGGTCATACGCGCTCGGAAGCGCCTGGAAGCGGAGCTCGAAGCGCTCCATGTGGAGGTCCCATGAAGGACGAGCTCGCTATCCTGCCCGAGTCCGAGCCCGACGCGACGGACGTGGAGCTGCTGCTGGCCGGCGCGGTGCACGACGTCGACGCGCGCGCCCGCATCCAGAGCGCCATGGCGGGGCCGCTCGCCGCAGAGGCCGACGAGCTCCGCCGCTTTCAGGACAGCTGGGCGGCGATGGAGCGGCCGCCGATCTTCGATCAGCCCGCGCAGGCGCGCGGGGCGGTCGTCGTGCCGGCGCCCGCCAACCGCTGGCGCCGCGGACTCGCGCTCCTCGCGGCGAGCGCGGCGGTGCTCATCGGAGTGTTGCTCGTACCCGCTCTAAAGCCCGATACTGGGCTGCGCGCGATGGGGGCGCTGCCGGTGGCGGCGTGGGTCGAGCGTGGAGGGCGCGAGGTCGCAGAGCCGACGCCGCACCTCGCAGGGGACCGCGTGTTCTTGGGCTTCTCCGCGCCCGCAGATGGCTACGCGCTCGTGGGCATGGTCACGGCCGAGGGGGAGCCGACGCTGTTCTGGCGCGCTCCGGAGCTGCAAGCGCTCAAGGGCGGCGCCCACTTCTCGCTAGACGGCGCGCTGGAGCTGGACGATGCTGTCACCCAGGAGTGGATCGTCGTGATGTTTACGCCCGAACCCCAGACCCCCGAGCAAGCGAGCGCCGCGCTCGCCGCGCTGCGCGACGATCCCGTGCGCATGGCGCGAGCGCGGGGTTGGTGGGCGCAAGAGGTCACGCGTGGCCGCTGAGGCGGTCTGGCTCGCGATCCTCATCAGCTCCAACGCTGGCTTGCCAGGCGAGGAGCCGCTTCACTATGCCGACGAAGACGCCGACGAGCTGCAGCAGGCGCTCACCCAGCTCGGCGGCTTGAATGCGGAGCAGGTCTTTCGCGTGCCTGCTGCGTCGCCTGAGGGCGTCACTCACGCGCTCTCAGCGGCGGTGCTCCGCTCCTCCCAGCTGCGCGAGCAGGGGCACCCCACGCGCTTGCTCGTGTACTACACCGGCCACGCGGGCGCCGATGGCCTGCACCTCGGCGAGGACGTGCTCTCCCTCCCGGCGCTCAAGACCGCGGCCCGCGTCGTGCCAGCGGACGAGCGCGTCTTCGCGATCGACGCCTGCCAGTCGGGTGCGCTCTTTCGCAGCAAGGGCGCGCGCCTCGTCTCTGTGAGCGGGGCGCCTCCTGGCTTTCGACCGCCCTCGGACGAGGCTTGGATCACGAGCAGCGGCGCCGAGGAGCAGTCCTTCGAGGTCGATCGCCGCAGAGGCTCGCTGTTCACGCACTTCTTCGTGAGCGGCCTGCGCGGCGCCGCTGACGGCGACGGCGATCACCAGATCACGCTCGTCGAGCTCTTCGACTTTGTAGGGCGCCAGACCACGGACGCCGCGGCGCGCATGGGGCAGTCGCAGACGCCGCAGTGGCAGGGCGCGCTCGGCGGGCTCGTGCTCTCCGATCTATCGCGCTCCGAGGCCGTCCTCGAGGTGGTTGGGCCGGTGTCGGAGCCGCTGCTGGTGGTCGACCGCAACACGGCGCGCGTGGTCGCCGAGGTGCCGGTGGGCGCGGGCAGCTTCGTGGGCGTTCCCGCTGGGCGCTACCAGCTGCTCGAGGTGGGCGACGACGGCTACCGGGTCGCGGAGCTCTCGGTCGCGCGCTTCGAAGAGCGGCGCGTGGACGTGAGCTCAGCGCTCGCGGACGCCTCCGGGGTTCGCTCCAAGGGCGGGCTGGTCGTGCGTCGGCCGCTGCGCGTGGGCGCCGGGGTCGTCGGCACCGCGGGCGCTGCGCCGGGGCAAGTACCGGGCCTCGGGCTCGCGCTGCGGGTCGATCGCGTCGTCGGTCACGGCCACGACCTCGGGCTGGTGCTCACGGGGTGGCACGGGAGCTGGCAGAGCGACGTCGCCGTCGTGCGCAACCGCCGCGTCGACGTCGCGGGGGACTGGTCCTACGACTTGGCGTGGCGCGGGGTGCGCGCGGGGCCGGGCGTTCGCGCTGGGGTCGGCTGGCTGCACCAGAACGGCGAGCGACGGGCGGATGGCCCGTGGGGGCCGTGGTTTGGGCCCGATGGCGCCGCGACGATCTCGGACGTGGCGGTGCCGTCGCTGCAAGCGCTCGCGCGGGTCGCGGTGCCGCTGCGCGACGTGGAGCTGCACGCGACGCTCGGGCTCGGCGCGGAGCTGTTGATGGCGTCTGAGACGAGGCTTCAGCCTCTCGCACAGGGGACCTTGGGCCTCGCATGGAGCTTTCGATGAGGACGCTGGTGCTGAGCATGGCGCTGCTCGCTGGGTGTACCACCAGCGGAGTGCTGGAGTTTCCCACGCGCAACGGGCTGCGCGTTGAGCTGGGCATCCTCGACCCCGCGGGGCTGGAGCACCTCAACGTGCGACCGCGCGACCTGTCCTTCGACGCGGTTGGCTCGGATGGGGACGTGGCGGTGTCGCTGCCCGCGGCGTCGGTCGGCGACCTCGTGCGCGCCCCGGTCGACGATCTCCCGGTCATCGAGCTCTGGTCGGGCGACTACGCGGACCTGCGCCTTGGCGTGGACCTCGCGGCGACGGACTTGCCGGCGCTGGAGGCGTGGGGCGCCACCGGCGACGGCGACGTGCACCTGCTCATCGACGACACCCTCTCGTTGAGCGCGCTCGGTGTGGCGCTGCCGATCGTGGACGGCGTAGACCTCGACGTGCGCCTGCTGCTCGACCCCACCGACTGGTTCACGGGGCTCGACCTGCCGGACGACGGCTTCATCGGGCGCAACGCGGAGCCTGAGCTCTACGACATCGTGAAGCAGCGGATCAGCGACAGCGTGGTCGCTGTGTGGCCGGGGCAAGTTGGACCCGATGCCTTTCGCGAGGAGGCCGCGAGCCCCTCGCCGGCGGACGAGGGTGTCGGCGACACCGAGGGCACGCCACAGGCGGGCACCGGCGCGGTGGCCTACCGCGTGGTCGCCGAGGCGACGGGCGTCGACCAGCGGGTGGGCGCTACCGTGACCTACACCACGCAGGCGCGCGTCGAGGTCAGCGACGCCAACGGGCAGGCGGTGGTCGGCGCGACGGTCACGCTCACGAGCGCGCTCTTTGGCGCTGTCGCGCTCGCTGAGGATCCGCGTGAACCGGGCGTGTACAGCGGCGAGATCTACGGCTACGACCGCACGTTTGCGCTAGAAGTCAGCGGTGATCAGGGGCAATTTTCCGCGACGGCGGTCGGACCCGCGGTGCCCACGCTCGACCTCGGCGTCGTGCCGGTCGATCGCGCGCAGCCGTGGACGATCCGCTGGACGCCCACCAGCAGCGCGTTCACAACCCTGCGCACAGTGGGCGGTGGCGAGCGCCAGATCGCGGACAGCGGCTCCTACACGGTGGCTGCGGGCGTACCGGCCTACCAGCTCGCCGTCGTGGGCGAGGAGGCGGTGGTGTTGGAGCGCTCCGCCGAGCTCGCGCTCAACGGCGTCGAGGGCTCGAGCTTTCGGGTGAGCGTGCAGCGCCACAGCGCCGCGGTGGACGTGGTGGACTCACGCGTTGGCGCGATCGAAGGTTCGTCCCATGGCTTGGGTGACGCTGGCGCGCCGCTTCGCGTGCTCGCGTGGCCTGCGATCGTGCCGGCGTCGAGCCCGCCGTGGCAGTTCGTTGTCATCGACGCGCCGCTCGATCAGACGGACTGGACGCTCGACCTCGCGCCCGGCGAGTGGCGCGTTCAGGCCTACCTCGACGAGGACCTCTCGGACGGAGCCACCCCGCTTGGCCCGGACAGCGATGAGCCATCGGTGACCGCGGAGGCTACGGTATCCCCCAATGAGACGCTGTCGCTCCAACTCGACCTGGACTAGGTTCGCGTGCTTCGCCGCGCTCGCAGCGAGCGGCTGTGCGTCCGAGTCCCTGATTGACGCCGCCTATGACGGTGGCCCTGCGTTTTCGCTGTCGGGTCCCGTGGACCCCGCCGTCGACATCCAAGGCGAGGCCGCTGGCGGCGTGCTGTGGGTGTGGATTCGCGGTGGGTGGATGGGCGGTGAGCTGGTGCGCGCGCCGCTGGAGCAGCGCCTCTTTCGGTACGGCCTCTCCATCCCACCTCCTCCGGGCGGGGACCACGTGACGGGCGAGGCGCCACCGACCTGGCGCGACGAAGATCTGCTCGTCGGCTTACCTTTGCTGGTGGACCTACCGAGCGCCGACGCGGCCATGCCGACGCCGGACCCGCTCGCGCTGTTGAGCTGGCTGGAGCAACCTGGCGGTGAGCTCGCCGGCTTGCCCGTAGCGGCCTGGCCAAGCGACCACCTGCTGATCGCACGCGACGCGTCCTCGGCCGTCGATCGCCTCGGCCAGGTCCCAGGCTGGACCGGCCCGTGCTCACTTGGCGAGGTACAACGAGGGCTCACGCTGTATCGGCGCGATCACGCCGACTGCGGCGGCTGGCGAGCGGTCGCAGCACCGGGCACGCGCACAGAGTTTCAGGGTGTCGAGATGGTCGCCGCGGTCGGAATAACGTCGCGCTGACATGCCCTAGACAGGCGCGCGCGGGCGTGGCACTTTGGCTGCCTGTCGGGGGTACCACCCCCACATCGGAGAACTCCATGCGCAGCTCACTTGCCCTCGCCCTCGCCCTCGTATTCGCCTCGGGGTGCCGCACTACGGGCGTGCTGGTCGAAGACACCGCGGGCACGGACGCGGGCTCGGACGCTGGCACGGACAGCGGCACCGCGACGGACTCTGGCACGACCGTCGATCCGGGCACCGATACGTTGGGTGGCGTTAATGAAGGCTTCGGTGGCACCGTCGGCGCGTCCAATACGGGCTCGGGTGCGGCGGCGGGCGAGTACCGCGTCGACGCGCACGTCTGGGCGGTTGACACCTCGCTCGGCGGCAACATCTTCTTGTCGAGCACCTTCAAGGTGAGCCTGTGGACGGCGGCCGGGCAGCCGCTAAGCGGCGCGACGGTGCAGCTGGGCACCCTCAACTACGGCGTGGCCCAGCTCGCCGAGGATCTCCCCAACAACCCGGGCTCGTACACGGGCGAGCAGTTTGGCTACGATCGCACCTACGCGCTCTCAGTCGAGGGCCCCGCGGGCGTGTTCGAGGCCACCGCGGTTGGCCCCGCGATTCACACCGTGGACGCGGGTCCGCTGCCCGTCGATCGCGCGTCCGCCTGGGAGATCACCTGGGGGCCGTCAGGCGCTGACGGCGCGCGCATCGACACCGTCGGTGACGGCCAGAGCAACACCACCGACGACGGCGCGTACACGGTGCCCGCTGGCAGCGCGGAGTACCAGCTCGCCGCCACCGGCGAGGAGCACGCGCGCGTCACCCGCTGGACCACGCTCGCCCTCGATGGCGCGGCGCCCAACTCCGCCTTCGCGGTGAGCGTGCGCATGTCGCAGCAGCCCATCGACGTGATCGACTCGCGCGCGGGTGACGTGTCGGGGCAGCTCGACATCAGCCGCAACCTTCGGAATGACCGCGCAGACGCGGGCCTGCCGCCCTACGCCGGCATGATGGTCGTGCTCGCGTGGCCGCGGGTGCTCGACCCCTACGCTGGCGCGCCCTGGGAGTGGACCACCGTCTCGGATTGGCCGAACAATCAGGACTACCAGCTGTTGGGCTTGGCGCCCGGCGAGTGGCACCTGCTCGCCTACTTGGACGTCGACGGCTCGGATCTGGGCCAGGCCTCGCCAGCGGGCCCCGACCAGGACGAGCCCTTCACCGAGCGCGACGTCACGGTGGGCGTGAACGGCAACACCACCCGCGACCTGTCCCTGAACAGCCTCTGGTAGCTCAGGCTTGGTCGGAGGGCGTGGAGCCCTTGGAGAACACGCCCTTGAGCGCGGCGCCTCCGGCGACGACCCCGATCACGATCAGCTTCTTGCTGGCGAGCAGGAGCGCGAAGATCCCCTTCGCAGCGCCTGTTTTGGCGACGACCCCGGCCGCCGCGCCGCCAGCGACCAGCGCCGCGAGGCCGTAGCCCGAGGCCGCGTCCGTGTTGGAGTCGTAGTCCTGGTAGCGGTTGCCCTCGGTGAAGCGCACGGTGGCGCGCACCTTCTCCATGCCCGCGCGAATGTCGGCGAGCTGGCGCACCTCGGCCACGGCCACCATCGACAGGACGCCGCGGCGCCCGAGCGCGCGCACGTCGTAGTTGAGCGAGCCGCCGTCGAAGGCCTTCGCCCAGTACAGCACCTTATGGGGCGAGTCGTAGTGGGGCGGCTCGGCCCAGCCCGTGAGGACCATGGCGTCGAGGCCAAGCGCTTCACGGCGAGCGCTCTCCTCCTTGGCGGACTCCTGCATCTCTTTGAGGAGCGCGTCGTAGTCCATGCCCGCGGCGTCCGAGTCGTCGACCCAGCCCGAGTCGTCAAAGCGCAGGATCACCGCCCAGCTGTCGGGCATGAGCGGTCCTTCGGCGGGCACGAGCATACCGAGGGTCTCGGCGCCGGGCGGGTTGCCCCAGAACTCGATGATGCGCGCCGCGGACTCTGGCGGGAGGTAGCGCAGCCCCTCGGTGTCGACGGTCGCGAGGCCGTCGCCGAGCTCGATGTGGCCGTCCTGGTAGGGGAGCGAGCTCTCAAACTGCGCGAGGAAGGTCGCGAAGGCGAGCACCTTCTCCTCGGGGACCTCGGCATCCGAGGCGCGGTACGCCGCGGCGAAGCGCTCCACGAGCGCAGGATCCGCCGCCGGCCCCTCCGCGATGGCGTCTAGGAGCGGATCAGCGGGGGTGGGCGGCGCTTGTGCGAGCGCGAGGGTCGCGAGGAGCGCGAGGGCGGCGATCATGGGGACTCCTTGGCGGTCAGGCCCGGGAGCTTACCCGGAGGGGGCGGCGCGCTACAAGGTGAGCAGGCCGTAATTTCCATACTGGTCCATCACCCGCACCTCGGAGAAGCCAGTGGTGTCGAAGTCCACCCACGCGCGGCGCCCGTCAATCCTGGCGTCGAAGAGCTGCACCTGCACGATGTCCGGGTTGCCGTCCACGTCGATGACGTCGAGCTGGACGTGATCGTGGAGGGGGTTGCGCCCGATGGCGTCCTCGCCGGCGCCCAGGTAGCGGAAGCCGTTGCCGGGGGCGTCGATCCACACCCACATGCCGCCGGGAGCGGGCTCGATCTGCACCGTGGCGGGCACGACCTCGAAGGCCTCGGTGGTGAGCTCATAGGGCTCGCTCGCCCACGGCCAGGTCTGGGAGTCGCCGACGTAGCGCTGGCCCTCGACGTGGAAGCGGTAGGTGCCCGTCTGCATGCTCATGCGGTCGCGCACATGGCCGACCGCCTGCCAGACGGCCCAGTAGGTGTGCGTCTGATCGGCTGAGGAGGGGTAAAGCGGGAAGGGCGTGTAGGTGACGAGGATGTCCGCCATCGCCTCGGAGATCGGGCGGCCCGAGTGGCTGAGGGCGCGCTCCCAGGTGTCGCCGTTCTTGCGCTCCAAGAAGACGTGCGGGGGGTCGACCATCGGGTCGCCGCCGTTCCACGCGAACTGCACCAAGCCGTCGACGCGCGACACTTGGGCCGGGATGGGCCCAAGATCGAGGAAGTCCTCGCCGAAGTGCTTGGGGATGTGCAGGTACTCCGGGGGCTCGGTGAGCCGCGTGCCTGCCTCGGGGGTGGGGTCCGGGAACAAGCGGATCGGGTCGCCGTCGGCGTCCTTGTACACGGGGTGCTCGGTGGGCAGCTCGTGGGTGGGGTAGACGGGGGGCGCGTAGAAGCCGAGCGGATCGGGGTCCTCGCGCACGTCGGTCTGCAGCATCTTCCCGTACTCGAGCACGCCCTCCATGATGTGCTCCGCTTGGAGCGGCCCGAAGACGTTGATGTTCGGCTCGTAGCCGCCTGACAGCCAGTCCTCGGGGATGAGCAGGTAGCCCTCGTGGTCCTGGCTGTAGCCGACGGTGAGCGGGTGCGCGAAGCCGAGCTCGTCGCCCGCGCGGCGCCGCCACTGCTCGGCGAACATCGCCGTGGGCTCGCCGGGGAAGAAGCCAGCGACAAATTCACCTTGTGCGGTCTGGCCGTCCTCCGAGAGCACCGAGATCGGGCCGAAGCGCGCCGCGGTGGTGCCCGCCTTGTAGGTCTCGGGGAAGGGCAGCACAGCGTCTTCGACGGGGAAGGCGAAGGTGCCGGCGATGAGCCCGGTGAGCGCGTCGGCGCGCACGCAGGTGTTATACGGGAAGACCTCGGTCTGAAGTCCAAAGCCCGGGATGAGGGGGGCGTCCGAGCCGCAGAAGACCGCGCCGTTGGGCGCGTTGAACTCGTCGAGGGGCGAGAGGATCGAGCCGTCCTCGCCGTAGATCTTGTCGTCCGAGTGCCAGACGTCGGGGTCGTGGTACACGTCATAGGTCCAGTCAACCGTACCGTTTCGGGTGACCTTGATCTGGTCGTAGGCCTGCCAGATGTGGCGCGAGGCGACCTCTAAGGTGATGGGCTCTGACGAGGTCGGCGTGCGGCTCCACAGGTCGAAGATGCCGCCGTGGCCTGCGTCTCCGACGCTCTCCATGCGCACATAGGGCGAGGGGCCGATGGAGCTCGGCGAGCTGTCGCCAGCGGCGCCCTGGATGTGCATGACGACGACGGGGCGGTCGAAGTCCTCGGCGACGGCGGTCTCCAGGCCGCCGATGGAGTCGGTGGACACGAGGCTGTTGTCGGCGTCGAACAGGATGCCGTGCATGCCGAAGACGTAGGCGACGGCGATGGGCTGGTTGTCCAGGGTGTCGACGCGCAGCACCGCGAGGTGCGGGTCCTTGCCGCCGACCCAGTCGGGCTGGTCGGGCCAGACCTGGAGGTCGTTGTTCTCGCCGCGGCGGTCGTGGTAGACGGCGTCGGTGGGATCCCAGTCAAAGTCCCAGCCGAGGCCGAGCTTAGCGGGCTGACGCTCGCTCCACGCTTGGAGCGCGACCTCGGCCATGCGGTCGGCCATGCGCTCGAAGACCTCTTCATTGTAGCGGTCGGTGCCAAGGAACCAGTGCCACTGGTCGTTGTACGCGCCGTAGCCCGAGTGGGTGTGGCTCGCTGAGAGCACGATGTGGCCGTGCAGGTCGAGGCCAGTGCCCGCCTCCAGGCGCTTGGTGACGGCCTCTACGAGCCCGTCGTTGCTCATGCAGGCGTCCCACTTGATGAGCACGAGCTCCTCGTCGCCGTTGTCGATCCAGATCGCCTTGACGGCGGGGCGGGTCTGAATGCCGGTGCTCTCATCAAAGCCGACGTTGTACGGTCCTTGGCGCTGATCGCGGTAGGCCATGCTGCCCATGCACTTGCAGCGCGCGGTGAAGCAGCCGAGGGGCACGCCGATCGGCAGCTCGAGGTAGCCCTCGGCGGCTCCGGCCATCGGGGCGCCTGGGACCAGCGGCGGCGCGACGGGGGGGGCGTCGTTGGGGGTCCCGCAAGCGAAGAGCAGGGCGAGGAGAGGGAGCGCGAGCATGGGGGAGCCTCCGGCGTCCTGAACGTGTAGCCGGCTAGGTGCGCTGTCGGCTACCCGCCGCGGCTCCTTGTGCTTTGGGGCTCATGCTGCCGACCTCGCGCAGCGCGCTGCTGGCGGCGCTGGCCTCGCGCTGCAGCCGCTCAACGACCAGCGGCGCCGAGATCGCGCCGGCGTCGGCGAGCAGGTCGCGGCGCGCGGCGGTGGCGGTGGCGGTGAGCTCCAGCAGGTGCGCGATCGCGAGGGTGTGGGCGTCTTCGAGGTCCTGCGCGGACTCGGCGGCGCGCTGGTGGGCCTCCAAGGCGCGCTCCAGCTTGGGCAGCTCGCTCGCGTCTTGCAGGGCGCCCGCGCGCTCCAGCGTGCGCAGCCGCTCGATGCGCGCCTCGACGCGCGCGGCGGCGGCCTGCTCGTCCGCGTCGACGCTGTTCGCGAGCTCGGCGTCCAGGGTGGCGATGCGCTCAGCGAGGGCGTTCGCGCGGTCGCGCAGCGCGGAGGAGGTGCGGCGCAGGTCGTCGAGCACCGGCGCGGGCAAGCGGGCCGCTTCGTCGCGCAGGGCGACGTTTAAGCCCTCGATCGCGTCGATCGCGCGCTCGTGGAGCGGGTTTCTGGCGGGCTTGGCGCTGGGGGCGGGCGCGGGTGTGGCGCTCGGCGCCGCGGTGGCGCTCGGCGTCGCGGTGGTGTGAGTGGCGCGCGGGGTGCGCGGGGCGGGGGCCGCGAGCAGGTGGGTGTAGCCCCTAGCGAGCGCGGCGCGCAGGTCGTGATCGTAGGCGAGGGGGAGCTGGTGGGTGCCGTCGCGGCGCTCGCGCATGCGCTGGGCGACGCCGGGGCTGAACAGCGCCAGGATCGCGGCGACGACGAACATCAAGAGGTCCACGAAGACGTTGGCGCCGAGGTCGGACGCCGGAGGGGTGTCGGTGCGCGACATCCTCGCGCGAAAACCGGCACCTGTGGCGGAGTTCACCAGGCGCTGCGCCGCGTCCTCGGAGACGCCGCGCACGAGCTCGAAGTGGCGCTCCAGCATGGCGGGGCGACCTCGAGCGCCTCGGGGGGCAGGTCGGCGATGCGCGCGACGGCGCGGGCGAGCTCCTGCTCGGGGGTGGCCCCGATGGGCAGGCCGAGGCCGCGGCGGACCTCGACGCCGACCGCGGTGAACGCGTCGCGAAGGTGGGCGTCCAAGCGTCCTTCGCGTCGGTTCCGGGCGAGCTTGCGAAGCTCTCGGCGTCGGCTTCGGTGGCGGCTGCGCTCGCTCACCTCGACCCGCCAGGCGCCCTCGGGCAGGTGGGAGCGCGGCGCGCCCGGCGGTGCGGCGGTGGGGAGCGGCTCCGGCGCGGGCGGCGGCGCGGGTGCGCGCTTTGGGGGCGGCGCCGCGCGGTGCTGCAGCGCGTCGAGGGCCGCGCCGACGCTGGCGGGGCGGTCGTCGGGGGAGGTGGCGAGCAGCGCGTCGATCACGGCGCACAGCGGTCGCGGCACGTCCGGGCGCGCTTCGGCGAGGGGCTGGAAGTTGCCCGCGAGCTGGCGCTGTAGGATCGCGGCGGGGTTGGCGGCGTCAAAGGGCGAGCGCCCAGTCGCGGCGAAGTAGAGCACGGCGCCGAGGCTGTACAGGTCCGCGCGCGGGTCGACCCGCTTGCCCTCAAAGAGCTCCGGGGGCGCGTAGCCCCAGGTGCCCATGGCGGTGGTGGCGGTGGCGGTGCGCTGACCGTCCAAGCGCGCGAGGCCGAAGTCCGACAGGCAGGCGGTTCCTTGCTTGTCGACGAGCACGTTGTTCGGCGTGACGTCGCGGTGAATGACCCCGACGCGGTGCGACGCCTGCAGCGCCCCCGCGAGCTGCTCGGCGATCGCCTGCAGCCGCGCGCCGTCCAGCGGGCCGCGCGCCGCGACCGCGTCGCCCAAGGTCGAGCCCGTGTGCAGGGGCATGGACAGCGCGAGCTGCCCGTCGAGCTCGTGCAGCTCGTAGGCGACGAGCGCGTTCGGGTGCCGGATGCGCCCCGCCGCTTGCACCTCGCGCCGGAGCCGGGCGCGCGTGATGCGATCGCCGCTGAGGTGCGGGTGGAGCACCTTGAGCGCGATCCGCTCGTCCCGGAGCCGATCGTAGGCGAGGTACACCACGGCGACGCCGCCCGAGCCGAGCTCGCCGATGAGCTCAAAGCGTTCGCCGAGGACGGTGCCAGACTGGAGCGAGGCCATGGACTTCCTTGTCTTCGCCTCGCGTAACCAGACCGCCAGCGCAACGGTGACCAAATCGCCCGCACGTCGCCGCGAGGACCGGATAGACTGCCGCTGTGTGGAGGTGCGATTGCTCGGTCTGATCCTAAGGGTGCTCGTCGTTGGCGCGGCGTTGGCCCTGATCGCGGTGCCGCTGCTTCGCGCCGCCCAGCGGCTCATGGGCACGGCGTCGCGCTCCCGCGTGTGGCTCGCCCGTGAGGGCTTGGTCGAAGAGACCGCGCAGGCGGTGCTGCTCTTTCCTTGGAGCAAGGTCACCAGCTTCGACAAGACGGAGCTGCACGGGCGCACGGCGATCCGCATCTGGCTCGCCGAGGACCCCGACCTGCAGTTCCGCCTGCTCAACGTGCGCGTCCCCGCCTCCAAGCACGACGCCCTCGTCAAGGATCGCGTCGAGGAGCTCGAGCGCTCCCGCTACTGGACCAGCGCCCAGCTCGTGCTGCGCCAGGCCAACGTGGATGAGCCGATGGACAGCTTCTTCGGGCGCTTGCGCAGCTTGGCCGAAGACCCTGGCGCCACCGACGCCCTCCCGAGCGTGCTCGACGACCCGGATCCGCTCGACCTCGACGCCCTCGGCATCGGCGGCCGGGAGCCCACGCAAGAGATCGACTGAGCGCTTAGCCGCCCAACGGAGTCCGCCCAGGCGATCCGCGCTTGGATCGCCGGGCGCTCCTAG
>Ga0210044_10001587_pt1 | contig 34771 bp, 26 predicted proteins | sample CryGey13umfilter_2_FD_183959 | JGI IMG/M metagenome (GOLD analysis project Ga0210044, IMG submission 183959) | Groundwater microbial communities from aquifer in Utah, USA - Crystal Geyser 4/9/14 3 um filter (SPAdes) (version 2) | ecosystem: Environmental > Aquatic > Deep subsurface >...
TCCAGCAGCAGGAGCCGCTCTTTCTCGCTCTCCAGAGTGCTGACGTCGACGCTGAAACTCCCCGCCGTCACCTGCGTGGCGCTGTGGCGAGGGAGGTGCAGCCCGAAGCGCTCGAAGACATCGAGCAGCAGCCGCGAGCAGTCCCGATTCCCAGAATCCCCGCCCCAGCCATACGGCTCGCCGAGGTGGGCAAACGCGGCCTCGAGGACGTTTCGGCGAGTGAAGCTGAGCACTGGCGCGCTCGCCTCGGCGTCGGCGACCTCCTTGACGGTCAGCGCCGGGGAGAGCGCAGCGTTCGGATCGAGCCAGCCAAAGCTGTAGCGTGTGCGCGCCAACTTCATGCCGTTGGGCCAGTCAGCGACGACCTCGAGGAGCTCCTGCGGGTGTGCGGCGCTGCAGTGGTTGCGGTTGAGTTCGGGGTCCAAATCGCTCTGGTAGAACCCCTCACTCCTCGGTCCACAACGAAGCTGCAGGGTCGCTTCCGCCCGGTGAAACTCACTGCGCAAGGCCGGCAGCGGTGCGGGAATGGCGAAGTCACTCGCGTCGAGCGCACCGCCCTCGTGGTCGAAGACGCTCTTCTCGTCGACTTGCTTGGCCAGAAACTCCAAGCGCTCACGGACTTTCCCTGACCAATCTGCCTCGGGCACCGCCAGTGAAGGCGTCCCTACGGCGCGGTTATTGTTCTCGATGGCCTCAGGTGAGAGCAGGACTTGGTCGAGGTCGACCTGCTGAGCCAAGGTCGCGACCCAGTAGGCCGCGGTGCGGTGGGTCTCGTCGATGCCAGGGATCGTGGCGTCGCGGCGCAGTGTGGGACAGGGCCCACTTGCGGTGGCGTCAGGGGTTGGCGTCAGGTCGGTCGGGGTCGTGCCCTTGTCCGGGCCAACCTCGACGGGCTTCTCGCTGGGACTGCACGCGGCCAAGAACAGGAGCAACAGGAGCGTGAAGACCGCGCGCCTCGGTCCCCTCGAGCGGCAAGAAGCCGGCGAGTCAGGCAACAACATCATCTGAGCCCGTTCCTTGCTTTGGACACTCATCGATTCAACCCACCTCGCCGCTGTCTGTGAAGGCTCACGGATCACTTGGGCTGCTCGGGTGTCGGGGCCACCTCGCCGCAGGTCGGCGCTCGAGTGCGGTGGTCGCAGCTCCTCTCGACGGCTCCGGCGGCAGACCACCAAGTCTCCACTCCGACGATCTCGTCGTTCTCGTATTGGGTCTCGTACGCCAGGGACCCGTCTCTGCGCCACTCCATGAAGGGGCCGAATTTGCGCCCGTCTGGGCGTCGGCAACTTCGACGCTCGCGCCAATCGTCGACCCCCTGCTCGAGAACTACGCTCGACCCCAACGGACACGGAAAACTCGAAACCTCGCCCCAGGCCAAGGCTCCCCGCAGGTCCTCGCACTCTACCAGGCCCTGGGCAGCGGCAGCGTCGCAGCGGCGGGTGAGCTGTCCGGACTCGTCCCACCATTGCTCGCGCCCAGTCGCGGCGCCATCCAGCGTCTCCACTTCGTAGCGCGGCCCGCCGTTGTCGAAGAAGTATCGCGTCATGAGGCGATGGGGGGCAGCGGGTTCGAAGGTTGGCGGCACAGGTGGAATGATGAAGACGACCTCGCGCTGGTCTAGGGGGGAGCCGTCTCCGTAGGCCACGAGCTGGCCCCGTAAGACCTGGATTTCGTCGTTGCCGGGGACGCTGAGATTCTTGGCCGGCGTGAGCGACCAGCACACCGCGGTGCCGGCGGCGACGCCGATGAACGCGTCGTCCCGACCGTCACCATTGGAGTCCGAGCTGGCCGCAGGTCGTGCACACCCCGCGGTCTGCCGGTCCACCTCCAACGTTTGCACCAGTGTGTTCAAGTCGACACGCTGACCCTTGGCTTCGACGGCATCTTCCGAGTGCGTGTGCCCCGCGAACGCGATTGGGGCGCCATCGATCTGCTTCATGTCCACGTCGAGCCGCAGCGGCACCCCGCGGATGATCGCCTTGATGGCGTCGGCGGTGCTGCGGACGACTCGGTCGTTGAGAGCCTCATAGACAAACACTCGTCCGTCCACATCGGTGCTGCCCGAGGCCTGACCAATATTGGTCGGGACGCTGCGAGGGGTGCTGACCTCCAAGAGAGGTCGGTCGATACCGGCCTCCCGGACCCAGACGTTGTAGGCCTCTTGGGGGAAATTGTCGCAATCCGGGGCGCGATAGTCGCAGCGATCGTTGCCATAGAGGCCAATGAACTTGATGCCCATGTTAGCCAACTCTCGTCCGGCGGTCTCAGCGTCGAATTCCGCGCAGCGCCCCATCCCGAAGAACATGGTGGGGAAGCTGCTGGTGCCGATGGTCCCTTTCGCTCCGGCGACCGGATCGGCGCACTGATTGTCCGCGTCGCTGATCTGGATGTAGACGCGCACGGCCTCGCTGCGATAGCCGACACACCCGAGCCCATGGTCTGTGCAGCCCTTGTTCTCGTTGATGCAATGGTCTCCGTCGGCGACACAGGCCGGGACCTGGTAAGGTGCCTCGGCCCAGGGCCCATCGAGTGGCCCATCTGGGCCCAGCGAGCGCGCTGGCACGCCCTCCTCGGGGATCCGGTCGGCCGTCAGCGTGGCGTCCGGCTGCAAACTGAGGTGATTGACGAATGAGTCCAGGTTTCCGAAGGTGCCGACCCCAGTCCAAATGTCTGGGACGCAGCCGTTGGCGACCGGATCAGTGACGCACAACCCTCTGGGGCCGCATGCGTAACCAACCGAGCAATCCTGATCTCGCGCACAGTGCGTGCGCTGTGCATCAACGGGGCAACGCAGCTTGTCGATGATGCTGGGCAAACCGCTTGCGACGTTGCGCATCGCCGCAAACTCCTCGTTCATGCTCGAGCTCTCGTCAAAGCCAAAGTACACGTCGAGCAGCTGCACCGCGGTGGTGAAAATCGCGCTGCGGCGCGCCGGAAAGGGCTCGCTGTCGTAGGGCACGACGAAGTAGAGCGGGTCATAAAGGGGCGTGACCTCGACGACCAGAGGATTCGTGCCGGCCACGACCTCCACGATGTCGAGTTGCCCGTCCCCGTCGGTGTCGGCCTTGTGGGGCGAGGCCCCATAGCGGTCGACCTCATCCAAATCGAAGAGGCCGTCGTTGTCCGAATCCCAGACTACCGTGTTGGTGACGCCATCCCCGTCTGAATCACAGGTCTCATCCTCGCACTCCTTTTCGTCCGGCACCCCGTCGCTGTCCGAATCCAGGTCTCGGTAGTTGCGCAGCCCGTCACGGTCTGGGTCGGCGGCCCCCTCTTGCCTGTCGGACAGGCTGTCGCCGTCGCTGTCGGCGTCCCTGAAGTCCGGCGTCCCGTCGCCATCAGTGTCCATGGCCGCGGTGCGCAGGTCGAGGTCGCCGCTCTCGAGCACATCGGGCAAGAGATCGCCGTCGGAGTCCTCGTCGAGAAAGTCAGGCACGCCGTCGCTGTCTGTGTCTGTGCGTTCGCCCGAGCCTTCCTGGACGTTGGTCAGCCCGTCGTGATCCTCGTCCTCGAGAACTGCAGCGCTCTGGGGAATGCTATTTGGGCATGCGCTGGTCTGCTCTTCTGCGGCGACCTTCTCCTGGCTCGTACAGCCTGGCGTTAACACGAGTGCAACAAAGATCACGAACGCAGTGCTCACGAGCCCCCCCTGTACCGGGAAGCGAGCGAAATCCGATACACCTCGGCGTGTGCGGTGAGCTTTCTGACAAGTGTTCACAGTCAGCCTGGCCAGGAGGAAAGCGAAAGGACGGCGACCCGTCTTCGCTATTCAACTGCTCGACAATATAGGCCAGAAGAACCGTGGCGGCGATCGTCACGGGTCGCTTTGGGGTGGGGGCGCCGGCCCGGCTCCGTGGCATGCCCACAAGCCGACCGATCCCGTGAGCAGATCGGCCTGTGCTGGCGGCCCTTGGACCAGTCCAACCCTACCAGTGCGATCTACTCGACCTCGCCTTCGTCCCTCGTGGAGCAAGTGGTCACGTCGCGATCGCGCGTAGGGACGTGAGAGGGCTCGCCTCGAGCCCACCTTTGTTCCGAGCAGCGCGCGGAAATCCGATCGCGTGCGACGCCGCCATCAGCCGCCGCTCCATTCCGAGGAGGAACGACGGGGACGACACTTCGAGGGACAAGACTAAGATTGAAGGGTTGCGCCTCAACGCAACCCTGCGGTCTACGGTTTTAGGTCGCCAGAGTCGGCTAGCCCATGAACCGCGAACGACGACGGGCTTCTTTTCTGCGTCGGCGGGCCGCTTCTTTCTGCTTGCGCTTGCGAACCACACTCGGCTTCGAGTAGTGCCGACGGCGCTTGAGCTCCTTCAACACACCTTCCCGAGCCATGTGCCGCTTGAGCTGATTGATTGCGCGATTGAGGTTCGAACCCTCGACGACAACCTCGAGAGGTCCGAGCTCTCGTGACTTCGTATCAAATGCCATCTTCAAAGACTCCTAAAGTTTTTCCGCTCTCTTTGGCTCAAGGGCCAACGACGTGGCGCGTTAAGGTAGTCTTCGAGGCTGCCCTTGTCAATTCCCATTTTGCTTTCACAAGAACCCGACGAACCCACTGCTCAACGAGAAATTGAAGATGAAGCCATCCGTCATCCACAACCAGTTCGCGTTGATGTCGAACTCGAGGGCCGCACCGCCCCAATTGAGCAAAGCCCCTGTGGTGAGGCCCGGAGCCTGCAGATACTGTTGGTTGCCGGTGAGCTCGACGAGCGTATTCGATTGAAATCCCAGCAGTTGGTATTCCGGCTGAATGAAGACGAAGAGGTTGATGGCGTCCGAGGTCGGAATGAAGAACCGCGGAGCGATCGCAAAGCTGAAGAGCTGGACCCCGTGGTCGAAAGGCATCGAGGTGTCGTGGGTCGGAACGATCGTGGAGCCAAGCCTCACCGCGACTCCCCAGTACCCTGATTGCAGCGTCTCCTGCGCGGTTAGACCTACGCCGGTCCCAGTCGATTGCCCGAGACTCCCGCCGACGAGCTCGAATGCGGAGACTCCCGCGCTGAACGTTGAACGTGTCCGGCGAAACCCTCTGGGCTCGGCATGCGCAGTGCCAACCAGAGTCGCGGTCAACAAACAGGCCGTCGCGCAAAACGTGACAATGGGGAAACCCCTGCGAGCACGGGGTCTTCGCTGGCCTGCGTGTCGGCTCAGAGCCAACAAGAATCCGAGCGCGAGTAACCACAGTGGCGAAGTGACCGTGCGGGCTCTTGGTGCGAGGTCGCAGCTCGTCTGATCGAGTCGGACCTTGTTCTCGCAGATCCCACGGTCGTTGCAGACTCGGCCGCTGCCGCAGACGGTATGTTGGAAACACTCGACGGCCTCGAACTTGAAGACCGCCTCCATGCTCGCCTCGCAGACTTGTCCAAAGCAACAGGGCATCTCTACGTTTGTGGACGGTGAGGTCGGATCGAGCCCACAAGCCCTTTGGTAGGCAAGCACACAATTTCGGGCGCAGAAGAAGCCTTCCGTCGGGTCGCTCGTGTCGCACTCGCTGGTGCACGCAGCCGGATAGCTGCGACAATCCGGCTCACAGCGTGTTTCGACGAGGTTGCTGTCCACGAGCATGACGGCTTGGTTTTCGACTGACCACGTCCAGGAGCACAGCCCAGTGGTGGCGGTGCACATCGAGCAGGGAATCAACACTGCATCGTTCTTGGGCGTCGTCTGCCCGCAGCGCTCGTACATGGCAAGGCAGGTGCCGACACAGGCCGCGGCAGCGGATGCGCATTGGTCTGTGCAACAGCTCGTTCGACACTCGCTGTCCGTGCAGTCCAAACACGTCGAGTCCACCGCGTCGACGCAATCCTGAGTGCAGCCCTCCAACCGTCCGCACCCCTCGACACAGACCGCAGGCGTGGTCGCACTGCCTGGGCACAAGACTTTGCGCGGCAAACAGCGGCTCGCCCCGCAGCACTGCAGAGAGAGATCGACGGAGTTGCCGAGCTGCAGCTCTAGGTCAGAGATCCTCCCCTCCGCAACCGCGCCAGCGTCGAGCTGCAGCACAGCCCAGCCGGCAGCGCGAACGATGCCATTCACCAAACTCTCTGCGTGAACGACGACCTCGACCGCCTCACCTTGTTCACTCGTGTTCGAGACTCGATAGTCCACTTCGTGTCGGGTGATGATGGGGTGATAGTAGGGCTCGACGAGCGAGGTCTCGGCGATGCCTTGGCTCGCTGACACGACCAGCACTTCGTCGAGCTGGCGAAAGTCCTGTTGCTCGCAGGTCGACCCCAGACCGCCGAAGACGACAACCAGGACAGCTAGGGCGAGCCCGACCCGCCTCATTCGCTTCAGAGCCATCATGATTGCCTGGTGCAGGTTGCCCAGCGGATCACCGATTTTCGCACCGCGGAGCAATAGGACAATGGGCTACCTGAGCTTCCCGACCTTGGCGAGATACGCGCCTCGGTCCAGGACACCTTGCTCCAGGAGCAATTCCACAAGTTGGCGAACCAGGTTGATCTCCAGCTGCAGACTGGTCTCCAAGCGGTGAATCTGCTGACGGAGGACCAGGTTCTCTTTGTGCAGGTGGTCCAGGACCTGGTCATCTTGGAAGGCCGAAACCGAACTGCCCAGCGAGGTTTGCACCCCGTGCCCATCCTCGTCGTAGAGTCCACTGCTCTCGAGGTTGTCGCCGAAGACCCCGACGTTGCCGTCGGAATCCTGCAGCGACTCTGCACCGTGAAGATCCCCAAGCGCGTTGCTGACCGCTCGCGCCTCTCCGAAGAAGTTGCTCGTCGCGCGGCGATCGTCGCCAAACGTCCCAGACCGAGAGCCACCAGAAAGATCCTGTTCGAAGAACCGGTCGACAGCAGAAACTTGAGGTCGCGGCCGCCTTTTGTCCACGCCGCAGGTCGCCTCCCGACCTCCTACTTGTGAGTCGAAACCTGGCACCGCGGCCATGGTTGAGACCTCTGCGCTAGATGGCGCCACCCTCGCGCTGGCCTCGAGGGACGGGGAATACCCTAGCCCCACCCCTGGACAATGCCTTCGAATGGCCTCTCGCAGGGCGTTTCGTGGCGCGACATAAGGCCGGATCGCCCGGCCGATTTTCGCCTGCAGGCTGTCGAGGACCGCCATCGCGGCGAATGGGTCCGAGATCGCGACGAGAAGGTCGCCGCTTGGGCGATCCAGCGAAAACGGGAGGAGCAAATGAGTTTGGCACACGTCGGTGGCGACGAGCGCCAGCGCTTCTGCCTTAGGCTTCACGCGGTTGATGTCCACGACTTTGTATTTGAACAGCGAGCCGAAACCTCGGGCGAGGTCAACCTCGTTGATCGCCCCGCCCTTCAACAGCAGGTCAACTAGGTCGCCACCAGTCTCTTTCTGCTTGGCGACGACCGCTCTCAACGTCGTGACGTCAACCAGACGTAGGCGCACGAGATGATCCAAGAGCTTTCGATTCATAGACGCTCTCTTGCCTTCACGAACCCACTCCTCACCGTCGCCACAATACAGTTCAAAGGTGTACAAACCAGCGTTTCTCGTGGACTATCGCACAGTCGTCTTTCAGTGGTCAAATCATTGTCACGCTAACAGACTGACCTCACTGACCGTCTCGAACCGACTGCCCCCTCTGTGTAGAGGGTGCCCCTATACAACGAACTCCTGACGCGGCTGCCAAGCACGAACTGATGCAGACCTTCACAGACCCTTCGGAATTTCCCCGCCTCTCGAACACCTCTGCGACTATTGGTAACTTCGACGGTGTCCACCTCGGACATCAGAGGCTCCTCGATTCGCTGGCAGAGGTCTCGCAAAACACCAACAGCAGAAGCTGTGCCATCACTTTCGAGCCGCACCCTCTGCAATTCTTCCACAAAGCCCCCGAGCGACCCTTTGTCTTGAGTTCGATTGCAGAGAAAGTTCGTCTCCTCGAGCAGCGCTCACTAGACTTCTTGCTGGTGCTCCCCTTCGAAAGGGTGGCAAGCCTGACCCCGGCTGAATTCGTCGAGCGCTACCTCATCAAAGCGCTCAACATCAGCTTCCTGCTCGTAGGCTATGACTTCTCGTTTGGTAGGGACCGAGCCGGCTCGTTTCAGCACCTTTTGGATGCAGGAAAGCAATTCGGCTTCGATGTGGACCGGTTTCCGCCGGTTCTGCACGACAACGAACCCATTTCATCGAGCCGCATTCGCCAGCGGTTGTGGGATGGAGACGTCGCGGCCGCGGCGTTGCTCCTCAACCGGCCTTATTCCCTCTCAGGAACGGTCATCCGGGGCGACGCCAGGGGGCGACAGCTCGGATTTCCAACCGCAAATGTGGCGGACGAACAAACGTTGCTGCCAAACGGCGTGTATTGCACCCAGCTGTCATGCAGGGGTCGCACGCACGCGGCAGTGACCAATATCGGCACCAGACCGACGTTCCATGGCGCGGCCCAAGTGAGGCTTGTCGAAACCCACGTGTTGGATGCTGGCCCAAACTTCAATCTCTATGGGCAATTGGTCGAAGTTCGGTTCCTGGAATACCTGCGCCGACAAGAGACCTTTGCCTCCGCCGAGGCGCTCGTCCAGCAGATCGGCCAAGACATCGACCGCTCCCGTCAATGGTTCGCGGCGCACACTTGAGGCGGACGGCACTATACGAAGCCAGCCACCTTGCTATCGGGGCTCAGGGCCGATCGGTGGAGTGGTCGTAGTACTGACCATAGCGTCGATAGTAATAGTAATACTTGCCGTAGCGTCGGTTCTCGAAGTTGACGTTATTCAGAATCGTCCCAATCAAATTCGCGCCGATTCCTTCAAGCAGCTCTTTGCTTCGTTTCAGGAGTTCTCGTCGAGTGCTTCCAGCCTTCGAGACAAGGATGACACCATCGACGAGTTGGGCCAGGATCATGGCGTCTGTCACGGCGATCACCGGGGGGCTGTCGATGATTACACGCTCGTAACGCTTCTTGAGCTCCTCCAGCACATCGAGAAACCTCTGGGTGTGGAACAACTCCGCTGGATTCGGCGGAATGGGACCACAGGGCAGCAGGTCCAGCCCATCGATCTCCGTCTCGAGGATGGCCTGTTCGAGCGTGGCGTGCTCGATGAGCACTTCCGATAGCCCAGTGGCAGGTTCGACTCCAAAAGCCCGATACAGCCTCGGTCGACGCATGTCCGCCTCGATCAGGATGACTCGTCGGCTCGATTGCGACATGACTGTCGCGAGATTGATGGCGGTCGTCGTTTTTCCTTCGAGCGGACTTGGCGAGGTGACCAGGATAGTGTCCAAGCGCTTATTGGGGGACATGAAGAGGATGTTCGTACGAATCGTTCGGGCACATTCCGCGACCCGAGACTTTGGGAAGAACCCCACGTGGAGGTCCGGTCGGTAGGTCTTGCCTTCAGGAATCTTGGCAGCCGAACGGTGATCGGTATCACGAATCGTCGGAATCGCTCCCAGGAACTGCATTCCGGTAATCCGCTCAACCTCCTCTTGCGTCTTGATCGTCGTGTCGAGCATCTCAAGGAGGAAGGCCAACACGACGCCCCCAAGAAGCCCCATGATGGCGGCGATCATGAGGTTGAACACCACGCGAGGCTTCGCGGGCTCGGTCGGGACCGTTGCGCGATCGAGGATGCGAATGTTGTTGCTCTTCAAGAGCTTCGTCAGGCTCACCTCGTTCAAACGTCGCTGCACCAACTCGAAGAGCCGCTCTTGCTCAGCCTTCTGGCTCTCGACTTGCTCATACAGCAGCTTGAGTTGGTCGAGCTTCAGCGCCTCTCCCTCGACACTGGTGATCTGCTTGCGCAGGTCGGCCTCTGAGCCTTTGTAGGCATCGTATCTGGCTTGGTAGCCACGACGAATGCTGCTGACCTCGGTCTCGAGTGCTTGTTCGACCAGCGCGAGCTGCGCCTTGATGCTGTTCGCCTGCTCCGTCCCTTCGAGATAGGTTGCGAGTACCTTCTTCTCCTCCTGACTGAGGTCAACGTACTTCTCGGTCAGCTGGGAGAGATTCGCCGACTCTGTAAGGAGCGCGACCCCGCTCGAACCTAGATTTTCGACCTTGAACGCCTTGAGCTCCTTCAGTACGTAGCCGTACTGCCGCCGCATGGCCTCCACTTCAATCAGATTGGTGTTCAGTTCCTTGATCCGATTGTTCGTAATGACCTGCTGTTCCTGAGGACTGGTAAACAGCAGGGGGTTCTCTTCCTTGAAGACCGTAAGCGCCCTAGTGGACTCGTTGAGCCGACTCTCATACGCAGTATATTGCGACTCCAACCAGTAGAAGGCGTCCTGCATCGTCTGCAGTCGGTTCTCGATGTTCTGGTCTCGATAGGCTTCCGCCACTGCATTCGCCAGATCTGCCGAGAGCTGAGCGGACTCGTGCTGCACTTTGATGTGCACCATCCGGGTTTCTTTCTCGGGTTCCACGCTCAGCATATCCATCAGCCGCTGCGCGGGATCGCTCTCCTCGAGCTCACGGCTCAAGACCTCCTCGTCGGTGATCTTGTCCAATCCCAGGAACTCGAGGTTCTCAGCCAAGCCGTGGTCTCGAACCACCCTTTCGGCCACGTGCCTCGACTTGATGACCTGCAGTTGAGTCTCGAAATATTGCTTCAGCATCAGCCAACTGGCTTGTCCAACTCCAGTCTCGTCGATCGCATCGCCGAAGACGCTTGGGGGCTCAAAATCGATGATCACGGTCACAGACGCTTCGTAGATCTTCGGCTGCTGAAACGTGTACAGCCCAACTCCAGTCACAATAACAACGAAGACCAAGACGACCGTCCAGAGCCGCTTGACGATAACCCCCCAATACTCTCGGAGGAGGAGGCCTTCGCTGTCTTGTGCTGCTTCAGGGGTATCCGACATGCGCAACCCAAATTCCATGCTGTGCGCCCCCGCTCACGAGCGCCGGGCGCCCAAGAGAGCGCCACTGTCAAACGTTCCGCAATCCGGCGGCAACCGAGAGCCCACCAGAATGACCACAGCTGTTCAGCAAATCACTGTCCAAGTTCGAAAGTACGCTGAAAGGCGCTAATAAAAACCGGCTTTCGCCGGTCTGTCAATAACCGTTTGGTGATTCTGCGGGCTAGACGACATCCAGAGTGCCGATACACCCGAATCGTTAACGAAGTTCCGATGGGAGTAGTGTCTGCGCGTTCACACCCACCGACCAGACGCTAGAAGGGAGCTTCGGGGACGTAGATGAAGTCCCCTGGGTGAAGGCAAACGTTGGAAGCTCCTTCGGCGCCGGTGACGATCAAGTGGTACGGAACGACGACGGCTTCTGTCTTCCCATCACCGATCTTTCTCGTAATCACGAGTGTTTTCTGCGCCCTCACCGTCAGCCCTGCCGATTGCGCGATGGCGTCGGTCAGCATCAATCCAGGACGGAACTCGATGCTGCCAGGCGTAGTCACCTGACCGTCCACGGTCACCGCAGTGCGTTTGACCTCTTTGTTCACACATACGACAGACGGGTTCTTGAGATACTGTTGTCCGAGCTGTGCGGTCAACAAAGTCTCAATCTCATCGCAGCGAAGCCCCGCAATCGCGATGTTCCCGAGCAACGGGAAGTTGATGTTGCCTAGCGGCGATACCTCATACTCTCCCGTCAGGTCTTGCTCGCCATACACTCGAATCTCGAGACGGTCCCATGGCTCGAAGCGGCCAATCTCCGCATCGGTGGGGCACTGCTGCAACGCCGCTTGCCAGTCTGGGGTCGGTGTACCTGAGCACGACGTCAGCACGACCACACATAGCCAAGACACAACAATCCAAGCGAATTTCATCTTGATACTCATAGGTCCGCGCTCGCACAGAGCTGACTGCTGCATGGAGCCACCGCTCCACCACTGCAAACAGCGTGACGGCTGAGACTCGAGGTCTGGACGTCGCCTTGCTCAGAATTCGTAAGCCAGGTTGAGCAGCGCTTGATGCTTCACATATGAAGCGGACCCGACCGGCTGCCCGCCAACCTGGCTTCCAAAATCGGAGGAGTTGCCTCTGAGCAGGTAGGCCAACCGCGCAGTGAGACCGGGCACAAAGGTGTAGCCCAAGGCGGCGTCGACATCATAGACAGAGTCCGACCGCCCCGAGAGATCCTCTATGGCACCAAAGTCATCAAAGTTGATGTGTCCACCCAAGCTGGCATCAAAGCGGTTGGCGAACTCGGTCTGGAACTTGAGGTACAGCCTGTGGAACTTGAAGTAGTTACCAAAGGTGGAGTCCTCGAAGTTCTTGATGTAACCGAACGTGAGCCGGGTCGCTTCCGTCCACTCGTAGCCCAACTCCCCCTGCGCGATGAACAGGTGCTCGTTTGCGCCCGCATCATAGAATGTGTAGGCGTATCCAGCCTGGAGATTGACGTTGAGCCGGTTGAACAGCAATCCCCGCAAACCAGCCTGGGCCCGAAAGGGAGTGGCTCCGTTGTTCGCAAGGTCGAGAGGGGCTGGCAACGATCGCGTTGCGTTCGAATAGGTCAGAATGTCCTGCTCGATGCGAAGGGTGACCGCCGTCTGCGGCAAAAAACTCCAGCGCGTGATCGAACTCAAGTGGTGATTCTGGCTGTCGATATCGCTGATCCCGTCGAAGATGCGCAGCCGAAGCTGGTAGCCAAAAGTCTGACCGAAGATCTTGCCGTCTTCGGGTTCGATGAGCGCTTCGATCCCCGGGCTGACCAAGTGGTTGTCAAGACTCACATTCGACGCCTGGTCGGCGGGCCCATTCGACAGCGCGTAGAGGAAGTTAGGCTTCATTTTGAACGTTTGAGTTGGCCAGAGCAGCAGCGAAGTGGCTGCGGAGACTTCGATTCCGCTGTTGTTCGACACGCGCTCGGCCCCGGAGAGATATTGCTCCCAGGTCCCGCGCACATTGGCTTCCCATTCAGCCACGGTCGGCGCTGGAGTTTCCGCGCGCAGGCTCAGGCCGGGCTTGAGCACGAACGAAGTGGTCAGCGACTCCCCTGGCGCCAACTCGCTCGGATCTTCGTAGAAGAGATTCGAGTCGTAGCCGCTCTCCACAAACGCGCCAGGATGGAGCAGCACGCTGCCCGCGCGGAGCCCCAAGGGCTCGAACTCCTGTGCCATGCCCACGCCTGGCACCAGCGCCCACATAATGGCCGCCAACACCATCGCCCGGTTTGCAGCTACGAGACGATCATTTTGCAGGAGTGGTTTCAACAATCGAGTTCCGATGATGAAGGCAACCCAGTCGCCAAATGGTGACCGAGCCGTGCTTTATCGAATAGGTGAAACGTCTGGATACGGATACGTTCCGATGTCCGTTGTGTCAACCACGCCGACATCACCGATCCCATCGTCGCGGAGATCATCCGCGACTTTCACCTTTAGCTTTGTTCCATCGTCGACCTGCTGAACAATCTGTCCGTAGCAGGATTCCGCCTCTTCACCAAGTTGCTGCACTTGTGCCCCTGAGAGCCCAATCAGCTTGGCCTGGTGAATCTCTTTCTCCTCGTCGGTTCCCGATAGGCTGCGAAGAGTCACATTCGCCTTCTCGGCGACCTTGGTGAAGCCCTTGATCGCAGAAAGTCTCTCGTTGATGCAATTCAACTTCAAGACGTCCTGCTCCTCGGCTCTCGTCTGCTCCAGGAGACCTTCGACGCGGACTCGAACTTCGTTCATGTCGGAGAGCAACTCGGACGCCCAGGACAACCGCTCACTCGACGAGAGATTCTTGATGTCGGTCACCACCGGCGTCGCTCCGGCTGGCAGGTCATCGCCGCCGGCCTCTTGGCCAGTGGCAACGGGACTCAGCGACGTCAAAGCGATTAGAACGACAAGGATGGTTGTGATTTTCATGGCGTACCCTCAAACTCGGCTGGGTTGAAATGAGCGCGTTCGAAGGAGCTGTGCAAGATTTCGACCAACGAAACCGCCTCCTCCTTCTTCGCTCAACTGCCAGCGGTTCATAGTAACGATTGACGCGCGCGAGTCAACGGAACACATCCACGGCGGTGAGAGCCTGCTGCGTTCCATGAGTGAAATACGCTGCCCTTCAGAGCCATGCTCAGGCCGAACGGCACGAACGGACGTCCAACCAACGACCCGAGCGGCGCATGCCCCTTTTCTCAGGCGTGTACCCCTTTCTGAGCACTAACCCGATACCCAACGCTCTCGCGACGGAATCGGCTGCCCATCCCGGGAACGTCCCACGCTCAACCAGCGACGCGAGCAACCCGTCCGCGTCCTGGGAACTAACCAAACACCCAGCGCTTTGCGACGGTGATCGGCTTGCCCATCTTGGGGAACGTCCAGCGCTTGATCTTGGCCTCGACGCACTCAGCCAGGCCTTTGCCAACGTCATCCACTGACGTGTTCACGCTCAGCACTTTGCCATCGGTTCCAATCGTGATCTTCACGACCAACTTGCCCGATTGATCGCCGTACTTCTGGATGATTCTCTTGTAGCAGTTCTCGATCTGCTTGCTCTTGCTCTTGAAGACGCTCTCGAGACCGATCTTGTCGCCCTTGGCGACACTCTCCGGGATCTTAGTCTCCTCCTTGATCTTCAGCTCAACTTTGGCACGCTCACCGGTCTCAGCCGTCTTGGGGCCAGAGCCAATGATCTTGTTGCCGCCGCCTTCGACGGACTTCAGGGAGGGTTCTCCCGTGGCGTCGCCGGCTCCACCTAGGCCCAGGCCCGATGTGGGCCCGCCGCCACCGCCGCCTCCGATATCCTCGGCATTGAGTCCGCTGAGCGCGCTGATGTGCGCATCGGCGCCGACGATGTCCTGCGCGATCGCTCCACCCAGTGAGCTCTCTCCGCCGTCCACACCAAAGACCTGTCCGATGATCTTCTTGCCTTGCTCCTTACGCATCCGCTTCTCGGCCCGGGCCTGCTCAGCGGACTTAGGTGCACGGTCTTTCTTCTCCTCGACGGCCGCCTTCTCGGGCTTGACCTGGACATCCTCGACCACCTCAGTGTTCGTGTCGTCCTTTAGGCCCTCTTCGTCTTTGTTCTCGTCCTCGTCTTCGACTTCCTCTTTCTTCTCTTCCTCCTCGATGGCCTCGGCCTCCTGGTCGAGATACCAGTCGGGGAGGTCTTCATAGCCCTCGGGTTCCGGCCAGTCCTGCAACATCACATAGAAGAGAGGACCGATCTGGAAGAGAGCGCTCATGGCAACGAAGATGAGGATGGCGGGCCCGAGGAACGTGGAGAAGCCGGCGAGGGCCCCGCCTCCAAGTGCCGTTGGAAGCATGCCTACCGAGGCGGACGGCGGAGTGACGAACTGAAACAGCAGACGGGTCTCCCCGATCGTCACCTTGCCTCGACCAGAGTCGTTGAGCTCGACGTCATATCCTGCTGCAGTCTTGGTCGCCGCGCTGACGTTGCGAAGCCGTGTCAGGTCGATGACCTCGTTGCCACCCAAGCTAATGCGCCCACCCATGCGGTCGTTGACATGGAGTATGTATCGACCTTGGGGGTTGAGCGTGAGCAGCGCATACGACGCTGGCATTGTCGAGGTAGGGATGACGAACGTGTTGGACAGCGTTTGCCCAATGGTCACTCCCACCCGTTTCCTAAGGAGTCGCTCTTCGACGCAGCGATCTCCCTGGAACACCCCGATACGCAGAACTTTTACGGCTGTTGGACCTGACATGGCGTTCCCTTCGGTCTTACACTGGGCAGAGCTGGTGGCCTTCGTCTTTCAGTGACTTCGGCCCCGCCAGTGACCCATCTGTGGAGGTCGAACCAAGGCGACCTGACCTCGATTCCACCCCCACACGAGTTCTTGCCTAGGGGATCGCGCCACTGAAGGCGAACTTGTTCTTGATGACAGCAAACCGGAACTTCTTGAACTCCGTCGATATCGCAGTCTGCATCACCTCGGCGATCAGCCGATAGGGCGTCTCCACATCCGCGATAATTGTCATCTCTCCCTGAAACTCTCCCTTCGTCTGGCGAGCAAAATTCTTCTGCTCTTCAACTGCATCCCTGAGGGCCGTCTCCAAAGGCTGAATAATCAACCCCGTGGCGCCGCCCTTCTTCAGCGTCTTATCGACCTTCCGGTCCGTCAAGGGCACCACCTGCTGCTCCATGACCACGATCGCCTTGCCGGTAATCGTCACTGTCGTCATGTCCTTCGGAATCACCTCAGAGGTGCTGAAGGGCAGGTCCATGTCCGGAAGCACCTTGATGGGCTCCTGACCGTAGTTCTTGAGCAAGAAGCACAGGATGATGGTCATCATATCCATCATCGAGTTCAAGTTCAGCGCCGCCTTCTCATCACCATGAGCCTTCTTGCGCTTCGCCTTCCTCTTGTCGCGCATGCGCTTCTGAAGCAGGTCGTGTATCTGCTTCTCTTGATTATCCATTAGATTATCTCCGTCGCTTTCGAAGTAGGCGTTTACTGAGTCGTGGGCAACCCAAGGACAACCAGAGGGAAGAGCCCCAGAGATCTCAACCCTGTTGCCCCCGTCTCCTCATCCGTCCCTTCGATCTGCACCACTGTAGAGTCATAGAGGTCTTCGGGCTTCGAAAACGAAGTTCCCTTGCTGGCGTCTTCATTACCCGGCGGCACCCGCTGGAACCGGCTCGTGTCCATCGCCTTGACGATGACCCCGAAGCTGATGTCAGCACCCGCCACAACCTCGAGCTGCTCATGGTCTGACCACATCGCATCGCCCTTGATAGAAAGGAGAGTGTTGTACAGCATCAGCCAATCATAGCGGTCGATAGGCTCTTTCGCCTCGGCGTCCCGAAGACAGATCGTCACCTGACTCCCGCGCCCCTGGCACTCGGGAATCGTTGGCATCGCACGCTCACCCTGAATGATCCAGAACCCTTCCTTGCTCACCATCAGTTGTAGACGCTTGGGGGGCTCCCCCGCGTTCGCAGCCGCTCCCAGAGACTTCTGCGGCATGGTCACATTGATGACGGTAATCTCGAGAAACACAACGCTCAAAAGGAGCAGTGGAATGAGAATTAGAACCAGGTTCATGATTGGAATGAGATCCAAGTCTCCGAAATCCTGCTCTTCTCGTACTTTCGCCATGACGCCTCCGTTCTATAAGACTTTCAAGTAACGGTGGCCTCAGCTGCCGCCTTTCGCACGACTGATCAGCAGGTTCTCCAACTTCACCGAATACTGATCAATCTCTTCGACGATCTTCTTCGACATACTTGACAACAAAAGGTGGGCAAACAAGGTCGGGATCGCGACGATCAGACCGAAAGCAGTCGTATTCATTGCGAGCGCGATACCGCGCGCCAACATCTCCTGCCGTTTGTCGGGGGTTGCAGTCTCGAGGGCCTTGAATGCGTCAATCAGACCGATGATGGTCCCGAGCAGTCCCAGAAGGGTAGCGATGTTCGCCAAACCAGCCAGAGTCGCCGTACGCTTCATCACCAACGGAACCACTTCCAGACTCGCCTCTTCGATCGCGTTCTGAATCTCGATTTCGCCCTTGTTGGCTCGCGTCAAACCAGCTTTGATCACCCTCGGCAACGCTGCACTCGGGGCTGCGTTGCAAAGCTTGATCGCGCGGTCGATGTTATTCGCCATCACCAGCTTCTGGATCTGCGCCATGAAAGCGTGCGCATTAATGTTGTACTTGAAGAAGATAAATACGAACCGTTCGATGACGACACCTAGGGCGAGAATCGAGACGCCTAGAATCAGGTACATCCAGATACCGCCAGTGGCGAACGCTTTCTTGATCTCACCCATGTCTCACTGACCTCCTTCCTCGAAATTTTTTGCCATGAGCAGTAGCCAGCTCCCGCTGCCCACATACGATTTATCGCCTCGCTGCCTTGGAGCAACCGTCGATATTCTTCACTTAGCCCTAGAAACCATAAGGCGCGGCGGTGCCCTTTGGACTTTGACCGCACTGCTATAGCACGCCTCTTTAAACCCGCCAACTCTTTTTGAAAGAGCGTTTCGGGAGCAAACCCGCCCCCTTTCAGCAACCACAACGCTCCCCATTCGTTGTCCCCCGACCGAACAACGACCACCTCAAACGAACCACAACATTACGAATCTCAAAACGGGGGATTCTCGACGGTGTCATAGAGCTCAGGGAGGAACGTCCGCTTGGGGTCGAGATTCTCGTACCGCAGCCCTTTGAATGCCAGCACTAAGTCGACACTGGGGATGTCCGCCTCGACATCCAACTGTTCGTCGTCCAGGAAGATGTCAACTGACTTGCGGCCACCACTGTCCTGCGCCATTGCACTCAAAGGAGCCAACACTACCGCACAACAAAAGACCGCGAAGATTCCCCTTACTACCCTGCTCATTTACCATCCTCCTCGAAGGGGTCGTCCCCACCGTCGTCGCTTGGCACAGGTTCGTCGCCAAAGGGGTCATCACCGGTCGTATCCTTGGGCTCGTCCCCAAATGAATCCGCGTCGTTGGCGCCATCGCCGAACGGGTCGTCCCCCCCACCCTCCTGCTCGATCTTCTTCAACTCGTCCTCAGCTTGCAGGATCTCGATCGCCTTGTTCGCCTTGGCGATGAACTGGTCTGGCAGCTCTGTCCCTTCTTCGTCGTCCCAGAGGTCACGGGCCTTTTGCAGCGTGGATTTCGCTTTCTCGAGCCGTGCCATTCCGCTGAAACTCGACAACGAAATGACCTCCGTCGCAAGGTACAAGGCACCGAGCGCAAAATGCGCATCCGCCCAATTCTGGTCGAACGAGATGGCTTTCAAGTAGGCAGCCTCGGCCTCGTCACCTCGCCCCTGGGCTTTCAACGCATTCCCGAGATTGAGGTGGGCGTCCTTGTAGTTCGGCGAATACTTGATCGCCGTTAGGAACGCCGACTCAGCGTCCTCAAAGTTGCGTGTGTTGTAGATCATCAACCCAAGCGCATTCTGGGCTTCTGGGTAGTCTCCACGAAGGTCCACAGCGTTGCGGAAGTACTCTTGGGCACGAATCTGGTTGTCGAGATGGAGATATACCTGCCCCTGCAGAAATTGGATCTCGGGGTCCGATGGGTCCATCTCGACGGCTTGGCCAATGATGTATTCCGCCAAACGGTACTTCTTAGCCTTGAAATTGGCGGCGGCAAGATAGTAGCGGGCACGCACATTCGCCTCGTCGCGCTTCAACACCACGCGAGCCTGGTCAATCGTGTCGTCATAACGGCCTGCAGCAACAAGCGCCTCGAGTTGCGCGATCTTGTGAAAGATGTTGTCCGGCCGTCGGTCGACCCAAAGCTTGGCAGTTGCCTCGTAATCCTCGCCCGTTCGGATCTTTGTGCGAATCAAGTTCAGCAAGGCTGGCGAGAAATCCGGCTCGATATCTAGAGCCTTCTCGTAAAATTGCGCGGCCGTTCGCGCTTCACCGGCCTGGTCGCTGAGTACACCTAAATTATAGGCCGCGAGAAAGGCCTCGGCGTCATCCGAGAGAACCTTCTGCAGTTGCGAGGTGGCCTCGCTGACCTTCCCCTCGTCGGCCAAAGCCAACGCCGCGTCGATGCGCTCGTTGCTCTCGTCGCTCGCCTTCGCAGTATAGACGACCTTGATAGGCTCCTTCTTGATCTCGACCGGACCTTCGGCTTTCTTCTCGACCGCTTTGTTCGGCTCTTCGATTTGCTTGGGCGTGCTTGAACATCCCGCCGTCGCGATCAGCAGAACAACGCCAGCCATTATGCAGGTCATTTTGTGGCTCACTTGTCCTCCATGTCGACGTCTTTAGGCTCAACGTCCTGCTCACCCTCGCTCTTGGTCGCACGGAGCAACCCGGCCGGGGATGTAGTGGTCTGCGTCAGTGCCGTTCGCTCCCCTTCGAACATCGGGTATTCCTTCGGCGCAATGTCATTCAGACCGTTGAGGGACTTGCGGGTCCACTCGTTTACGATGCTGTTGTCGCGGCCGAACTGTACCACGGCCTCGTAGTTCTCCCTGGCCTTGTCTTTGAGCTCAAAGGCTCCTTCGAGAAGGCTCTCGAGAAATCCGTCGCAAGTGTCCGCATCGAACGACGGCGGGCACTCGGCCTGCTCCATCGAGCTCGCGAAATTGTGGAACATGCCGCCGATGCTGTACAGAGCGGCCATTGTCCACTCGGCGTTCTTATAAGTCAGCACTTGATTGAACTTCTGTGCCACGACTGCGGAGCCTTCCTTCTTGCTCGCGACATTCTGCTTGAACTGCTTCAAGGTGCCATTGAGCTTGATCTTGCTCCAGCTCTTGAACTCCATGTCGGCCAGAAGGTACTGCGCCTTGGCGGCGAGGTAGTTGGCCTTCGTCCCCCCGACCGACGGGCTATCTTGATAAACCGTCACAACCTTCTCGTAGAATGGTTTCGCCTTCTTCAGGTCGTTCTTCTTGTTGAAGTAGTCCCCTTGCTTCACGTAGCTCGTCAACGTGAATACCCGGAACTCGGGATCTCCAGCGTACTTCTTCCGGAACTTCTCGAAGGTCTTGTCCATCTTCGAGTAGTTGCCCATTTCTTCGTACATCAGGCACGCCTCGAAAAGGAGCTCTGGTGCGTCCGTCTGCTCATTGTGTTCGTCGTGGTAACGCTCCATCAGTTGCGCAGCGCGTTCGAAGCTCTCGGTGTACTTCAGGATGATCGCGGCCTTGCGCAGCGCGGTGACGCGCTCTGGGTGATCAAGGAACGTCTGCCGCTTGCTGTCATGCAGCTCCAAGTAACTGTCGACCGCGGTCTCGAAATCGAAGAACCGTTCGCCGTTCACGCCGACTCGGTACAAGGCGTCCGCCGCCTCTGGCTTGTCGTTGTATTCCGTATACACGCGCTTATAGAGCCGCATCGCCGACTCGTAGCGCTGGATGCGCTCATATGCGACACCGGCGTTGTACAGGGCTAGGTGGATGTCATCGAAAGTTGGGTTCTCGTCAGCGATCCTTTCGTATTCGTAGGCCGCCTCTGCGTATTGCTCGGCATCAAAGAGCTGGCGCGCCTTTTCGAAGAGGGCGCTGTACTTGATGTCCTGCAGTTTCGTGTCGAGGTCGCTGGTTCCCTCACCGGTGCCCAACTTCTTCTCGCGGAGCGAATCACTGATCTCCGCGACCTTATCGAGGTCACCCTCCTCTTGATACGTGTTGATCACGAACCCGGCAGACACCACAGCAAAGTCCGTCTCTGGATGCTGGTCGATGATGCGTCCAAAACGTGTCCGAGCCTGCTCGTAGTCGCCGTAGTGGTAGTACGTCAGCGCGTTGAGGTACTCGTAGTCATCTTCGAGCGGCTCCTCCGTCTCGGGTCGACGCGAGTCGAGGTGGTACTCTGCGTACTTGTCGCGAGCGTCCAACACTCTCTGGGTCTCCTGCGGAATCGGACGCATTACCGCCTTCTGTCCGTCGCGAGCCGCGAGCTCGGCTTCGATTGCCGCTTGATCTCCCTTGCCTTCCGAAGCCAACTCCGAGAGCAGGTACGTCGGGACGATGCTCGCTTGAACGGCACCGCGACCATATAGGGTCTTGATGTCCTCGGGGGGCAGTCCGAGTGGATCGACCTGGCCTTGCTCAACCCCTTGGTAGAGCAAGATGCTCCGCGCATCGATCGAACCCATCGCCGCGTCTCTTCGGAAACGGCCGTCGGACAGGTCTCGAATGTCATCGAACACCACCGCCGACTTCTCGTATTGTTCAGAGTTGTAGAGCGCGTCGGCGAGAATGTAGCGATACAGATAGACGTCTTGGTCGTTGGGATACTTTTCGAGGAACCCTTGTGTCAGCTCGGCGGTACGCGTGTAGACCTCGATGGCCTTGGCTCTCGTCGTATCATGCTGGGCTTGCAACTCGGCTTGTGTCGCAGGGCTCCTCGCGGAGTCAGCCTTGGCCAAAGCCTCCTCTGCAGCGACATCGAGCTCACCAGCTTGCGTGTAGTACGTGCTGATGGAGTACATCATCGCCTTGCGTGCGATTGAATCCGCGTAGGCGATGGCCTCAAGGTTGCCATTCTGCTCCTGGCACTTGTACCACTCCGAGGTCTTCCCATAAATCGCGTCGAGATTCGACTGCACCAACACCGCTTTCTCTCTCTGCTCCGAGAGGTTGAGTGCAGTGATGTAGGACTGGTGGATCTTGGGATTCTCGGGATTGCATACGTCTCTCTGCAGGAGAGCCTCATAGGCCTCTGCGGCGAAATCGTACCGGGCCTGCTCGGCGAGGGTGTCGGCGTAGACTCGCAGCACCTCCAACTCAAAGTCCTGTCCACTATTCAGGTACTTGTTGAACCGCGACATGCCAAAGTCCGGGTCACGGTCGATGGTGTCCTGCAGGTTCCAGTCCTCTTCGGCCAGGGCGGCGGCCATGAACTCGATGGCCTCTTGGCGCAACGACGAACCCTTGGGAACCTGGTCGGCGTACTCCACGAGTTCGATGAAGCGGTGGATCATGCTGTCGTAGTCTTCGTTGTAGTATTCTGTCCAAGCCAGCCGGTAGAGCGCGCGGTCATAGATCGCGTAGTCGGGTCCGTAAGCCACAGCCCGTGCGTAATACGATTTGGCGACATCCCACGTCACCTCGGACCCGACCCCCTGGATGGCATCCTGGGAACGGCTGAAGTGGTACTCCCCGATACGCGTCAACGCCTCTGGCGTCTTCGAGCTGTCTGGGAACTTCTCTACCAACGCCATGAACGTGTCGTTGGCGGCGTCCTCTTGGTCCATTTGGAGCTGGCAGAAGCCAAGTAGGTAGTAGGCGCCGTCCGCCTGCGGGAAGTTCGGGAAGCGGCGGATGAGCTCGCCGGAGTAGCCAATCGACTTGCTAAAGTCAGGATAGTCCTGAGTCAGCGTCGATGGATCCGCCGAGAGATACTCTTCATCCGCCTTCTCGTAGTGAAGGACCGCGAGCCTGTAGAGCACCCCGGGGGCATAGGTCTCGTTCCGACCGTGTTTTTCGAGGAAGCGCTCGAGGCGAGCGATGGAGTCGGTGCGTTGGATCCGCTCGTCGTCTCTCAGCTTGGTGAGCTCACCCGCATAAACCTTATCGATGCTCTTGAGCTTGGCGTCGTACTCGGAGAGCACTGCGGTGCGCAGCTCGTTGCGGTACTCCGAGACCTCGTCAATGTACCGGAGGGTGGCGTTTTGGTACGCGGCCAGCTCAGCGATGGTGTTCTCATCGGCATTCGGTGGTGTTGGGATCGGGTCGGAGAAGACACCGGTCTTCGGTTGCGCCTCGGCATCTGGAGCAGTGGGCGCGGCGGCAGCCCCATCTGTGGGTGCTGGACCTTCGTCCGCCGTCTCGGTGTCGGCCTCGGCCAACTCTGGCTCTGCTGCATCCTCGTCCTGAGCCCAAACCAGGGCCGGAACGAAGAGAGCCAGCCCCGAGAAGGCCAACCAGCAGAGCATTGGGCTCTTCCATGTCCTTCGATTCATCAGGGTTCCTCGCTCTCTTGCCCGAGCTCTTTGAGCACCTGCTCGAAGTCCTGCTCGAGGATCTCTCTCTCTTTGTTGCGCTCGGACATCAACCGCTCGATTCTTTGGCTCTTCGCATCCTTCTGCAGCCAGGCAACGTCGACGACGCCGACGTCCGCGGCCAAGATGAGGTCGTCGAAGAGGTTCTTGACATGCTGCCAGTGGTGGTAAGCGATCTCACCGGCGACCAACTCGACGTCGCCGTGCAGCTGGTCATATCGGACATCATATTGCTCGAGGAGGGAGCGCTCGATCGCGATTCGCAGCTTGATCTCGGAGACCTTCGAGTCGACCACGCCGGCCACTTGCTTTCGCAGCGTGTCCAGCTCGCCCGACAGGGAGTCGACCTCGGCTCGATACTGGTCCAGCGCCTCGAATTCACCGGAGCGGCCACCGCGCGCAGTGGCCAACTCGGCCTGCTCAGCCTTGAGCGCGTCGCGATACTCATTGCGGACCCCAGACTCACGGTCGGCCAGGTTGGCGCTCATTCCTCCCAACGAAGACTGGATGCGCAAATCGCGCTCCACGGCCAGCAGCTCTTCATGAAGCAGTTTGACGGTCTCTTTAGTGTCATTCAGCTCTTTGCTCAGCTGAACCTCCTCCTCTTCGGTGAGATCGGACTTTGGCCCGTCGATTAAGAGCCACCGTTCCATGGCTTCAACCTGCAAGCTCGTGGCCTCCAACACGGTGCTGAGTCGGTATGCCTTGAGGCTACGGTCTTCGAGAGCTGCGCGCATCTCGCGCTCACGTTGAACGTAGGCGTCGCGTGAGTTTGGAAGCTCTTCGTAGGCCTTCTCTTTTTCCTCGCGGCCGCCCTTTGCAGCGGTGTCGACGTCGAGCATCTCAGCCTCTAGGTCGTTGATGTCCCTCTGCAGCGCCTGCAGTTTCCCGTCGAAGTCCAACGCCGCCACCCACGCCCCGCGCAACTCCGCGAAGAGCTCGTAGCGGTTTTCCGATTGGAGTGCGGCCTCCAGCTCGGAGATGAGTGCGCGAGATTCCTCGATGTTTTGTGCGCTTTCGCCGAGGGAATGCACCATCTCTGAGGCCTCGACGGTCTGCTTATCCGGCTTGATCCAGCGGCTCGCCGAGCGCGGCAGATACTGAGCCCGGCCAACCTCATCGCGGGCAACTAGGTCTTGGAAAAAGGCCAGCTCATCGGGCTGCCCTTCAACCAACGCGTTGAGCTCGAGCAACACGGGTTCGTAGGTGTGCAGAATAGTCTCGTAGGTATCGAGGGCCTTCTCGTATTGTCCGGAGTCCTTGAGCAGATCCCCGGCGAGCCGCTGCCCATCTGGGCGGAAGAGACTGTCTGGCTTGGCGAGGTCGAGGATCTCGAGGTTTCGCAGCGCAGCCTTGACCTCTCCACGGCGGATGAAGGTCCAGGTGATCTCGTAGAGCGCCTGATCGAAGACGTCGCTGTTGCGGTCGATGTTCTGGTAGGTATCGAGCGCCTCGGTCCACTCCTCCCGCTCGTAGTGGATGCGGGCTTTGGCCATGTTGGCCAAGTCGAGCAGCCCAACGGATTCTGCCTCGGCGAAGGCTGGGCCTTGCTCCAGTACCGTCACAAAGTTTGCCTCGGCCTCATCCAGATGTCCGAGCTTTGCTTGGACGACTCCGGCAAAATAGACCCCCTTCAGGCCGAGCAGCGAGGTCGGTTTAATGAACGCAAAGACCGCGGCCGCCTCGTCTAAGCGGCCTTCTGAGTAGAGCCCCTTTCCGCGCGCGTAGAGCAGGCCGGGCTCGGTGTTTGCGTCGGTGCCGATGTGGAGTTCCTGGTAGATCGTGTCCACAGCAGACCAATCTCCCGAGACGATGCCTGACTCGAGCAAAAGCGCGACCGCGGCCTGCTGGTCTTCCGGCCGCCCCTCCTTGAGCACCTGCAGGATCCGCCGCCTGGCGCTGGCGTGGTGGCCACTCTCGAAGAGTGCTTGAGCTTCGAGGAACAAGGCCTGTTTGTACCCTGGCTTGTCCTTCCACTGCTCGCGACTAACGATGTCAAGAAACAGGACGCTCGCCCTCTCAGGGTCGCCCAACTCCATCAGCTTGAGGCCTTCCGCTAGTCGCAGCTCGAGTTGGAACTCCTCCTCGGCCAGGACCGAGCCGACGTAGCGGTCGCTGAGCTCCTTGAGCGAGGCGCGCGCGCTCTCGAGCCGCTCGCCAATCGTGTTGAGCGAATTGCCACCCAGGTCTTCTTGCGACAGCGCCGTCGAGGCTGCCATCATGCTGAGCACCAGCCAAACGGCTGAGGCGAACCACAGCTTCTTCGAAGGGTCTATGGACATGGGTCCTCTTCTTACTTGCTCGTGGCGGCGACCGCCGAATTCGACTGGTCCAGTTCGTGCTCGGTCGTCTCGTATTGAATGCTCGGACGATCTTCGAGGGGCGTGAAGAATCCGCCCTTCTCGTGGGCCCGCACGATGATCTCGTGGGCCCGGCCTTCCTCAGCATTGAAGACATAGCTCGAACTCAAAGAGTACTCGTACCCATCCATGTAGCGGAAGATTCCCCAGTCGTTGCCCTTGTAGACCATCTTGACGACGAGCCCGTGGCTTCCTGGTACGACTTTCTCGTCGATCACGACTTCGGCATCCATCTTGTCCAGCTTGCCCGAGTAATCCAACCTCTCGAACTTCGGGTCGCCGTCCAGCGCGTAGAGCACTTGGATGAGTTGGTACTCCGCCCCCATCTCGTTGGAGTGGATGACCACCACTTTGCTCCCGGCGATCGTGCGGCGCAGCACGGATTCGCGCAAAAGAAGCAGACGACTCTTCGTGGCGAACGTGTCCTCCTTGAGGATGTCGACCTGGTTGCCGATCTCTCGCAGTCGCTGATCCGTTGCGTTGCGGTCCTCGAGCTGCGCTCCCCCCTCGAGCGGATCCACGAGAGGCTCCGCGGCCGTATTGACCTCATCGGCCGCTGCAGGAACCTCGACGACTGGGACCGTGGGTTCCTCGGCCGGTGTCGCTTCCGTCTGGGCCGAAACTCCAGAGGTCGTCAGCAACACTGCGATTGCCGAACAAACGGCGACGATTCCCTCAAAGCCGATCCAACCTGTCCTAGGCATTTGCATCTCGCCTTTCCTTTGGTGCTGCGAACAGCTCGACCATCGAAATCTTTGACAGAAACAGGCCGTTCACCTTTCGCTCCATCACGCGGAGGGCGAACCGGACACTCGGGGGTCTTCTTCCCGCTGAATTCACGAACGCACAATCTAGTGGTAAACGACACACGTTGCAATCGTCCTGGCGAACGTCCGAGCACGGCTCACAAGCTTCTAAATTTGCAGATCAAAAAGCTTCCGGGTGAGTCCGCAGACTCACGGTTCGCAAAAGATCCCTTGGGCTGCGAATCTCGTACTGTAGAGCTGCGCTGGTCTCCTGGCCAGGCGCAAACGTGCCCAGCAAGTGCTTGGCAGTCGATTGATACTCTTGAAGCTGGTTGCTATATTGCATCGCCTTGGTCGTCGCTGGATGGAGTGCCGTCCAGTCCGCTTGGGAAGTCCCGATGAGCTGTCGTGCTTCCTGCTTCCCCACGAGTAGTGGATGTTTGACCGTATCACCATCTCGGAGGTCCCGACCAGTCGAACCTTCCGAATCGCTTTTACCCTTCTGAAGCCTGAGGGGTGGAGGACCGTTCACGACAACCAGTGGCTCGCGTTCGCTCCATCTTGGCGCCGGGACTCTGGCTTCGCTGTGCTGATGCCGAACAAGGAGTGTACAGGGGACGAGCGTCTCCTTGGTCGCACACGTGGGATCGAGAACTACCTCGAGACCGTCTTCACCGAGCTCCAAGAGGTCACCCTCGAGGAGAACGAAGACGAGATGGGTCCTTACGACCTGCAGGCTTTCCGTGGTCGATTGCCGGGTGTCTTCGGACGCGTGATCCTCGTTGTTGCGTCTGTAGCCGTCGAAGACGTCAACTTTTTCCTAGTCGGGTTCTCCCAGGACGAGCGCTTCGAGGTGCTCGAACCTACCTTTCGGGCGATGGTGGGGAGCTTCCGGCCCATGGTCACCGTCCCGCGATGAGCAGGGAGACGTCGGTCGAGCTGCCTCCCTGGATGAGAACGCTCATCGAAGGTGGCGAGGTCGATGCGCTCAGGCCTAGGAGTCGTCAGGAAACAACCTGCCCATTTGGGCATCGCCAGAGGCGCGATGGCAGCGTCGGTCTGCTTCGACGATGCTGGGCATCGCCTGCATCGACCTCCTTGCCCTCCCTCCTCTGACTTCGCCCAAATGCGCATTTTGTTCCCGGACGACTCCTCAGCGCCACCGGAGTGTGGAGCTACCGTGGGACCTGCGTAGAACACCCCAAGGTCATTGCGCTCTTTTCGCGCGGCATTCGGCGTACGATCGACGGACATAAGGGTTCTCGCAATTGGGCGGCACGTCTACCCGATCGAGGTCGAAGACACCGCACTCTTCGTGGTCGACTACTTCGCAGCTGACGACCTGCTGCGACTGTCGCTCAGCGACGGAACGGAGCAGACGGTGGGTGGAGTGGCCCTGAGCTACACCGAGGCCGGCATCTACGCCAAGCTCGACAACGGCCTCACGGCCCGCTTCGCGCGCCAAGCACTTCGATTTTGCGGAACAATGTCTTCAGTAGGGCGAAGCGCTCAGCCTGCGATTCGGCTCGACGACCTTGAGGCGACGAGACCCTTGACACGCTCAAAGCACGCTCACGCCCTCAATCCTCTTCCGGAATCCAGTCCCCCTCGATGGAACCATCCTCGAATTTGACCTCGGCGGCGGTCGCGAGCTTGAGACATCCCTCAGCCTGCCCACCGTAATTCAAGTCCTTGATCTCTTGCTCATCAAACGAGTCGAAGAACCTCATTGGCGTCTTGGTTTCGGTCATTGGTTTCGGTCCTCTTTACGTTCGGAGCCAGCAGGACTGGCGTTGCGTGCGGCTCGATGTCGAATCGAAGGACATCGCGACCGCAAGAGTGATAGACGGACTGGCGCTGCGCGGCAAGGATGCCAGCGCTTGCTGCCCGGCGACTCAGCCCGTTGCGGGCTCTTGAACGGTGGGTTAGGCTGCCGGCCCTAATGAAAGGAACGCCCCCAAACCTCAGGAGTGCTGTGGCCATACGCCTGATCTGCCGAGATGGGTCGATCGACCAGACCTTCACACAGAGCCTCGTCACCATCGGCCGCGGACCTGGCAACACCGTCCGCGTCGAGAACGCCCAGGTCTCGGGCATCCATGGACAGATCGTGCTGTCCGAAGGCGTCTATTGGTACCACGACCTCAAGAGCACCAACGGCTCTTTGGTCGAGAACCACCTCGGCAGTTTTGCCCTCGATGGGCAACAGCAGCGCAGCGCGCCTCTCTCCGACGGAGCACGCCTCGTTCTTGGTGACCAGCGCGCTCCTGTCGTGTTCGAGGTCGTCGTCGTCGAGGACGAAGCCGAGAAGGATGAAAACGTCCCTCGTACCGTGATCGTGAGCCGTTCCATCGCGGAAGCCAGCCGACTCAGCGTGCAGATGTTGACCGACTCCGCGTCGAGTCATGGGAGGCTGAAGCAGCTGTTGGCGCTGACGGAGAGCTTGCAGGCGAAGCTGGAGCCTTCGAGCATCGCCGATCAGTTGATCAAAACCATCTTCGCGTCGGTGCCGCTCTCTTCCGTAGCCGGCGTCTATTTCGAAAGCGAGAAAGGGCTCGTGCCCGTGCTACTGCGCGCCCGCAAGGCCGCAGAGCCTCTGGCGTTGCCCTGGCAACGCGTCGGCCCGCTCTTTCTCGAAGCCGTTCAAGAGCAAAGAGTCGTCCAGGTCGAGGACGAGCGTTCGATCGCCCACCGCTTCGAACGAGCCGCCCCTAGCCTGCGCGCTGCTGTGGCCTGCCCCCTGGTCGAAGGGGATGTAGTCATAGGGGTCTTGGTCGTCGCCAGCCCGGAGCGCTTCAACGAGAGCGACGTCGACTGGATTGCGTTGCTCGGCTGGCAAGTCCAGCTCGCGCTGCGCAACGCCAAGCTCTTCACGGAGCTCGAGGGCTTGAAGAGCAAACTGGAAGAACAGAACTCGTTCCTGCGACGAAGCCTCGACAAAGAGACCCATGGAACCGTCGAGATCGTCGGCGAGAGTGCCGCGCTGAAACGGACTCTCAAACAGGTTGAGATCGTCGCGCGAACCGACACCACGGTCCTCGTGCTCGGTGAGACTGGGACTGGAAAAGAGCTCGTCGCACGCATGCTGCACGATAAGAGCCCCCGCGCCGCCGGATTCTTTGCCGCAGTCAACTGTGGCGCCTTGACCGAAACCTTGCTCGAGAGCGAGCTCTTCGGACACGTTCGAGGCGCCTTCACCGGGGCGAGCCGAGACAAGAAGGGCCTCTTCGAGGTCGCGGACGGCGGCACGCTCTTCCTCGACGAGTTCGGCGATGTGTCTCCCAGACTCCAGGTCAAGCTCCTGCGCGTTCTCGAGAACGGCGAAGTGACGCCGGTCGGCGCCGTGCAGAGCCACACCGTCGACGTGCGCATCGTCGCCGCGACCAACAGAGACCTCAAAGCCGAAGTCGAGGCCAAGCGCTTCAGAGAGGACCTCTACTACAGAATCAACGTCTTTCCGCTCCAACTCCCGCCACTGCGTGAGCGACTCGGCGATGTCGAACGCCTCTGTGAGCACTTCCTCGCCCGGTTCAACGAGCGCTTCAAGAAGTCCCTCAAAGGCTTCAGCCGCGGCGCCCTAGAGCGGTTGCAGAGCTACGGCTGGCCGGGAAACGTGCGAGAGCTCCAGAATGAGCTCGAACGGGTCGCGCTGCTCGCCGAAGATCACACCACCATCGGCGCCGAAGATCTGTCCGAACGTATTGTTGGGGCCATAGAGTTGCCCACCCGCTTCGGCGCACTGCACGAGACCATGGAGGAGCTCGAGGCCCGCTACATTCGTCGCGTCCTGGCTCGGCACGACTACAACCGCACGCAGTCGGCCAAGACCTTGGGCATCAGCCGACAAGCCCTCACCGCCAAGCTGCACAAGTACGACCTCATCGACCTGAAGTGACCTGACCCGCGGTCGGGTGGAGGACCTCATGAGCGAAAGCGAAGCGACTGAGACAGGAACACCCGTGGTGCTGCTCGGCTGGGACGGCCTCGAGGCGATCGCTGTGCGCCTCGAGGTGCGCGACCACTCCCTCACCGAGACCCGCGCTCACCTGCACGCCGCACGCAAGGGCCTCGCCGACGACTTTCTTCGCGCACCAGTGACGACGCGCGAATTCCCGAATGCAGGCGCCGCGCAGGAGGCGATCAAGAACCGGATCGCCGAGCTGCAGGAGCAAGGCATGGACTTCGGCGCCGAGCCGCTCACCCTCGAGTCCTTTGCCTCCTTACCACCCCTCATCGAACAACACCTCAAGACCGTGCTCGTTCCAGACCCAGAGGGCGACCAGGAGATTCTGACGCGCTTTGGTGGCCTGCCGCGGCTGGCGAAGGACGCCCTCTGGCCGGCCTGTGGGTGCTGCGAGAACCCGCTCTCCTTCCTCGGGGAGATCGAGCTCCCGTCGGTGCGCGAATCCACGCAGCTCTTCATTTGCTTGCACGGGGGACGCGCTGGCTCCTGCGTACCGCGAGTCATCGTGCACAGCGTTGACCTCGCCGACGCAATGGAAAGGGAGGCGTTCCCTCACACCGAGGTTTTCGGCGAGACCGTCATTTCGAATTGGAAGACCCGGCGCGAGCTGCCCTCGGCTGCCGACCACCGCAGACTGGGGCTGCGAGCCAAAAGGCCGAGCTCTCGCCCAGTGCTCGAGGCGCATTTCTCCGGCACCAAGATCGGCGGATGGCCGACGTGGGGCGAGTTCCCCGAGCGACCCATCTGTGAAGCCTGCTGCAAACCGATGACGCTCGAGCTTCAAACCTTGGGGATTCCACCCGACCTCCTGTGGGGCGCGCCAGTGGGACACATCCAGGTGTTCCGGTGCGTCCCCTGTGACCGCCGCCTGGCTCAACACGTTCCGCCTCCCGGCTGACCGAGGTTTTTCGGACGATCGGTCAGCAGGAGCTCTGGCGGCCGTTGGTGTGGCAGATGTCTGTGCGCCGCGACACCGGACGCGCAGAGTCCAGCAGCCTCTGACTCCGTGATGGCGATGATATTTTACCGAGAGAAGTGTTCTGTCGTCACCGCCGACCAAGCGAACCGAGAGGTCTGCCAGTCACCGGCGAGCAAGAGAACACTTGACCCGCGGGGGCCTTTGGGACAGCCTCGGCGACCGCAATTTCACAGTTGGAACCTCCTCGAGCTTCGTTGTGGACTCGAGTCGAGCGACTTTTGAGAGACCCGTACAGGAAAGGTGCGCCATGGCTCAAGAGATCGTCGTCAACGTCAATGGTGCAGCCGCTTCGGGTTGAGCCGACTCAGCCGCGAGAAGCTCTATGGGAAGAAGTCGCGAGTGATCGTCGACCAAAACGAAGAGCCCTGCGTGGTCGGGTTCCTTACCCGCGATGGCGCCGCGCTCATCCCCCCAGGATGCGTCGCCAGCCTCTACGTCGACGAGGGCAACCGCGTCGTCGAACGCGGCGAGCTCGTCGCGGTCGACGCGACGGGAAATCCGGTCCAAGCGATTTCCTCGACGCTCGGAAACGAACAACCGCTCACCGGCCCCATCGACCCCAGGCGAGTCCTGGACCACCTGACGACTGCCGTCTATCAGCTCGACGCCACCGAGGTCGGCGCCGCTCTGGCGGCGAAGCTGGCCGGCGGAGACATCTTCGAGGGCCGCTTCTCGTACCGCGGTGGCTTCGGGGATTCGGCCATGTTTCTGCTGCAAAACGACGCGGGGTTCTTCGCCCTCATCGGCAGCCCGACGAATTTCGAGTTCGTCAGCCGCGACCTTCCGGCCGCGGAAGACGACGAGAACGACGAAGCGATCGACGACGACGACGAACTTGACTTCGGCATGATGTAGGGGAAAGAAGATGCCACGACTCATCAACATCACAGACGAGCGCAAACGTGACGCTCAGGTCTCGATTGCCTCGCCGAAGCGCGCTGAGCGCTGGTCCTACATTGGGCCGGACAGCCAACCGGTGGCCAACGAGCGCTTCATCAAAGCCACAGAGGGCCACGACTTCCAGGCCCTGCTTCGAACCCACGGGGACCCGCGCAACGTGAGCCAGGCGCTCATCGACGGCGACCCCGAAATCGACCTGGAGTTGGTCGGACGACGTCTCGGAGAGGTCGACCGCGTCTGGGTCCGCAAGGACGGCAGCATCCTCTATTCGGCTCGTCCCCTGCTGGTCGTGAGCAACCCAGCCGGCGAGGAGACCTCTCGCGGCGACTTCGTCGACGTCGAGGCCACTGTGACGGAAGACGCGGCGCTGCCGTGGTCGGGAAAGCTCTTTCCCATCGCAGAGGTCGTGCGCCGCTTCGTCCTCGGCCGCAAGGTCCAGCTGCGGCACATCAACGGCTTGACCTTCGATTTCCTCTTCGAGATCGCCCAGTCGCTGCACACCGCCAACAAGATGGTCTTGGTCGGCGCGGGCCCCAAAGCCGCCAAGCCCCTCATCTTCCAGTCCAATGGCAGCCCCTTCCGCGGCTTCCTCGAGGGTCGCGTCGAGGGTGACGCGTTCCTGTTGGTCCTCCACCTCTCGAACCTCGAGCTCAAGCAGGTCGAATCATGAGCATCGCCACGAACTACGCCGACTACGGCTCAGGAAAGCTCGCCCCCGCCGACAGCATCGACGACCCCGTCCTGGCCGGGAAGCTCAAGAAGTACAAGAAGACCGTCGCCAAGCGCTACCGTATCTGTGAGCCCGACGTCATCGACAAGCGCTTGCCCGAAGGCACCCTGTGGCTCTCGCCCAAGGTCGACGGGCAGCTCTGGTTCCTCATCAAGAAAGACGGCGACGTCGCCATGTGCGCCTACAACGGCCGCGTCCTCAAGGGCGTGCCCGTGGTCGACGAGGCCGAGGAGCTCTTGAAGTCGGTCGGCGACATCATCATCGCTGGCGAGCTCTTCGCCATCCCGCCCAAAGGCGAGGGACGCCCCCGTGTGCACCACGTCAACAAGGCGTTGGCCCAAGGAGACCTCGACAAGACCTTGGGCTTCAAGGCCTTCGACCTCGCCGAGGAAGGCGACGTCGACCTCCTCGGCGAGCCCTACGGCGGCCGCCTCGAGCGCCTCAACGCCCTGCTCGAGGGAGGACGCCGCGTCTCGGCCATCACCACCGTCGAAGGCGACCGCACTGCGGTCTCGAACTACTACCAAGAGTGGGTCCGTTCCTCGAAGTTCGAAGGCATCGTCGCCCGCTCCGAGCAAGGCCTGACCTACAAGATCAAGCCCACTCTCTCGGTCGACGTCGTCGTCATCGCCTTCGGCGAAGCCCACAACAACGGCGTCGCGCAGATGCGTGAGCTCACCGTCGGCGTCATGCGCGACGACGGCACGTTCCACCTCATCGGCACCGTGGGCAACGGCTTCAGCGACGAGGATCGCGTCGCTTGGCACCGTCGCTTGGCCGCCATGGAGGTGACGAGCTCCTTCCGCTTGGCCAACCGCGAGGGGACGCTGTGCCGGTTCGTGCGGCCCGAGATCGTCATCGAGGTGAAGTGTTCTGACCTCATGGATACCGACAGCTCCGACCTCCCCGTCCGCCGCATGGTCGTCGAGTACGCGGAGGGGAATTACGCGACGCTGGGCGTCATGCCCATCCCGTCCATGCTCTTCCCCATCTTCCTGCGGGAGCGCGACGACAAGAAGGTCGACATCCCGTCGATTGGCTTGGACCAGATCTACCAGCACCTGCCGTTCACGGCCCGGCACGAGACGCCGAGATTGGTCTCGCTGTCCACCGCCGAGGTCATCCGGCGCGAGGTCTACACCAAGTTCACGAAGAAGGATGAGACGACCGCCGTGCGGAAGTTCGTTGTCATCGCCACCCACAAGGACAAGGAAGATCCCCGCTACCCGCCGTTCGTGGCGTTCTTCACCGACTACTCGCCGACTCGCTCCGAGCCGTTGAAGACGGCGCTCAAGGTCGCTCCTACGCTGGAGGACCTCGAGATCCACATCAAGGCGTGGTTAGTCGAGAACGTGAAGAAGGGTTGGGATTTGCACGCAGGTTGAGGTCCGGTCCCGTCTGATCCGCGCGGCAAGCCGCGCTCTGGAGTTTGTACACATCTCTGGAGCTTGTACACATGTGGGATCGAGCGGGCGGACGTCGTTCGCCCAAGGTTACACCTTGGGCTGGGGAATGTTCGGCCCCCAAGGGGCCGATGCCTCGGGCTATGCCCTCGGCGGCTTCGACATCGCTTGGAATGCGGCCGTTCTGGGCTGTTGTGCTTTGCTTCAACGTTCGATTCCGGCTTGCCCAGGGTTGTCGAGGTCAACTCGACCGCAGCCCCAGTCCCTGGGCGTCGGCCCTGAAGGGGCCGCCAAGAACAGCCCAACGTGAAACGTTGGGTGAATCGCGCGCGACCGCCAGAACCGATGTTATGCTCGCATCTTGGCGACGTAGATCGACGAGATGTGTACAAACGCCAG
>Ga0210044_10001590_pt1 | contig 34753 bp, 23 predicted proteins | sample CryGey13umfilter_2_FD_183959 | JGI IMG/M metagenome (GOLD analysis project Ga0210044, IMG submission 183959) | Groundwater microbial communities from aquifer in Utah, USA - Crystal Geyser 4/9/14 3 um filter (SPAdes) (version 2) | ecosystem: Environmental > Aquatic > Deep subsurface >...
CGATCAGTGTCGCGCCCTCACACACCACCATGCCCCACGCGCTCGGCTGACCATTCGGCTGACTGGGCGCTGTGAACTCCCCAAGCAGCCTGCCCGTGGCGGGATCGATTCGCAGGCACTTGCCACCGGTGCGCACATACAGCCCGCCCTCACCGAGGCAGAAGTTGCTGCCTGTGCCCGAGGTGCCCATGAGGTGCTCGCCGTCATACTCCTTGAGGAGGTCCGGCAGAGGGTACTGCCAGAGCGGCCGGCCGTTGTAGGCATCGACACACAGTAGCCCGTTGACGCCTTCGACACATAGCCGTCCGTCGCGAAACAGCGGCGCCGGGCCGCGGCCGTGCCGGCTGGGCATCTGGAAGCCCCAGTCGGCATACCAGAGAACCCCAAGCGGGCCCTTGGCGAGCGTGTCCGTCGAGCAGTTGGTGTTCGCCGGGTCGCAGTATTGGTGGGTCCAGTCGCCCGCGCCATCAAGCTTGCCGCGGACGGTGAGCGTCATCGCTCCCGGCTCGCCTAAGCAGACCGTGCCGCCGGCGGGACGGAGCAAACGGCTGACTTCCTCAGCGGCAGGGGCGGCCGGTCCTGCGGAGACCGACCGACCCGAGACGATGAGGTTTGCGAAGTAGTTCGGGTAGGCGGTCCGGCCGGGGTCGCCCAGGTGGACCGTCGCGCGGACACCGTACAATCCTGCGGCGTCGAGCCGCTGGCGGGCCCGAGCAACACTTGACGGGTCCGAGTCGAGCGCGTAGACGGTGAGCTTCGTCCGCTTCGCCAGTTCACACGTGAGCGCGCCATTGCCGCAGCCGAGGTCAAGGCAGTAGCCCTCCGAGAAGCCTGTGCGCCGGATGAGCTCTTCCGCGGCCTTGACTGTGGCCGCATCGGCTGGCGCCACCGCAGCGGGCTCCGGCTCGATCACCCGCGCTGGGTCTTTCGTCGCGCCGGAGAAGCAGTACAGGTAGCCCTTGTCCGTACTCACAATCAGCCGCCCGCCCGCAGCCGCCAAACCGAGTGCCTCACCCTCGACCTGCGCAGTGAAACCGGCTTTGCTGTTCGTCATGTCCAGCACTGTCACTGTGTCGCTCCCGCCGACAACCACTGAGTGCCCGGCAACGATGAGCGCGCTCGCCGCGTGCGGCAACGGCGTCTGCCACGCGGGGTCACGCAAAACCGTCTCAGTCGTCGGCTGCCCTTTGCGGTCCACCGTCTCCTTGCGCGTCCAGAGGTTTGCGCGGTCGATGGCGAGCACTGCCTGCGCGGTTGCGAAGATCAGGCGGTGGGGAGTGACTGCAGTCGTCTCGGGCGCCGCCGCGAGCCTGCGGGCTTGCGCTCCCGTTGCCAGGTCGAAGAGGGATCCACGGGTCAGGAAGTCGGTGTCCGTCGCGACGACACTCGATCCGCCCGTCCCCCGGAACTGCTGCAGATGGAAGTACAGGAACTCGCCGTCTTGCCGGCGGAACGCCGCCGGCACGGCCCGCCCGGTGGGTACCAGCAGCTTGTCGCCCGCCACCAGCAACTCACCCTGCGCCGACACGCCGCTGCGCGCAAACGCCGTGGGGTGCGGTTGCGCCATGTTGAGCCCGCCAGCCATGTCATTGCACCAAAGGACCTCGCCAGACGCAGCCTCGACCGCATAGACATAGATGCCCTCCGACGGCCAGATGCCCGCCGCCCAGTAGACTACGCCGTCGGCAATCGCCGGCCCGCCGCGCGCCGGCCAGCGGGAGCTCATCCGGCCGTTGCCGAGGACCATACTGTCTATCGGCCCTCCGCGCACCTTCCACAGGAGCTTGCCGTCCGTCGCTGCGAGGCAGTAGAGGAACCCGTCGTCACTGACGGCGAACACGCGCTCCTGCCAGACCGCCGGAGCAAAGCGAACCGGCCCGTCGGTGAAGAACGACCAGCGCCCCTCGCCGGTAGCAGCATCGAGCGCGTACACCTTGCAGTCTGCCGAACTGCCGAAGAACACCGTGCCGTCGGCCATCACCGGCTGGTGCGCCCGATCAAACGGCATGCGCGTGTCCCGCCCGGACCAAGCCGGCTGTGGAGCATGGCGCGAGTGGTACGTCCACCGGAGGGAGAGGTCCTTCGGCAACGCCACGCTGGTGTAGCCGCTTCGGCGGACGTCGGCGCGGTAGGTGGGCCAGTCGGCGGCGAGCAGTCTGGGACTCCTCAACGTGGAGGTCCACAGAGCGAACCATATCAGGTGCGGGAATGGGATTCGCGGTCGTGCCATGTGCAAACTCCCCTGTAGTCGTGGGCTGGATTGCCGCTCCCATCGTACTTCGGAGAGAGGGCTCTTGTCCACGTGCTGTCGTTACGCCTACCGCAGGACATCCCCAGACGACCCGCTGCCGTCCACCACCGGCCCCGATCACCTGCGCCCACTTTCAGCGCCCCTCGCGGCGCCCAACGGCAATTCCGCCGTGCGAACTGAGTGCCTCCGAAGGGAGTCGCCACGAGACCGGTGACGCCCCGCCGCCAGCGGAGACCCGAAAGCCGCACTACTCTTCCGTCGCGCCGCGCTTCAGAGCAAAGACGCAGCCGATGGCCGCTGCCGTGAACCCAAGAGCCACGGCCAGCAGTAGGCACGCGAAGGCGTCGTCGTCCGGTGGACGCGGCCACTGTCTCCACTTCCATATGGGGGTTAGGATTCCCTCGGAGACGGCTGGCACCGCCATCATCCCGAAGAACACCGTCAGAGCCGTGCCGACCCGGTCTCTCCGGTTGGACTCGGCGATACTCGCCTGCTCGTCGCGCACGGCGAGAGCTTCCGACACACGGCTCCGAAGCCGTTCCATGCCCATCTCGTGCCAGCCGTGTTCCAGCAGTGTGCGGACCTCGCCGTGTAGACTCGACTCGTGCATCTGCAGCGGGAGGTCTGCCACGTAGCGTCGAGCCGCGAGCACGTCGCGTGTGCCCGCCAGGCTGTCGGCTATGTCGGCGAGCGACCGTTGGAGCATGCATCCGTAGTCCAACATTTCGCAGACGACTTGGTTGGCATAGATAAGATGCCCCCTGTTGGGATCCTCCCATTCGCGCTGTTGCTCAAGCCCCTGAAGTGACCACACCCAGAGCGACAGCGCAGAACTGACGTAGCAGGCGTAGTCATCGAAGGTCCGCAGGTCTTCGGGTAGATTGCTGCCCGGGGACGGGTGCCCCTCCACTGGGCCGCGGCTCATGATTGCGCCGAGAGCCGACCGATGGATCTGCTCATTCTAACTTGCGGTGTCCTGCTGGTCGGTGAAACGCACGAGGTGGACGTTTGGCCGGCCTGACCAGTACGCCCCGAAGGACGGAAGGGCCCGGGCTCTGCGTAGGAGTCGTGTAGCACTCGCCGTGTGGAGTCCAGAGATGGCTACGCCCAGAGCGCTGAGCATGGTCATAGCCAGACCCTTGATAGTCTCCTTGTCCTCGGCCGATCGTGGCAAGGGCGCGAACTCGTACTCGAACTCCGCGCTCTGATCCACGGCGGTCAGCGCTGCCACAGCCTGATCGTGGCGTTCGTGCAGGCTGTCGGCCTCGCGATCACGTCGGCGAGCGGCCCTGGGTTCCGAGTAAGCCAGGTACGCGCGAGGCGCGATCGATGCCAGTCCGGGCGGCACACGCGCGCCATCGAAGCCATGCTGGAACAGATTCACCCAGTTCCCGATGAAGTCGACAAGAGGTACCGCCCCAACCGGCCCGATGACGCGCAGATGAATAGACGCTGCCCCGGTCTCCCAGACCTTCATGACCGGGTACACCGTGATCCTGACAGCGTCAGACAGGAGTTCGCACGGCCCGGAGAACGCCCGCACATAAGCGTGCTGCAGCGGCGGATGGTCCCCGAATATGCGCCGCTCGTGGAAGAGGAACCTGCTGGCCTGACTCCACGCCTCGTGAGCGTAGTCGGCGGGAGAATCGCTGCCGGGATCGCATTCCAGAGAGAGAGACGCTTGGTTGTGGGCTGACGTCGGTCGCATGATGGTTCTGCCCGAGCGTCGAGTGCCCTGCAGTCGCCAATGGGTCATTCCGTCGCTTGTCATGGCGCACTCCGCGAGACCCGCATCTACCAAAGCGCAGGCCAGTTCGCCAACGTCAACCCGCGGAGGGTGGTAGTACGTGGAGTATGTGTGCCAGATCTCCCATTCCTGTGGCTCCATGGTCGTTCTCCCACGCTGTGGACGTGATGCCGACTACCTCGTGTCCGGGGCAAGCGCGCTCCCGAGGCACGGCATCGGTTTGACAATTTTACGCTGTCGCCGTAAAATTGTCAAACATGTGGATCGAAAGAGACATCGCCCCCGTTCTCCGTTCAGTCGCCGACACCTTCCCTGCCGTCGTTCTTACGGGCCCGCGGCAGGTCGGCAAGACCTCCACCTTGGAGCGCACCTTCCCCGACTATCGCTTTGTATCGCTCGACGTGGCACAGAATGCCGAGACGGCGGAGACGCGGCCGGAGGAGTTTCTGCGGTTGAATCCGCCGCCGGTGATACTGGACGAAATCCAGTACGCGCCGGCTGTGCTGCGGCACATCAAGACCTGCATCGACCAACGGCGTGGGGAGAATGGGCTGTTCGTTCTCACGGGATCGCAGGACTTCAAGCTGATGGAGTCGGTGTCGGAAAGCCTTGCGGGGCGCGCGGCGGTGGTGCCGTTCCTCGGGCTGTCGGCGACGGAGTGGGAGGCGTGCGAGGCGTTGCGGACGCGGCATGAGCGCAGTGAGTTTTTCTGGAGGGGCTCCTATCCGGGTCTGTGGGCGGAGGTGGACAGCGCGCCTGCCCGCGACCGGTGGTACCAGGGGTATGTGGCGACGTACCTCGAACGCGACCTCCGCAACCTGCTGAACGTCGGCAGCCTGCGCGACTTCGAGCGGTTCCTCCGGGCGTGCGCGGCACGGACTGGGCAACTTCTGAACATGTCGGAGATCGGTCGCGACGTCGGCGTCTCGCCCACAACCGCGAAGGAGTGGATCAGCGCGCTGCAGGCGTCGAACCAGCTCTTCCTGCTGGAGCCGTACTACCGCTCGCTGGGCAAGCGCCTGGTGAAGAGCCCGAAGCTGTACTTCACCGACACCGGACTGGCAGCGTTCCTGGCCGGGTTCCAGGGCGCCGAAGCGTTGCTGCGGTCATCCGCTTGCGGCGCCTTCTGGGAGAACCACGTCGTGACTCAGTGGCTGCGCTGGCGGGACTGGCACTCACCCTCTACTGGACTCTGGTTCTGGCGCGACCAGTCGGGCAACGAAGTCGACCTCGTGGTCGAGACCAACCAGCAACTTCACCCCATCGAGATCAAGCGAACCGAGACGCCCGGCCCGCGCGACCTCCGGGGAATCCGGAAGTTCCGTGAGTTCTACGGCGACGCGGTTGCCCATGCTTGGGTGGCCTGCACGGTGCGGACGCCGATTGGCCTCGATGCGGCGACGACGGCTGTGGACGGGTGGGCTGTTTGGGAGCTGGGATCAGGTGGTTGAGCCCCGAGCCCAACCAGGCGCGTTGGGTCGGGCTTCGTGACAGGTTGGGGAACCTGTCCCACGGTACGCGAGCGGCGGCTCACCTGGCGGTCGCCACAATCTCGCTGAAGGCCGTCACCGTGTGGTTCGCGCAGTAGCCGGCGTACCTAATGGGACCGAACTTGCGGCTGAGGGTGGTCTTCAGTTCCTGGTCGCCGACGCGGAGGAGGACGAGACCCTCGTCGGGGTCGACGGTGACTTCCAGGGAGAAGACTTGGTTTGCGTCGGCTTTCAGCGGAAGCTGTACGGGGACAGCATTGCCTGTGCCGGCATCCTCGATGACGTAGAGCCGGCGGCCGCCCAGGTAGAGGCCGCACCGTACCATTTTGGCAGTGTCGGCGCTGTCGCCGAAGACGAGGAAGCCGTTGCGGAAACGGCTTTGGTCGTCCTCCTTGACGAGTGTCTGCAGCTTGGCTTCGAGGGTGAACGGGCCGGGGTAGGCTTCGGGGAGCCTTTTTAGGGCGGACCCGATCTGGTTGGGCGCGGTGCGGAGTGCGTAGCCGAGGTCGGAGGCGTCGGCGGCGGCCATGCGGAGGACCGGGAACTCGCCGTCCTTGGCGCCCTGCTTCAGGTTGGCGGGGTCGTTGTTGGGGTCGTAGTCTGGATTCGGCTTGGGCATGTTGGCGTGGACTGAGGCGCGCCAGTCGCGGAGCAGCTTGCGGAGTTCGGCAGCTTGCTCGGGTAGCGTTGCGGCGAGGTCGTTCTGCTCACCGAGGTCGTCCTTGAGGTTGTACAGCTCGACGTGGTCGTCTTCGAACCACTCGATGAGTTTCCAGTCGCCCAGCCGGACCGCCCCGCCGGGGGCGCCGCCCTGGTTGCCGTAGTGCGGGTAGTGCCAGAACAGGGGGCGAGCGGGCAGGCTGCCCGCTGTACGGAGGAGCGGGACAATACTGACGCCGTCCGGGTGCTGCTGCGGCTTCGGCGGCAGACCGGCCATCTCGAGCATGGTTGGGTAGAAGTCGGTGCTGATCACGGGCGTGTCACACTTGGCGCCTGGCTCTGTCACGCCGGGCCAGACGACGAACAGCGGCTCGCGGATGCCGCCTTCGTAGAGCCAGCCCTTGCCGGCGCGCAGCGGGAGGTTGGAGGTCGGCGAACCCTCGGAGGTGGAGAGACCGCCGTTGTCGGACATGAAGAGGATCGCGGTGTTGTCGGCGACTCCGGCCTGGCGCAAGCCGGCGACGACCTTGCCGACGGCTTGGTCCATCGCTTCCACCATGCCGCCGCAAACAGCGTGATCCTGAACCAGCCGGACTTGCCGGGCGTGCTCGGGGGCGAAGTCGGGACCGTCGTGCCGAACGGTCTTCGCCTTCTCCTCGTACTTCGCCCGCAGATCCGGCCGCGACAGCAGCGGCGTGTGCACCGAGTAGAACGACAGGTACGCGAGGAAGGGCCTGTCCTTGTTGGCTTCGCTGAACCTCACCGTCTCCGTCGCCAGTCGGTCGGGAAGGTGCTCGCCCTTCGGACCGTCGTCGAGCCGCGGGTTGCCGTAGGGGGTGAAGTACTTGCCGGGTCCGTACGGCCCGCCAGCGCTCCAGCCGCCTTTGTTGACGTCGAAGCCCTGGTTCTCGGGCCAGAAGCCTTCGCCGCCCAGATGCCACTTGCCGGCGAAGAAGGTAGCGTAGCCTGACTCCTTCAGTGCCTCGGCCAGCGTGACCTCGGCCAGCGGCATCTCGTTGAGGTAGTCGGCCGGAAGCAGTCTGCCTTTGCTGTTCCCCTTCAGGAAGTCGGTCAGCGGCAGCCGCACCGGGTACTTGCCTGTCATGATGCTGGCCCGAGTGGGCGAACACACCGGGCAGGCGGCATAGGCGTTGGTAAACTTCATGCCCTGCGCGCAGAGCTTGTCGACGTTGGGCGTTTCGTAGAACGTGCTGCCGAAGCAACCCAGGTCGCGCCAGCCCAGGTCGTCGACCAGGACGAAGACGAAGTTGAGCTTGCGCTTGGGCTCGGCCGCTTGGGCCAGCAATCTCGGCGCCGACAGCGCCGCTGTCCCGACACCGAGGGTCTGGCAAAACTGGCGGCGGCTCCGGGAAACTGCCCGGGTGGTTGCGTCCATGGTGGTTAGCACCTCGCGCTGCAAGGGGTCTGGAAAGTGTATCTCTCCGGTGCCGCCCCGCACAGCGGGCTTGCTGTGGTCGCAGGAATCGCCGCCCCTGCGACGAAATGAACGATTCACGGAAAAGGTCACTTGTCACTTGCCCCGGTGAAGAACCATGCCAAACTTGAAAGCCGCACTCCTGCTCAGCCTCGCCTGGCCGCTGGCGGCCTGCGCACAGCCGGAGGAGCAACCTGTCGTCCCGCGGTCCCTCGGCGCCGGCACTGGCGGCGACGGCGTCTGGGCGGGCAGCGGCGCCGCCCACTCCCCGACAACGATCAAGGTGGACGAAACAGCCGGCCCCGAAGGCACCCCGGCAGCGGTGCTGGAGTTCACCTTCTCTCCCGGCAAGTACAACTACAACTGGGCTGAGGTCGCCTGTGGGAGCGCAAATGCCGCCGGTTGCGTCGCCGTGCGCGTCACCTACAAGACTGAGATGCCCGACGGGTTCCCGGCGCTCAACCTCATGGTCCGCGAATCCACCGGCGCCGGCTACTGGGTCCCGGGCTTCCTGCCGCCGTCGCCGACCCGGTTTCGCACCGAGACCGTCGCGCTTGACAGGTTCGCCGTGCCAAGCTGGTCCAAGGATGAGAATGGGGAACTCGACACCGAGCAGATCAACAGGATCGCCCTCGGTCTCGAGACCGGCCGCAGCGGCAAGGGACGGGTGCTGATCGCAGACGTGGAGCTGGTGCCGCCGGGGTGGTAGACCTTGCCGTCCCGCCAGGCAACTACCTCTCCCAGTTCGCCTGCAAGTAGTCGATGTACAAGTCCATCATCTCGCCCGGGATGTTGGCCGGCAGATGGTTGCCGACGGCGAAGATGACTCCCTTGCACTTCCGCGCCAGCTCGAACGTCCGGTCCATGGTGGCTTTGACCTTGTCCCACGGCGCAAAGGCCATGTCGCGGCAATCGACATCGCTGCCGACGAGGCAGGTTGTGGCGCCCAGCCGCTCAGTCATGAGGCCGAAGTCGTTGTCGGGCTCGAAGATCAACCCGTCTGCGCCGGCGTTCACAATGTCTTCAGCGAACTCCGTGAAGTTACCGTCGGAGCAGAACAGGACCTTCTTGCCGGCGGCGTGGAGCGGCTTCCACAGCTCGGCGAAACGCGGGATGATGACCTGCCGGTAAATGTCGGGGTGCATGAAAGCGCCGGCGGTCCAGACAAAATCGTCGTGCTGGATGATGACCTCGGCGCTGGTCTTCGCCCAGGCGTTCATGTGGTGGAGCGTGAAACGGAAGATGCTGTCGAACACCCGCTCCATCCTCTTCGGGTCCGCTGCCCCCAACAGCAGCATCTCCCAGCCGAACGCCTGAATGGCGCCCGACACGATGGTCTTGTAGTAGCCGCCGGTGGTCAACTGGTCGGGGTTGCCGTCGCGACCGCCCACAAAGCTCTGCTCATACGCCGCCACCTGCTCGTCGAAGTCGGGCAAGCCGTACTCGGCGACGGCGTCGAACGCCCAGACTTCCTCGACCGTCTTGAACGGACACTCGCCGATGGCGCGCAGGTCGCTGCCGTCGGCCGCGTACTCCGCGTGCCCCATGTCGGTCGCTCTCCCGTAAGCGCCCCAGTTGCCGTGCAGCCCGTCGTTGGTGCCGAACAGGAAGTCGATCCCCCACAGTTCGTGCAAGCGCTGCGTCGCCCCCGGAGCGGAGGGCTCCATGCCCGTCTTCCGGCGGATGTAGTCGGTGTGGTACCCCAGGCTGTAGTCGGTATGCGCCAAGCGCGGGGTGGGCTTGAGGTTGATGGTGTCCAAGGCGAGCTGTCGGCTCATTGGTCGGTGGTCCCTTCGTGGTTCGGTTGTGGGCGGCAGTCTGGACCGGATGTCGCGGGGAAGTGGCGACGTAGGGTCGCGGTTCTGACAGAGGCAACAAGGTGAGGCGGAAAGCGCAGTTGGCCAGCGGTCTGCTCTGCGGAGTGACGATCCCGCCCGCGACGTTCGCTCATTCCCGTGCCTCCAGCCATCGGTACTACTCGTCGCGGCTCATCTTGCCCGAGAGGAGGTCCTCCAGTTGGGCGTGCGTGCGTTGCATCTGCCGGGCAACCTTCACAATAAGGTGGTCGAGCTTGCGGGCAGACACAGGCATCAGGTCGCCTGCTCAGCGGATGACAGGACCTGCTGTAGCAGAGCCAACTGCTTCCGGAGGGGGCCCGCAAGCTCGTGGGCCTCCTCCTCCAGGCTTTCGCACCACTCAACCACCACCGACCGGTAGTCCGCCATCGCCTCCTGCGGCGTTGCGCCCGCGCCCTCCAGCGGGATAAGTTCATCGGTCACCAGGAACTGCCCCTCTGACTTGGCCACGGTGGGGGACAGGATCTTGGCAATGGACTGGTCCAAGGCACGAACATAGGTGAGGGTTTGGTCTTCGAGGCGCCTCTGTCGCTGCCTCGGGAGGGAGGCGAACAGGTCGGCAAACAAGGGCGCGGCAACAGCTTGCATCGCGGTGTTCCTTCCCGGAGACCCTCGCCGTCTCAGGTCTCTCACTCGCAGTATAGCCGCGCGCCCCGTGTAGCTCAAGCCCTCGCAGCGCCTCACGACCCAGGACTACCCCGCCCCCAGATGCTTCAGCGTTGCGCGCATATACCCCAGCGCGAACGCCATGCCGGCATGCCAGGGGGCGGCACAGGAGGTCGCGGGGGTGTGGTCGGGGAGGAGCACGCCGTCGAAACCCGTCTCGTGGTAGATCCGCATCGCCTCAATCATGTCCACGTCGCCTTCGTCGAGGAACACTTCGCGGTAGTTCGGCACCCGACCCTTCACATTGCGGAAGTGGACGTAACAGATCTTGCGGCGCTCGCAGAAGTAGCGAATGGCCGCGTACACGTCGGAGCCCTCCATCTCGGCGACGGTGCCTTGGCAGAACTCCAGACCGTTCGCGGGGCTGGGGACAATCTCCACCAGCCGCTTGTAGTGGTCCGGGTGCGTGATCAGCCGCGCCGTGCCGCGCAGCACCGGCACCGGCGGGTCGTCCGGGTGGGCCGCCAGGCGGACGCCGGCTTCCTCGGCAACGGGCACGAGGTTCTCCAGGAAATACGTCAGCCGCTCCCACATCTGCTCGTGTGTGACCGTCCCGAGGGCGCCTGGAGACGCGTCATCGGTGATCTTCGTCCCCCAGACCTCGCCGTGCGGGATCGGCGTCTCCTCGGGCATCTGATCGCGCAGGAAACCGACAGATTCGGCGCCGCCGCGCGCGAAGGGACCCTTCACGCGAGCCCACACGCCGGCCAGGCTGAAGTAGTAGCCCATACAGGGGATGCCCGCCCGGCCCATGTTGCGGATGGTCGCCTTGAGGTTCTCCATCTGCGCGTCGCGGCCCGGGTCACCCAACAGAATCTGGTCCCAGTGGTGCGGCGGGAAGTTCTCGATGGCGTATAGCGCCAGCCCCGCGCCGGCCACCTGCCGCTGGAGTCGCGCCAAGTCATCAAACGACCAGACCCCGGACGCAGACGACAGGAACGTCTCCTGGCCGGGAAGGTGCGCGACAATGTGCGTCGCCCCCATCTGCTTCGCGAAGCGGAGGTTCTCCTCCGTTGCCATGCCGGCATAGAGTCCAAGGCCGAGTTTCATAGAAGTCTCTCCGCCAGCGACTCAAGCAGTCTCTCGGGCAGGTGGCGCCGCACGGTGGGTACCAGTGCCCGCCGGCACTGATCACGCGCTGAGCCCGGATCGGGTTCTCCAGCGGGCTCCTCTGGGTCTGTGGACGCGAATCCAGTCTACCCGGACGTGTGGCTACTGGTGTCCGCGAATCCATCATCGGTCGGTGTCAGGCCCTGGCCTGACCGCCGTGTCTGGTCCTCGGCATTGAGAATGAGGTCCCTCGCCTTGCTGAGCCGTGTGCCCTCGGTGGATCCCTTGGGGTCGGCCACTGCTGTACAACGCTTGCCTTCACTGGCTCGGTGACCGTGCCGAAGGCGCGGGGCACCGAGTATAGTGCAAGGCGTTGTTCGGTCCTCAATTCAGGTTGTAGAATCCATAGTTCAAGTAGGTCGCAGAAAGGACCCAAGCCAAGTATGGGCAGAGAAGGGCTCCGGCGAGCACACTTGATTTCCAGAACCAGCACATTAGCACAACGAGAGAGCTGTCCAGCGCAACAATATCGATCAACGCCCTCGCAGGTGAGCGGAGACCAAAGAAGAGATAAGTCCAGCACAAATTCGTTATCAGGTGGACGATTAGTACCGCTGATGTCCAACCAACGTGTGATTGTGAAGGTGCCCGATAGTAAACCAGTACTGAGCTGGCGAGGGTTATGTACAACACTGTCCAGACTGGTGAGAATACCCAGCTCGGAGGAGTGAGCGGGGGTCTATTCAATGTTGAATACCACGCATTCATTTCGTTCACATATTGGAGTACTTCTTGACTGCTCTGGGGCTGCGTGCGCAGTCTACCAGCTATGGCGCGAGCCGTCAAGCGCGCCCCGGTAGTCCTTGCGCTTGTCCAGGCCCTGGCCCATGGGGTTGTGCGGCAGGGGTGTCAGGGCACCGGTGGCGGCCCAGGGGCGGTGGGCTTCGAGGGCGGCGGAGAACGTCGGGCAGGCGGCGCGGAGTGGGTTTGAGGTTGCGGGTGCCTAAGGCGAGCTGTCGGCTCATTGGTGGAGGGTCCTCTAGCCGTTCGTTAGCAACGACACTCTACTCGACTACCGGCGTTTTCCGCCCCGAGAAGTTCCCCGTCGACCGCCGCCGCGTCGTCAATCCGAAGGAGCTAACGGCGGGAGGCCGAAACAGTGACGAACCGGGCTTGCAGACAGCACCGGCTCCGGACCCGCGTCGTGAAAGGTGACAGACAGTGAGAACGAGACCCAACATCGTCTTCGTGTTGACCGATGACCAGGGATACCCCGAGCTGGGGTGCCACGGTCACCCGTTCATCAAGACCCCCAACCTCGACGCGTTCCACCGCTGTGCCACGCGGTTCGACCAGTTTCACGTCGGGCCCACTTGTGCACCGACCCGCTCGGGGCTGCTCACCGGGCACTACGCCAATTCCACCGGCGTCTGGCACACCATCGGCGGCCGCTCGCTGCTCCGCAAAGACGAGTGGACGCTGGCCGCCGCCCTGCGCGATGGCGGGTACCGCACAGGGATGTTCGGCAAGTGGCACCTGGGCGACCAGTACCCGTACCGCCCCCAGGACCGCGGGTTCGAGCACACCGTCAACCACGGCGGCGGCGGTATCAGCCAAACCCCCGATTACTGGGGCAATGACTACTTCGACGACACCTACTCCGTCAACGGCCAGGCGCGCCGGTTTCAGGGCTACTGCACCGACGTGTTCTTCGCCGAAGCCATGGAGTACTTGGAGGCGAACCGGGACGAGCCGGTCTTCTGCTACATAGCCACCAATGCCCCGCATGGCCCCTACAACGTGCCCCCGCGCTATCGCGACCTGTACCGCGACCGCGGCATCCCCGAAGAGTACGCTCGCTACCTGGGCATGATCACCAACATCGACGAGAACTTCGGCAAGCTGCGCGCGCACCTGCAACGGCTCGGGTTGGAGGAGGACACGATCCTCGTCTTCATGAGCGACAACGGCCCGTGCGGAGGCGCCAGGCGGGACGTCGCGAACCCGTTCAACGCCGGCATGCGCGGCTACAAAGGCTCGGAATACGAGGGCGGCCACCGGGTGCCGTTCTTCCTCCGCTGGCCCAATGGCGGTCTGGCGGAAGCGCGCGACATCGGCGAACTGACCGCCTATGTCGATTTCATGCCCACCCTCTTGGACCTGTGCGGGGTGACGGTCCCTGCGGGACGGACCTTCCACGGGCAGAGCCTCGTGCCGCTGCTGCGCGGCGAGACGGGCGGGGCGTGGCGTGAACGCATTCTGGTTACCGACTCCCAGCGGGTGCCGGACCCCCTCAAGTGGAAACAGAGCGCAGCCATGAAGAACGACTGGCGGCTGGTCAACGGGCGCGAGCTGTACGACATCGCCGCCGATCCTGCGCAGCAGCACGATGTCGCCGCCGAGCACCCCGAGCACGTCGCAGAACTCCGCGCCGGGTACGAGCGGTGGTGGGGGATCGTCTCGCAGAAGTTCGACGAGGAGATCCCGCTCTCGCTCGGGGCCGAAGGCGAGCCCGAGGTGCGCTTGACCACCCACGACTGGCGGAACGACGACTGCGACTGCGCCTGGAACCAAGCGTTCGTCCGGAAGGGAAACGTCTGCAATGGCTACTGGGAAGTGCTGGTTGAGCGTCCCGGCGTATATGAGTTCGAGCTACGCCGTTGGCCCCGGGAGGCGGGGCACGCTCTGGCGACGGGCATCGACGGTGAGGACATCGAGTGGGACCGCGAAGGCGTGAGCGAATGCTCGCACGACCACTACACGGGCGGCACTGCGCTGCCTCTCCGCCAGGCTTGTCTGCAGGTCACGGGTCACCCGCTGCTCTCGACCGAGGTGGCGCCCGACGACACGGCCGCGGTTCTGGAGGTCGAACTTCAGGCCGGCCCAGCCCACGTGCAGACCTGGCTCACTGACGGGGGCGACTTCAGCGTGGGCGCCTACTACGTGTACGTGCGGCGGAAGTAGCCTTCAGCACCTCTGCACCGGAGAGACCGGCTATGCCCAAGCGCCTCGCTCTGCTGCTTTCCTGCCTCGCCACCCAGTTCGGCTGCCTGACAGCCGGCGTCGCCGAGGAGTCTCCGGCGGTGCCGTGCAGGATACCTGTCGTGGTCGCCAGCTACTTCCCCGTCAAAGGCGACCGGATCGACATCGAGGTCACTGGCGACTGGGACAGCACGCTCGCGGCGACCCGCGAGAAGACGAAGCGGCAGACGCGTGAACTGATCGAGGCACTGGAGAACGGCTCGCGCTACCACGGCTACAAGGACGCCGACGCGAAGCCGAGCCTCGACTACGAGGTTGTCCACGAGGTCGAGTACCTGGAGCCGCTGCCGACGGTGGCGCACAGCGGCCCCGGTGCGCCGATGACCAACTACGACGCGATCATGGGGCGGATCGACATTCGCAAGTGGGTCCTGGACGAGGGCGTTAAGGAAATCTGGATCTGGGCGTACCACGGTGGGAAGGTCGGGCTGTGGGAGTCGAACATGGCGGGGCCCTTCGGCGACCTCAGCAACAGCAACCGCCACCCAAACGACCTGCCCAAGCTGCCGAAGACCTACACCGTCTACCACTACAACTACCAGCGCGGCACGTCCGAAGCGACTGAGAACCACATGCACCAGCTCGAGGCCGTCCTCAACCACGTCGACGGCCGCGATCGCACGCCGCCCGAGCGCTGGAGCGAGCTGCTGTTCTGGGGCAAGTTCGTCGGCAGCGACCGCACCCACAAGATCGTCCGGCCCGGCTGTGGCTGGGCGCACTACCCGCCCAATGCCGAACGCGACTACGACTGGGCGAACCCACGCTACGTTGAGACCGACATCGAGGACTGGCAGCCCGACGGCAGCGGCCGGAAGCAGCACCTCAACTGCTTGCGCTGGAACGGAGACAGCCTGCAGTGGTTCGTCTACTGGATGCAGAACCTGCCCGGCGCGGACAGCGGCTTGACCTACCAGGGCAAGAAGCTGACGAACTGGTGGTGGTTCCTGGGTGACCTCGATTCCTGCCTGAGGAACCGGATCGGGTTGGTCGAGGAGTGATCACGTTGCGCACCGCGCCGAGATACGCCCTGCTCGCTGTCCTGGCTGTGGCCCCGATGCTGAGAGGAGACGAAGTGATGAAGTACGGCATCGGCGACTGGCCGGAGAAGTATGGCAACCATCGAGCCGTCGTCACGGTGGACGCTGCCGCCGAGGCTGTGTGGGTGCACCTTCCTTGGCGTCGGCGTGACGCCTCGCCGGAACGGAAAGCCGTCTGGGTTGTGGCGGCCGCCAACGACGAGCGGGTGCAGAACGTGGTCTGCCCCACGGTGTCGCGCGAGGTCGGCGACGTTGTCTTCGAGCCGGTTGCCGGGGCGGGTACGTACTATCCCCGCGAAGGTTGGGAACACACCGAAGTGGAAGTTCGCGGAACTTCCCCGGCAGGCGTGCAGCAGACGTAGGACAGCGGGTATTCTCCCAGACGGAGCCGAAGTCGCACCGGGACTTCGGGGTGTTCCCAACCTTCGCGGGGATACGTCTACTTCATGCCGTACAAGAACGAAGGCTGGTGGGCCTTCCCGGCGGTGGTGTACTTGCCGCCCGAGGACACCTCGCAGCCTGAATGGCGGGCAAAGCACGGGCTGGGTGCGGCCGGACTTGCGGCCGGCCAGTGGAAGCAGTTGCCGCAGGCGCGCGCTGTGGAGCTTCAGGCAATCAACGACTTCCACCGATTCGACCCGATGGAAGTGCCGGCGACGGCGAGCGAGCGGGAGCAGTTCCTGGCGGGCGTGAGCGACCAGAGCTTGGTGCTCTTCCCCGAAGACCGACGCTACCCAATTCGGATGGTCGACGAACTACCCGTGCGCTGGACACAGACCACTGCGGAACAGCGCGCCACACTCCACGGCGAGGCGCAGCGCGGAGAGTACTACGCGTTCCAGCTTGGCGTGTTCGCCAATGGCGCGACGCTCGAAGACGTGCGCGTTGAGTACACCGACCTCCGCAGCGGCGGCGGCGAGGTACTCCCCGCCTCGGCGCTGACGTGCTTCAACCTTGGCGGCGTGGACTGCCTCGGGCAGCCGTTGCGGAAGCGGGTGAACGTGCCGCAGGGCCACGTTCAGGCGCTGTGGTTCGGCGTCCAGGTTCCGAGCGAGACCGCGGCGACGACGTATGAGGGGACGGTCAGCGTCTCCGCTGCCAACGCGCCACCGCAGACGGCGAAGCTCTCACTTGCCATCGCGAAGGAGGCGATCGCCAACGCCGGCGATGACGACCTCTGGCGGCAGTCGCGACTGCGCTGGCTGAACTCAACCATCGGCCTGGATGACGAGGTCTTCGCGCCGTACGAGCCGGTTGGTCTCGAAGGCTCGACTGTGCACGTGCTTGGGCGGCAACTCCGCTTCGGCCCAACCGGCCTGCCGGAGAGCATTCAGAGCACGTTCAGCCCCTCCGTCGACTCCACCGCCGCGCCTCCCCACGAGGTGCTTGCTGCGCCCGTGCGGTTCGTGGTGCAGCGCGACGGGGGTGTCGTCCCGCAATGGCGGCCCAAGGGGATCGATAGCAGTCAGCCGGGCACGGGCGCTGCCGAGTGGGCAGTTGTCTCACAGGCGCCCGGCTTCGAGCTGTCCTGTCGCGCCAAGATGGAGTGCGATGGCTACGTCAACTACGTTCTGACGCTGCGTGCCGAGCAGGCGACAGAGGTGGCCGACCTCACCCTCGAGATCCCGTTCCGTCGCGACGTTGCCCGCTACATGATCGGCATGGGGCGCAAAGGCGGCGTCCGGCCGGAGAAGTGGGACTGGCAGTGGGACCTCTCCCGCGCCAACAGCCACGTCTGGCTGGGCGACGTGAACGCCGGCCTGCAGTGCAAGCTCAAGAACGTAGCGCCGCACTGGGGTCTCTACGGCCTGCAAGACGTGGGCCTGTACCTTGACTGGGTCGGCGAGGGGAAGGGCGGCTGCACCATCCGCGAGGACGGCGACGCCGTGGTCAGGCGGGCGTTCACCGGCCCGATGGCGCTCGAAGCCGGTCGCGAGTTGCACTTCAACTTCGGTCTGCTCGTTACGCCGCTGAAGGTGCTGGACAAGCGCCACTGGTATTGGCGGTACTTCCACAAGTCCGCTGCAGAGCCGGTCCCGGCGGTGGCGCAGACGGGGGCGTCGATCCTCAACCTCCACCAGGGCGCGGGGCTCAACCCGCACATCAACTATCCGTTCCGCACGGCCGACAAGCTCGCCGCCTACACCCGCGAGGCGCACGACGCCGGCATGAAGGTGAAGATCTACTACACGGTGCGCGAGCTGAGCAACTACACGGCGGAGTTCTGGGCGTTGCGCAGCCTCGGCAATGAGCTCTTCCGCGACGGTCCTGGCTTCAGGCTGGCCGACCAGGGGCGCGCGGCCAAAGACACCGATTCGCTGCCGCGCATGGGTAGCAGTTGGCTGTGCGAGCACGCAATCACGGGCTATGTGCCGGCCTGGCACCAACCGTTGGGCAACGGGAACTACGACGCCGCCATCGCCCAACAAGGGTTGAGTCGCTGGCACAACTACTATACTCGCGAAGGACTGAGCTACCTCATCAAGCACGTCGGCATCGACGGGCTCTACCTCGACGGCATCGGCTACGACCGCGAGATCATGAAGCGCGTCCGGAAGATGATGCAGCGGGCCAACCCGGGTTGTCTCATCGACTTCCACTCGGGCAACAACTTCCACCCGGAGTACGGGCTGAACAACGTGGCGGGGCAGTACATGGAGCTGTTCCCCTGTATGGACAGCCTCTGGTTCGGCGAAGGCTTCGACTACGACGAGTCGCCGGACTACTGGCTGGTGGAAATCTCGGGCATGCCCTTCGGTCTCTTTGGCGAGATGCTGCAGGGCGGCGGCAACCCCTGGCGCGGCATGGTCTACGGAATGAGCAACCGGCTCGGGTGGGGCGGCGATCCGCGGCCGCTCTGGAAGGTGTGGGATGACTTCGGCATCGACCAGGCGCGGATGGTCGGCTACTGGGACCCGGCGTGTCCGGTCCGCACCGGGCGTGACGACGTGCTCGCGACGGCGTACGTGCGCAAGGGCAAGATGCTCGTATCCGTGGCGAGCTGGGCACCCGAACCGGTCAGGTGCAAGCTCGACATCAACCTGCAGAGCATTGGGCTCTCCGCGGACCGCGCGCACTTCTATGCGCCGCCGATCGAGGGCTTCCAGCCTCCAGCGCTTTTCGACTACGGCACCGAAATCCCCGTCCCGTCCAAACGCGGCTGGCTCCTGATCGTCGACGACCAGCCCCACGAGCTACCGGTCGGTGCGACCAACGACCCCTTTGCCGGCCGGAAGCTGCTCCTGCAAGACCGGTTCGAGGGGACCTCCCTCGGCGAGGGCTGGGCGCAGCGCCTCTCGAAGCGTCCCGACACCAGCGTCACCGTGAAAGGGGCCGCCCTCCACTTCGCCGTCGCCGCAAACAGCGTCGCCTTCGCCCAACGCCCCGTGCCCGAAGGGACGGCCGGAGTGGTGTGCACCGTCGATCAGGGCTCCGACCAAGGAGCCACCTGGGGCCCCGGTCTGGCACTGGTGTGGCCCGACGGGCGGGCCCTGCGCGTGAACCTCCGCGCCGAGGGGCGTTTCGGAGTGTATGGCTACCAGCGCGAGATTCTGGGCGGCCTACGCTACCCCGGCGACGCGTACGAACTGGCGGTCATCCTGGACGCCGAGACGATCCGGGCGCTCGCGGGACAAGGCGCGCGCCTGTGGCAGACCTTGGCGGAGATCCCCCGAACGGCGTTCCCGGGCGCCCCGGTGGCGGTTCGCCTTGGGAAGATGGGCATGCCTGCGCACGAGCAGGACTTCGAGACCCCAGGCCCTGGAGGTGCCTGCTCGATCAGGGCGTTCCGGGTATACGCCGCGACGACCGACGCGGAGTGACTGGGAGCCTGATACGGGATGCGGGCGACCTTGACATCTTTCGCCCATTGCGATAACGTTCCCCGTGATGACTCCCTGCCAAGGATCGTGTGGCATCCATGATAACGACGGTCACAGGAAAGAACCAAGTCACCGTGCCGGCTGCCATTGTGCACAGCGCCGGCATCGGCCCCGGTACGAAGCTTGAGTGGCAGCACTTGGGGGGGATAGTTTCCAGGTGCGGGTCCTGCCAACCGCGGCACGGATCGCGGCCGGCCTCCGCGGGCGAGGAAAGCAGTTCCTGCGTGAGGGGGCGGACCCCCTCGAGGAACTCGCTCAGGAGAGGGATGCTGACGACCACGAGCGGGAGAGCCAGTTGGCGTGATTACGCACCTGCTGGACACCTCAGCCCTGCTCGCCCACTACCTGGATGAGCCCGGCGCCGCTCGGGTCGAGGAGCTGTGGAAGGACCGCGCCAATCGCGTCGCGGTATGCGTGCTCACGCTCCCCGAGCTGAAGACGCGACTCGATGCAGTCCTGACAGATCAGGACGAAGCCGACCGGGCATTCCGCCTCTATACCGAACAACTGACCGTCCCGGTCGCGGTCACCCGCGAGGTCGCCTTGGCCGCCATCGAGCTACGGGAACTGGCCTCCGGCAGACTCCCACTTATCGACCCGGTGATCGCTGCCTGCGCCAAGCGTGAGTCTGCCGTGCTGGTGCACCGCGATCCGCACATGACAGCCATCCCCGCCGAGATCGTTCAGCAACTGGTGCTGCCAGAGAAGACGGTCCGCCCCACGACTTGAGGGCAGGACACCATTCGACGAGCGCGGCAAACAGACATCTATGTCAGGCGCGAAGCCGGCACCGTCTGCACACCAGCCTTCGAGGCTGTCGCCGCCAAGGGGTTCGCGCCCTGGTAGCGCCGAGTGCCAGATGCTGTTGCTCACCCCGCGAACCGGTCGATCTCCTCACGGATCTGCGCGGCGGCGTTGCCCTCGCCGTAGGGCGCGCCCCGTTCGGTAGTGGGAGCGCGCGCCGCGATGGCGCGGAGGATGGCTTCGGTATCGGGGCCGGTGAGGGTATTCCATCCCGACTCGACTGTCTCCACCCACTCGGTATCTCGGCGCATCGTGACGCAAGGAACCCCCAGCAGGAACGCCTCCTTCTGCACGCCGCCGGAATCGGTGAGGATCTTGCCGGCGGCGTCCATCAACGCCAGCATCTCCAGGTACCCGAGCGGGTCGAGTACATGGACGTTCGGTGCTGCCTGCAACCGGCCCAACATTCCGGCGCTCTGCAGCCGACTGCGGGTGCGGGGGTGGAGTGGGAAGGCGACTTGGTGCTCGATGCGGGTCAGCGCCTCAACGATGGCGGCCAGGTTCCCCGGCTCATCGGTGTTGGAGGCCCGGTGCACGGTGACGACAACGTACTCACCGCGCCGCAAACCCAACTCCCTACCCACCTGCGTCCTCTCGCGCGCTGCCGGCAAGCTCTGCAGCAGCACGTCGTACATCACGTCGCCGGTGAGTGACACGCCCTTCGTGAGCCCTTCGTCAGCCAGGTTCTCCACAGCGGCTCGCGTGGGGCAGAACAGCAGCGCCGAGAGGCGGTCGGTGAGCACGCGGTTCAGCTCCTCGGGCATCTCACGGTTGAAGCTGCGGAGACCGGCTTCGACGTGGGCGATGGGCAGGTTCAGCTTCGCCGCGGCCAGCGCGCCGGCCAACGTGGAGTTGGTGTCGCCGTAGACCAGCACCAGCTCGGGCTTGTGCCCGAGCATACACGTCTCCAGCGCCATGAGCATCCTGCCCGTCTGCTCCCCGTGCGACCCGGAGCCGACACCCAGGTTCTCGTCCGGTGCCGGCAGCCCCAACTCGTCGAAGAACACTTCCGACATGTTGGCATCGTAGTGCTGCCCCGAGTGCACCAGGATCTCCTGGTGCGTCTGCCGCAACTCCCGCGATACCACCCCTGCCTTCACAAACTGCGGCCGGGCGCCAACTACACTGAGGATCTTCATGGTCGGAACTCTCTCCTGAGGCTAATGCGGTGCGGCCGGCGCCCTATCCCACCGGCCATGGGTCGGGTGCCAGCGGCGGCTGTTCACGCGCGAGGGAGTAGTCGCGGTCGCTGAGCTTCGGGTGTCCGCCCGGGCCGTAGCCGTCGAACTCCTCGCACGGGTCGGCGCCCGGCACGAACGTGACGTCGATCCCGGTCTCGGTCACCTCGCAGCGCTGGAAGCCCTGACGCGTCTCGACCTCCGGCCAACGGTCGGTGAGCTGAGCCGTGTTGCCTGCCGCGGGCGTCTTGTAGACGCGCATGCCGTCCACAACCTCTACCGGCCGGCCGGTATGCACGTGGCCGCAGAAAAGGACGTCCGCCCCCGCCGCCTTGAGCGCCTCAGCGATCCGGCTGCGGTGCGGTTCGTCGAGGCCGAAGTACCAGAGCAAGTACTCCTCGCGCCGACTGATGTCCCAGTTTGGCTCGTCCAGGGAGTCAATGTAAAGCCAGTAGTGCATCATCGCCACATGGTGCCGGCCGCGCGGCAGCTCCGGCAAGCGCTCCCGGAACCGCCAGAACCGCTCCTCCTCCCGCAACCCCGATCCGGCTACTGCGGCATAGAAGCCCGTGAACCGCACCTCCTTGTGAACGAACGTCCAGTTGATCGGCCCGAAGTAGGACGCGAACAACCGCAGCCGGTGGGAGGTCATGTTGAGCGCCACGTCGTTGCGGTCGGCGCCCGGCCCGTCGCGGTCCGTGTGCTTGTTGCCGACCTCCATATTGCCCGGGATGACATGAACCGGAAACGGCAGCGTCTCCAAGTCTTCCTGCGCAAGCTGGTACTCATACTCATGCGTGTCGCCATCCCGCGTGAGGTCGCCACCAATCAACAACAGGTCCGCCTCGACCTCGGCGAGCCGCCGCTTGATCGCCGCCCACCGCCGCTTGACGGCCGGCCGGAACCGGTACGACCGCGGGGTGCCAATGTGGTGGTCGTTGAGGTGGAGGAAGGTGAAGGGGGTGAACGAGGACATGAGTCTCGTCTCCTGGCCACCGGACTGCCGCTCGCGGAAGCGGCGGCGGGCAAGGCCGACTTTCCGCCTTACCCACTCACCATGTCAAAGCACACCAAGCGCAGGTGCTCCTTGCCCGAACGTCCGACCATCGTCGGCTCGGCCTCGGCGCCATGCAGCTCACGCATCTGGGTACACGCCTCCGTCAGCGGCGGAAGCTCCAAGCTTCGCTGGTACGCCTGATTCGCCGGCGGCAGTTTCCGCACCTGCATGCCGCCAATCGGTTGCTCGAGATAGTCGAAGTCGGTTCCGAGCCGGTCGATGCAGCCCGCCCGTTGGACCAGCCGCGTCGGGTTCCAGTGCAGGTCGTAGTTGATCAGGCACCCGCAGTCCTGCCGGTTCTGCCCTTCGCTCAAGCCGTCGGTGCTCACCAGAACGTCAATCTCGCGCTCCGTGCCGGCCCACTCCTCGCGGCCGTTGTGTCGGGGTGAGAACGCTTGGACCACACGCTTGCGATCGGGTGTGTCCACATCGCTGTCCCTCAGCCGAGCCGTCCAACAACATCGACCGGAACGTCTTCTGGAAGCCCAGCGCCCACGCGACACTGCGGCGGAACGCCTCGACGCTGGACTCAAAGCGCTTGAGGTACAGGCACTTGAAGATGTGCACCAACGCCTGCGCGCGCCCCTGCTCCCACTCGTTGATGTCGCCTTTGCGCTTCTTGTACGACTCCAGGTCGTAGGGCGCCAGGTTCAGGCTCTCGACGCCGGAGACAACCTGCTGGTAGATGCCGCCGTAGGTCTTCTCCAGGTCGTACCGCGCGGTGTGGAGCTTGCGGTCGGGGAACTTCACGGGCTTGCCGTGGAGGGTCGCGGCTCGGATTGGCTCGCGCTTCCATGCAGGTGGGGCGTCCGAGCAAGGGGCCAGCAGGTACAATGCGCGTGGATAGGAAAGCCGCGGCAGCCGCGCCAGAGCAGCCCCTCAACGCCAAACGCCGCCGTTCTAACACCTGACATCTGGCACGTGATACCTGACACCTGACACGTGACACCTGACACGTGACACCCGAGGAGACCCCGAATGAACGGACAGCAACTCGTTGAAGCGCTTCACAGCGGCCAACACGTGTACGGCACGATGATCATCTCTCCCGCGCCTGAGTGGCCGGCGGCGGTGAGCCAGTCGGGGGTGGACTTCGTGTTCATCGACACGGAGCACACCGCCCTCGACCGGGCGCAGGTCTCCTGGATGTGCCGGGCCTATTCCGCGCTCAACATTGCGCCCGTCGTGCGCATCCCCAGCCCCGACCCGTTCGAGGCGTGCAAGGTGCTGGACGGCGGCGCCGGGGGCGTCATCGCGCCGTACATCGAGACGCCGGAACAGGTCCGCGCACTGGTGGGCGCAGTGAAGTACCGGCCGCTGAAGGGCAAGCGCCTGACCGACTTCCTCGCCGGCACCGCCGACTTGGAGCCGGAGCTGAAGGACTACCTCGACCAGCGCAATGCCTCCAGCGCGCTGGTCGTCAACATCGAATCGGTGCCGGCAATGAACGCCCTCGACGATATCCTGGCCGTGCCCGGTCTCGACGCAGTCCTCATCGGCCCCCATGACTTGTCGTGCAGCCTGGGTCTCCCCGAGCAGTACGACCACCCCCCGTTTAAGCAAGCCGTCACCGACATCCTCACCCGTGCCCGCGCAGCCGGCATCGGCGCGGGGATGCACGTCACCTACGAATACGGCTACCCCCACGAGATCGCCTGGGCAAAGGCCGGCGCCAACCTGCTTGTCCACAGCGGGGATGTCATGGTGCTCCGCTACCAGATGCGGCGGGAGATCGAGGCGATTAGAGCAGCCGTCGAGGCGGGTGCGGCCTGAGGCTGTTTGCGGGAGGTGGGGCGGCGATGGACCACGGGGCGAGCTTCAACATACGAGGGACCCACAACGATGCGCCATTCAATCGCGGCCCTTTCGGCTCTTCTCTGCCTCGCCCCACTTCTTCACGCCGCGCAGCTCGGCGACGAGTTGCTCCAGAACGGCGACTTCGAGAAGCCGGCCGCCAACGGCACGCAGCCGGCCGGGTGGAGTTGGGGGGCGGGCGCGCGCTGGGCGACGGCCGGCGGCAACCACTGGGTTGTCGAAGACCTGCCCGCGGTCGGCACCGCCACCACTAACCAGACGGTGCCGCTGGAAGAGCGCTACTGGAAGATCCGCGTCTCGTGCCGCGTGCGTGTAACCAACGTGGTGCTGGGCGCCGAGGGCTGGAACGACGCGCGCATTGCGATGAGCTTCTACGACGCCGACGGGGAGCAGGTCGGCGGCTGGCCCAACGTGCTGCACTTCGTTGGCACGATGGCGGATTGGGAGACCCACGAGCGGGACTACCTGGTGCCTCCCGGCGCCCGCGAGTTGCGGATGTCGTGCTCGGTGTTCTCGGCAACCGGCAAGGCCGAGTGGGACGACGTGTCGGTGAAGCTGCTCAAGTTCGACCCCGTTCCGGAAGACGCGAAGCTCCCGCCGGGCGTGACCGCGCGCTGGGATCTCGCCAACGCTTACCGCGAGGAGACGCCCACCCGCGGGCGCGTCTGTATCAACGGGCTCTGGCGATTCCATCCGGTGTCGCTCAAGGAGACCGAGTTGCCGGCCGCGGGGACGGGCTGGGGCTACCTGAAGGTCCCCGGCACGTGGGCGCCGGGGAAGTCGTGGCACACGCCCATCGGCCCGGACATCTGGGAGGACAACCTCGAGCTCAGCAAGATTGACGCCGCCTGGTACCAGCGCGAGGTCACCGTGCCGGGCGCCTGGCGCGGCCGGCGCCTGTTCGTGAACGTCGACAACCCGAAGCACTCAGCGCATCTGCTGATCGACGGCAAGGACGCCGGCCTGATCGACTGGCCCGGCGGCCGGGTCGACGTGACCGCCCTGCTGACCCCGGGGAAGCCGCACACGCTCTCGGTTCACACGGTCGCCCTGGCCGGCGACGCCGAGAAGATCGTCGTCATGGAACCGGACCAGCTCGAGAAGGCGCGGCAGGAGGTCAATTTCAAAGGACTGTGCGGCGACTGCTGGCTGGAAAGCGAACCCACGGGACCGCGCCTCGGGGACGTGTTCGTGAAGCCCTCCGTCAAGGACTGGAAGTTGGGGCTGCAGTGCGAGCTTGGCGGTCTGCAAGCGAGCGGTCGCTACCGACTTTCGGCAACCGTGCGCGAAGGCGACCGGGTTGTGAAGGAGTTCAGCGGTGCCCTGTTCGCGGGGACGCCGCGAGCCGAGCTCGCCGGCGACTGGCGCAACCCGAAGCTGTGGGACCTCGATCAGCCCAACCTCTACACCGTGTCGGTCCAGTTGCGCGACGAAGGTGGCCGGGTGCTCGACGAAACCACGCCTGTGCAGTTCGGCTTCCGCGAGTTCCGCATCGACGGCAAGGACTTCACGCTGAACGGCACGCGCATTCACTTGCGCTGCCTCGACTATTCAAACGCCAGCCGCGACTTCGGTCTCGCCAGCTACCCGGCGGCCAGGGAGACGCTGCGCCGGGCGCGGGAGATCGGCTTCAACTACGTCCTCCACGCCAATTACGACTACGACGCGCAGGACTTCACCTGCCTGGACGACACCGTGCGGGCGGGCGACGATGCCGGCTTCCCGATGAGCTTCTCCATTCGGCACGTCAAGCGAATCTACCGCGACTTCGAGGATCCACAGAAGCGCGCCTTCTGGAACCGCGCCGTGGACTACGAAGTCCGGCGGCTCCGCAACCACCCGTCGATCTTCATGTGGGCGATGGACCACAACTTCACCGGCTGGCAGGACGACCAGAACCCGCAGCAGATGGACGGCCGCTTCGCGCCCAGCCCGCAGGACGACCCCGGCTTGGCGGAGCGCCGCAAAGCGGCGACGTTGGCTGAGCAGTACGTCATGGACCTCGACGGCACGCGACCGTGCTACCACCACCAGAGTGGGCCATTCAACCAGATGACCACGCTCAATTGCTACCTCTGTTGGACGCCGCTGCAGGAGCGGCAGGAGTGGCTGTCCCGGTGGCGCGACAACGGCGTCAAGCCGCTGTTCTTCGTCGAGTTCGGTCTGCCCCACCAGGCGTCATGGGGCGGGCACCGCGAAGGACCGTTCATCTGGCGGAACAACGTCAACTCAGAGCCGTTCACCGCCGAGTTCGGCGCCATGTACAACGGCGACGGCGCGTATGACCTGACCGACTACGACCTCGTCAACCAAGACGCCGTCGAGCAGGTCTACGCTCGCGGCGCGCCCTTTCACCTCAGCCAGGTGCTGGCCAACTACTGGAGCAACCGCTGGGAGCACAACTTCCTGGAACTGAAGTCGTTGTTCACCCAGCAGACGTGGCCGGCGTTCCGTACCTACGGTCTCTCCGCCCTCCTGCCGTGGGATCAGGACGACCTCTTCAAAACGGTCCCCGGCGCCAGCGTCGAGAACGTCGCCCTGCCCGCCGACTGGGATCACCTGCAACGCCCCGGCATCTCACCCGACTACCTGGTGGCCACCAACGACTGGCTGACCTGCGTGCGACCCCAGGGACGCTTCGAGCCGACCTCCTTGGGCAAGACATTCCAGCGCGTCAACCGCGAGACGCTTGCGTACATCGCCGGCGCGCCGGAGCGCTTCACTGCGAAGGACCACGTCTTCGCTGGCGGGGGGACGATCACCAAACAGGTCGTGATTCTCAACGATCTCCGCAAGCCGGCAGACGCAGACTACACGTGGCAGGCAACCGTGAACGGCAAGCCCGTCGGCTCCGGCTCCGGCAAGGGCCGCCTCGAGCCCGGCGGCAAGCTGGCCGAGCCGCTGCGGTTCGCGGCGCCTGCCGCCGACCGCGACGAAGTGGGATCGATCACACTGACCGCGCGGGTGAACGGGCGCACCGACGAAACGCTGCGAGACAGCTTCTCGTTCTCAGTCCTGCCGCCCGCCGCGCCTGTCTCGGCCGCCCAAGTTGCTTGCGATGACCCCAAGGGGATGACCGCCAAGTTGCTGCGGGACCATGGGGTGCCATTCACTGCCGTTCAGCAGCCGGTGCCACCGAGCGGGTGTTCGCTGTTTGTGATCGGGCGCGAGGCGCTGACGGTCGGCGGGCCGCCTGTTGACCTGGAAGGCATGGTGAAGGGCGGCGCGACAGTACTGGTGTTCGAGCAGACCGAGGAGGTGCTCCAGCAGCGCTTCGGCTTCCGCACAGCCAGCCCGGGGACGCGGCGCGTGTTCGTGCGGCAGCCGAGCCACCCGGTGTGCGCCGGACTAACGGACGACCTCCTGCGCGATTGGCGCGGCAGCTCGACACTGGTGGACGCCTACCCCAACCGTACCGGCTATTACAGCGGCTACCCGCGCGAGACGTGGTGCGGATTCGGCAACAGCCGCACGTGGCAATGGGGCAACTACGGAACCGTGGCCAGCGTGCTCCTCGAGAAACCGCAACGGGGCAATTGGTCGTTCCCGCTGGACTGCGAGTTCGACCTGCAATACGCACCGTTGGCCGAGTGGCTGACGCCGCAGGGCAGGACGCTGTTCTGCCAACTCGACCTCACCGGTCGCGACAGGCCCGACCCGGCGGCGGAGCGCGTGTTGCGCAACCTGCTGACGTATGCCGCTCAGCCGCCGCGACCGGCTCTGAGCGCCGCCTCCTACCTCGGCGACGACGCAACGCGCCAGTCGCTTGCAGCGCTCGGCGCCGACCTCACCGGCGGCTCGACGCTGATCGTCGGACCGGGCGCCGACCCCGCGCTGGTGAAGGACGCCGCCGCCAAGGCCGACACCGTGCTCTGCCTCGGGCTGCCAGGCGAGGGGCAGTCAAAGGCGCTGCCGTTCTCCGTGGCGACGGAGAAGAAAGAAGTGTCTCACACGCTCATCGGCCGGCCGACGGAAGGCGCTCTGGTGGGATTGGGCGATTCGGACTTCCATTGGCGCGGGCGCGTCTCCCTGGATGCCATCACGAAGGCGCCGACGGGATTTGCCGTGCTCGACACGGGCGTGTTCGCGGAAGGCACGATCGGCGGCAAGCGATATGTCTTCGTGCAGTTCCTGCCGACGGACTTCGACTACCAGGCGCCCAACAAGGTGTACCTGAAGCTGTCGTTCCGCCGTGCCAACCTGGCGTTGGCGCGTATTCTCACCAACTGCGGCGTCTCCCTGCACGCGCCCGTCGGGGAGCGGTTTGGCGGCTCGCCTCCGCTCAGCCTCGATCTCTCGGGTGAGTGGCAGTTCACCGCTGACCCCAAGCTGGAGTTGAAGCGCGAGCCGCTTTCCAGCCCGGACTTCGCGGCAACCGGTTGGCAGACGATCACCGCGCCCGGCACATTCGAGAGCCAGGTGAAAGGGCTGGCAAACTACGATGGCTTCGTGTGGTATCGGAAGGTCTTCGAGCTGCCCAACACCACCCTCGCCCCCGGCACCAAGCTCTGCCTCGGCGCCATCGACGACGAAGACTGGACATCCCTCAACGGCAAGCTGATCGGGCACATCGGGCAGGACACTAACCCGGATGACTACTGGTCGGCCGAACGCGCCTACGCGCTACCTGCCGCCGCCCTTCGACCCGGCAAGAACGTGTTGCTCGTGAAGGTGACCGACCTCCGCCAGACCGGTGGCCTCGTTCGTGGTCCCTTGGGCGTCTTCGAGCCAGGCCGCTGGCTCGACTCGTACTACCTCGACACGCCCGCCAACTTGGACGACCCGTATCGGTACAACCGGTGGTAGAAACGGCGCGCCGCCTTCTTCGGTGTCCGCGGCAAGGGAAGGGATCGCCGGCCGGCAAGCCAAGCAGCAGCAGAGATCCGCCGCCGGACACGCGTGGCTGCCCTGGGATCACTTCTCCGCGGCCGGGGCCGGTCTCCGTTTGGCGGGCACGGGCGGGTCTTCCACTGCCGCCGGCTCATCGGGCCGCGCCTGTGCTTTCGGCGCGAGCCCCAGGGCGGTGAGGGGATTGCCGGCGGCTTGCGTGCGGTACTGAACCGTGCCCTCGAGCCGCATCGTCTCGACGTTCACCTTGTACACGGTGCCGTTCTCGATGATGAGAAGCATGCCGCCTTCGTGAATGGTGACGGGTGGTGCGGCAGGCCCGGCGAGCATGCGGGACATCATGCTGAGGCCCATCAACTCGCCCATGTCACCATCGCCCTTGGCCATCATCAGCAGCAGCATTGGGTCGATCCCGCCCCCTCCCTGCTGCGCGAGGAGCTTGAGCATGAGCGCTGCCTTCTCCTCCATGCCAACGGGACCCACTTTCCCTATCGCCTTCCGCTCCTGCTCCTTCTGCTGGTCTGCTGGAGTGGGGGGCTGCGCGTGCACCGCCGGGAGGGTCACGAACAGCACGGTGAACGTCAGCTTCAGAGTCTTTCCCATTGGATCTCACCTCGGTTCGAGCGGTCGGCCAGCGAACGCCGCCAGCCCTTTGGCCCCGGCCGCCCGTATTGTATGCCTTCCTTTCGAGGGCGTCAATTGGCGCCGTTAGAGGGGAGGCGGATAGAATCTCGGTAGGAATCGATTCATGGAGGACACCGACCGTCATGACCTGGTTCGGCACGCCCAAGAACGGGCGGGAGGAAGTCGTCGTGGAAGCGCTCCCGAACGCAGCGCGGGTGTCCGCCTGTGGGAGCGGCGCCACCTCGGCCCAAGAGAGCGCCGCTGACAGGACACGTGACACACGCCACCCAATTCCCGAGGAGATAACTCACCCTGCGCACCTACCTCACCGCCCTGTTCTTCTGTAGCACTCTCACCTTCGCCCAACAGCCCGAACCGACCGCCCTCGACCTCGGCATCACCGACCTCCTGACTGACGTCAAACCCACCGTCGGCTACCAGCGCTTCGGCGAGAAGCCCTCGTCACTCGGGTACGGGTGGACCGGGTTCGACGAAGCGTCGGGCGTGTACTTCGTGCCGGAAGAGACACCCGACGGGGCGCAGGTGTTCATGCATTGTCCCTGGCGGCCGGGACCGGGCGTTGCCTTCGCTGACTACTCGCTCAACCTGCCGGCAACGGACCGCGTCCGGTTGCAGTGCGAGATCGGTCTACGCGCCGGCGCGAGGGGTACCGACGGCGTGACCTACCGAGTGAAGGACGGCACAACCACGCTGTTCGAGAAGCACTGCACGTGGAAGGAGTTTCGGCCGTTCGAGGGGTCGTTGGCGGGCAATGCCGGCAAGGACGCGACGCTGCGTCTGGAGGTCGACCCCGGCCCGGCGCGCAACTCAACGGACGACTGGTCGCTGTGGCGGAACGTGCTGCTTCTCGCCGGAACCGACGAGCAGATCGCCGCCTCGAAGGCCCGAGCGGAAGCGGAAGCAGCCAAGCTCCGCGCGGCCGACGTTGAGCGCGGCCGAACGCTGGCGGAAATCAGCCTGCTGCCGCTGACCGCGCACCGCAGCGACTCGGTCTGCCCAAGCGTGCTGCGGCCGACCAAGCTGTCGGTCAGCAAGGAAGGCGACCTGTATGTCTTCCGCTGCAGAGGCGATCAGGTGATCGAGTACCGGTTCGACCCGCGGCAGAGCCTGCTGACAGGCGTGGCGGTACTGGTCGACGGCACGCTGCTCGATCCGTCTCCATTCTTCGGCGGCCCCCGCGTGTACTTGGACGGGCGCGAGTTCTCGACGCCCACCAAGTCTCTCGGCACAGAACTCACGGAGGCCCAACTCGCCGGACAGAAGCTCACCTGCGCCTACCGCTACACCAATCCCGAGACGGGCTCGACCGCGACGCTGACGGCCATCCTTTGGCCGGAAGGCAAGTCGCTCGGAATGGAGGTGCGCGGTGAGCCGGACCGGTTCAGTGGGTTCACCGCCAAGCCCTATGGCGGGCGGGAAGTGCCCACCCCGTTCGCCGTCGGCGGCCCGCCGGTGTGGCGGCGTGAGGGCGTCTACGTATCGACGGTTGCGGACGTCATGGCGTCCGATGCTTCCGGCGTAGGTCGCGACGGCGTGACCTACACCCCGCTCACCAACAGCAAGCGCAACGCAATGCGCGACCGTTTCTACCTGACGGTGGCCGGTCGCTACGAAGAGACGCTGTCGAACCTGACGCACCAACCTTCGCCGTCTCTCGCCGACCTGGCTCACCGCGTGGTGTTGGACGGTTGGAACGGGCCGTTCGCCGACGACGAGAAGTGGCTCCAGGACATGGCCGCGTACAGCGTCACCGGCTTCCTGATGATCAAGCACGTTTGGCAGCGGGATGGGTACGACCAGACCTACCCCAACGTCATGCCGGCCAATGCCGCGCAAGGCGGCGACAAGGCACTTCGCAGCCTGTCGCTGGCCGCCCAGAAGCTCGGGCACCGCTTCTGTGTGCACGAGAACTTCTACGACTACTACCCCAACGCTGAAGCCTTTCGGCAGGAGGACTGCGCGCTCGACACGCAAGGGAAGACCATCCCCGGCTGGGACAACGGCACCGTCCGCGCCGTCATCCTGAAGCCCTCCAAGCTCATGGACTACGCGCACGAGTTCACGCCGGAGGTCAAGCGCCGCTATGAATGCGACGCCGCCTACCACGACATCATGCCGACCTGGCACGTGGACTTCGACGCCAACGCCCCCCACGCCGGCAAGGTCCGCGTGACGCACGAGCAAACGCGGGCGCTGTGCGACTTCGACCGCAGGCTGTTCGGCGGACCCGTGGTGTTCGAGGCGGCAGACCCAACCTTGGCGGGCGTCTACGACGGCGGCAGCAACCACGGCGTGGATACCTACACTACGCCGGTGGCGGTGGCGTATGAGCTGCTCAAAGTGCACCCGCGCATGTCGAACCACGGGTTCGGCTACTACGAGCGGTGGCTGCCGTGGGGGTACGGTCCCGGCTGGGGCACGTATGTGATGACCGACCGCGAGCTGGACAAGTACCGCGCCTACCAAGTGGCGTTCGGGCGCACGGGCTTCGTCGGGCAACAGCTCATGAAGCACCCTCACGGCGTTGTCCGCGAGTACCACCTGATGCAGGCGTTCGCCCGGGCCTACGCCGGCAAACTGGTCCAGCACCTCCAGTACCGGGTGGACGGCCAATGGGTCGACGCCGGCACGGCCGCACGGTACGGGCAGTTCGACGCGCTCCATGTGGAGTACGAAGGCGGCCAGCACGTCTACGTGAACCTGGCTGCGGCGCCCGTGCAGGTCGACCGCCACCAGCTCCCGCAGTACGGCGTGCTGACCTTCGGCCCGCGCGCGGAAGCGTGGACGGCGAGACGCGACAGCCAGGTGTGCGACTTCGCCAAGTACGACGACGTGACCTACGCCGACGCGCGTTCGCACGTCTGGCAGTTGCCTGCGACGCTGCCGCCCGTCGAGCCAACCGTCACAGAACCGAAGCAACCCGGCGGCCAGGGCAAGGAGTTCGAGCTGACGGTAAACTGGAAGGTGAGCCGCAAGCTGGACCGCGACTACACCCTCTTCTGGCACTTCCGGCACAACGGCAAGATCGAGTTCCAGGCCGATCACAAACCCAACAAGCCGACCACAAACTGGCAGGTCAACGAGACGGTCGTGGACGGCCCAATCCGCCTGAGCGTGAAAGACGACGCGGACGCCACCGGCTACGATTTCGTGGTCGGCATGTACGACGCAGACGGTAGAGTTCCACTGGTCCGTGGCGCGGACGAAGTGGTGATCGGCCGCCTCGCGGTGAAACGGGAAGGCGCCGAGGCAACCTCGGTAACCCTCGAACCCACCGCACCCGACCGAACGCCCGGCGCCGATCCGCAAGAGTACCGCGCGGGCGCCAACACGGCAAGGAACGTCCTCGACTTCGGAGCCCTCGCGACCAACGGCGCCGTGGTCATGCGCAGCACCAAACAGGGCCGCGAGCTGACTCCGGTGCCCATTGGTGCGGTCATGACTCTCGGACTGGCCGGCGAGGTCCGCCAGGTATTAGCAGTCGGCGCCCAAGGCCGCCCCCTGCCTGCCCCCAAGCGTTCGCGGCACGGCGGGAAGACCTGGTTCGACACCACCGCAGAAGCCGAAGGTTACCGAGCGGCGAAGTGAGGGGCGTTCCCGTCGTGGGGCGGAACCCATGGCGGTTGCTGCCCGAGCATGCCCAGACCTCGCCGCACCGACGTTCGCGTGCGATAGGTCGGTATTCGCTTGGCCAGGGGCCCAGCCGCAAATCGCCCACGCGAGGAAGACTATCCTCGCGTGGGCGACTGAGAAGCTGCCGCCGGCAGCCGTGCGGACCCGCTACCTGAGGTTTAGCGAGGTGCCCACTCCGAGCCAGAAGCCCTTGTAGTCCTCATCCATGGAGAAGTTCTGGGCTGCGATGTCTCCCTGGAAACTGGAGATCTTATATCCCAGGGTGTAGCTCAGGTTGCTGTCGACGGGACGGTACGTGAGCGCCAGCGTGAAGCTGGTTCCGTCGCCGTCCATACCGTCATACTGCCGTCCACCGGACAGATCGGGCATCCAGACAAACCCGAGCGAGCCGCTTGTCTGGCCTTTGGTGTCTCTGTGCAGGACCTGACTTGCGCGCAGACCCACGGTCAGACCCGTGTAGTCCTGACTGACGGTCGGCGCTGTCCAGCACGTTGAAGCTCGGGAACTTGAAGGAGGTGACGTGGTAGCCAACCCCGGCGGCCACTGCGGCCGGGCGTTCCTTGTCGGCAGGCGCTTGGTAGAGCAGACGCGTAGCGGTCACATCATAGTCCTGGCGGTCCAGATCCCTCACGATCCCGCCCTGGCCGTGCCCGGTCGCGTAGGACAGCAACAAGCTCCAGTCCCTCCCGAGGTCTTGGCCATAGCCAAGACGCCACACGGACAGATCCACACTGGCGCTAGCAGGAACACCGTTCGTGGTCTCAGTGATATCCATCGTCGTCGACGGCTCGACGCTCAGGTCCAGGTTTCCCGCCGACGATTGCCGGAGGGGACAGAACGCCGCGAGCAGGGCTGCGGCAACGGACAGGCTGAATGATCTCATCTTCTCGTGGTCCTTCCTAGAATGGCCTGCTTGCGGTACTTCACGGCGAGGCGGTGTTCTGAATGCGCCCTAATACTACAACCGTACTTCGTTATGGCGGATTGGCGAGCTTCTCGCCGCTGGGGTATTGAAGCCCGCGACGACGGTAGCGGCTGATCCGTGCGAGCTGCCGCTTGCGTCGGCGCCACACGCACCAAGCCAACTGGAGTTCTACGGAATGGGGAGGCAACGGCAGTGCGATCGTCAGCAGGCGTTCGACTTCGGGGATCGTCACCTCGGCCAACGTGGGCGTGGCGTGCCCCCTTTTTCGAGCGCTTTGGTTCGCATCAGACTGAGCCAAGCATAGGCCATCATGGCAAGTGTGACGTGTCGGTGCCAACTCTGCCACTGGCGCACTTCATACTCATCCAGTCCCGCCTCGCCTTTGGCTTCCGCAAAACACTGCTCGATGGTGTAGCGGCTGGCCGCCACCTTGGCCAACTGGAGCAATCGTGTGTGTGGCGGCGCGTTGGAGAGGTAGTAAGCCACGTCCGTGGGATCCGTGAGCGAACGACGCGCCACCAGCCAGACGTCGGCGCCCGGCCGACCCGAGCGTGTTTCCACCACCCGGGCGAACCCCCAATCGTAGCGGCGAGGACCTTTCTCCCCGCCCGCGACGGTCAGGCGCTTCCAGCGCTGGGGCGACCAGCCGGACACGACCGCTGCAACCGGGGTCGTCGGGCCGGTCGCGGCGGTCGGAGACCGGTCCGTCCAGACGCGGTGGGTGGCGGAGACA